>OJUO01000001.1_pt1 | contig 216866 bp, 170 predicted proteins | sample 1600001 | NCBI WGS metagenome assembly OJUO01 (sample SAMN04436614, study PRJEB24849) | human gut metagenome | biome: human gut; feature: NICU; material: stool | host: Homo sapiens | place: USA: Saint Louis, MO | collected 2009-12-11
TAGGGCGTGAGTCAAAAAACAAAGTATACCCGTCATACTTCAAGTTGCATGTGTGTTGGCTGCACTCGTTCACCCCAGTCACTTACTCATGTAAGCTCCAGGGGATTCGCTCGCTGGCCGCCTTCATGCCACTTGAATTATTTAGGGTTAAAATCAATTAAGGAAGCGCAGATGATTACATGGCAGGATCTTCACCACGGTGAACTGACCGTCCCACAGCTCTACGCCGTGCTGAAATTACGCTGTGCGGTGTTCGTTGTCGAACAAACCTGCGCCTATCAGGACGTCGACGGCGACGATCTGGTGGGGGAGAATCGCCATCTTCTCGGCTGGCGCGGCGATGAGCTGGTAGCCTACGCGCGCATTCTCAAGAGCGATGATGAGTTTGAACCGGTGGTGATTGGCCGGGTGATTGTCAGCCAGGCGGTGCGCGGCGAGAAGCTGGGCTATCAGCTGATGGAACAGGCGCTGGCCAGCTGCCGGCAACACTGGCCGCAAAAGGCTATCTATCTTGGCGCCCAGGCGCACCTGCAAAAATTCTACGCCAGCTTCGGTTTTGTTCCGGTGACCGAGGTTTACGACGAGGACGGCATCGACCATATCGGCATGGCCTTCGAAATCGCCACCCACTAACCGCCGCGCTCATTAAAAGCCGCTCCCTCATCGTGGGTACTGCTATTCCTCAGTAGTACCTCGTATAATGTGGGGTTTTTACTCCGTGGAGGTTTGCGTGCTGTCTGTATCCACCGCGCTGGAAAGCCTGTATCGCTGCCTGGATGAAGCGTTCCCGCCATCGCCCGGCACGCGAATTTTCGATATCCCCTTCGCGCTGAATGGCGCATTTGATCCCCTTCTGTGGTGCACGCATCAGCCGCAGTGGCCGCAGTTCTACTGGCAGCAGCGCAGCGGCGATGAAGAGCTGGCCGCGCTGGGGGCGGTGCAAATCTTTGCTTCCCTTGAGCAGGCGCACGCTTTTTTGCGCCAGCAGGGGCGTGACGATCTGCGAATTTGCGGCCTTAACGCCTTTCATCCTCAGCAGGGTCTGTTGATCTTGCCGAGGCTGGAGTGGCGTCGGCTGGGCGGCAGCGCCACGCTACGCCTGGTGTTATATAGCGAGACCTCGCTCCGCGACGATGCCCGTGCGGCACGTGAATTTCTCGATTCGCTGGTGGCGAAACAGGCGCAGGCTACCGCGATGCCCTCTCTGCTGAGCGAACAGCATTTCCCGGCTTATCCGCAGTGGCGAGAGCTGATTGCGCAGGCGACGCAGGCGATAGCGGCGGGGGAGATGGATAAAGTGGTGCTGGCTCGCGCCACCGATTTGCACTTCGCCGCCCCGTTAAACGCCGGAGCGATTATGGCGGCCAGCCGCCGCAGCAACCTTAACTGCTTCCACTTCCTGATGGTCTTTAACGCGCAAGAGGCCTTTATGGGGTCTACGCCGGAACGGCTGTGGCGGCGTCGCGGGGCGCTGCTGCGTACCGAAGCGCTGGCGGGAACCGTTGCCAGCCATGCGGACGATCGCCAGGCGCAGCGTTTGGGTAACTGGCTGATGGCCGACGATAAGAACCAGCGCGAAAATATGCTGGTGGTGGAGGATATCTGTCAGCGGATGCAAGGGGAGACCCGCGCTCTGGAAGTCCTGCCGCCGCAGATTGTCCGTTTGCGGAAAGTACAGCATCTCCGGCGCTGTATTTGGGCCGAGCTGGAGAAGCCTGACGATGCCCGCTGCCTTCATCAGCTCCAGCCCACGGCGGCGGTTGCTGGTTTACCGCGCCGGGTCGCGCTGGATTTTATCACCCGTAATGAGCTTTTTACCCGCGGCTGGTATGCAGGCTCCGCCGGCTATCTGTCGCTGGCGCAAAGCGAATTTTGCGTTTCTCTGCGTTCGGCGAAAATCGAACAGCGTACGCTCAGACTCTACGCCGGGGCGGGGATCGTCAGCGGTTCCGACCCGGAGCAGGAGTGGCAGGAAATTGAAAATAAAGCCGCGGGATTGCGTTCGTTACTGCTGTCAGAAGTATAGAGAAAACGATGCATATCAAAACGGCAACAGTTTGCTTTATCTATACTTAGCCTCAATATTTGATACTGGACAAATTCATGTCTGTAAGCGCATTTAACCGACGCTGGGCGGCGGTGATCCTTGAAGCATTGACGCGCCACGGCGTGCAGCATATCTGCATTGCGCCCGGATCGCGCTCGACACCTTTAACCCTGGCGGCGGCGGAAAACCGCGCATTGATTCACCATACCCACTTTGACGAACGCGGCCTCGGCCATCTGGCGTTAGGGCTGGCGAAAGCCAGCGGTCAGCCGGTGGCGGTGATTGTGACCTCCGGTACCGCGACGGCTAACCTCTATCCGGCGCTGATTGAAGCCGGGCTGACCGGTGAAAAACTCATTTTACTGACCGCCGACCGGCCGCCGGAGCTGATTGACTGCGGCGCGAATCAGGCGATTCGCCAGCCGGGCATGTTTGCTTCGCACCCGTCGCAGGCGCTATCCCTGCCGCGTCCGTCGCAGGATATCTCCGCCCGCTGGCTGGTCTCGACCCTCGACCAGGCGCTCGGCGCGCTGCACTGCGGCGGCGTTCATATTAACTGCCCGTTTGCCGAACCGCTGTATGGCGATATGGACGACACCGGCGCCGAGTGGCAGCAGCAGCTCGGCGACTGGTGGCAGAGCGACAAGCCCTGGCTGCGTCACTCTCTGCATCTGGAAAGTGAAAAGCAGCGCGACTGGTTTTTCTGGCGGCAGAAACGCGGCGTGGTGGTCGCGGGGCGGATGAGCGCGGAAGAGGGCGTCAAGGTGGCCGAGTGGGCGAAAACCCTCGGCTGGCCGCTGATTGGCGATGTGCTCTCGCAAACCGGGCAGCCGCTCCCCTGCGCCGACCTGTGGCTGGGTAACGGCAAGGCGGTCAGTGAACTGGCGCAGGCGCAAATCGTTGTTCAACTGGGCAGCAGCCTGACCAGCAAACGCGTTTTGCAGTGGCAGGCCACCTGCGAACCCGAAGAGTACTGGCTGGTGGATAATCTGCCGGGGCGCCTGGATCCCGCCCAGCATCGCGGTCGCCGACTGGTGTGCGCCATCGACCGCTGGCTTGAACAGCATCCGGCGGAAAAACGACAGCCGTGGCCCACCGTCATTCCCGAGCTTTCGCGCCAGGCATGGCAGGCGGCGGTCGCCAGCAGCGAGGATTTCGGCGAGGCCCAGCTGGCTCAGCGAATCCGGCGCTATCTGCCGGATCAGGGCCAGCTGTTTGTCGGCAACAGCCTGGTGGTGCGCTTAATTGACGCGCTGTCGCAGCTACCGGCAGGTTACCCGGTCTACAGCAATCGCGGGGCCAGCGGAATAGACGGCCTGCTGGCGACGGCTGCCGGGGTGCAGCGCGCCAGCGCGCGTCCGACGCTGGCTATCGTCGGCGATCTTTCGGCGCTTTACGATCTCAACTCGCTGGCCCTGCTGCGTCAGGCCTCCGCGCCGCTGGTGCTGATTGTCGTCAACAATAACGGTGGGCAGATTTTTTCCCTGCTGCCCACGCCGCAGGAGCAGCGCAGCCAGTTCTATCTGATGCCGCAGAATATCCATTTCGCGCACGCGGCGGCGATGTTCAATCTGACTTACCATCGCCCTGCGGACTGGAATGAGCTGGAGCAGGCGCTGGACGTTGCCTGGCGAGGACCCGGCGCGACGTTGATTGAGCTGGCGGTTAATGAAACCGACGGTACGCAAACGCTTCAGCAGCTGCTGGCGCAGGTGAGTCAGCTATGACGCTGCACGCGGTGGCTGAAGGCGGCCTGCCGGGCTATCCCTGGCTGGTCTTTTTGCACGGTTTTGCCGGAGATAGTCATGAGTGGCGCACGGTGGGGCAGGCGTTTGGCGCGCATCCGCGTCTCTATATTGACCTGCCGGGCCACGGCGGTTCGGCGCATATTGCCGTCAACCATTTTGCCGATGTCAGCGAGTTGATTAAGAATACGCTTAATAGTTACAACATACTTAAGTACTGGCTGGTGGGATACTCCCTCGGCGGACGGGTGGCGATGTTCTATGTCAGCCAGCCGCGCGAAGGGCTCTGCGGGCTGGTCGTCGAGGGGGGGCATCCGGGCCTGGGGGATGATAACCAGCGTAGGCTGCGCCGGCGCAGCGATGCCGCCTGGGCTGAACGCTTTCGCCGCGAGCCGCTGACCCAGGTCTTTGCCGACTGGTATCAGCAACCGGTTTTCGCTTCCCTGGACGCAGCGCAGCGTGCGTCGCTGGTTGCGCTACGCAGCCGCAATAACGGCGGAGCGTTGGCGGCGATGCTGCAGGCCAGCTCGCTGGCGGAACAACCCGATCTCCGCACGTCGTTACAGGCGCGCGATTTCCCTTTTCATTACCTTTGCGGCGAACGCGACGGCAAGTTTCGCGCCATCGCGAATGAACTCTCCGCCACCGCGCACGTGATTAATCATGCCGGACACAACGCGCATCGGGAAAACCCCGATGCTGTCGTGGCTTGTCTGGCGCAGTTTTTAGCGAGTTAACCGAAGGACACTTTATGATCTCTCTTGATGAAGCCATGCTTTACGCCCCGATTGAATGGCAGGACTGCTCCGAAGGCTACACCGATATTCGTTACCAAAAATCGGCGGACGGGATTGCCAAAATTACCATCAACCGCCCGCAGGTACGCAACGCTTTCCGCCCGCTGACCGTCAAAGAGATGATTCAGGCGCTGGCGGATGCCCGCTATGACGACAATATCGGCGTCATCGTTCTGACCGGTGAAGGCGATAAAGCGTTTTGCGCCGGCGGCGATCAGAAAGTCCGCGGCGACTACGGCGGCTACCAGGATGATTCCGGCGTTCATCACCTCAACGTTCTCGATTTCCAGCGCCAGATCCGCACCTGCCCGAAACCGGTGGTGGCGATGGTGGCGGGGTACTCCATCGGCGGCGGCCACGTCCTGCATATGATGTGCGATCTGACTATCGCAGCGGAAAACGCCATCTTTGGCCAGACCGGCCCGAAAGTCGGCTCTTTCGACGGCGGCTGGGGCGCCTCCTATATGGCGCGCATCGTCGGGCAGAAAAAAGCCCGTGAGATCTGGTTCCTGTGCCGCCAGTACGACGCGCAGCAGGCGCTGGATATGGGGCTGGTGAATACCGTGGTGCCGCTGGCGGATCTGGAAAAAGAGACCGTGCGCTGGTGCCGGGAAATGCTGCAGAACAGTCCGATGGCGCTGCGCTGCCTGAAGGCGGCGCTGAACGCCGACTGCGACGGCCAGGCGGGACTGCAGGAGCTGGCGGGTAACGCCACCATGCTGTTTTACATGACCGAAGAGGGTCAGGAAGGGCGCAACGCTTTCAATCAGAAGCGCCAGCCGGACTTCAGCAAATTTAAACGGAATCCGTAATGCGGCAGGCGCAGGTCTACCGCTGGCAGCTACCGATGGACGCGGGAGTGGTGCTGCGTGAACGGCGGTTAAAAACCCGCGATGGTTTGCTTCTGCGCCTGCGCGACGGCGAGCGCGAAGGCTGGGGGGAAATTTCTCCCCTGCCCGGATTCAGCCTGGAAACGCTGGATGAGGCGCAGGCGGCGCTGCTGGCGTGGGCGAGCGCCTGGCGCGATGGCGAAGAGGGCGCGTTGCCGACGCCGCCGTCGGCGGCTTTCGGGGCGAGCTGCGCACTGGCGGAACTGTGCGGCGAGCTGCCGCAGGCGGCGGACTATCGTGCGGCGCCGCTCTGCGCCGGCGATCCGGACGAGCTGTTCGCCAGGCTTTCGCTGATGCCCGGCGAAAAAGTCGCTAAGGTCAAAGTCGGCCTGTATGAGGCGGTCCGCGACGGCATGGTGGTCAACCTGCTGCTGGAGGCGATTCCCGATCTGACGCTACGCCTCGACGCTAACCGCGCCTGGACGCCGCTGAAAGCGCAGCAGTTTGCCAAATACGTGGATCCGCACTATCGCAGCCGCATCGCCTTTCTCGAAGAACCCTGTAAAAACCGCGATGATTCGCGCGCTTTCGCCCAACAAACGGGTATCGCTATCGCCTGGGATGAGAGCCTGCGCGAGGCGGACTTTACCTTTGCCGCCGAGCCGGGGCTGCGGGCGGTGGTGATTAAACCGACGTTGACCGGCAGTCTGCAAAAAGTGCGGCAGCAGGTGGCGCAGGCGCATGCCCTGGGGCTGACGGCGGTCATCAGTTCAGCCATTGAGTCGAGCCTTGGCCTGACGCAGCTGGCGCGAATCGCCGCCTGGCTGACCCCGGACACGATCCCCGGTCTGGACACGCTGAGCCTGATGCGTGCCCAGCTGGTGCGCCGTTGGCCGGAAAGCGAGCTGCCGTGTCTGAACGTTGATGAGCTGGAGCCGCTGCTGTGACCTTTAGCGACTGGCCATGGCGCCACTGGCGGCGGCTGCGGGAAGAGGCTCAGGCGCTGCGCCTGAACGAGCGGCGGCTAAGCTGGCGGGAACTGTGCGCGCAAATTGATGCGCTGGCGGTGGGATTCCACGCCCAGGGCGTTCGCGACGGCGATGGCGTGCTGCTTCGCGCTTACAACCAGCCCGATGCTCTGCTGGCGTGGCTGGCCCTCCTGCAGTGCGGCGCGCGCGTCCTGCCGCTGAATCCGCAGCTGCCTGCTCCTCTGTTAGCGGAACTGCTGCCGTCTCTGGGCCTGCGCCACGCGCTGGTGCTAAACGGCGGCGACCTTCCGGTGGCGCTTAATCCATTAGCATTGCGCACCGGCGACGGCGTGCACGCGGTCGCCTGGCGAGAAGATCGTATCGCGTCCATGACGCTAACCTCGGGGTCGACGGGGCTACCGAAAGCGGCGGTGCACGCTTTTCGCGCCCATCTTGCCAGCGCAGAGGGCGTGCTGGCGATAATACCCTTTGCGCCGCAGGACGACTGGCTGCTGTCGCTGCCGCTGTTTCACGTTTCCGGCCAGGGGATTCTCTGGCGCTGGCTGTTAGCTGGCGCAGGCCTGACGGTACGCGACAAGCAGCCGCTGGAACAGGCGTTACGCGGCTGTACCCATGCCTCTCTGGTGCCGACCCAGCTTTGGCGCCTGCTCAGCGGCGACGCCGAGGTGTCGTTGAAAGCGGTTCTGCTCGGCGGCGCGGCGATCCCGGTGGCGCTAACCGAGCAGGCCGGTAAGCGCGGTATCCGCTGCTGGTGCGGCTACGGCCTCACCGAGTTTGCCTCCACGGTATGCGCCAAGGAGGCGGACGGCCTGGCGGATGTCGGGCAGCCGCTGCCGGGGCGCGAAGTGCGGATTGTCGATGGTGAAGTGTGGCTGCGGTCGGACAGCATCGCCGCAGGCTACTGGCGCGATGGGCAAATGGTCCCCCTCGCTAATGCCGACGGCTGGTTCGCCACTCGCGATCGGGGCCGGCTGGAGCACGGCAGGCTGACTATCCTCGGACGAGTGGACAACCTCTTTTTTAGCGGCGGAGAAGGTATTCAGCCGGAAGAAGTGGAGCGGGTGATTGGCGCTCATCCGTGGATTACGCAAGTTTTCATCGTGCCGCAGGATGATGCGGAGTTTGGCCAGCGGCCGGTGGCGGTGGTGGAGTGCGGCGAGCATGACGACCCGTCCGCGCTGGCGGGCTGGTGCGCCGATAAGCTGGCGCGGTTTCAGCAGCCGGTGCGCTGGCTGCGGCTGCCTGAATCGCTGAAAACCGGCGGAATTAAAATTTCCCGCCGGGCGCTACGTGACTGGGTCAACCAGCAGGCGATGCCCGACTCAGACGCGCTGGACGTTCAGTAGCTGCTTCGTATGCCAGCGGCCCAGCGCTAAAACGGTGGTCAGCGCGCCGAGCAGGGCGCAAAACATATCCGACTGGGTATCCCAGGGATCGCCCTGGGTGCCAAGAAACTCATCCGCGCCCTGTCCCAGCGCCAGCGCCGCCCACCATTCGATCAGTTCATAGACGGCGCTAATCGCCAGCGCAATACAGCAGACCACGAAACCGAGCATTTTACGCCCGTGAACGTAGCCGCCGCGCAGCAGAATCTCCCGCGCCGCCAGCGCCGGCACCAGCCCCTGGAAAAAGTGCCCCAGCTTGTCATAGGGGTTACGGCTCAGTCCCAGCCACGCCTGTACGTCAAAGCCGATGGGCACTTTCGCGTAGGTGTACATACCGCCGACTATCAAAATGATGGCATGGAAGAAAATCAGCGTGTAAAGCAGCGGCGTCAGCGGATAGCGCGAGCGCGTGGCCAGCAAAAGCGGAACGATGATAATCACCGGCGTCACTTCCATCAGCCAGGTGAGCTTATCCCCTGCGCTGATACCGGTGTAAACAAGCATCAGGGCCAGCGCCAGCGCGGCGAATGTTAACCCCGAACGGGATGCGGCGACGGTCATAACGGATCACCAGAAAGTTAGAACGATAACTATCAGGCAGATGTGGTGGAAATTCAACGTATACCGTCATTGGCGGCGCTGAGCGACCGCCAATGACGTTGAGCATCAGGAAGAGGGCAGGTCGCCCTGCGTATTAAGCTGGCGCTTCCGCCAGTACCGCAGCAGCGGAGGGACAACAATCACCGCGATGGCCAGAAACAGAAGCGTTTTCGTTACGCCGCTTTGCCACAGAATCGCCACGTTGCCGTTGCTGATGGACAGCGCGCGGCGCAGGTTCTGCTCCAGCATCTCTCCCAGCACAAACCCTAAGATCAGCGGCGACATCGGGAAGTGCATCTTACGCATAATGTAGCCCAGCACGCCCAGCCCAACCATCAACAGCAGGTCGAAGGTGGTGCTGTGCACCGCGTAGACGCCGACCGCGGACACGGCGGCGATGGCCGGGGCCAGAAACCATAGCGGAATCGTCAGCATGCGGGTGAACAGGCCGATCAGCGGAATGTTCATAATCAGCAGCATCACGTTGGCGATGAGCAGCGCGGCAATTAACCCCCAGACGATATCCGGCTGTTCGGTAAACATTGCCGGTCCCGGCGTGATGTTGTAGAGGGTGAGGGCGCCCATCATCACCGCGGTAGTCCCGGAGCCGGGAACGCCGAGCGTGAGCATCGGAATAAACGAGCCGCAGGCGGAGGCGTTATTCGCCGCTTCCGGCGCCGCGACGCCGCGAATATCGCCCTTCCCGAAGGTAGCGCTATTGCCGCTGAGCTTTTTCTCGGTCATATAGGTGATGGCGCTGGCAATGGTCGCCCCTGCGCCCGGCAGAATGCCGACAAAGAAACCCACCACCGATGAGCGCAGGGTCGCGCCCACGCACTGGCCCGCCTCTTTGGCGTTAAACAGCATGCGTCCGGTTTTCCGTACCAGCTTCTGTCCGCCGCTGGTGCTCTCCAGCATCAGCAAAATCTCCGAAACCGAAAAGAGACCAATCACCACCACGATAAACTGCACGCCGTCGGAAAGATGAACGCTGTCGAACGTGAAGCGGTACACGCCGGTATTGGCATCAACGCCCACCGTCGCCAGCCCCAAACCGATTAGCGCGGCGAGAAACGACTTCAGCGGATTTTCCGCCATCATGCTGCCAAGGCAGGCGATGGCAAAAATCATCAGGGCGAAATATTCCGCCGGGCCGAACGCCAGCGACCACTGCGCCAGCACCGGGGCGAACAGGATGATCCCGCCGATAGCGATCGTTGAACCAACAAAGGAGCTCACGGCAGAGATCGACAGCGCTACGCCGCCGCGTCCCTGCTGCGCCATCGGATAACCGTCGAGAGCGGTCATAATGGCGGCGGCATCGCCGGGTACGTTAAGCAGGATAGACGAAATGCGCCCGCCGTATTCACAACCAATATAGACCGTAGCCAGCAGGATTAGCGCTGATTCCGCGGGCAGGTGCAGAGCAAAGGCCAGCGGCAGTAAGATCGCGACACCGTTAATCGGGCCCAGACCCGGCAGGAGACCGACGATAGTACCAACAAAGCAGCCAATTAGCGCGATGGTCAGGTTGCCCGGCGTCATGGCAACGGCGAAGCCCTGCGATAAATAAATCCAGATATCCATAACCTTCTCCGTTAACTCAACCAAACGCCGAGCGGCAGGGTGACATCAAGCAGGGCGTCAAAGACGTACCACAGCGCGATGCCCATCGCGACGCCGGCTACCCCGGCGGCGGGCAGGGTGGCGCCAAACAGCAGGCCAAACACGGCGGTCAGCAGCGCGGTGGCCAGAGGAAAACCCAGCCATTCAAAACCCCACGCATAGATCCCCAGCGCAACCACCATGGTTAATAGACGTTGTAAAATCCGGCGCCCGGGCCACGTGATGGCGTCGGGCCGACGCAGAAGCAGCAAGACAGAGCACGCCAGCATCAGGCCGATAATGCCGACCGGGAAAGGGCGTGGGCCGACGGGTTCATAGGCGTATTCGCTGTGAATTTGCCAGGCGATAAACATTCCACCCGCGCAGAGCAGCAGCCACACTCCGGCAAAAATACGATCGCTCATCGCAACCTCCGTAAATTATTTGGCCAGGCCAAAGGATTTCGCCTGCAGGCGATACGCTTCCACCTGTTGTTTAACGTAGGCGTCCAGTTCCTTACCGTTCATATTGAATTCGAACAGGCCGCGCAGCTCGCGCTGCTTTTTGAACGCGTCGGTCTGCTGCAATTTCGTGAACTCATCCACCCACCACTGATAGTCGGCGTCGCTGACTTTCGGACCCACGAAGAAGCCGCGAATAATCGGCCAGACCAGGTCATAGCCCTGCTCTTTGGCGGTGGGGACATCGGCGAGGGCACCCGGCAGCCTTTCGTTAGCGAACACCGCCAGCACGCGGATTTTATTGCCCTGGAGATAAGGCACCATTTCGCTGAGATCGCCGGAGACCGCCTGTACGTGATTGCCCAGCAGCGCGGTGACCGGTTCGCCGCCGCCCTCAAACGCCACGTAGCGCATTTTGTGCGGATCGACGTTGGCTTTTTGCGCCAGCAGCGCTGCTTTCATCCAGTCCTGGCTACCAATGGAGGCGCCGGCGCCGATGACGATACTGGCGGGATTTTTTTCCATCGCCGCCATAAACGACGGCAGGTCTTTCCACGGCGAGTCGGCGCGGACTGCGATCATGCCGTAATCGGTGCCGACGCTGGCCAGCCAGCGCACATCATCCACGCCGTAGCGGCCAAACTTGCCCTGCGCCAGGTTGAGCAGCGAGCCGCCGGAGAAGGCAACTACGGTACCGGGTTCGCCGGGGCGCTGGGCGACGATCGCGTTGTAGGCCACAGCGCCTACGCCGCCGGGCATGTAGGTGACGCGCATCGGTTTTTCGATGGCGCCGGTTTCCATCAGGCTGACCTGGATCAGCTTGCAGGTGAGGTCGAAGCCGCCGCCGGGCTTGGCGGGCGCGATACATTCGGTACGGGAAGGCGCCTCGGCGGCCAGGGCAGAGGCGGTTAAAAGGCATAATGCAATGGCGCCAGCACGGCGCAGGAATGGCATATTCATAAGCTTCCTCAGTCAGATACAGGAGACGTTTTTTTAATTATGTGAACCGGCATGTGGCTATTCGGTTGCGTGATTGTTAAAACAATTACCTTTCATTTCCCTTTCAATGCGGCAGCAACTTTTCAGGATGTGATATGCGTCTCTTACTGGCAGAAGATAACCGTGAGCTGGCTCACTGGCTGGAGAAAGCGCTGGTGCAGGGCGGGTTTGCCGTGGACTGCGTATTGGATGGTCGCGCGGCCGATCATCTGCTGCAAAGCGAAAAATATGCGCTGGCGGTGCTGGATATTGGCATGCCGGGACTGGACGGTCTGGAGGTGGTGCAGCGCCTGCGAAAGCGCGGGCAGACCCTTCCCGTCTTGCTACTCACCGCCCGCAGCGCGGTGGCGGATCGGGTTAAAGGGCTGAACGTCGGCGCCGATGACTATTTGCCGAAGCCTTTTGAGCTTGAAGAGCTGGATGCGAGGCTGCGCGCGCTGCTGCGGCGTAGCGAAGGCCAGGTGCATGAGGTTCAGCAGATCGGCGCGCTGGAATATCGCGATGAAGGCTATTTTTTACTCTGCGGACAAACGCTGTCGTTGACGCCGCGCGAGCAGGCGCTGCTGACGGTGCTGATGTTTCGCCGTACGCGGCCGGTGTCGCGCCAGCAGCTGTTTGAACAGGTTTTCAGCCTGAACGATGACGTCAGCCCGGAAAGCATCGAGCTGTATATCCATCGTCTGCGTAAGAAACTTCAGGAGAGCAACGTGCGTATCGTGACCCTGCGCGGCCTGGGCTACGTGCTGGAGCTCGCTCATGAGGTGGGGTAAACCGCAGTCGTTATTCGCTCAACTGTTGCTGTTTCTCGGCCTGCCGCTGGTTTTGCTATGGGGGCTGTCGGCGTTCAATAGCTACGTCAGCGCTCTGCAGGCGGCAACCCAGGCTTACGATCGCACGCTGCTTTCATCCGCCCGCACGGTGGCGGAACGCCTGGTGGTTCGCCGCGGTAGGCTGGAGGTGAATGTTCCCTGGGTGGTGCTGGACAGCTTCGAGCTGAATATGAACGATCGGCTGTACTATAAGGTGCTCGATCCCGAGAAGCGGGTGATTTCCGGTTTTGACGACCTGCCGTCGATGCCGCCATCGACCTCTCGAACCGAGCTCTATCCGGCGCTGGCGTGGTTTTATCATACTGAATATCGCGGTCAGGCTATCCGCGTGGCGCGCCTGCTGCAGCCGGTTAACGAAGGCGGCGTTGTCGGCATGGCGGAAATCTACATCGCCGAAACGCTGCAGTCGCGGCGCTGGCTGGCGGGACAGCTGCTGTTTTCATCATGGATCTCGCAGGGGCTACTAGTGCTGTTGACGCTGGTGCTCACCGGCTGGCTGCTGCGCCGCGTGCTGCGGCCGATGCGCCGGCTTTCGGCGCTCATGGTGCGGCGCGAACCCGGCCTGCTGACGCCGCTGCCGGAGCTGCTGCCGTGGTCGGAAACCCGTCTGCTGATCGTGGCCTTTAACCGCTATATCGACCGGTTACGGGTGATGATCTCCCGCCAGGAGCGCTTTAGCGCCGACGCGTCGCATCAGCTCAAAACGCCATTAGCGGTGTTGAAAACGCAGGCCTCAGTGGCGCTGGCGAGCGGCGATCCCCGGCTGTGGCGAGAGAGCCTGGAGGCGATGAGCGGCACGCTTGACAGTACGATTCTGCTTACCGAACGCCTGCTGCAGCTGGCTACCATCAAACGGAAAGAGCAGGGTGAGCACGCGTTCCCGCCGGTCGACCTGCATGAGATCGTCCACAACAGCTGCTTTTCGCGTCTTCAGCAGGCGCGGAGCAAGGCTATCGATCTCGGCTATGAGGGGGAACCCTCGACGGTGACCATTGCCGGCGATGGTGTGCTGTTGAGCGAGCTGTGCGCGAATCTGCTGGATAACGCGATTCGCTATACGCCGCAGGGCGGTATCGTCACGGTCAGCCTGCATCGTGACGGAGAGGCGGTGCTGCTGGAGGTCGAAGACAGCGGGCCGGGGATCGATGATGCGCAGATTCAGCAGGCGCTCATGCCGTTCCATCGTCTGGAAAACGTGGGTGACAACCCCGGCGCCGGGCTCGGACTGGCGCTGGTCAGCGATATTGCGCGCCTGCACCGCAGCCATCCGCAGCTGCTGCGTAGCGAAACGCTGGGCGGGCTGAAGGTCAGGCTGCGCTTTTTGCGCGCTTGTTCAGAGTAGGCCTTTCAGGGTGAGCGTCCTGCGGGTCGCCGCGTTCAAATCATAGTGGGGAAGATCTTCTGCCTTCACCCAGGCGTAGTCCTGAAACTCCTCGTTGATCGTCACTTCGCGATTGGCGCTGATGCAGTCGAAGATCAGGTAAATCATATAAATCTCTTCCCGGCGGCCATCGGCGTAGGTTTTAACCCGGATATCGTCGCTAAAGGTCCACGGCGTAATCTGGGTCAGCTGCAGTTTTTCGCCCAGCTCCTCGCGAATTTCTCGCCGCAGCGCCTCTTCAATGCGCTCGCCTGGTTCGACGCCGCCGCCGGAGAGCGCCCACTGGCCGGGAAATACGCCGCGATCGTCGGCCATTTTGCACAGCAGATAGTGGCCTTCATGTTGAATGAGCGGGCAGACGATAGTCCTTTGACGCATGATTTCTCCTTACTGATGACAGGGATAAATAACGGGAAGGCCCAGTTTGCGAGCCGCCTCGGCAAACCGCAAGCGAAAACGCGCGGCGAACGCGTGCGGTGGTAGGGTGAGCGTAGGTTAACGGGTCAGGGGCCATCATGGAACAGATAGCAAGCCACTCACCGCACGATGCGGTGTTTAAACACCTTTTGTCCCAACGGGCAACGGCGCGCGATTTTTTGTTTATTCATTTGCCGAAGCATTGGCGGGAACAGTGCGATCTGCGAACGCTGCAGCTGGAATCCGGCAGTTTTATTGAAGAGGACCTACGCGCAAGCCATTCGGATATTCTTTATTCGCTAAAAACCCAGCACGGAGAGGGGTACATCTACATTCTTATAGAGCATCAAAGCTCTCCCGACAGGCATATGGCGTTTCGCCTGATGCGATACGCCATCGCGGCCATGCAGCGCCACCTTGATAAAGGGCATCATCAGCTGCCGCTGGTTATTCCTCTACTATTTTATCACGGCAGGATCGCTCCTTACCCGTACTCGACGCGCTGGCTGGATGATTTCCCTCAGCCAGAGGTGGCCGAGCGGCTGTATAGCCAGCGTTTTCCACTGATAGACGTCACGGTGATTCCTGACGATCGGCTTGTGCAGCACCGCCGTGTCGCTATGCTGGAACTGCTGCAAAAACATATCCGCCAGCGGGATTTGATGGACATTTCTGAGCAACTGGTCAGGATATTATCCTTGGGATACACTACGCGTCGGCAGTTTAAAACTTTGCTGAATTATATGCTTCAGGCGGGCAACGCCGCCGATCCGGTCGCCTTTTTACGCAAGCTCGCGCAAAAGACGCCACTCAAGCCGCATAAGGAGACGCTGATGAATATTGCTCATTTTCTGGAAGAGCGTGGCCGTAAAGAGGGGGTCCTTCAGGGAATGAAGGCGGGGATAGAAAAAGGTTTACGAAAGGGTCGCGCAACGCATTGCTCAGGCGATGCTGGATGATGGGCTTGAGCCCTCTCAGGTCGCAAAGCTAACCGGTTTGTCGCTGCGGCAGCTCGCTAAGCTTCGGCACTAGGCGCGTTTAAAAACCGTAAAATGGCAGCCGCAAGGGCTGCCATCAGCATTACTCTCCGTGCTTTAAGGCTTTCAGCGCCGCAGCCACGCCCGCGCCGTAGTCGGGGTGGACTTCACTGAACAGGCCAATTTGTCGCTGCTGAATAAACTCAGGGATATCCCGCATATCATTGGCGATACGCTGGAACATACGCTGATGTTCATCTTCGCTTAATAGCTCAAACAGTCTGCGCGGCTGGCTGAAGTAGTCGTTATCTTCCCGATGATTCCAGTGGGCCGCCGCGCCTTCAAGGCTTAAAGGTGGCTCGCTAAAGTCCGGCTGTTCCTGAAACGCGCCAAAGCTGTTGGGTTCATAGGTGACGCCGTTGCCGCTATTGCCGTCAACGCGCATCGCGCCGTCGCGGTGGTAGTTATGGAACGGGCAGCGCGGCGCATTGACCGGAATTTGATGATGGTTGACGCCCAGACGATAGCGCTGGGTATCGCCGTAGGAGAACAGCCGTCCCTGCAGCATGCGATCCGGAGAGAAGCCGATCCCGGGCACCACGTTGGCCGGATTCATCGCGACCTGCTCAACTTCTGCGAAGTAGTTGTCCGGGTTGCGGTTGAGCTCCAGCACGCCGACTTCCATCAGCGGATAATCAGCGTGCGGCCAGATTTTGGTCAGATCGAAGGGGTTATAAGGGACCCGGCTGGCGTCCGCTTCCGGCATGATCTGCACGTAGAAGGTCCAGCGCGGGAAATCGCCTTTTTCAATCGACTCATAGAGATCGCGCTGCGAACTCTCGCGGTCCTCTGCCACCAGTCGTTTCGCTTCATCATCCATCAGGTTGGCGATCCCCTGCTGGGATTTGAAGTGGAATTTCACCCAAAAACGTTCGTTATCGGCATTAATAAAGCTGAACGCGTGGCTGCCGAAACCGTGCATATGGCGATAGGAGCGCGGAAGGCCGCGGTCGCTGAAATCAATCGTTAACTGATGCAGCGTTTCCGGCAGCAGGGAGAAAAAGTCCCATTTCCAGGTGGGGTTACGCAGGTTGGTGCGCGGGTCGCGCTTCACGACGTGGTTAAGGTCGGGAAACTTCAGCGGGTCGCGAAGGTAGAAAATGGGCGTATTGTTGCCCACCAGATCCCAGTTGCCTTCTTCGGTATAAAACTTGATCGAGAAACCGCGAATATCGCGCTCGGCGTCAGCGGCGCCGCGTTCTCCGGCGACGGTTGAGAAGCGCAGGAACAGATCGGTGGTTTTACCGATTTCGGCAAACAGTTTTGCGCGGGTATAGCGGGTGATATCGCGGGTAATGGTCAGTTTACCGTAAGCACCGGAGCCTTTAGCGTGCATTCGGCGTTCCGGGATAACCTCACGGTCGAAGTGGGCCAGTTTTTCCAGAAACCAGACATCCTGCAGCAGCATCGGGCCGCGCGGGCCTGCGGTGACGACATTATTATTATCGACAACCGGGGCGCCGGCGGCGGTGGTTAATCCTTTTTTGCTCATCTTTATCTCCTGACAAAGTTTTATGTAACTTATTCATCTCTTTGCGACGACGAAATAAGCTGGAGCCTATTTGTATAATAAAGGCTGAGTCCCAGCAATTTGACCCTGACTATTGAATTGATATCTGAGACCGTTAACAAGGCTCCCGAAGCAACTGGTTACAATCACGCGGTAAAAGCGCGCTATAACGCATTGATTCCTTAAAACGGAGCAGTACAATTTCGCGGTTTTTTGGGATTTTCTTATTATTATTTTCTGGATAGATAAAAATGAAAAAAAGCATATTTATGGCCCTGGCCGGCATGATGTTCGTCTCGACGGCGGCAAATGCGATCAGCGTCAGCGGGCAGGCCGGCGAGCACTACACTAACCTTGGCGTCGGATTCGGTACGGAATCGACCGGCCTGGCGGTAACCGGCAACTGGCTGCACAATGATGACGACGGCGATGCGGCGGGGCTGGGATTGGGCCTGAACATTCCCCTGGGGCCATTCCTGGCCACCGTGGGCGGAAAAGGCGTTTACACCAACCCGAACAATGGCGATGAGGGCTACGCGGCGGCGGTTGGCGGCGGTCTGCAGTGGAAAATCGGCGACAGCTTCCGCCTGTTCGGCGAATACTATTACTCTCCCGATTCACTCTCCAGCGGTATCGACAGCTATCAGGAAGCCAATGCCGGCGCGCGCTTTACCATTATGCGCCCTCTGAGCATCGAAGCCGGTTACCGCTACCTTAACCTGGCGGGTAAAGACGGCAACCGCGATAACGCGGTCGCGGACGGTCCGTACGTCGGCGTCAACGCCAGCTTCTAATCTCTCCGGCGCGGTATTCCGCCGCGCCTGATTTTCAGGCTTTTTCACCAGCCGCTTTGCGATATAGTATTTCTACTTATCAGGCTGGAGTTCACAATGTTAAACGTGGAAATGCTGTCCACCGGCGATGAAGTGCTGCATGGGCAAATCATCGACACCAATGCCGCGTGGCTGGCGGATTTCTTTTTTAATCAAGGATTACCCTTAACGCGTCGCCATACCGTGGGTGACGACCTCGACTCCCTGGTGGCGATTTTACGCGAGCGCAGCGAACACGCTGACGTGCTGATCGTTAACGGCGGCCTGGGGCCGACCAGCGACGATTTGAGCGCGCTGGCCGCGGCGACGGCCAAAGGCGAAGGGTTAATTCTGCACGAAGATTGGCTGGAAACCATGACCCGTTTCTTTGCCGAGCGCGGAAGACCCATGGCCGCCAGCAATCGTAAACAGGCGGAAATTCCGCAAAGCGCCGAGATGATCAACAACCCGGTCGGGACCGCCTGCGGTTTTGCCGTGCAGCTAAACCGCTGCCTGATGTTTTTCACTCCCGGCGTGCCTTCCGAATTTAAGGTGATGGTTGAACAGGAAATCTTACCGCGCCTGCGCGAACGTTTCCCGCTATCCGCTGCGCCGCTGTGTTTGCGCCTGACCACCTTCGGCCGTTCCGAAAGCGAACTGGCGCAGAGCCTCGACCATCTGCAGCTGCCGCCGGGCGTCGTGATGGGCTATCGCTCCTCGATGCCGATTATCGAACTGAAGCTGACCGGGCCTGCCGAACAGCGCGAGGCGATGCTGGCGCTGTGGCCGGAAGTGCAGAAGGTGGCCGGAGAGAGCATGATTTTCGAAGGTACCGAAGGCCTGCCTGCGCAGATCGCCCGTCGCCTGCAGCAGCGTCAGCTAAGCCTGACGCTGAGCGAGCAGTTCACCGGTGGTCTACTGGCGCTTCAGCTTTCTCGCGTCAACGCTCCGCTGTTGGCCAGCGAAGTCATTCCGGCGCAGGAGGAGACCCTGGCGCAGTCTGCGCGCTGGGCGGCGGAACGGCGCGAAAAACACTTTGCCGGCCTGGCGCTGGCGGTGAGTGGTCAGGAGAGCGATCACCTGAACTTTGCGCTTTCCACGCCGGACGGCACCCACGCGCTGCGGGTGAAATTCACCACCAACCGCCACAGCCTCCAGGTGCGTCAGGAAGTGTGCGCGATGATGGCCCTCAACATGCTGCGCCGCTGGCTGAACGGCCAGCCGGTGGCCGGTGAACACGGCTGGATTAACGTCGTCGAATCTCTCTCAGCGTAAACCCACCTCCGCGTCGGGAGCCCCTCCCGGCGCGCGATGAGTCCAGCCTGTTGTACTTGCTTTAAAAAATTCTGTGCACTATCTCGCATTTTTCTCCCTCTGAACGTCCACCCGGCTGGAATAGCGTCGTCATTTGAAGTCGCTCACAATTTACACGCCCGACAACCGCAACACTAATTCCAGTATTCAGGATTGGAGTCCAGTATGTTGGAATCAAGCAAAGTCCCGGCGCTGACCCGCGCCATTGATATTCTCAATCTGATCGCCCGCATCGGCCCCTGCAGCGCGGCGACCATTATTGACGAACTGGGTATTCCGAAAAGCACCGCCTATCTGCTGCTGGGAGAGCTGAAAAAACAGCGCTTCCTCAGCATGGATAATCAGGATAACTACTGCCTGTGGACCAAGCTGGTTGAGCTGGCCGGGCAGGCGCTGAGCAAAATGGACCTGCGCGAACTGGCGCGCCCGCGCCTGACGCAGCTGATGGATCAGTGCGGGCTGCTCTGCCACCTGGGCATCATCGACAGCGGCAACGCCTACTACATTCTGAAGATTGAATCCCCGGCCACCATCAGCGTGCGTTCGCATGAAGGTAAGAGCCTGTCGTTATATCGTTCCGGCATTGGTAAATGCCTGCTGGCCTGGCAGCCCGAGCGGGTTCAGGAGTCGATTATCAGCGAGCTGCAGTGGGAGCGGGCGACGCCAACCACCATCACCAGCGCCCAACAGCTTCGCGATGAACTGGGCCGTATTCGCGCCCGCGGCTGGAGCTTCGATAACGGCGAAGACTATCCCGACGTTCGCTGCGTGGCGGCGCCGGTTTTTAATGCCAATAACGAGCTGACCGCCGCCATTTCCGTGGTGGGTACCCGTCTGCAAATCAATGAAGACAATCGCGATTACCTCGCCGGTAGGGCGATTGCCTGCGCCAAAGATATTTCCCGTCTGCTGGGGTGGAAAAGCCCCTTCGAACAACAAGCCTCATAATAAGGAGAAGATCATGACCCTACCGAAAATTAAACACGTCCGCGCCTGGTTTATTGGCGGTGCTACCGCAGAGAAAGGCGCTGGCGGCGGCGATTATCATGACCAGGGGGCAAATCACTGGATTGACGATCATATCGCCACGCCTATGAGCAAATATAAACAGTATGAACAGTCCCGCCAGTCGTTTGGCATCAACGTTCTTGGCACGCTGATCGTTGAGGTCGAAGCCGAAAACGGGCAGACCGGCTTTGCGGTATCGACCGCCGGCGAGATGGGCTGCTTTATCGTGGAAAAACACCTCAACCGCTTTATCGAAGGCAAATGCGTCAGCGATACCAAACTGATCCATGACCAGATGCTCAACGCCACCCTGTACTACTCCGGATCCGGCGGCCTGGTGATGAATACGATTTCCTGCGTCGACCTGGCGCTGTGGGATCTGTTCGGCAAAGTGGTTGGGCTGCCGGTTTACAAACTGCTGGGCGGCGCGGTGCGCGATGAAATTCAGTTCTACGCCACCGGGGCGCGTCCGGACCTGGCGAAAGAGATGGGCTTTATTGGCGGCAAAATGCCGACCCACTGGGGGCCGCACGATGGCGACGCGGGGATCCGCAAAGATGCTGCGATGGTGGCCGATATGCGCGAAAAGTGCGGCCCGGACTTCTGGCTGATGCTGGACTGCTGGATGAGCCAGGACGTTAACTACGCCACTAAACTGGCCCACGCCTGCGCGCCCTCTAACCTTAAGTGGATCGAGGAGTGCCTGCCGCCGCAGCAGTATGAAGGCTATCGCGAGCTTAAACGCAATGCGCCAGCCGGCATGATGGTCACCAGCGGCGAGCACCACGGTACGCTGCAATCCTTCCGCACGCTGTCGGAAACCGGCATCGATATTATGCAGCCTGACGTGGGCTGGTGCGGCGGCCTGACCACGCTGGTGGAGATTGCGGCGATCGCCAAATCGCGCGGCCAGCTGGTGGTGCCGCACGGCTCGTCGGTCTATTCGCACCATGCGGTCATTACCTTTACCAACACGCCGTTCAGCGAGTTCCTGATGACCAGCCCCGACTGCTCAACGATGCGTCCGCAGTTTGACCCGATTCTGGTTGATGAGCCGGTACCGGTGAACGGGCGCATTCATAAAACCGTGCTGGATAAACCGGGCTTCGGCGTGGAGCTGAACCGCGACTGTAATCTGAAACGTCCTTATAGCCACTGATCCCGTCGTGCCGCACAGCGCAGATGTGCGGCCTATTGTTGAGGATATTACGATGAGCAACGCCTTGCTTGAGAGCGTGGTGAAGAAAAACCGCGCCCGTTTGATCCCCTTTATGCTGGCGCTGTACGTGCTGGCGTTTCTTGACCGTTCGAATATCGGCTTTGCCAAAGAGACCTATCAGCTGGATACCGGCCTGAGCAACGAAGCCTATGCGCTGGGAGCGGGGATTTTCTTTGTGGTCTACGCCTTTCTCGGGGTGCCCGCTAACCTGCTGATGCGCAAATTCGGCGCAAGAAAGTGGATCGGCTGCACCACCTTGCTGTGGGGGCTTCTCTCCGCGGCGATGGCGTGGGCGGATACCGAAGCGAAGTTTCTGCTGGTGCGCACCCTGCTGGGCGCCGCGGAAGCGGGTTTTTTCCCGGGCATGATCTACCTGACGTCCCAGTGGTTTCCGCAGCAGAACCGCGCCAGCATTATGGGGCTGTTTTATATGGGCGCGCCGCTGGCGCTGACCCTCGGGTCGCCGCTCTCTGGCGCGCTGCTGGAAATGCATGGTTTTATGGGGCATCCCGGCTGGTTCTGGATGTTTATCATTGAGGGGCTGCTGGCGGTCGGCGCGGGGTTCTTCACCTTCTTCTGGCTCGACGATACGCCGCAAAAGGCGCGCTTCCTGAGCGCTGCCGAAAAACAGGCGTTAATCAGCGAGCTGGCCAGCGAAGAGCAGAAAAAGGTGACCTCGCGTTTGTCCGATGCGCTGCGTAACGGCCGCGTCTGGCAGCTGGCGATTATCTATCTCACCATTCAGGTGGCGGTTTACGGCCTGATCTTCTTCCTGCCAACCCAGGTTGCCGCGCTGCTCGGCACCAAGGTGGGGTTCGTGGCGTCGGTGGTGACCGCGATCCCGTGGGTGGCGGCGCTGTTCGGTACCTGGCTGATTCCGCGCTACTCCGACCGCACCGGCGAGCGGCGTAATGTGGCGGCATTCACCCTGCTGGCGGCGGCAATTGGCATTGCGGTCTCCGGGCTGGTGTCGCCGGTGCTGGCGATTATCGCGCTGTGCGTTGCCGCCGTCGGCGTCATTGCCGTGCAGCCGGTCTTCTGGACCATGCCGACGCAGCTGTTGTCCGGTACGGCGCTGGCCGCTGGCATCGGCTTTGTGAACCTGTTCGGCGCTATCGGCGGGTTTCTGGCGCCCATTATCCGCGTCCAGGCTGAAACCATGTTCGCCAGTGATTCTGCCGGATTAGTGACGCTCGCCTGCGTGGCGATTGTCGGGGTGGTTATTATCTTTTCACTGCGCGTGAACCGCGCCGTGCCGCAGGCTGGCAGCGTACAGCATTAATGTAAGGGAGAACTATGAACGCAATTTTATCGAACCCATTTAAAGCGGGATTATTACAAGGGGAAGCGCAAATTGGCCTGTGGCTGAGCTCGACCTCTTCTTATATGGCTGAGATTGCCGCCACCTCGGGTTACGACTGGCTGCTGATTGACGGCGAACATGCGCCCAATACCATCCAGGATCTTTATCATCAGCTGCAGGCCATTGCGCCCTACGCCAGCCAGCCGGTCATTCGCCCGGTAGAGGGCAATCGCAGCCTGATTAAACAGGTGCTGGATATCGGCGCCAGAACGCTGCTGATCCCCATGGTCGATACCGCCGAACAGGCGCGGGAGATTGTCTCGGCTACCCGCTACCCGCCGCTGGGTACCCGCGGGGTGGGGGCCGGAGTGGCCCGCGCCGCGCGCTGGGGACGGGTCGAAAACTATATGGCGCAGGCCAACGATGAGCTGTGCCTGTTGATTCAGGTAGAGAGTAAAACGGCCCTCGATAATCTGGATGCGATCCTTGAAGTGGAGGGCATTGACGGCGTGTTTATCGGCCCGGCGGACCTGTCGGCCTCGCTGGGCTACCCGGATAACGCTGGTCATCCTGAAGTGCAGCGGGTTATTGAACAGAGCATCCGCCGCATTCGCGCGGCGGGTAAGGCGGCCGGATTCCTTGCCGTCGATCCGGAGATGGCGCACAAAGCGCTGGCGTGGGGGGCGAATTTTGTTGCCGTTGGCGTCGATACCAACCTTTACACCAGCGCGCTGGATAAACGGCTGGCGATGTTCAAGCCGGTAGCCGAACAGGCGGAGGGAAAGGGGAGCTACTAGCCCCCCGGCGCTGGCGCTGGCGTCAGGCCAGCGCCTGTGCCAGCAGGGTGATGGGGTGTTCGCAGCGTTTGCTGGTGGACATCTCTATCTGCCATTTGCAGGTTTCACAGTCGGTCACCACCAGATCCGCGCCGCTCTCCTCAATTTGCCGGAACAGCGGCGCGCCCATCGCCTGCGATGAGTCGTAGTTCTCCGCCTTGAAGCCGTATGTGCCGGCAATACCGCAGCATTGCGAGTCGAGTACCTCCAGCTGCAAGCCGGGGATTAGCCGCAATAGCTCAAGGGTATACAGCGACCAGCCCATTTTTTCCATATGGCAGGGCGTGTGATAGACCACCTTCAGCGGCAGCGTTTTTAGCTTCAGAGGCCGCCCATTATCCAGCTGACGCCAGAGCCAGCGAGTCGCCAGCTCAATCCGGTCGCGGATATCGTGATTATCGATATCAAGGAGATGCGGATATTCATCGCGCAGCGTAAAGGTGCAGGTCGATGAAGTCGCAATAATGGGCAGACTATTTTCCCGCATCGCGATGACGTTGCTCAGCGCCTGCTTGCGCGCTTTCGCAAAAAAACCGTTGGCAATCAGCGGTACGCCGCAGCATTTCTCTTTGCTCAATAACTGCACCCCGATGCCCATGGCGTTGAACACGCGGATAAGATCTTTGCCCAGCTGCGGATTGTTGTAGTTCACATAGCAGCCGTGAAAAAACGCCACCTGCTCGGCGTACTGCCCCTGCCGGGCGGCCAGCTGACGATACGCGCGGCGAAAGGTACCAAAGCCATATTTCGGCAGCGTGCGGCGGTGATCGATTTTAAGCGCGGCATCAAGGATTTGGCGTACCGGCCTCAGCCCGGTGGCGGCGTTGACCAGCGGGGCAAACGGCGTGGAGAGGGTGCCCATCAGGTCGGTATGGCTGAGGATCGCATCGCGCAGCGTGGGCTTTTGCCGACCGTGCTCCACGCGCGCTCGCTGGATAATATCGCCAATTTTGACGTCCGAAGGGCAGGCAACTTCGCAGCGTTTACAGTTGATGCAGTATTTCAATGCCTCGTCGTAGAGCGCGCCGTCTTTCAGGCGCAGGCGTTCGCCGTCCGGCCCGGCCTGTTTTGGCCCCGGATAGCGCGGATTAACCCGGCTGACCGGGCAGGCGGTGGTGCAAACGGTGCATTTTATACAGTGTTCAAAGCGCGTGTCGTTCATGATTCACCTCCGGCAAGCTCCCCGATTAACCCAGCAGCATGCAGCGCGGTCACCGCGCAAACGCCGCCGCCGCATCCCAGCGCGATGGCGTCAAAACCGCCGAGAACAGAACCTACGGCGAACAGATTCTCCAGCGTCTGTCCCTGAAGCTGCGGGCGCAGATCCGCATCGGTTTTCAGGCCGAAACGCTGCCAGGGCTGAGAGGCAAAAAAGTCCTGCTGATACCAGCGCTCGCGCGGCAGCGTCTGCTGCAGGTCAAGGCCGAGGATCGGCTCGCGCACGCCGCTGCGCTCGGCGACCAGCCCGTTGCTGAAAAAGCTGCCGCTGGCCAGCACCGCGAAGCGCGGGCGCAGCGGGATATCGCCGTGATTGCGCGTCCAGATCGCGTTAACGCTACCGTTGCGGTGGCTGATATCGATGACTTCATCCCCGGTCAGCCAGGTCCCGCCGCTGCGGATAAATTGCCGCTGCAGCTGGGCGTGCAGGCGCATCCCCGGCACCGACGGCGGCAGCGTAGGCAGCAGGCGCAGCGGGCAGGGCAGGCGCTGCTGCAGCCACTGGTACAGGCGCTCGTCGGCGAGGCCAAAGCAGGCGGGCATAATCAGTAAATTATGCCGCTGCGCCAGCGGGCGCAGCGCCGCCAGCAGGGCCGGCCAGTGCGCTTCATCGTCCAGCCGGCGGGCAATATTGGCGGCACGAAATTCGGATGGGCTATCGCGCAGCACATCGAGGAGAGGTAAATCTATCTCATGGGCTTCGGCGGTCACGCCGTGCTGGTTCAGAGAGGCGGCGGCAAGATGCGGCTGGAAGTCGCCGAATCCGCTGATGCCGACCACGCCGACGCCGCTGGCGGGCAGCGGCGCGCTGGCGATTTCCTGCGGAGATAGCCAGGCCGCGCGTAAGGTTCCCAGCGGCGTCACGCGCAGATGCGGCTGGCTGGCGTCGCCCTGCATGGCGATACCGCAGTCGGCAAACAGCGCCTGACTCTGGCGGGCGTAATCCATCACCCGTTCGGCGCCGAGCCTGGCATAGGGATGTTCGGGAAGCTGGCGGGCCAGCTGGCCGATGCCGTGAGCGACATCGGTGACGGTGTCGCCATTCGGCAGCGTGGTAAGCAAATCCAGCGAGGCGGAAGAGAAGTGCAGGGCGCTTTGGCCGCGGCTGATAATCACGCTGCGCAGGCCGCGCTGGTTGAGCGCCAGCCCGCAGAGCAGTCCGGCGAGGCCGCCGCCGATGATGGCGCAATCAAACTTCATCCTGATACTCCTTTTGTAATCCGCACAGGCCGAGATAGACCCAGCGGGTGAACTCGCTTTCGCGCAGCGCGTCCCCCCAGGCCACCGGCTGGACGCCTTTCCAGCGTTCGTTCAAAAATTGAGACAGCTGGGTAAGGGATCGAGCGGAAGTGGTGACGTTAAAACGCGCGAGCAGCCCGGCGGCGCGGCAGGCGCACAGTTCGCCCTGACAGGTTCCCATGCCGACGCGGGTGCGGCGGCGCAGGTCGAGCAGGTTTTTCACCGCCAGGTTTTCGACCGCGTACTGAACCTCGCCGGCGGTCACCGCCTCGCATTCGCAGACCAGGCTGCGGTGCTGGCGGCTATCGCCAAGCCAGGCCGGAGTGCGATCGCCGTGGCGATAGATGGCCGACCCGCGCAGCGACGCAGGTAAAGAGATGATTTTGCGTAGCGTGGCTTCCGCCGGCTCCTGCGAGCCCGGCAGTGGCGTATCGGCGGTCGTACAGGGGACGGTATTTCCGAGCTTGCGGCAGAGCGCATCCGTGGCCCACTCCGCCATCAGACGATAGGTCATCAGCTTACCGCCGGTGATGGTGATAAAGCCCTCCAGTCCGTCGCGCCGGGCGTGGTCGAGCAGCACAATACCGCGACTGACGCTGCGCCCGCTGGGATCGTCATCGCTGGCGACCAGCGGACGTATGCCGGAGTAGGCGCGCAGTACCCGCGTCCGCCCCATGATCGGCGCCAGCTTTTCCCCTTCGCGCAGCAGCGTTTCGACCTCCTCGGCCGTTACCCGGTTGTCGTCAATTTCGTCATAGGGAATATGCATCGAAGTAGTGCCAATCAGCGAAATAGTATCGCCGGGCACCAGGATATCGGCGTCAGCCGGTTTGCGGCAGCGGTTGATAACCTGACGGTTAATGCGGTGATCGAGGATTAACAGCGATCCTTTTGCCGGAAACATCGCGATGCGCAGGTCGGCATACTCTGCGATGCGCTGCCCCCAGATCCCGGCGGCGTTGACCACCACCTGCGCGCGCAGCGTGCGCGATTCACGGAGCTGATGGTTGTAGATCGTGACGCCATGGACGCGATCGCCCTGACGCAGCAGGCCGGTGACTTCGCAGCCGGTGAGGATAGCGGCGCCATGTTCGCGGGCATCGAGCATATTTGCGGCGGTGAGGCGGAAAGGATCGACGGTGCCGTCGGGGACCTGCACCGCGCCGAGCAGCGCCGGGTTAACCGCGGGCTCAATGCGCAGCGCCTCGGCGGGCGTCAGAGGCTGGGCCTCAATACCCGCCTGCTGGCAGGCGGTGATAAAGGTGTGCTGATACGCCGGATCGTCTTCCGGCAAGGTAATAAACAGGCCGCTGGTGGGCTCAATGCAGTGCCGGGCGATGCGGCGTAAGATGCGGTTTTCGCTGATACACTCCCGCGCCGATTCGCTATCGGTTACCGCATAGCGCGCGCCGCTGTGCAGCAGGCCGTGGTTGCGGCCGGTCGCCCCGGTGGCGATATCGTAGCGCTCAACCAGCGCCGCCTTCAGCCCGCGCAGCGCGCAGTCGCGCGCGATCCCGGCGCCGGTGGCGCCGCCGCCAATAATAATGACGTCATATTCACGACTATCGGCCATCTCCCTGTCCTCTGTGTTCGTTTTACATCATTTAGCCATATCTACCGCGTTTAATGTTTGATTTCGAGCATATTTGCGCGTAATTCGAGCGTTTGTTGTGACTTTATGCGCATATTGGAAAGTTCTGTCATATTTCTGTAACAAAGTGTGCGACATTTCACAGTATTAGATTTACGCTTTGCCTACTATCGCGACCAAATCAGAAGTCAGTGAATAAATTACGTTTTTTTGCGACGACGTCAGAAGAACAGCAATGGCCACGGAGGCTGATATGTTAAGTATATTTAAACCCGCAGCGCATAAAGCGCGTTTGCCAACGGCGGAAATCGATCCGCTATATCGTCGATTACGCTGGCAGATCTTTATCGGTATCTTCTTCGGATATGCCGCTTACTATCTGGTTCGTAAGAACTTTGCTTTGGCGATGCCCTATCTTATCGAGCAGGGGTTCTCCCGCGGCGATCTCGGCTTTGCGCTTTCCGGTATCTCTATCGCCTACGGATTTTCGAAATTCATCATGGGCTCGGTTTCTGACCGTTCGAATCCGCGCATTTTTTTACCGGCAGGCCTGATCCTTGCCGCGCTGGTGATGCTGGTGATGGGCTTCGTCCCCTGGGCGACCTCCAGCATTATGGTGATGTTCGTCCTGCTGTTCCTGTGCGGCTGGTTCCAGGGGATGGGCTGGCCGCCGTGCGGACGTACGATGGTGCACTGGTGGTCGCAGAAAGAGCGCGGCGGTATTGTTTCGGTATGGAACTGCGCGCACAACGTCGGCGGCGGGATCCCGCCGCTGCTGTTTCTGCTGGGGATGGCGTGGTTTAACGACTGGCACGCGGCGCTGTATATGCCGGCTTTCGGCGCGATCCTGCTGGCGATTTTCGCCTTCGCGATGATGCGCGATACTCCGCAGTCCTGCGGCCTGCCGCCGATCGAAGAGTACAAAAACGATTATCCTGACGACTACAGCGAGAAGCACGAAGAAGAGCTGACCGCAAAGCAGATCTTTATGCAGTACATCCTGCCGAACAAGCTGCTGTGGTACATCGCCATCGCGAACGTGTTTGTTTATCTGCTGCGCTACGGCATTCTTGACTGGTCGCCGACCTACCTGAAAGAGGTTAAGCACTTCGCGCTGGATAAATCGTCCTGGGCCTACTTTCTTTATGAATACGCGGGGATCCCGGGCACCCTGCTGTGCGGCTGGATGTCGGATAAAGTGTTTAAAGGCAACCGCGGCGCGACCGGCGTCTTCTTTATGACCCTGGTCACCATCGCCACCGTCGTCTACTGGCTGAACCCGCCGGGTAACCCGGGCGTGGATATGACCTGCATGATCATCATCGGCTTCCTGATTTACGGTCCGGTGATGCTGATTGGCCTGCATGCGCTGGAGCTGGCGCCGAAAAAAGCCGCCGGCACCGCCGCGGGCTTCACCGGCCTGTTTGGCTATCTCGGCGGCTCCGTGGCCGCGAGCGCCATCGTTGGCTATACCGTCGATTTCTTCGGCTGGGACGGCGGCTTTATGGTAATGATCGGCGGCAGCGTGCTGGCGGTCCTGCTGCTGATTATCGTGATGCTGGGCGAACGACGCCATCACCAACAGATGAAACAAGCTTAAGGAGCGGCGATGAAAAGCACATTAACCACCCTGATGAGCGGAATGCTGCTGGCTGCGACGGCGCTCTCTTTCAGCGCCGTCGCGGGGGAGAAAATCGTTATCGCCCACCGCGGCGCCAGCGGCTATCTGCCGGAACATACCCTGCCGGCGAAAGCGATGGCCTACGCGCAGGGGGCGGACTACCTCGAGCAAGACCTGGTGATGACGAAAGACGACCGGCTGGTGGTGCTGCATGACCACTATCTGGATCGGGTGACCGACGTGGCCCAGCGTTTCCCGCAGCGGGCGCGTCAAGATGGCCGTTTCTACGCCATCGACTTTACCCTCGCCGAGATAAAGTCGCTGAAGTTTACCGAAGGGTTTGAGCCGAAAGATGGTAAGAACGTGCAAACTTATCCGGGCCGTTTCCCGATGGGTAAATCTGATTTCCGTATTCATACCTTTGAAGAGGAGATTGAGTTTGTGCAGGGGCTGAACCATTCGACCGGCAAAAACATCGGCATCTACCCGGAGATCAAAGCGCCGTGGTTCCACCATCAGGAAGGCAAGGATATTGCCGCCAGCACGCTGAACGTGCTGAAGAAATATGGCTACACCGGCAAGCAGGATAAGGTTTATCTGCAGTGTTTTGACGCCAACGAGCTCAAGCGCATCAAACAGGAGCTGGAGCCGAAAATGGGGATGGATCTCAATCTGGTGCAGCTTATCGCCTATACCGACTGGAATGAGACCCAGCAGCGGCAGGCCGACGGCAAGTGGGTGAACTACAGCTATGACTGGATGTTCAAACCGGGGGCGATGGCGCAGATCGCGCAGTACGCTGACGGCATTGGCCCGGACTACCATATGCTGGTGGCGGAAGGCTCGACGCCGGGTCACGTGAAGCTGACGGCGATGGTGAAAGAAGCCCATGCCAGCAAGCTGCAGGTGCATCCGTATACGGTCCGCGCGGATCAGCTGCCAGCGTATGCAACGGACGTGAATCAGCTTTACGACGTCCTGTATAACCAGGCGGACGTGGACGGGTTGTTTACGGATTTCCCGGATAAGGCGGTGAAGTTCCTCAATAAAAAGTAAGCCATTAATCAGGGGCGCTTGCGCCCCTGTTGCAGAGGGGCAGCAGCCCGGCCAGTCGTAGCTGTTTTTCCCACTCTGGCTCTGGCCCCAGCTTTTCCGCAACCTCGTTGACCAGCGCCTGAATCACTGGCGAGGCGCGACGCGTCTGGCGATACAGCGCCACAATGTTGCCACCCTCCGGCTGCCAGTCGGGTAAAATAATTTTTAGCTCTCCCCGTACGATCGCTTCAGCGCCTAAAAATAGCGGCATGACCACAATCCCAAGCCCCATTCTGGCGGCCTCCAGCAGGCTGAAGGCGTTATCCGAACGCAGACGATTTTTGACCCGCCAGTTCTGGCGCTGCCCGTTATGCAGCAACTGCCAGCAGCCCCCCGGCGCGCGATGGGTATATAGCAGCCCGTCATGCTGCTCCAGTTCAACAGGATGCAAAGGCGTGCCCCGTTGCGACAGATAGTCCGGGCTGGCGCAGAGCCAGGTCAGGTTGCGCGCCAGCGTTCGGGCGATGAGCGTTGAGTCCGGGACGAGACCGAGGCGGATGGCGATATCAAAGTCGGGCTGGTGCATATTGATCTGCCGGTCCTCCGTCGCGATATCGAGAGACAACCCCGGATGGTCGCGGATAAAACCGGCCAGAATTGTCGATAGATGGGTGGTCATAAACGTATGCGAGGTGGCAATCCGCAGCCCGCCCCGAAGCTCGCTGCGTGACGGGGCCACCGCCTCTTCTGCCAGCGTGACTTCGTCAAGCAGCCGCACGCACTCCTGATAAAATAGCAGGCCCGCCTCCGTGAGGCTAAGCCGTGGCCCGCGCTCCAGTAAGCTGGCGCCAAGCCGTTTCTCCAGCATCTTGACGCGCTGGCTGACTACCGATTTTGATGTCCCCAATTTTGCCGCCGCGCCGACAAAGCTCAGAGACTCAACAACCGAAATAAACGTGCTCATTTCCACGAACTTGTTCACACAGGCGCTCCTTTTTCGGGTCTTGCGGTTGACTATGCCTCGTTCTATGCGCCAGAAAAACGGCTGGCGAGATATTCTGCCGCCATGATCGCATCCGGATTGGTCGCCTGAGAGGGAACGTCCGGGAACAGCGAGGCATCGACGACAAACAGCCCGGCAATACCGAAAACTTTCCCGCAGGCGTCCACGACGGCGATGGGATCGCTTTCGTTCCCCATTGGCGCAGTCGCGCTGAGGTGCAGGTTACTTTTCACCGTCTTACGCTGTTCTTCTGCTATCTGCTGGTCTGTTTCTGCCAGTGTACCGCCTTTTACCATCGGGACTTCGCCAATCACCAGCGCCTGTAGCGGACCTTCCTGCACCAGCGCCCGGGATAATTTCACCGCTTCGACCATTCGCGTGACGTCGCGCTCGTCGCCCAGTAAATTGAGATCGATACGGGGGCCGAGCAGCGGGTTGCGGCTCGCCAAAGTCAGACGCCCGCGGGCAAAGGGGCGCGCCACGGTGAAAAAGAGCTGGAAACCCGCACCATGTGGAAATAGTTCAGGATCGACGAAGTGGTTATTGCTGATATAGAGATCCAGTTCGTTGGCTGCCGCCAGCGAAGATTGCGTCCAGAGCGTTGTGCCTATAGGGGGATAACTGGCATGCTCAGCGGACGTTGCCAGCATGATCCCGTTCACGGGTTGTTCCTGCAAGTTGCGCCCAACGGGGAGATCCTGTTTCACCGTGATCTCCAGATGGCGTAAATCGTCCGCAGGGCCAATGCCGGAGCGCAACAGAATCGCTGGCGTACCGGCCGCGCCGGCGCACAGGAATACGTTGTCGGTAGCGATCTGTGTTCCGTCCGCCAGCTGTATGCCGTTCACGCGCGAACCTTCAATCAACGCTTTATCCACGACCGTCATGCCGACAATCGACAGATTCTTGCGCGCGCGAACGTCTGCCGTCAGGTAGACCATGGCGGTATTTTGCCGGATGCCGTTGACAACATTGACCGGGTAGACCGCGACGCCGTGCTGCTGCGCGCCGTTGATATCGTCAACGGCGGCGAAGCCGTGAGCGCGGCAAGCATGATAAAACGCCTGGCTTGCCGGGCTGAGCGTTTCCAGCGCCGGTAACCGCACCGGAACCGGGCCGTGGCGACCATGCCAGCGATCGTCGCCATAGTCGGCGTTTTCAAGCCGTTTGAACCAGGGTAAAACCTTATCGAACGACCAGTCGCTCAGGCCGCGCTTGACCCAACGGTCAAAATCAGATTTGGGGGCGCGAACAAACGCGCCGGCATTGATCGTTGACCCGCCGCCAAGTACTTTTGCCCGCAGATGACCGGCCGTGTGATCGGTTCCCGTTGCTACCCCGCGCTCCCAGACGTAATCGCCGCCACCAACAGAGTGGCTGTGCGCCAGCTCGTCCGGCCAGGCATCAGGGGCGAAAACGGGGCCGCCTTCCAGCAGCGCTACCTGGCAATCGGGGTTCTCACTCAGACGTGCGGCGAGTACCGCACCCGCCGAACCTCCACCGACCACGATGACGTCGTATGCTTTTTTCAGTCCGTTGGCGCAGTTTTCCTCTTTGACGGAAGCCATTTTTTATCTCCTCATGAATGTCGTGACGCAGAGCATCAGCCAGCGTTGCTGCGATCATTGCTGATGGCTTTATCCGGTGGCTTATACAGGTAGAGTAGGCGGAGTGGGGGGAGGTGAACAGGGATAGGAAGACGAACCCAGGGTTCGTAAAAAACGAACCCTGTAAAGAATGGGAATGTGTTTCAGGCTGGCTTACATTTCGATTTCGATATCGCCTTTTGCCCGGCAGCAGCAGGGCAAAATCTCTCCCGGCTGGACAAACGCCAGCGGCTCGGTGAGCCAGTCAACCTGACCGGAAACCAGACGCAGACGACACGATCCGCAGTATCCTTCGCGGCACTGATACTCCACGTCGATATTGTGCGATTCCAGGGCCGCCAGCAGGGAGGGATGTTCATCCTGACACTCAAGGCGAGTGTCAGAAATCTTCAAGAAAATGCGTTTCATCAGAGCTGGAAGTTGCTCAGATCGTCAGCGTCGACTTCGGAATCGATCTGCCCGACCAGATAAGAGCTGACTTCCACTTCCTGCGGCGCGACCTGCACGTTATCGGACACCAGCCAGGTGTTGATCCACGGGATCGGGTTGGAGCGGGTCTGGAACGGCAGATCGAGACCTACCGCCTGCATGCGGATGTTGGTAATGTACTCAACGTACTGGCAGAGAATATCTTTGTTCAGGCCGATCATCGAACCGTCGCGGAACAGATAATCCGCCCACTCTTTTTCCTGCTGCGCCGCCTGCACGAACAGGTCGTAGCACGCCTGTTTGCACTCTTCGGCGATTGAAGCCATCTCCGGATCGTCGACGCCGGAACGCAGCAGATTCAGCATGTGCTGAGTGCCGGTCAGGTGCAGCGCTTCGTCGCGAGCGATCAGGCGGATAATCTTGGCGTTACCTTCCATCAGCTTGCGCTCGGCAAAGGCGAAAGAGCAGGCGAAGCTGACGTAAAAACGGATGGCTTCCAGCGCATTCACGCTCATCAGGCACAGGTAGAGTTTCTTTTTCAGCTCGCGCAGGTTCACGGTAATGGTTTTACCGTTCACGCTGTGGGTGCCTTCGCCCAGCAGATGCCAGTAGCTGGTCTGCTCAATCAATTCATCGTAATAGCTGGAAATGCCTTCCGCGCGTTTCTGAATCTGCTCGTTGGTGACGATATCGTCAAATACCATCGCCGGATCGTTAACGATATTGCGGATGATATGGGTGTAGGAGCGCGAATGGATGGTCTCCGAGAACGCCCAGGTTTCCACCCAGGTTTCCAGCTCCGGAATTGAAATCAGCGGCAGCAGGGCGACGTTCGGGCTGCGGCCCTGGATGGAGTCCAGCAGCGTCTGATATTTCAGGTTGCTGATAAAAATGTGTTTTTCGTGTTCCGGCAGCGCCTGATAGTCGATACGGTCGCGGGAAACGTCAACTTCTTCCGGACGCCAGAAGAAGGAGAGCTGTTTTTCAATCAGCTTTTCGAAGATGTCATATTTTTGCTGATCGTAGCGGGCGACGTTCACCGGCTGACCGAAGAACATCGGCTCTTTGAGCTGGTCATTTTTCGTCTGTGAAAAGGTGGTGTATGCCATGAGTGGGGATCCTGTCCTGGAATTATACGCCGGGCGGCGCTTCGCTAGCCCGACCTACATTAGACCGTAGGCCCGGCAGGCAACGCGCCGCCGGGCAATATTATCAAATCTTACATGCGCCGCTTTCGCAGCCGTCGTCCTGGATGGACGGCGCCAGGTCATCCTGGGCATCTTCCGCGCCATCGCGCGTGTTGTGATAGTACAGCGTTTTGACGCCGAACTTATAGGCATTGAGCAAGTCTTTCAGCAGCTGCTGCATCGGCACTTTGCCAGACGGGAAGCGCGTCGGATCGTAGTTGGTGTTAGCAGAAATCGACTGGTCGATAAACTTCTGCATAATACCGACCAGCTGCAAGTAACCGTCGTTGTTCGGCATTTCCCACAGCAGCTCGTAGCCGTTCTGCAGTTTTTCGTAATCCGGCACCACCTGGCGCAGGATACCGTCTTTCGACGCTTTGATGCTGACGTGACCGCGCGGCGGCTCAATGCCGTTGGTGGCGTTGGAGATCTGCGAAGAGGTCTCGGACGGCATCAGCGCGGAGAGCGTGGAGTTACGCAGGCCGTGCGTTTTAATCGACTCGCGAAGCTGCTCCCAGTCGTAATGCAGGGATTCGCTGACGATAGCGTCCAGGTCTTTTTTGTAGGTATCGATCGGCAGAATGCCTTTCGCATAGGTGGTTTCGTTAAACCACGGGCACGCGCCTTGCTCGATCGCCAGCTCGTTAGAGGCTTTCAGCAGGTAGTACTGAATCGCTTCGAACGTTTTATGCGTCAGGTTGTTAGCGCTGCCGTCAGAGTAGCGTTTACCGTGCTTCGCCAGATAGTAGGCAAAGTTAATCACCCCAATACCCAGCGTACGACGGCCCATCGCGCCGCGTTTGGCCGCCGGGATTGGGTAGTCCTGGTAATCCAGCAGGGCATCCAGCGCGCGAACGGCCAGCACCGCCAGCTCTTCCAGCTCATCAAGGCTATCGATAACGCCGAGGTTGAAAGCGGACAGGGTACACAGCGCAATTTCACCGTTTTCGTCGTTTACATCTTCCAGAGGCTTGGTCGGCAGGGCGATTTCCAGGCACAGGTTGGACTGGCGCACCGGCGCGACAACCGGGTCAAACGGGCTGTGGGTGTTGCAGTGGTCCACGTTCTGGATGTAGATACGGCCGGTGGAGGCGCGTTCCTGCATCATCAGCGAGAACAGTTCTACCGCTTTAATGCGCTGCTTGCGGATGCTGTCGTCCTGCTCGTATTGGGTGTACAGGCGCTCGAACTCGTCCTGGTCGGCGAAGAACGCATCGTACAGGCCCGGGACGTCGGACGGGCTGAACAGGGTGATATCGCCGCCTTTCAGCAGACGGGTGTACATCAGCTTGTTGATCTGTACGCCGTAGTCCATGTGACGAACGCGGTTGGCGTCGGTACCGCGGTTGTTTTTCAGCACCAGCAGGCTTTCGACTTCCAGATGCCACATCGGGTAGAAGAGGGTCGCCGCACCGCCGCGGACGCCGCCCTGGGAGCAGGATTTCACCGCCGTCTGGAAGTGCTTATAGAACGGGATACAGCCGGTATGGAAAGCTTCACCGCCGCGAATCGGGCTACCCAGCGCGCGGATGCGGCCGGCGTTGATGCCGATACCGGCGCGCTGAGAGACGTATTTCACAATGGCGCTGGAGGTGGCGTTAATAGAATCCAGGCTGTCGCCGCACTCGATCAGCACGCAGGAGCTGAACTGACGGGTCGGGGTACGCACGCCGGACATAATCGGCGTCGGCAGCGAGATTTTGAACGTCGACACCGCGTCATAGAAACGCTTGATGTAGTTCAGACGCGTCTCGCGCGGGTAGTTGGAGAACAGGCAGGCGGCAACCAGAATGTACAGGAACTGGGCGCTTTCATAGATCTCACCGGTGACGCGGTTCTGCACCAGATATTTGCCTTCGAGCTGCTTAACCGCAGCGTAGGAGAAGGTCATATCGCGATCGTGCTCGATGAACGAGTCCATCTGCTTGAACTCTTCTTCCGTGTAGTCTTCCAGCAGATGAGTATCGTATTTGCCGTTTTTCACCATTTTCGACACGTGGTCGAACAGCGCTGGCGGCTCAAACTGGCCGTAGGCTTTTTTACGCAGGTGGAAAATCGCCAGACGGGCGGCGAGATACTGGTAATCCGGCGCCTCGCGGGAGATAAGGTCCGCGGCGGCTTTGATAATGGTTTCGTGAATGTCGGCGGTTTTGATGCCGTCATAGAACTGAATGTGGGAACGCAGTTCTACCTGGGAGATGGAAACGTTATTCAGTCCTTCTGCCGCCCAATCCAGCACGCGGTGGATTTTATCGAGATTGATGCGCTCGGTGCTACCGTCGCGCTTTGTCACCAGCAGACTCTGATTCATGTGGATTATACCTGTCCGTGAAAGAAAATATCCCCCACTTATCCACAGATCGCCGTTGTGACTAACTCTGTGGATAAATACTATATGTAGGGGGTTGTCGATAAAAGAAACGCTATATGGTGAGTATTCTAGTAAGGATTCTTTTGAGTACAAGAGTTGATTTTGAGGTTAAATTGAGGTTGCGGAAGGGTAATAATCGCCAAGTCCACGCCACATAAGGCCTGGAGAAGATGTCAATAAATCAGAAAAAAAAATGAAAATTTGATCGAGTGCTGATTTCTTCATCGGAAGAAAAAATCACGCGGCTTGATGCCGCGCAATCATCATAGGAAATACAGCTGACGTTATGCTTTTTTCGCCGTTGTATGCAACATATAGTTAACATCAACCCCTGGCGCCAGCTTGAAGGTATTGGTCAACGGATTGTAGTGGAGACCGGTAATATGCTGCTCTTTCAGAATAGTCTCATCAACCCAGCCGATCAGCTCCGCCGGTTTAATGAATTTCTTCACGTCATGGGTACCTTTTGGCACCATCTTCATAACGTATTCGGCGCCCACGACCGCCATCAGCCACGCTTTACCGTTACGGTTAATAGTCGAGAAGAAGACCTGGCCGCCGGGTTTGACCAGCCGCGCGCAGGCGTGGACCACCGACTGCGGGTCCGGGACGTGCTCCAGCATCTCCATGCAGGTGACGACGTCATACTGCTGAGCATGCTTCGCCGCGTGCTCTTCAACGGTTTCCTGGACGTATTCGACCTGAATACCGCTCTCCAGGGCATGCAGCCTGGCCACCTGTAGCGGTTCGAAACCCATATCCAGACCGGTCACCGTTGCGCCTTCTCGAGCCATGCTTTCAGCCAGAATGCCGCCGCCGCAGCCGACATCGAGCACCTTTTTGCCAAACAGGCCGCCGGAGCGCTCCGCGATATAGCCAAGACGTAGAGGGTTGATGCGATGTAACGGCTTGAATTCGCCTTCTAAATCCCACCAGCGCGAGGCGACGGCTTCAAATTTAGCGATTTCATTATGATCAACATTGTGGGCCACCGACGGTTTTTCGGCATTCATGGGCGCTTTTACTCCTGTTCAGTTCAGACCCGCGAGTATATCAGGCCTCAGGGATGAATAAACCGTCTATCCCTGTCGCCTTCCGCCGCGCGAAAATCATTGGGTATAGGTTTACCCGTATCACTACGGGTGTGTTATAATTTGCGACCTTTGAATCCGGGATACAGTAGAGGGATAGCGGTTAGATGAGCGACCTTGCGAGAGAAATTACACCGGTCAACATTGAGGAAGAGCTGAAGAGCTCGTATCTGGATTACGCGATGTCGGTCATTGTTGGCCGTGCGCTGCCGGATGTCCGAGATGGCCTGAAGCCGGTACACCGTCGCGTACTATACGCCATGAACGTATTGGGCAATGACTGGAACAAAGCCTATAAAAAATCTGCCCGTGTCGTTGGTGACGTAATCGGTAAATACCACCCTCATGGTGATACTGCCGTGTATGACACCATTGTACGTATGGCGCAGCCATTCTCCCTGCGTTACATGCTGGTAGATGGCCAGGGTAACTTCGGTTCTGTCGACGGCGACTCCGCCGCAGCGATGCGTTATACGGAAATCCGTATGTCGAAGATCGCCCATGAACTGATGGCCGACCTGGAAAAAGAGACGGTGGATTTCGTCGATAACTATGACGGCACGGAAAAGATCCCTGACGTTATGCCGACCAAAATCCCGAACCTGTTAGTCAACGGTTCGTCCGGTATCGCGGTAGGTATGGCGACCAACATTCCGCCGCACAACCTGACCGAAGTGATCAACGGCTGTCTGGCCTACGTTGAAAACGAAGACATCAGCATTGAAGGGCTGATGGAACATATTCCGGGCCCGGACTTCCCGACCGCCGCGATCATCAACGGTCGCCGCGGCATTGAAGAGGCCTATCGTACCGGTCGCGGTAAAGTGTACATTCGCGCACGCGCGGAAGTGGAAGCTGACGCGAAAACCGGTCGCGAAACCATCATCGTGCATGAAATTCCGTATCAGGTGAACAAAGCGCGCCTGATTGAGAAAATCGCTGAGCTGGTCAAAGACAAACGCGTCGAAGGCATCAGCGCGCTGCGCGACGAGTCTGATAAAGACGGCATGCGTATCGTGATTGAAGTGAAGCGCGATGCGGTGGGTGAGGTGGTGCTGAACAACCTCTATTCGCAGACTCAGCTGCAGGTCTCCTTCGGTATCAACATGGTTGCCCTGCACCATGGTCAGCCGAAGATCATGAATCTGAAAGAAATTATTGCCGCGTTCGTGCGCCACCGCCGCGAAGTGGTGACCCGCCGTACGATTTTCGAACTGCGTAAAGCCCGCGATCGCGCGCACATCCTTGAAGCGCTGGCGATTGCCCTGGCCAACATCGATCCGATTATTGAGCTGATTCGCCGCGCGCCGACGCCGGCGGAAGCGAAAGCTGGCTTAATCGCCCGTTCATGGGATCTGGGCAACGTTTCCGCGATGCTGGAACGCGCGGGCGATGACGCCGCGCGTCCGGAATGGCTGGAACCTGAATTCGGCGTGCGCGACGGCCAGTACTACCTGACCGAACAGCAGGCACAGGCGATTCTGGATCTGCGTTTGCAGAAACTGACCGGCCTTGAGCATGAAAAACTGCTTGACGAATACAAAGAGCTGCTGGAACAGATTGCGGAACTGCTGCATATTCTGGGCAGCGCCGATCGCCTGATGGAAGTTATCCGCGAAGAGCTGGAGCTGGTCCGTGAACAGTTCGGCGACGCGCGCCGTACCGAGATCACCGCTAACAGCGCCGATATCAACATCGAAGACCTGATCAACCAGGAAGATGTTGTCGTGACCCTTTCGCATCAGGGCTACGTGAAGTATCAGCCGTTAACCGACTACGAAGCGCAGCGTCGCGGCGGTAAAGGCAAATCTGCGGCGCGTATCAAAGAAGAAGACTTTATCGACCGTCTGCTGGTGGCCAACACCCACGACACGATCCTCTGCTTCTCCAGCCGCGGTCGTCTCTACTGGATGAAAGTGTATCAGCTGCCGGAAGCCAGCCGCGGCGCGCGCGGTCGTCCGATCGTCAACCTGCTGCCGCTGGAAGCCAACGAGCGCATCACCGCGATCCTGCCGGTCCGCGAATACGAAGAGGGCGTGAACGTCTTTATGGCCACCGCCAGCGGTACCGTGAAGAAAACGGCGCTGACCGAATTCAGCCGTCCGCGTTCCGCCGGTATTATCGCGGTTAACCTTAACGAAGGCGACGAACTGATAGGCGTCGATCTGACCTCCGGTCAGGACGAAGTCATGCTGTTCTCCGCCGCCGGTAAAGTAGTGCGCTTTAAAGAGGACGCCGTCCGCGCGATGGGCCGTACCGCCACCGGCGTGCGCGGCATCAAGCTGGCCGGCGAGGACAAGGTGGTCTCGCTGATCGTTCCGCGCGGCGAAGGCGCCATCCTGACCGTCACGCAGAACGGCTACGGTAAACGTACCGCGGCGGAAGAGTATCCCACCAAGTCGCGTGCGACCCAGGGCGTTATCTCTATCAAAGTCACCGAACGCAACGGTTCCGTTGTGGGCGCGGTGCAGGTAGATGACTGCGACCAGATTATGATGATCACCGATGCGGGCACGCTGGTACGAACCCGCGTTTCTGAAGTGAGCATTGTCGGTCGTAACACTCAGGGCGTGATTCTGATCCGCACCGCGGAAGATGAAAACGTGGTTGGCCTGCAGCGCGTTGCTGAGCCGGTTGATGACGAAGAGCTGGATGCCATCGACGGCAGCGCGGCGGAAGGCGATGAGGATATCGCGCCGGAAGCGGATACCGACGATGATATTGCCGAAGACGAAGAGTAATTCTCTGCGGTAATTGTTCTGAAAGGGTCGGGGCTATCCCCGACCCTTTTTGTTTTCCCGTTGCGGGACCGTTGTTTTATCGTTACCTTAACGCCATTCTGTTGAGCCCCTGACGGCCGAGCATCGCCACATTGAAATATCTAGCTTCTTTCCATAACACGTTAAAGGTTTCACGCTATCTGTTCAGAGCGCTGGCGGTACTGCTGTGGGTGCTGGTCGCTTTTGTGTCGGTGTTTTACATCGTCAACGCTTTGCACGATCGTGAATCGGAAATTCGCCAGGAATTTAACCTCAATGCCGATCAGGCGCAGCGCTATATCCAACGTACGGCCGACGTGATCAAAGAGCTGAAGTACGTTGCGGGCAACCGGCCGATGGACGGCGGCGAAGGCGGCGATACGCCGGTTCAGCGCGGCGATATCGCGATACCTAATTTTGAACCGCTCTACCCGGATTCCGACTGCGCGCTGATGAGTACGACCTGGCGTAATTCGCTACAGTCACTGGCGTGGTTTATGCGCTACTGGCGCGACAATTTCTCAACGGCCTACGACCTCAATCGTATTTTTTTGATTGGCAGCGACAATCTGTGTATGGCCAACTTCGGCCTGCGTGATATTCCGCTGGAGCGGGACCATGCGTTAAAAGTACTGCATCAGCGGATTGAGCAGTATCGCGACGCTCCGCAAAACGAGCGCGGTAACAATCTGTTCTGGATAAGCCAGGGCGTGCGTCCGGGCGTGGGCTATTTCTATGCGCTGACCCCAATCTATGTGGCGAATCGCCTGCAGGCGATGCTCGGCGTTGAGCAAACCATCCGTATGGAAAGCTTCTTTACCCCCGGCAGTCTGCCGATGAACGTCACTATCCTCGACGATAACGGTCAGTCGCTGATTTCGCTTGCCGGGTCGGACAGCAATATTAAACCGGATGCGAAGTGGATGCAGGAGCGTTTGTGGTTCGGCTATACCGCCGGTTTTCGCGAGCTGGCGATGAAAAAAAACCTGCCGCCATCATCCCTGAGCATTGTCTATTCGGTGCCGGTGGATCAGGTGCTGGAACGCATCCGGATGCTGATACTGAACGCCGTGGTGCTCAATCTGCTGACCGGCGTCCTCCTTTTTGTCCTCGCCCGCATGTATGAACGGCGGATTTTTATTCCGGCAGAAAATGACGCCCAGCGGCTGGAAGAGCATGAGCAGTTCAACCGAAAAATTGTTGCCTCCGCGCCGGTGGGGATCTGTATTTTACGTACGCTCGACGGCACCAACATCCTGAGTAACGAGCTGGCGCATAACTATCTCAACATGTTAACCCACGAGGACAGGCAGCGGCTGACGCAAATTATCTGCGGCCAGCAGGTGAACTTTGTCGATGTGCTGACCAGCAATAACACCAACCTGCAAATCAGCTTTGTCCACTCCCGCTACCGTAATGAGAATGTGGCGATTTGCGTGCTGGTGGATGTCTCGGCGCGCGTCAAAATGGAGGAGTCGCTGCAGGAGATGGCCCAGGCCGCAGAGCAGGCCAGCCAGTCGAAATCAATGTTCCTCGCCACCGTTAGTCACGAACTGCGCACGCCGCTGTACGGAATTATCGGTAACCTTGATTTATTGCAGACCAAAGAGCTGCCGAAGGGCGTCGATCGCCTGGTGACGGCGATGAACAACTCTTCCAGCCTGCTGCTGAAAATTATTAGCGATATTCTCGACTTCTCAAAAATTGAGTCCGAGCAGCTCAAAATTGAGCCGCGGGAGTTTTCGCCGCGCGAGGTCATGAACCATATTTCCGCCAACTATCTGCCGCTGGTGGTGCGTAAGCAACTGGGGCTGTACTGCTTTATTGAGCCTGACGTACCGCAGCTGATGTCCGGCGATCCCATGCGCCTGCAGCAGGTTATTTCCAACCTGCTAAGTAATGCGATTAAGTTTACCGATACCGGCTGCATTATTCTGCACGTGGAACGGGCGGGCGACTATCTGCAAATCAGCGTCAGAGACACCGGGGAGGGGATCCCGGCGAAAGAGGTGGTACGCCTGTTCGATCCGTTCTTCCAGGTCGGCACCGGCGTGCAGCGCAACTTCCAGGGGACGGGACTCGGTCTGGCGATCTGTGAAAAGCTTATCAGCATGATGGATGGCGATATTGCCGTTGAAACCGAGCCCGGGATGGGCAGCCGGTTCACCATTCGTATCCCACTGTATGGCGTACAAAATACGCCGCCGCTGCTGATTGACGGCCTGGCTGAAAAATGCTGCTGGCTGGCGATTGATAATAGCTCGCTGGCGCTGTTCGTTGAGCAGTTGCTGAATTACCACGGTATCCCGGTCCGCCGCTATGCGGGGCAAGCGCCGGGAGCGGAAGATATTTTATTGACCGATAGCGAGGCGCGTGAAGCCTGGCCCGGCGGTGCGATGGTGATCTTCTGTCGACGCCATATCGGTATTCCGCAGGAGCGGGCGCCCGGCGAATGGCTGCATAGCGTGGCCACGCCGCATGAACTGCTGCCGCTGCTGGGACGCATCTTCCATATCGCCGTGGCCAGCGCGGAAAACGGGCCCGCGCTATCCGCGGCGGATGCGCAAACCACCAGCAATGATGACATGATGATCCTGGTGGTGGACGATCATCCCATTAACCGACGTCTGCTGGCCGATCAGCTGGGATCGCTGGGCTATCAGTGCGTAACGGCAAATGATGGGGTCGATGCGCTGAATGTTCTGAGCAAGCAGCATATTGATATCGTGCTTAGCGACGTCAACATGCCGAATATGGATGGCTATCGCCTGACCCAGCGCATACGCCAGCTGGGACTCACGCTGCCGGTGATCGGGGTCACCGCCAACGCCCTGGCGGAAGAGAAGCAGCGCTGCCTGGAGTCGGGGATGGACAGCTGCCTTTCTAAGCCGGTGACTCTGGATATTATCAAGCAAACCCTGACGGTCTACGCCGCACGGGTACGTAAGGGAAGGGAGTAAGGCAGTTTCCCGGATAGCGCAGCGCTATCCGGGAAGGAAGACGTTAGTCTTTGTCCGTGGAGCTCAGGGAAACGGAAGAGAGGTAGTTCAGCAGGGCAATGTCGTTTTCCACGCCGAGCTTCATCATTGCCGATTTTTTCTGGCTACTGATGGTTTTGATACTGCGGTTGAGCTTTTTGGCAATCTCGGTGACCAGGAAGCCTTCGGCGAACAGACGCAGTACTTCACTCTCTTTAGGCGACAAACGTTTGTCGCCGTAACCGCCGGCGCTGATTTTTTCCAGCAGGCGCGAAACGCTTTCCGGGGTGAATTTTTTGCCTTTTTGCAGCGCGGCCAGCGCTTTAGGCAGATCGGTTGGCGCACCCTGTTTCAGGACGATCCCTTCGATGTCCAGATCCAGCACCGCGCTCAGGATCGCCGGGTTGTTATTCATTGTCAGGACAATGATGGACAGATCCGGGAAATGACGCTTGATGTATTTGATAAGCGTAATGCCATCGCCGTATTTATCACCGGGCATGGATAAATCGGTAATCAGGACGTGTGCGTCCAGCTTTGGCAGATTGTTGATTAAGGCCGTGGAGTCTTCAAACTCGCCAACAACGTTCACCCACTCAATTTGTTCAAGTGACTTACGAATACCGAACAGTACGATCGGATGGTCATCGGCAATAATTACGTTCATATTGTTCATGTATTAGGCTACCTTGCTACAGCAAGCTCTTGACGTAAACGTCAATGTCGCTGATATATTTTTCTATGCCTTGCGCATCTTTTTCACGAATCAGATGCTCAAGCGTTTCACATAACTGCTTGCCGGGTACCAGATTTAGCATAGCAAACGCCCCTTTGAGGCGGTGAGCGGTCTGCGCCAGCGCGGCGAAATCGCCTGTTGCCCGTTCATTATACAGCCTCTTAACATCATCTGGTACCGTGTCAGCAAACAGCGTGTAATAGCCGCTGGCATGCAGTTCGGCGTTACTTTCGCTACCGGCAGAGGAAGGGTGCTCCTCTTCCTCTGCAAGCTGCTGCTCAATCAGCTGGAGGATAGCTTCCTGCATCGCAGCGCTGATATTAAAATTCACGCGGAGCTGACCAGGACCAATCTTATGAACCCGGACCTCATCATCGCTTAAAAGCAAGCCCGAAGCAGTAAGATTAGACGGATTATCCGTTAAAAAGAGATCATATTGTTGACTTGTGATTCTGTCATCCGGCGTGATGCAGGTGGCCCCCCAGCTTTCAAGCTGGCGGGTGACGATACGGCGGACTTCATTGGCCGTCACATCAAGCAGTATCACGACCTCATCGAGCAGATGTTCCCCTGAATCACTCTCCTCTGCGCTGGCGGCCATTTTTAGATGCAGGGAGTAGCGGGTGCCCAGCGACTCGCGCGCTTTGATATTGAGCTGCCCGCCTAGCTTGCGGGTCAGGCGATCGCAGAGCCAGAAGGTGAGGGCATTGGCTTTACCGTAAAGGTCTGCCTGCGTCTCGTTGAGGAACGGGAAGTGCATATTGTCGATTTCGTTCGCCGAAACGCCGTTGCCGGTATCCAGAATACGGAAGGTCAGGCGGTCATCCGCTGATTCATCTTTACTCACTTCCAGGGTGATTTTGCCAATAGGCGTGGTGGTAACCGAGTATCGGATGAGCAGTAAAAGGGTGCGGCGCAGGGCGTCGCGATCGCCGTAGCGTTGCTCATTGGCCGGCAGCGCGTTGTTAATCAGCAGTTGAAGACCTTTACGTTTGATGATGGGCAGGACTTCAGGCACCACTTCATCTATCAATTCCTGAATGGAGAACAGACCCTGTGCGCTCTTCCAGCTATCGCTCTCCAGCAGGTTTGCCAGCTGTATTTCATCGACCAGCTGGACCAGTTCATCCGCATGCTGGGCCAGCTTGCGGCTTTCGGCTATGCCGAGCGCCGCGGCTTCTTCCGCCAGCGTTTGCGCCGGCTGCTTCAGCGCCGTACCGATATGCTGCATAAAAGCAGTGCGGCCCAGCTGGTTTTTCTCATACAGGCGCTGGGCCTGCTTGAGCTTCTTATTCACCAGCACTTCACGGTCCTGATCGCGAATAATAAAGATTTGCGTACGCGGCGAAACCTGACTGCGGAACTGACGGATTTCATACAGTTCATTGTTCACCGTCGCCTGAATCACGCCCTGATGCTGATCGGCCATGTTAATGATGTTTTGCAGGTTCAGATGCGGCAGCAGATGATCGGCAATCGGATTGCTTATCACCGTACGGTTAGCGTCCTGATCGTGCACCAGCAGCCCTAGCGGCAGCAGGGAAACAATCTCTTCGTGAATGGCGCGCTGGGCGCGCAGCTCATTATTGGCTGCCGAAGAGACCGCCGTTCCCACGATGCTTTTGCGGCCGCTGTAGTGACGGAAGGTGGTAAATCCGAACAGCGCCAGCGCCAGCAGACCAATGTTCAGCAACAGCGGCAGTAAGATACTCTGCAAGGACTCCAGAATCAGCTCGCTAAAGGGGACCATCCAGACCAGACGCATACCGGTGGTATTAATGGTGGTGAGAATTTCAATCTGCGGGCCGTTAAAGTTAATGCTGACGATGTCGGCGGCTTCTTTATCCGGATTGCTGTTGACGCTTTGCGACGGATCGGGCTCCAGCCGGAAGCTCTCCAGCGACATACTGGGAGGAATGAGATCGTTAATGGGCAGATCGAAGGCGACAACGGTCGCCAGGTGACCGGGCTGGTTGAATGTCGTGCGTAAAGTAAAGTAGTAGCCGTTTTGCCAGGCAAGGTGGCGCAGCGACGAAAAGGTCTCGCGTTCATCTAAGGTGTTGGCCTGAAGCAGCATTTCTGCCCGTCGTGATTCGACGACGCTGCTGATGGTCGACTCTTTGAAGCTGGAAGAGAGATCTTTTAAGGGCAGCGTTGAAACCAGAATCAGGCTGTTATCAAGCCCGTTCAGGTAATACATCGACCAGGGAATCGTCTCGGCGCCCCACAGGATATCGAGATAGTTGGAGATCTTTTGCGTCATTTCCAGCGTTGAGCCGTCATGCGAGCCAAAAATCAGCGCTTCTGTTTTGCGCCGGGGTTTCTCCAGGTAGTAAACATCCTGTTTTAATCGCGTTTCCTGGAGCCCTGTCTCTGAGGCTGAACTGGACGAGGTCGCGGCGATATTGTCATAAATCTGCCAGGTGGCGTAGCGCCAGGTATCGATGCGTTTATGTAAGTCGTAGCTGACATCGACCACCTGGTAGCTTTTGTCTTTTAGCCAGGTGTTAACGGCGCTTTGGATCATGACCCCCATCGTCGCCAGCAGGACAATGACCATGAGAATAAAGAAGCGAGTAATGTTGCCGGGTATCAGGGAAAATTTTTTCGGGGTCATCGTGTGAGAGTACGACTCATCAGTGTGTGTAAACGGACTGTTGCACCAAGTTAACCGGGGGCAGCGCAGATGCTACGAACAGTATAAAGGTTAACGTGCAAAATCCATACATCTGAATACCCTACAATGACTTTTTTGCCTTGAGATTTATCTCAAACCAATAAGGCGTACAAAGATGTACGCCCCGGTGGTTTTTGTACAATTATTTACGGATTCGAGAATGTAAATAGCACTAAATAACAAGAAATTATATAAATGACCCTGGGTTTAGCCGTAAGTTGTTTGATTAATAACCGTTATTTTTTTCGCGGCTAGCAGGGAATAATTAAAGATGTGTAAAGAAGGGTAAAAAAAACCGGATGCGAGGCATCCGGTTGAAATAGGGGTAAACAGACATTCAGAACTGAATGACGGTAATAAATAAAGTTAATGATGATAGCGGGATTAATTTTAGTCCCAGATGAGAATTTTGTTTTACCATTCAGTGCTATAGGTGTGTAACTGTGTAACTCGTTGACGTTTATTGATAATTTTTATTTTTTGATTATTAGTGCTTATTTTTATGAGCTTTTTGTGCGGAAAAAAAGTTCCCTTGTATTTACAAATTGAAACATCTTGTGGGTATTTTGAAACATCTTAGAAGTTTTAGTATCATATTCTTGTTGGATTATTCTGCATTTTGCAGCACAATGAAATAGCCGACTGATTAGAAGGGTAATCAGTAAGCAGTGGCAATAATAAAAGGCATATAACAAACAGAGGGTTAATAACATGAAAGTTAAAGTACTGTCCCTCCTGGTACCGGCACTGCTGGTAGCGGGCGCAGCGAATGCGGCTGAAGTCTATAACAAAGATGGCAACAAATTAGACCTGTACGGTAAAATCGACGGTCTGCACTATTTCTCTGACGACAAAGGCCAAGATGGCGACCAGACCTACATGCGTCTGGGCATCAAAGGCGAAACCCAGATCAATGACCAGCTGACCGGTTACGGCCAGTGGGAATACAACGTCCAGGCTAACAACACCGAGAGCTCCAGCGATCAGGCGTGGACTCGTCTGGCGTTTGCGGGTCTGAAATTCGGCGACGCGGGTTCTTTCGACTACGGTCGTAACTACGGCGTTGTTTACGACGTAACTTCCTGGACTGACGTTCTGCCGGAATTCGGCGGCGACACCTACGGTTCTGACAACTTCCTGCAGTCTCGCGCTAACGGCGTGGCAACCTACCGTAACTCTGACTTCTTCGGTCTGGTTGACGGCCTGAACTTTGCTCTGCAGTATCAGGGTAAAAACGGCAGCGTAAGCGGTGAAGGTACTTCCCCGACCAACAACGGTCGTGGCGCTCTGAAACAGAACGGTGACGGCTACGGCACCTCTCTGACCTATGATATCTACGACGGTATCAGCGCTGGTTTCGCGTACGCCAACTCTAAACGTAATGGCGATCAGAACAGCCAGCTGGCTCTGGGTCAGGGCGACAACGCTGAAACCTACACCGGTGGTCTGAAATATGACGCCAACAACATCTACCTGGCGTCTCAGTACACCCAGACCTACAACGCAACTCGCGTAGGTTCCCTGGGCTTTGCTAACAAAGCGCAGAACTTTGAAGTAGTCGCTCAGTACCAGTTCGACTTCGGTCTGCGTCCGTCCGTAGCTTACCTGCAGTCTAAAGGTAAGGACCTGTACATCAACGGAACTAACCGTAGCTACGGCGATCAGGATATCCTGAAATATGTTGATGTAGGCGCGACCTACTACTTCAACAAAAACATGTCCACCTACGTTGACTACAAAATCAACCTGCTGGACGAAAACAACTTCACCCGTGCTGCCGGTATCTCTACCGACGACATCGTTGCTCTGGGCCTGGTTTACCAGTTCTAAGCACGCTGAAGTTTGAAAAAAGGCGCCGATGGCGCCTTTTTTTATGCCCGGTTTAACCTTGCTGGTGTACTCTTTGCGCCTTAGCCAGAGGAAGCCAATTTTATGGATATTACTTTTTTTCGCGCCGCCCTGTTCGGCGCCTGCGTATTACTTTCAGGCTGTGATTCAGCCACTTCTCCCCAGACGCCAAAATCCGCCGCCACCGTGCTGGAGGGTAAAACCATGGGCACATTCTGGCGGGTCAGCGTCATCAACCTTGATGAGGCGAAGGCCGAGGCGCTGCGCCAGAAAGTGCAGGCTCAGCTCGATGCTGACGACCGTCTGCTTTCCACCTGGAAGAACGATTCAGCGTTGATGCGCTTTAACCATTCGCCGGGTACATCGCCGTGGCCGGTCAACGAGGCGATGGCGGATATCGTGACGATGTCGCTGCGAATTGGCGCAAAAACCCATGGCGCAATGGATATCACCGTCGGGCCGCTGGTCAATTTATGGGGCTTTGGCCCGGATAAACAGCCGGTCAAAACGCCGGATCCGCAGCAGATCGCCGCGGCAAAAGCGCGCAGTGGACTACAGCATCTGATGGTGATCAACCAGGCCGGCCAACAGTATCTGCAAAAAGACATTCCGGATCTGTTCGTCGATCTCTCTACCGTAGGTGAAGGCTACGCCGCCGATCATCTGGCGCGCCTGATGGAGCAGGAAGGGATCTCGCGCTATCTGGTCTCGGTGGGCGGCGCGCTGGTGAGCCGGGGGATGAATGCGGAAGGGCAGCCGTGGCGGGTGGCTATCCAGAAGCCGACCGATCGTGAAAACGCGGTGCAGGCGATCGTTGATATCAACGGACATGGCATCAGTACCTCCGGCAGCTACCGCAACTACTATGAGCTTGACGGTAAGCGCATCTCGCACGTTATCGATCCGCAGACCGGGCGACCTATCGATCATAAACTGGTTTCAGTGACCGTTATCGCTCCGACGGCGCTGGAGGCCGACGGCTGGGATACCGGGCTGATGGTGCTGGGGCCGGAAAAAGCGCAGGACGTGGTTCGCGAACAGGGGCTGGCGGTGTATATGATTGTCAAAGAGGGGGACGGGTTTAAAACCTGGATGTCGCCGCAGTTCCGCGCGTTCCTCGTCGGCGAGAAAAATTAAAGCGCAAGATTTCGGGTTTTTGTTAACGGACTTCGGCCCAGACTGCAGATACACTTACCGCAGGAGTCCGTGATGAAACCGATAATGATTGATACCGATGAACGCCGCTGGCAGGCGGTATGCGAACGTGATGCCCGCGCCGATGGTCAGTTTGTTTTTGCCGTGCTGACCACTGGCGTTTGCTGCCGTCCGACCTGCCGTTCGCGTCGCGCGCTGCGGGAAAATGTTCGCTTTTACCCTGACGTTGCAACCGCGCAGGCGGAAGGTTTTCGCCCGTGCAAACGCTGCCAGCCGGAAAAAAGCGACCCGCAGCAGCAGAAGGTAGAGAAAGTGGCCGCCGCGTGCCGTCTGCTGGAGCAGGAAACGCCGATGACGCTGGAGGCACTGGCGCGCCAGGCCGCGCTCAGTCCCTTTCATTTTCACCGCCTCTTTAAATCCGTCACCGGAATGACCCCTAAAGCCTGGCAACAGGCGTGGCGCGCTCGCCGTTTACGCGAAGCGCTGGGGCAGGGGGCGAAAATTACCGATGCGGCGCTGTCGGCCGGCTTCCCGGACAATAGCAGCTACTATCAGCAGGCAGATGCCGCGCTGGGGATGACCGCCCGCCAGTTTCGCCGCGGCGGCGAGGATCTCGATATTACCTGGGTATGCGGCGATGGTCCGCTGGGACGCTGTCTGGTGGCTGAGAGTGAACGGGGCGTGTGCGCCGTGCTACCGGGAGAGAGCGATGCCTTGCTCTGTGCTGAATTAGCCAGCCTGTTTCCCAATGCGCGGCTGCATCCGGGCGACGAGGCTTTTCGTCAGCGGGTGGCGCAGGTATTTTCCCATCTTGATGACCACCGGCAGCCGTTTTCCCTGCCGTTGGATTTGCGCGGCACGGCTTTTCAGCTTCAGGTCTGGCAGGCGCTGCGTCAGATCCCGGCGGGGGAGACCCGCAGCTATCGCCAGGTCGCGCAAAGTATTGGCCGCCCCCGCGCGGTGAGAGCGGTGGCAAGCGCCTGCGCCGCTAATAAGCTAGCGCTGGTTATTCCCTGCCACCGGGTCGTTCGCGAAGATGGGGCGCTATCCGGCTATCGTTGGGGGACGGCGCGCAAGGCGCTGCTGTTGGCACGAGAAGCGTCATCCGAGGAGAAATAATGTTCGATCTTTTTGCCGATACGCCGCCCTGGCAGGAGCCGTTGGCTCCGGGTGCGATAATTTTGCGCCGCTACGCCCGAGAACGCGCCCCGGCGCTGTTGCAGGCAATCGCCGGGATTGCCGGTCGTTCGCCTTTTCGCCAGATGGTCACCCCCGGTGGTTACACGATGTCGGTAGCGATGACCAACTGCGGCGAGCTGGGCTGGACCACGAACCAGCACGGCTATCTTTATGCTGCCGACGATCCGCTGACCGGCAAGCGCTGGCCGCAGATGCCGCCGCTTTTCCGCGAGCTGGCCGCAGAGGCCGCGGCGGCGGCCGGCTATGCGCGCTTTACCCCGGATGCTTGTCTTATCAACCGCTACCAGCCCGGCGCGAAGCTGTCGCTGCATCAGGATAAAGACGAGCATAACCTGCGGGCGCCGATTGTCTCCGTCTCGCTGGGGCTGCCGGCAATATTTCAGTTCGGCGGGCTGCGGCGTAACGATCCGCTACAGCGGGTGCTGCTGGAGCACGGCGACGTGGTGGTCTGGGGCGGCGAATCGCGGCTTTTTTACCATGGTATTCAGCCGCTCAAAGAGGGCATCCATCCGGAGACCGGCGCCTGTCGTTACAATCTCACTTTCCGCCTGGCGGGTAATAAAGAATAAAAATAAGAATTATTCTTGCTGTCATCGTCGAGCAGTTTAAACTGCTGGCTGTTTTTGCTTGCCCGGATTATGCGTTATGGAACTTCTTCTTCTTGTCTGGCGTCAGTATCGCTGGCCGTTTATCTCCGTCATTGCCCTGAGCCTGCTGAGCGCGGCGCTGGGTATTGGGCTTATCGCCTTTATTAATCTGCGTCTGATTACCCTTGTCGACACTTCCCTGACGGTCCTGCCGGAGTTCCTCGGGCTGCTACTGCTATTGATGGCGGTCACGCTCGGTTCGCAGCTGGCGCTGACCACGCTTGGCCACCATTTCGTCTACCGCCTGCGCGGCGAATTTATTAAGCGCATTCTCGACACGCAAATCGAGAAGATCGAGAAAATCGGCAGCGCGTCGCTGCTGGCCGGGTTAACCAGCGATATCCGTAATATCACCATTGCCTTCGTGCGTCTGCCGGAGCTGGTGCAGGGGATTATTCTCACCTTCGGTTCCGCCGCCTATCTGGCCTGGCTGTCGGGAAAAATGATGCTGGTTACCGCGCTGTGGCTGGCGTTGACCATCTGGGGCGGTTTTATACTGGTATCGCGGGTGTATAAACACATGGCCTCGCTGCGCGAAAGCGAAGATAAGCTGTATCACGATTACCAGACGGTTCTCGAGGGGCGCAAAGAGCTGACCCTCAACCGCGAGCGAGCTGAGTATGTGTTTAACCAGCTCTATCTCCCTGATGCGCAAGAATATCGGCACCATATTGTTCGCGCCGATACTTTCCATCTGAGCGCGGTCAACTGGTCGAATATTATGATGCTGGGCGCGATTGGCCTGGTCTTCTGGATGGCCAACAGCCTGGGCTGGGCCAATACGGCGGTAGCGGCGACCTACTCGTTGACCCTATTATTCCTGCGCACGCCGCTGCTTTCCGCGGTTGGCGCGCTGCCCACTTTGCTCAGCGCGCAGGTGGCGTTCAACAAGCTGAATAAATTTTCGCTCGCGCCGTATCGCGCTGAATTTCCGCAGCCGCAGGCGCATCCCCACTGGCAGACTCTCGAGCTGCGCGATATCACCTTTCATTATCCTGACAACAGCTTTGCGGTCGGGCCGATTAATATGACCCTCAAGCGCGGTGAGCTGGTCTTTCTGATTGGCGGCAACGGTAGCGGGAAATCGACGCTGGCTATGCTGCTGACCGGCTTGTATCAGCCGGTATCCGGACAGATCCTGCTCGATGGTCAGCCGATGGCGGCGGATAAACCGGAAGATTATCGTAAGCTGTTCTCGGCGGTGTTTACCGACGTCTGGCTGTTCGACAGGCTGCTGGGGCCGGAAGGGAAGGCGGCTGACCCGGCGTTGGTGGAGAAGTGGCTGGGTTATCTGCAGATGAACCATAAGTTACGGCTGGATGACGGCAAAATCCTCGACCTGAAGCTGTCAAAAGGGCAGAAAAAGCGCGTGGCGCTGCTGCTGGCGTTAGCAGAAGACAGAGATATCATCATGCTGGATGAATGGGCGGCGGATCAGGACCCCCATTTCCGCCGTGAGTTCTATCAGGTGCTGCTGCCGCTGATGAAGGAGATGGGTAAAACCCTCTTTGCTATTAGCCATGACGATCACTACTTTCAGCACGCCGACAGGCTGCTGGAAATGTGCGGCGGCCAGCTATCGGAGCTGAGCGGAAAAGAGCGCGAGCTGGCGACGCGCGACGCGGTCGCCCGTACCGCCTGATAGCGCAGGCTCATCCCGGAGGCGCCAGCCGACCTCCGGGCTTCCCGCAGGCTGCTGTTTTTTCCGTCGACTGAATTCATAGCGGTTATTATTTCCGCCTCCTCGCGCTATGCTTAAGGCTTCCGGCCTGCTGGTCTGACAGATATTTTTACAAGGATTGCCTGACCGATGTCCGTTTTGCATAAAAAAAGCGCCAGATTGCGTGACGAAGAGCGCGCCCGCCTCATTTGGCTCCTGAGCACCGATAAAGCCGTCACATCTTCGCTGCTGGGAAAATTAACCCTCGCTGAACGTTACGATGACAACACGCTTGCCGACGATCTGGCGGAAGTGGAGATGCTGGTTTCACACCTGCCGCCACCGGACCTTGCCGATGCGCTTGAGGCGCTGCCTTATGATGCGCGCAACGCGCTCTGGCGGCTGGTCGCTGACGATAAGCGCGGTGAAGTGCTGCTGGAGGCATCGGAAAGCGTCTGGGGCGACCTCATCGAGGAGATGAGCGATCACGACCTGCTGTTCGCGCTGCAAAATCTCGATATTGATGAACAGGTCTACCTGCTGCAGCACCTGCCGCGCGATCTGACCGGACGTTTGCTGGCAACCCTGCCTGCGGATAAGCGCGCGCGTATTCGCCAGATGATGCGCTACGCCGACAATACCGTCGGTGCGATCATGGAGTTTGAGGTCATTACCGTTCGTCCGGAAGCCACTCTCGCGGCGGTACAGCGCTATCTGCGGCGATTAGGGAAAATGCCGGAGAACACCGACAAACTGTTTGTGACCACCCGCAATAAGCTGCTACTCGGCGAACTCGAGCTGCAAACCATTCTGCTTAACGATGCGCAGAAGCGGGTGGGGGAAGTGATGGAAGGCGATCCGGTGACCTTCCAGCCGCACGAGGACGCGGAAAAAGTGGCGCGTACTTTTGAACGTGATGACTTACTTAGCGCCGCGGTGATTGATGCCGACGGCAAGCTGATGGGGCGTTTAACCATCGACGAGATCGTCGACGTGGTCTATGAAGAGACGGACAACGATTTACGCCGGATGGGCGGCCTGAGCAACGATGACGACGTTTTTGCCCCGGTCAGCAAGGCGGTGAAAACCCGCTGGGCCTGGCTGGCGGTGAATCTGTGCACCGCGTTTATCGCCTCCCGCGTTATCGACGGTTTCGAACACACTATCTCCCAGCTGGTGGCGCTGGCGTCGCTGATGCCGATTGTTGCCGGGATCGGCGGCAACACCGGCAATCAGACGATCACCATGATCGTGCGGGCGATGGCGTTACAGCATATTCAGCCGGGAAGCTTTTCGTTCCTGATCCTGCGCGAGATGGGCGTCGCGCTGATCAATGGGATCGTCTGGGGCGGGATTATGGGGGCGATTACCTGGTGGCTGTATGACGATCCGCAGCTTGGCGGTGTGATGACCCTGGCGATGATGCTCAACCTGCTGATGGCGGCGATGATGGGCGTGATTATCCCGATGGTGATGGTTAAGCTGGGTCGCGATCCGGCGGTCGGCTCCAGCGTGATGATTACCGCGATTACCGACACCGGCGGATTCTTTATTTTTCTTGGGCTGGCGACGATTTTTCTGATGTAGCCCGCGCTTGATTACGCAGGCGGCGAGGGATCAGCGCCATTGAAACCAGGCCAGCCAGGACGCCAATGGCGAGATTGCTGGTGCCGACGGTCGCGCCGACGGTAACCAGCATCACCAGCGTTTCCGGCCACGGGTTGCGCGCCAGCTCCGCCGGACGAACGCTGTGCCAGCTAAAGGTTTTTACCGCCACAATCACCATCACGCCGGCGAGAACGGCCATCGGGATTTTTGCCATCACTTCGCTGAGCGCGGTCACCAGCAGGAGCAGCACCAGGCCTGCGACAATGGTCGAGACGCGGCTACGTGCTTTGCCCATTTCAACGTTAACGATAGTCTGACCGATCATTGCGCATCCGGCGATGCCGCCATAAAACCCGGCGAGGATATTGGCGATGCCCAGACCAGCGCTCTCGCGCGCTTTACTGGAAGGGGTATGGGTCAAATCATCGACCAGCTTCGCCGTGAGAAGCGACTCCATCAGGCCGACAAAAGCGATGCTCAGCGCGCAGGGCCAGATAATGCTCAGCGTGGTTAAGTCCAGAGGCACCATCAGGCTGGTGAATCCCGGCAGTCCGCCGCTCATGGAGCCTTCGTCGCCGACGGTCGGCAGCAGCTGGCCGCTGAAAACGGTAAACAGGGTCAACAGAACGATAGCGATCAGCGGAGAAGGGATCGCCTTAATAAAGCGCGGCGCCCACAGCACAATCAGCAGCGTTAACACGAACAGGCCGATAATCAGCGGCTGCTTGCTCCAGAAATGCGGTACCTGAGCAAAAAAGATGAGAATACCCAGCGCGTTAACAAAACCGGTCATCACCGCCTGCGGGATAAAGCGCATCAGGCGCGCCATGCCACAAACGCCAAACAAAATTTGAATAACCCCCGCCAGAACGACCGCCGGCAGAATGTAGCCGACGCCGTATTGATGCACCATTGGACCGATAACCAGCGCCACCGACCCGGCGGCCGCGGTGACCATCGCAGGCCGTCCGCCCAGGAGCGACATCGCCAGGCACAGCACCACGGAGGCAATCAGGCTAACTTTCGGATCGACCCCAGCGATGACGGAGAAGGAGATGACTTCGGGGATCAGGGCCAGTGCGGTGAGCACGCCAGCCAACGTTTCACGCGTCAGCAGCGCGGGCGAACGCAGTATCTGGCCTAATGCGCCAGCGTTACCGGAGGTAGCGGAATCAGAAACTGGAGGCATAAAAAAAGTTCGCAGATTTTAAAAATTTGGCGGCAGGACCGATCGCTACTTACGTGCGGTCGGTCACAAAACCGAGGATAATAGCGCGTAAGCGCCGCTGACACCAGTACAAAATGTGATTTGTGATACACATTTATTAAACATTTTTATAACAGATCTCAAAACTCAACTTAAAATTTAAACAATATTTAAATTTTTTTTCTTCAGTGTTACCTTTGAAGCCGAGAATCGTTTCACCTGCGCTAAATAAAAAGCGAGTAAAGTAAGGCTCAAATCCGATGAAGAAAAAGATGGCCGTACCCAGCTCACAGGCGGTTGGTTCCAATAACACTCGGACCAACACCCGCCATGAGCAAGAGACGGATGTATTGTTGATTGGCGGCGGCATCATGAGCGCCACGTTGGGAACCTGGCTGCAGGAACTGGAGCCGGACTGGTCTATTACCATGGTCGAGCAGATGTCCAGCGTCGCGGAAGAGAGCTCGAACGGATGGAACAACGCGGGCACCGGCCACGCGGCGCTGATGGAGCTGAACTATACGCCGCAAACCGCTAACGGTATCAATATCGATAAAGCGGTCGATATCAACGAATCTTTCCAGATTTCTCGTCAATTTTGGGCCCACCAGGTGACCCGGGGCATTCTGAAAAAGCCGAAATCCTTTATTAACAGCGTGCCGCACATGAGCTTCGTGTGGGGCGAAGACAACGTTAACTTCCTGCGCGCCCGCTATGCGGCTTTACAACAAAGCGAGCTGTTCCGCGGTATCCGCTACTCCGAAGATCATCAACAAATTAAAGAGTGGGCTCCGCTGGTAATGGAAGGACGCGATCCGCAGCAGAAGGTGGCCGCAACCCGCTCGGAAGTCGGCACCGACGTGAACTACGGTGAAATCACCCGTCAGCTGATCGCCGGGCTGCAAACCCATGACAATTTCTCGCTTCAGCTGGGTACCGTGGTACGCCGCTTTAAGCGCAATGCCGATAAGAGCTGGAGCGTCACGCTGGCGGATGCGAACAATCGCCACCAGAAACGGGTTATCAAGGCTAAGTTTATCTTTATCGGCGCCGGCGGCGCCGCGCTGACCCTGCTGCAGGAAACCGGTATTCCGCAGGCGAAGGAGTACGCGGGCTTCCCGGTCGGCGGGCAGTTCCTGGTCTGTGAAAACCCGGAAGTGGTTAACCACCATCTGGCTAAAGTCTATGGCCAGGCGGAAGTGGGTGCGCCGCCGATGTCGGTTCCGCACATCGATACCCGTATTATCGATGGCAAACGCGTGGTGCTGTTTGGGCCGTTCGCGACCTTCTCAACCCGCTTCCTGAAAAATGGTTCGCTTTGGGATCTGCTGGCTTCCACCAACACATCAAACATCATGCCGATGCTCAACGTCGGGCTGGATAACTTCGATCTGGTAAAATACCTGATTAGCCAGGTGCTGCAAAAGGACAAAGATCGTCACGCAGCGCTGTGCGAGTACTACCCGGAAGCGCGCAAAGAAGACTGGCGCTTATGGCAGGCCGGCCAGCGCGTGCAGATTATCAAGCGTGATGAGAAGAAGGGCGGCGTTCTGCGTCTGGGTACCGAAGTCGTCAGCGATGATGAAGGTACCGTTGCCGCGCTGCTGGGCGCCTCGCCGGGGGCTTCCACCGCCGCGCCAATCATGCTGCAGCTGATGGAGAAAGTGTTCAAAGAGAAGATCAACTCCGCGGACTGGCAGGCGAAACTGAAAGCGATTATACCGAGCTACGGTACGCGTCTGGATGGCAACGCGGCGGAAATTGAAAGGGCGCTGGCGTGGACCAGCGAAGTGCTGGAACTGCACTATGAGCCGCTTACCGCTGCTGATGATGTGCCGCAGGCGATGCTGAAGCCGCTGCCTGAAGGCAAACCTATCGCGGATATCGCGCTGTAAATGCTTTCCGGCGGCTCAGGCCGCCGGAATCTGTCTTAGCCATTAACGCTCAACGGCAGCGCCGATGGTTTCGTCCGCTCGCCAGATACGATATTTCACGTCGATATTAGCCGGGGTATAAACTACGATAGGTAACCTGCTGTTGTAACGCAGCATGCCCGCATCGCCCAAACCAGCCATCACAAACTGCTTCTCTTTTTTACCGTCCGGGCAGGCCATCATGGTTGAGACGGGTGACGTCACTTTATCAAACACGTAGTAGTCGTAGCCCCAGCCTTCCAGGGTTCTGCTTTCCAGCTGGCCGCCAAGGCGGTGGCGATTGCAGTCGACTTCCAGCGTCTGGCCAATTAACAGCTCTACTTTTAATGCGGACTCATCCTGCTGCTGCGGCAGCTGAATCACCTGACGCTTCATCCCTTGTTCCGCCTTAGGATACGGAGCGATTTTTTCCAGCGGCTGCTCAGCTGCAACGGCGCTCGCGGAAACGCAGGCAATGGCCAGCAGGGAGGCGGCAAACGTAGTGATTTTTTTCACGTGAGTAATCCTTTGTTATCAATCATAAACAGCACAATGTTAGCATTAGTTTGCGTTATGAGTAGTGGTGTTTACCAAAGTTTTCATAGTTTATAGTTATAAGTTCTGCTATTGCGGTAGGGGGCAGTTATTCATCACCTGCGGCAGCCCGCGTTTTTCCGCTACCGCCTATTATTGAATAGGTGAATTTTTAAAATGATTATGATCAATAAAAGAATTAATTTACATATGAGATTATTTCATTCGTTATATTTATCTTCCGTCATTTAGAATGATTCATAAGGGAAATTAATTGAAAGGGAATTGTTCATTTAAATAATTGATATGAGTGATGGTAGATGAAAGTGAAAAAGGTTTTACTGGTTGCGTCGCTGGCGGTTTCTTCGCTATTGGCAGGTTGTACTTCCGAGTCACAGCGTTTGGCGAACTGCGAGGCGAGGGGGATTTCCCGCGATACCTGCTACTTAGCGGAGCAAAATCGTCAGGCCTCGATGAATGCAGCTTATGAGAAGCAGGCGTTAGAAAACGCCGCCGCTGCCGTTCAGCATAGTCAGAGCGCGAAGGTGAAAACCCGGCACTTTAACGGCATGGAGATTAAAGGCACCAGTACCGGCTTAAGTATTGATGGTAAAGCGGCGGCGGTGATTGAGAAAAATAAAGACGCGACCGTTTACCAGCAGGGGCTTTACAACTTTATCGTTTACGCAAACGGCAAAATAGCCGTCACTCAGGACGGCGTGTTTAAAGGCTACGCCAAATAAAAGCGCCGATCGGGGGGATAGGCTCCCCCTGTATACCTGCGCGGTCCAAAAGGAACGCGTTACTCCTCGTGATTTTTACCCTCTTCTAAGAAATCCTCATCAAGCTCGTCGATATTTCCGGCGTGATCGCGTCCGGACAGCAGGTTCCAGCAGGCGATAAACAGGGCGGCGATCAGCGGGCCGATAACAAAGCCGTTGATGCCGTAGATTTCCATACCGCCGATGGTGGTGATCAGGATCAGGTAGTCCGGCATTTTGGTATCTTTACCAACCAGTAGAGGGCGAAGAATATTATCGACCAGGCCGACGATGATCACAAAAAAGCCAACGATAAACGCCCCCTGCCATAGCTGACCGGTCGCGAAGAGATAGACTGCCGCAGGAACCCAGATGATCGCCGAGCCCACCGCCGGAATCAGCGACAGAAACGCCATCAGCGCGCCCCACAGGATGCTGCCATCAAGACCCACGATCCAGAACGCCAGTCCGCCAAGCGCGCCCTGCGCGAGGGCGACCGCTACGGTACCTTTGACGGTTGCCCTGGCGACGGCGGCAAATTTGGCGAAAAGATGCTGCTTCACGTGATTCGATAGCGGCAGGGATTCAAGGATCAGCCTGACCAGGTACGGACCATCTTTGAGCAGGAAAAACAGCAGATAAAGCATGATGCCGAAGCTAATGGTAAAACCGAAGGTGCCTTTACCAATCAGGAATGCGCTACCGGCCAGGTACTGGCCTCCTTTAAGCGCAACGTCCGAAAGCTGGCGCTGAATTTGTTCCGCGCTATCAAGGTCATGCTCTGAGAGGAAGCTCCTGGCCCATTCCGGCAGGTGCGCAAACAGGCTGGCTACCACGGTCGGGAACTGGGTATCGTTATGCTGCAGTTTGGTGTAAACCACGTTTAGCTCGAAGGCCAGCGACGAGAGAATGATCGCCAGCGGGGTAAACACGATCAGACAGATAATCACTATCGTCAGAAACGCCGCCAGGCCGTTGCGCTCGCCGATCCGATCGCGCAGTTTGTTCTTCACCGGGTGGAAGATGACCGCCAGAATTGCTGCCCATAAAATGGCTGAATAATAGGGGGAGAGAACGTCGAAAAAAGCAAGGGTGACGATCAGCACGATCAGGATGAAAAATCCCTTCGTAAGTCCATTAACTCTCATGTGAATCCTTCAGAAAAATGACGTGTACCATCAAATAATAGAAGCTTTTCCATGATTTACAATCAAAGTGACTGGTTCGTTTTGCTGAGAACAGGGAGGAAATATGACATTAAAAAACCCGCAGTCTCTGTAAGAGTGCGGGTTCTTAAGGGGTTACCGATTTAATCGGTGAATAATTTGGTCGGCACGAGAGGATTTGAACCTCCGACCCCCGACACCCCATGACGGTGCGCTACCAGGCTGCGCTACGTGCCGATTCGTGGGGAACAATATTACCCGTTCCCCAAGCGAATGCAAGCCGGGAAATGCCTGATTGATTTATAAATAATCAATCAGTTAGCGATAAAGCGTTTTTCATCGGTCAGCACCTGCAGCAGCAAGCTGAGCTGCGGTTTTTGATCGTTAATTTTCTCGCCGTCGCTGTTCCATGTTCGGTAAGTGCCGTTGTGATTAAGCACGACGGTGACTTTCGGCGTGGTAATGGCCAGCGTATCGCTATTCGCTGCGGTGACCCAGGCTCGGCGACGGGCGGCGCTAAACAGGTCTTCACCTTGCGAATACTCGTTTGCTGGGGTGGAGACGTGGAGCAAACGCTGCATCAGCGTCGTCATCACGTCTTTGTTATCCGTCAGCGTCGCGATCTCCTGCGCCGGCGTGCCTGGCCAATGGATCACCAGGGGAACCTGCAGCTGCTCGCGCGACCAGCCAAACTGCTCATGCTGCGGGTTCAGCGGCATTCCGCGGCCCGCCGTCACGATCACCACCGTGTTGTCCAGCTTGCCCGCTTCGCGCAGCGCGTTCAGCACACGACCAATTTGCGTATCGACCGCACCGGCAGCGCTGCTGTAGCGACGGACAAAGTTTTGCTGCTGCCCGTCGTCAAGGGTGGTGCCGTTGAGCGAAACCCATGAGAACCAGCGGTTTTCATCCTGGGCGTAGCGGTCCAGCCAGTTAATCCACTGGTTGGCCGTCTGCTCATCGCTTTGCGCTTTCGCGGCTGGCAGTGAAAAATCGGACAGCAGCGCCTGGCGGTAAAGTGGGCTGCTAAAGCCGTCGGACGAGAACAGGCCCAGCTGATAGCCCTGTTGGTTCAGCGAAGTAATCAGCGCCGCGGGAATACGCGCGGAGAGGACGCCGTCCATATAGCTCGGCGAAATACCGTAGAACAGGCCAAACATGCCGCTGTCAGCGGTATTGCCGGAGCTCATATGCTGGGTAAAGTTAACGTTCTCTTTCGCGAACCCGGCCAGCGCCGGCATGTTTTTCTCAAAGCGCGAATAATTAAGATTATCAACGGTAATCAGCAGCACGTTATAGCCGGTACCGAGATCGCGATAACGCAGATCGCTCAGCGGGTATTGCACCGACACGGCTTCCGGCGCGCCTTGCTCCACCAGGCGGCGCTGGTAGTCCTGCGCGTCGAGCAGGCCGTGTTTTTCCAGAAAACGGCGCGCCGTCATCGGATAGGAAAGCGGCAGGTTGGCCCGCTGCATGGTTATCGGGCGATAGAAATTGGCGTCCGCCCAGATATAGACCAGGTGGCTACTGATAAAAGAAATAAAGAAGAACCAGGCAACGGGACGCGCATAGTGGCGGCGACGCGTCAGGCTGCGCAGCTTCTGCCAGCTCCAGGTCGCAAACAGCATCTCCAGCAGAAAAATGATCGGCACGCTGATAAACATCAGCTGCCAGTCGCGCGCCATCTCGTTCTGATCGGGGTTAATCACCAGTTCCCAGACAAAGGGATTAAGGTGCAGGTGGAAACGGGTGAAAACTTCGCTGTCGATCAGCAGCAGCGTCATGCCCACGGTCGCCAGAACCACCGAGATAAAGCGCATTAAGCGCTGGGATATGACGACAAACGTCAGCGGAAAGAGGATCAGCACATAGCTGGTAAAGACCAGAAAGCTGAAGTGACCAACGAGGCTGACGTACGAAAAAAGACGTCCGGCAAGCGTCGTTGGCCAGTCGGCGACAAACAGATAGCGACTGCCGAGCACCATAGCCAACAACATGTTGAAAAGGGCGAACCAGTGTCCCCAGCTGACCATCTGGGAGACTTTTTCTCGGTAGGGCTGACGAAGAGTCACCATATACTGTTGTTCGTTATCCTTAGTGCGCCGGATCGTCGTTGATAGACGACTGCAGCGCCTGGGCAAAAGAACGGGCGATGGCCTGACGCTGCGCCGGCGCGACGCTACTATTGATCAGGTTAGTCACCATATTGCCCAGTACCATCAGTGACAGGTCAACGGGCGCTTTATGTGTTTCCAGAACGCTCGTCAGCTCGCTGAGCAGCTGTTCGACGTGTTCATCGCTATAGCGGGATAATTGCGGCATAAACTCAAAATCTGTTTGTTCGTGAAAGGGCAACATATTACCGTAGCAGCAGCTTTTTTTCCGCATTTTTTCGCCGCGACGCAAAAGCGCGCGGCTTCGCTCGCAAAGAGTCACGCGGCGGTTGCGTCGTCGCCCCGCCGGTGGTTGAATACCGCCCGGTCTAAAAGGAGAGTTTAACATGAGTCTGGATATCGACCAGATTGCCCTGCATCAGTTAATCAAACGTGATGAACAAAATCTGGAGCTGGTGCTGCGCGAGTCACTGCTGGAGCCGACGGCGACGGTGGTGGAGATGATGGCCGAACTGCATCGTGTCTACAGCGCGAAAAATAAAGCCTACGGCCTGTTTAATGAAGAGAGCGAGCTGGCGCAGGCGCTGCGCGGGCAGCGTAAGGGCGAAGAAGCGTTCCTGCCGTTCAGCCGCGCCGCTACCGGTCGCCTGCGCGACGAACTGGCAAAATATCCCTTCGCTGAAGGCGGAATCGTGCTGTTTTGCCAGTATCGCTATCTGGCGGTGGAATATCTGATGGTGGCGGTGCTGAACAATTTAAGCAGCATGCGCGTCAATGAAGAGCTGGATATCAGCTCCACCCATTATCTGGATATCAATCACGCGGATATCGTCGCCCGTATTGATTTAACCGAATGGGAAACCAACCCGGATTCAACGCGCTATCTCACCTTCCTGAAAGGCCGGGTAGGGCGCAAGGTGGCGGATTTCTTTATGGATTTCCTCGGCGCCAGCGAAGGGCTGAACGCGAAAGCGCAGAACCGCGGCCTGCTGCAGGCGCTGGATGATTTCGCCGCCGATGCGCAGCTGGATAAATCTGAGCGTCAAAACGTGCGCCAGCAGGTATACAGCTACTGCAATGAACAGCTGCAGGCCGGTGAGGAAATCGAGCTGGAGTCGCTGTCAAAAGAGCTGGCGGGCGTCAGCGAGAAGACGTTTCAGGAATTTACCGCCGAACAGGGCTACGAGCTGGAAGAGAGCTTCCCGGCGGATCGCAGCACTTTGCGTCAGTTAACCAAGTTTGCCGGCAGCGGCGGCGGGTTAACCATTAACTTTGACGCGATGCTGCTGGGCGAGAGGGTATTCTGGGATCCGGCCACGGATACCTTAACCATTAAAGGCACGCCGCCTAACCTGCGCGATCAGCTGCAGCGCCGCACCTCGGGCGGGAATTAAAACGCAAAATCCCGACGCCGGGTCGGGATTTTTTTAGCCTTGGGCCTGAGCTATCCGGCGCAGACGATCTCTACGCCATCGATGGCTAACTGCTGGCGCAGCGTCTCGTCTAACGTCGTATCCACGATCAGCGTACTGACCAGACCCAGCCCGCCGATAGCAAAAGCCGACGCGGAGTTCAGCTTCTCTTGTGACGCCATCACCACCGTTTCGGCAGCCTGCGTCGCCAGCGCGCGCTTGATCCCCGCTTCTTCATAATCGCCGGTGGTGAATCCCGCCCGCGGGTGAACGCCGGTGACGCCCATAAAAAACAGATCGGCATTGATGCGGGAAATACTTTCCAGGGCTGCGGACCCGACGCTGACCACCGAATGTTTAAACAACCGGCCGCCAATCAAAATCACCTCGATCAACGGTTTATCCACCAGCGCGACGGCGATCCCCGGACTGTGGGTGACCACCGTACACGCGAGGGTAGCCGGCAGCAGGCGCACCATCTCTCCGGTGGTGGTGCCGCCGTCGATAATCACCACCTGGCCGGGTTGAATGAGCTCTACCGCGCGCTGGGCAATGGTCTGCTTTGAGGCCATTTGCACGCTCTTTCTTGTTTCAATGGGCGCGATGGCTTCGGAAACCGGCAGCGCGCCGCCGTGGACGCGCTGCAGTTTGCCTTCCGCGGCCAGCTCCCGCAGATCCCGGCGAATGGAGTCTTCTGAGACGCTAAAACGCTGGCTGAGATCCCCTGACATCACCTGTTTTTCCTCGGCGAGGATCTGCAAAATTTGCTGTTTTCTCTGGCTGGCGAGCATCAAAACACCTTCATGATTGATCTTGTTTGTGCACGATTATGCATGTTATGTTGCTCTCTGTCACCTAAAAGGGGAAAAACATGCACGCTGACGCACCGCGCGTTCGCCATATCCGCGAAACGCTGTTATCGGACAACTGGTATACGCTCAAGAAATATACTTTCGAACTATTGCGCCGGGACGGACGCTGGCAGGAGCAGAGTCGGGAAGCTTACGACCGCGGCAACGGCGCGGTGATTTTACTCTACAACCGCGAAAAGCAAACGGTAGTGCTGGTTCGCCAGTTTCGCTTTCCGGTGTGGATTAACGGTCATGATGGATTTTTGATCGAAGCCGCCGCCGGACTGCTGGATAACGCTTCGCCGGAGGCGCGCATCGTTGCCGAAGCCGAAGAGGAGACCGGTTTTCGCGTCACGCGGATTGAGCCGGTATTCACCGCTTACATGAGCCCCGGTTCGGTGACGGAGAAGCTTTACTTTTTCATCGCCGAATACTCTGCCGACGATCGGCACGGCGACGGTGGCGGCCTGGCGACGGAAGGGGAAGATATCGAGGTGCTGGAGTGGCCGCTGGAAAAAGCGCTGCGGGCTATTGGCGAAGGGGAAATCGTCGATGCGAAAACGATTATGCTGCTGCAGCATCTGGCGCTGAATGCGGCAACGCTGTTAGCCTGATAAACAAAACGCCCCGAACCTTGCGGAGCGGGGCGTTTGCCATACAACTTTCAGTCGGCGATTAAGCGCGAACGAAGTCGATGTGAGTCAGCTTCGGCTTGAACGGGTGGCGCTGAACAGCCTGAGCTTTAACTTTCTCTTCTTTGCCATCAACAACGAGGGTCAGAACTTCGTTGTAGAACTCAGCGTTGTTCTGCATGTTCCACACTTTGTCGTGATCCAGTTCGATTGCTACTGGCGCAGCTTCGCCGCCATAGATGATGGCCGGGAATTTGTTAGCTGCACGCAGGCGGCGGCTCGCACCCTTACCCTGCTCTTTACGTAATTCTGCATTGATAGTAAACATTGATGTCTCTCTATATATAAATCCTGCTACAGGCGACCCAGCAGCAGGCAGATTATCTGCTTTGCGAATGCAAAAGCGGGCGGCATTATAGCCGCCATATGTTTTTGCGGCAACCAAAACCTCAGGCGCGCGGAGGATTAGCGCAATTCATTGGCCCGGCGAAATCGGCCCTGATAATCAAATACTTTCTCCCGCACCTGCCAGTATTGCCCCTTCATGCGCGCCACGACAAAGTCCGGATGGCGCAGCAGCGCCTGCTGGGCGATGATATCGGCGGGCGTTATCCAGCGCAGCGGCACGCCCGGCGTTCGGGTGTGCGGGCGGATAAAGAGCTGCTCAAAGGCGGTGCGCTGGGCGGGGGTATGCAGGCGGAAGCGCTCGCTGACGTCCGCGCCATCTTCATCGTAATAGGTGATTTTCAGCCAGCTGCCTTTATCATCCGCGCCGTGCTGCAGATCCATTCCGCTACAGCGCAGCACCAGCGCGTCTTTTAGCTTCAGCGCGGCTTTCAGCATGTCATCGGGGTCGACCAGAATGGTATCGCACTCACGGCAGCGTCGGGCGGCGATATCGTTTTCCGCGTTGCACTGCGGGCAGTTTTTGAAGCGAAAGCGAAAATCACACTGCTCGCGATGGCCTTCGTCATCTTCAAACCAGCCCTGGCAGCGGCGGCCAAAGTGTTCAATCAGCGTGCCGTCGGCGGTGGTTTTCCCCCAGAACGTATTGGCGAAACCGCATGCCGGGCAAAACACCTGGACCGGCACGTTGTCGCTTTTTCCTTTCGGCGTCCCCACTTCCGGAGCATAGAGATCGTGCGGATTCCCGGCGTAATCAAGGATCAGGCAGTCGGTTTTACCCGGCGCCAGGCGCAGGCCGCGGCCGACGATCTGTTGGTAAAGACTCACCGACTCGGTCGGGCGCAGGATGGCGATCAGATCGACATGCGGCGCATCAAAGCCGGTGGTCAGTACCGCGACGTTGACCAGATAGCGATACTGCTGGGCTTTAAACGCTTCAATGATGCGATCGCGCTCCGGCCCCGGCGTTTCACCGGTAATTAAAGCCGCTTCGCCCTGCGGAAGTAACCCGGTCACTTCACGGGCATGTTCAACGGTGGCGGCGAAAATCATCACCCCTTTACGCGTTTGAGCGAACTCGACGATTTGGCTAACGATATGCGGCGTGACGCGCTGCTGTTTTTTCAGCTCATGGTTCAGGTCGGCCTCGCTGAACAGGCCATTGCTTTGCGCCTGGAGACGGCTGAAGTCATACTGAACCACCGGCATATCCAGCCGCTCCGGCGGCGTCAGGTAGCCGTTCTTAATCATATAGCGCAGCGGCAGCTCGTAGATGCAGTCGCGAAACAGCGCGTTTTCATCGCCGCGCACCATACCGTGGTAGTGGAACTGGTAAATCCATCCCTTACCGAGGCGAAAAGGCGTGGCGGTCAGCCCCAGCAGGCGCAGATGCGGATTGACCTGCTGAAGGTGACTGATGATCTGCTGGTACTGGCTGTCATCATCGTCGCTGATGCGGTGGCACTCGTCGACAATCAGCAGCGAAAACTCCCCCTGAAACTGGTCAAGGTTGCGGGCGACCGACTGCACGCTGCCAAAGACCACTTTACCGTGGCTCTCTTTGCGCTTAAGGCCCGCGGCGAAAATATCCGCCTCCAGGCCGAGCGCGCAATACTTGGCGTGGTTCTGCGCCACCAGCTCTTTAACGTGCGCCAGCACCAGTACCCGACCGCGCGCCAGGCGCGCCAGTTCGGCGATGACCAGGCTTTTACCTGCGCCGGTCGGCAGGACAATCGCAGCGGGTTCATGGTGGCGGCGAAACCAGGCGAGCGTGGCGTCGACCGCTTCTTTTTGGTAGGGACGTAGTGTAAAGGTCATGAATTTATAGCGGTTAATTAACTCGCGAATAGTATGCCACGAATCTTTTCCCTTGAGTGGTGTTAATAGCTCGTTATACTACCTATGAAATTCTTCTTTTTCGGGCGCGTTGCCCGCTCCAGCACTCTTACAGGCTAAAAAAATCTCATGCGACTTGATAAGTTTATCGCTCAGCAACTTGGCGTTAGCCGGGCTATTGCCGGGCGTGAAATCCGCGGCAGCCGCGTTACCGTGGACGGCGACATTGTAAAAGACACTTCCTTCAAGCTTCTGCCGGAGCACGACGTCGAGTACGACGGCAATACGCTGGTTCAGCAGAACGGCCCGCGCTACTTTATGCTTAACAAGCCGCAGGGTTACGTGTGTTCCACCGACGATCCGGATCATCCGACGGTGCTTTATTTCCTCGACGTGCCGGTGGCGCACAAGCTGCATGCCGCGGGTCGCCTGGATATCGACACGACCGGGCTGGTGCTGATGACCGACGACGGTCAGTGGTCTCACCGCATTACTTCTCCTCGCCATCATTGTGAAAAAACCTATCTGGTGACGCTGGAAAACCCGGTTGACGAGACGACCGCCGAGCAGTTTGCCAAAGGTGTTCAGCTGCATAATGAGAAAGAGCTGACCAAACCGGCGGTGCTGGAAGTCGTGACCCCGACCGAGGTCCGCCTGACCATTAGCGAAGGGCGCTATCATCAGGTTAAGCGAATGTTTGCTGCGGTGGGTAACCATGTGGTGGGCCTGCATCGCGAACGTATTGGCGACATTGCGCTTGATGTGGCGCTGGCGCCCGGTGAATATCGTCCGCTGACAGAAGCTGAAATTGCCAGCGTCGGCGGCCAACATGCGCGGAGTAAAACGTGACGGCAAAGCAGAATTCTTCGTTAGGGATTGTGTTTATTCTAGGCCTGCTGGCGATGTTAATGCCGCTGTCGATTGATATGTATCTTCCGGCGCTGCCGGTGATCGCGGCGCAGTTTAACGTGCCGGACGGCAGCGCGCAGATGACGTTGAGCACCTATATTCTGGGCTTTGCCCTCGGCCAGCTGTTGTATGGCCCGATGGCGGACAGCTTAGGGCGTAAGCCGGTTATTCTTGGCGGTACGCTGGTTTTTGCCGCGGCGGCGGTGGCCTGCGCGCTGTCGCAGACTATCGATATGCTGATTACCATGCGCTTTTTCCACGGTCTGGCGGCCGCGGCGGCGAGCGTGGTGATTAACGCCCTGATGCGCGATATCTATCCCAAAGAAGAGTTCTCGCGGATGATGTCGTTCGTCATGCTGGTGACGACCGTCGCGCCGCTGGTGGCGCCGATGGTCGGCGGCGCTGTGCTGGTGTGGTTTAGCTGGCATGCGATCTTCTGGATCCTCGCGCTGGCTGCACTCTTAGCCTCGGCGATGATCGCGTTCTTTATTAGCGAGACCCTGCCGCCGGAACGCCGGCAGAAGTTTCACATTCGTACTACGCTAGGCAACTTCGCGACCCTGTTTCGCCATAAGCGGGTGCTCAGCTATATGCTGGCAAGCGGCTTTAGCTTCGCCGGGATGTTCTCGTTTCTGAGCGCCGGCCCGTTTGTGTATATCAATATTAACCACGTTTCGCCGCAGCACTTTGGCTACTATTTTGCGCTGAACGTTGTCTTCCTGTTTGTCATGACCATGATCAACAGCCGGTTTGTGCGGCGGGTTGGGGCGCTGAATATGTTCCGCGCCGGGCTGTGGATCCAGTTTGCCATGGCGGTATGGATGGTGGTGTGCGCGCTGTTTGACGTGGGTTTTTGGGCGCTGGTGTTTGGCGTAGCGGCGTTCATCGGCTGCGTTTCGATGGTCTCTTCCAACGCGATGGCGGTGATTCTCGATGAGTTTCCGCATATGGCGGGGACCGCGTCCTCGCTGGCAGGCACTTTCCGTTTCGGCATTGGCGCCATTGTCGGCGCGCTGCTATCGATGGCAACGTTTACCACCGCCTGGCCAATGCTGATTTCCATCGCCTTCTGCGCCAGCAGCTCCATCCTCTTTTATCTCTACGCCAGCCGACGGCGCAAAGCCGCGCGCTAAGCGACTTTCAGGGGGCGATATCGCCCCTTTTTTTGATGCATATCAACCGAAGCCGGCTTCTCAGTTCAGTAATTTGTTTATTTTATGTAAAATCAAATCGCTCTAAAAGTCGCATGATTGCGATAAAAAAGTTGTTTTAGATCACAGAAACGGGTACATATAGCCCGAAGATGTTCCACCTGCACAATTATAAACTTTTACATTACAAACCAATAACACGGCTATGCCACTGGTGTAAGCGTTTTCTGTGCAGGATCAGGACTAGTTGTCAATAATGTGTTAGTATTGATGTAAAATTATTGTGAAGTATTTTGCTTCCGGGGTAAACACGTGAATACACTGCAACTCTCTATCGTACACCGTCTGCCGCAGAGCTATCGCTGGCTGGCCGGTTTTGCAGGTTCAAGAGTTGAACCGATTCCGCAAAACGGCTCGCAGAGTGAAAACAGCCTCGTGGCGTTAAAACTACTCAGCCCCGATGGCGAAAGCGCGTGGCCGGTCATGCATAAACTCAGCCAGGCCCTTAGCGACATCGAGGTCGACAGTTCTGTCGTGGAATGCGAAGGGGAACCGTGCCTGTTTGTTAACCGTCAGGACGAATTTGCCGCGACCTGTCGCCTGAAAAATTTCGGCGTGGCGATTGCTGAACCCTTCTCCGGCAACAACCCCTTCTGACCGTCAGCTCAACGCCAGCAGCTGACGGGTATACTCCTGCTGCGGAGCGGTAAATACGCGCTCGCACTCACCCTGCTCGACGACTTCTCCCTGCCGCAGCACCATCACCTGATGACACAGCGCCCGCACGACGCGTAAATCATGGCTGATAAAAATATAGGCCAGCTGATGCTTTTGCTGTAACGCCTTCAGCAGCGCGAGGATTTGCGCCTGCACGGTTTTATCCAGCGATGAGGTGGGCTCATCCAGCACAATAAGCTGCGGTTTGACGACCAGCGCCCTGGCGATAGCGATGCGCTGACGCTGGCCGCCGGAGAAGGCGGCAGGGTAGCGATGCCGGGATTGCGGATCGAGACCTACCTCCTGCATCGCCTGAATCACCGCCTGTTCCCGTTCGGCGGGCGTGAGCGTCGGCTGATGAACGCGCAGTCCCTCTTCAATAATTTGCAGCACGTTGAGCCGCGGGTTTAACGATGAGTTAGGGTCCTGAAACACCACCTGCATGCGGCGACGCAGCGGCAGCATTTGCTGACGGTTGCGTCCCTGAAGCGCCTCACCGTCAAAGGCGATCTCGCCAGCGGAATGAATCAGACGCAGAAGCGCCAGCCCGGTGGTGCTTTTGCCCGATCCTGACTCGCCGACCAGCCCCAGCGTTTCTCCCGCGCGCAAATGAAAGCTGACGGCGTTAACGACGCGGTTATGATCGACAACCCGTCGCAGCAGACCTTTACGTATCGGAAAGGCGATACTCAGGTTTTCCGCCCGCAGTAATACCGGGGCATCGGGCGCGAGCGGGACGGGATCGCCCGACGGCTCGCTGTCCAGCAGGCGGCGGGTATAAGGGTGTTCGGGGGCGAAAAACAGCGCCTGGCAGCCGTTTTGTTCGACGCAGCGGCCGTTCTGCATCACCGCGACGCGATCGGCGAGCTGACGAACGATGCTCAGGTTATGGGTGATAAACAGCAGCCCCATATTTAACTCTTGCTTCAGCTCGCGCAGTAGCGTGAGGATTTGCGCCTGCACCGAGACGTCCAGCGCGGTAGTGGGTTCGTCGGCGATAAGCAGCTCCGGGCGGGTCAATAGCGCCATGGCGATCATCACCCGCTGGCGCTCGCCGCCGGACAGCTGATGCGGATAGTCAGCCAGCCGCCGGGGCGCATTGCGGATCCCGACGCGCTCCAGGCAGTCGAGGATTTCTCCGCGCGCCGCTTCTTTACGCATCCCGCGATGCAAGGAGAGCACTTCGTACAGCTGTTTTTCCAGGGTATGCAGCGGATTAAGCGAAACCATCGGCTCCTGGAAGATCATCGCGATGCGGTTACCGCGCACGCCGCGCAGGGTGCGCTCATCCGCGTGCAGCAGCGACTGACCGTGAAAGCGGATATCGCCGGTGGGATAGCTGACCGGCGGCGACGGGAGCAGCCGCAGCACCGATAGCGCGGTTACGCTCTTACCGGAGCCGGACTCGCCGACCAGCGCCAGGGTCTCGCCGACGGCAATCTGCAGCGACAGTTCGCTGACGACGGAGGTGGTTTCTCCCTGCTGGCGAAAGGCGATGGAGAGGTTATCGATATCTAACAGAGGTTGCGTCATGCTACACCGCCTTGCTTGGGTCAAAGGCATCGCGAACCGCCTCACCAATAAAAATTAATAACGTCAGCAGCACCGCCACCGACAGAAAGGCGGCGATGCCCAGCCAGGGCGCCTGAAGGTTGTTTTTACCCTGCAACAGCAGTTCACCCAGCGAAGGAGAGCCCAGCGGCAGGCCAAAGCCGAGAAAATCGAGCGAGGTCAGGGTGGTTATCGAACTGCACAGAATGAACGGCAGGAAGGTCAGGGTGGCGACCATGGCGTTAGGCAGCATATGGCGCAGAATAATCGCGCGATCGCTGACGCCAAGCGCCTGCGCGGCGCGGATATAATCATAGTTACGGGTGCGCAGGAACTCGGCGCGGACGACGCCGACCAGCGTCATCCAGCCGAACAGCACGGTAATGGCCAGCAGCCACCAGAAGTTGGCCTGCACAACGCTTGAGAGCAGGATAATCAGAAACAGCGTCGGCATTCCCGACCATACCTCGATAAACCGCTGTCCCCAGAGGTCAATCTTTCCACCGTAATAGCCCTGAACGGCGCCGGCCATCACGCCCAGCACGCTGGAGAAGAAGGTCAGCAGCAGACCAAAGAGAATGGAAATGCGCGTACCGTACAGAATTCGCGCCAGCACGTCCCCGCCGTTGGCATCGGTGCCAAGCCAGTTCTGGGCTGACGGCGGCGAAGGGAAGGGCGCATCGGTGGCGAAATTTATGGTCGTCGCGCCGAACCGAACCGGCGCCCACAGGGCCCAGCCGTTATCGTCCAGCCGCTTTTGCAGCCACGGGTCCTGATAGTCGGCGGCGGTGGCAAAGCTGCCGCCGAAGGTGGTCTCGCTGTAGTTTTTCAGGAGCGGGACGTAGAGGCTGCCGCGGTACTGGACGAGTAGCGGCTTATCGTTAGCAATCAGCTCGGCGCACAGGCTACAGGCGAAAAGCGCTAAAAAGATCCATAGCGACCAGTAGCCGCGGCGGTTGTGGCGAAAACGCGCCCAGCGGGCCTGATTGACGGGACTAAAAAATGACATTAGCGGCCCTCAAAATCGATACGCGGATCGACCAGCGTATAGCTGATATCGCTGATGATATTCAGCAGTAGGCCAATCAGGGTAAAAATATACAGCGTGCCGAACATGACCGGGTAATCGCGAGATACGGTGGCTTCATAGCCCAGCAGCCCCAGTCCGTTAAGAGAGAACATTACTTCAATCAGCAGCGAGCCGGTAAAAAACATGCTGATAAAGGTAGCCGGGAAACCGGCGATCACCAGCAGCATCGCGTTGCGAAACACGTGTCCCCAGAGGATCTGCTTTTCGCTTACCCCCTTGGCGCGGGCGGTAACCACGTACTGCTTGCGGATCTCATCAAGAAAGCTGTTTTTGGTCAGCATCGTGAGGGCGGCAAAACCGCCGATCACCGTTGCCAGCACCGGTAGGGTGATATGCCAGAGATAGTCGAGGATTTTTTGGTACCACGGCAGGCTGTCGAAGTTGGCGGACACCAGCCCGCGCAGCGGAAAGAGATCGAAATAGCTGCCGCCGGCAAAGATAACGATCAGCAAAATGGCGAACAGGAACGCTGGGATCGCATAGCCGATAATAATCAGCGTACTGCTCCAGACGTCAAAATGGCTGCCGTTGCTGACCGCTTTACGGATCCCCAGCGGAATCGACACCAGATAGATAATGAGCGTACTCCATAAGCCCAGGGTGATAGAGACCGGCAGGCTGTCTTTAATCAGCTGCAGCACCGATGAGCTACGAAACAGGCTATCGCCAAAATCAAAGCGCAGGTAATCTCCGAGCATTTTAAAATAGCGCTCGTGCAGAGGCTTATCAAAGCCGTAGCGGTGGGTTATCTCGGCAATCACTTCCGGGTCCAGCCCGCGCCCGCCGCGATAGTGCCCATCGCTGATGTTGCTGACGCCGGTACGCGCATGGCTGGCGGCCATCCCGCCGTCACCGGCGCCGGGCAAGCCGCCGCGATCGCCGAACTCAATCGCCGCAATCGCCTGATCGACCGGGCCGCCGGGCGCAATCTGCACAATAAAAAAGTTAATGGTGATAATCGCCCACAGGGTGGGGATGATGAGCAGTAGTCGGCGGAGCAGATATGCACCCATCTTAATTCCTTAGCGTCTGTCCGCGGGGAGTCTGGCCGCTTTGCTTGCGTCGTACCACCCGTTTTCGAAACCGGAGGAGTAGATCGCGCGGGTCTGCGGGAAGGAGAATTTGTCCCAGTATGCGGTTCGGTCCTGGGCCATATACCACATCGGCAGCATGTAATAGTTCCACGTCAGCACGCGGTCGAGAGCCCGGCCCAGCGGCAGCAGCTTTTCCTTATTACCCTGCCAGCGAATAATCTGCGCGATGAGCTGGTCGACGGCCGGGCTTTGGACCCCAGAGGCGTTGTAGCTGGAGTTAATATATTGGGAGTCCCAGGAGACTTGCAGGCCGGTGTCGGGCCAGGGCGTGGCGCGCCAGACGTTTGGCATCATGTCGTAATCCCGACTGCGCTTGCGATTGCTGTACTGGGAGTTGTCGACCTGGCGGATATCCATAACGATGCCGAGCCGCTGAAGATTGTGCTGAAAGGGCAGGACCCAGCGATCGCTGCTGCCGGAGGGAAGCAGCAGCTCAAAGCGTAACGGTTTGCCGCTCTTCGCATTCATCCGGCGCTGGTTTTTCACTATCCACCCCGCCTGGTTAAGGATGGCATCCGCTTTCAGCAGGTTTGCGCGAGCGAAACCATCGCCGCTGGAAATTGGCGGCCGGTATATCTGCGTGAAGACTTCGGCCGGGATCTCTTTTTTCAGCGGCGTCAGCAGCGCCAGCTCGTCGGCATCCGGATAATCGCGCGCCGCGTATTCGGTATTCTGAAAGAAGCTGTTGGCGCGGCTGTAGGAGCCATAGAACAGCGCCTTATTCATCCATTCAAAATCAAAGGCGAGGGTGATGGCTTCGCGCACCCGGCGATCGGAAAATACCGGGCGCTGAATATTAAACGCCAGCCACTGCGTGTTCTGCGCCGAGGTGTTGGTGTATTCGTCTTTGACGATATAGCCGTGGGTAAAGTTGCGTCCAACGTAGCGGGTCGCCCAGTTTTTGGCAACGTTCTCTTCGCGGCGGTCGACGGCGCCGGCCTTAAAGGCTTCGAAAGCAACGTTGTCATCCAGATAATAGTCGTAGCGCAGCGAGTCGAAATTCCAGCGCCCGCGGTTGACCGGCAAATCGGCAGCCCAGTAGTCCTTTACCCGCGAGTAGGTAATGTACTGGCCCATGCGCCAGGCGGTGATGCGATACGGGCCGCTGGCCAGCGGCGGCGCAGAGAGCGGGTCGCTGAGCTTATGATTCTTCCAGTATTTTTCCGGCATAACGGGCAGCGTCATCAGGCTAAGCATGTTCTCTTTGCCCGGGGCGGCTAAATCAATGCGCACGGTGAGCGGAGCGATGGCTTTTACGCGGGTGCCTTTATAATAGAGGCGAAACTGCGGCACCCCTTCGGTCATAAACTTCTGGAAGGTAAACGCGACATCGCTGGCGGTGATGGGGCTGCCGTCGTGGTAGCGGGCGCGCGGATTGAGCGTAACCTCCATCCACGAAAAATCATCGGCGTAGCGCGTATGCTCGGCAATCAGCGGATAGTAGCTGCCGGGCTCATCGTCAGAGGTGGTGAAGAGCGTATCGTATAAGCTTTCGGTACGAATACCCGGGTTGCCGCGCATGGCGTAGCGGTTGAAATTATCAAAGGTACCGATGGCGGCGAGGGTAATTGCGCCGCCTTTAGGCGCGGCGGGATTGGCATAATCGTAATGGGTAAAGCCTGCGGCGTATTTCGGCTCGCCGATAATCGCGAACCTGTCGCTCTCTTTAATGGTTTGCGCCTGGCTCTGCAGGCTAAATAAGGCCAGCAGTATCAGGCTGATGCGCGCAAAAATAACCAGGATCTCGTCCTCCCATGCCGGGCCTGAAACGGCCCGGCCTCTGATAGCAAATAATAAAGGACCCTTAGCGGGTTGGGAAATATTTCGCCGGTTCATCATGGGCGGCGATCAGCGCTTCCAGCGTCAGCGGCCGGCTTAGCCAGTATCCCTGCAAATAATTTACCCCATGATCGCGCAGCCATTCCGCCTGCTCCTGCGTTTCCACGCCTTCGGCGACGGTGGTGAGCTTCAGCCGGCGGCTTAGGGTGATAACCGCGTCCAGCACCGGCGAGGTCACGGTCTCCGTGCCGATAGCCTGTACGAAGCCGCGGTCTATCTTCAGGTAATCAAAGTTATAGCGTTCCAGATAAATTAGCGCGCTATGGCCGGTACCGAAATCATCAATCGCAATTTCAAAACCCTGCTCGTGCAGCCAGTCGAAGTTTTCTAAGGAACGATTTTTATCGATCATTGCGCGCTCGGTGATTTCCAGCACCACGCTAAAATGGTCGGTCGGCATAGCGGCGGTAAATCGCTGCAGATCCTGCTGAAAGCTCCCGGCGTGTAGGTGAATGGGGGAAATATTGATCCCCAGCTTGCTTCCGGCGGGCAGGAGCGTTTGCAGAACAGGCGCATCCTGCGCAATCAACGTTAAGAGATGGCGGGTAAGCGGAACGATGATCTGCTGGGTTTCTGCAAGGTTGATAAAGACATCGGGAGGGATCTCGCCGGCCACCGGATGCCGCCAGCGCATCAGCACCTCAACGCCGCTGATTTGTAGCGTCTCTGACCTCACCACCGGTTGATAGACCACGTAAAACTGATCGTTTTTGATGGCCAGCAGAAGCTCTTTACGCGGGTCCGACTTAATGGTGAGAACGTAGTAGCTTAAAAGTCCGGCCAGCAGTCCGCACACGACGCCCAGCAGCAGAGCGAACTGCGTATTCTCCGCCAGCCAGCTGTTGGCGTAGAGATAGACTTTCAGCGGCAGGCCGTCAATTTGCGTCTGGCGAATAGGCGGCGAGAGCAGGGTCTGCGGGTCGATGAGCTGGTTACTGAAGGTGGAAATGGCGACGTCCTTAATGGCCAGCGCCAGGCCGCTGAAATCATTCTGTCGCGCTGAATAGAGGATATAGGGCGTCAGGTTGGCATTAATCGAGACAAAAATACCGTCTTTCCCGCCGTGGGGGCTACGAACCCACAACGCCAGCGCGGCGCTTTTGGGCATCATTGGCGTCCCGGGCAGAATCGCCATATCGACCGCTTGAGTAACATCAAGCTGCGGTATGAGCTGGGTTAAGGGCGTACTCATCGCGCCTGTAGCGGAGGAACAAAACGCGAGGCCATTTTTGACCAGCAGGACGGCGCGTACGTTTGGGCTGAAGGCCGCATGGGCGGTTAAGCCTGAGGCAACGTTCTCACATGGCTCATCGACCAGCGGCTGCAGGCCGTGGATAGTCTGATTTAAATCGTGAAAATAGTCCTGCAGATAGGTATGGACGTTGTTAATAATGACGTCAAAACGCTCCGCCCGGTTGTGATAAATCACCATAAACTGGATGCTACCGGCCAGCAGGGCGACGGCTATTCCAATACATATACTGGTCAGCCAGTTTTTTCGCCGGGGAGCGAGGTGACGGGTAGGCATAGGCTATATAGTCAGTCCGTATTGTTGATGTGCGCCAAAGGGCTGATAGAAAAACGCTTTTTCTATCCCTGCTTAAAGACATAGCTTATTTTACGAAGTTTATTGGCTGGCGAGCAAAAAAAAACACCGCCTCGGCAGTGTTTTTTTGTTTCTTCCGTTGGCCAAGGGATTAACCAACGGCAGAAGACGATTACGAACGGCTCAGAACGCGTCGCGCTTCGTTATAGCGCTTTTTCCAGTATGGCTCATCCATGCTTGAAATGGTCACACCGCTGCTGGTGGATGCATGAACAAACTGATTGTTGCCGATATAGATACCAACGTGGCGGCCCGTGGAGCCGGCGCGGAACAGAACTAAATCACCGGTACGCAGCTGGGCGCGGCTGATCGATTTTCCGGAATCCTGCTGCTCTGAAGTGGAGCGCGGCAGTTCCAGGCCAAACTGTTCACGGAAAGTCCGTTGCACAAAGGCGGAACAATCGATGCCTTTACGGGTGCTGCCGCCGAGGCGGTAACGCACGCCCTTCCAGCTGGCATACTGATCCATCAAGCGGGACTTCACGTCCAGGTTGCGGACCATCGTTTCAAATTCATCCTGAGAGGCTTGCAGTGATGATAAATCGCCACTACCCACAGCAAGCGTCTCAGAATGCATATTTCTGGCGGTACTATTTGAACTACACGCGGAAAGCAGAACCGCAACTGCAATCGCGGGGGCGACCCGCAAGATATATCTCAAAATCGGCTGAGATTTGACCATGCTGTGTGTTATCCCTTGTTGTCCTTAACGACAATGTCGTTATAAAAAATGCCAAACGTGTTAGAGCCTAATTACCTGGTCGCAATGAGACAATTCCGTAAGCATAAAACTGTGGAGTCACGCACAAATTTATTCATTCTATGAATTGATGTTGCTGACGAGGCAAAACGAGATTGAGGTTACCCGATCAACCGGGGGATGGCGAGCGGTTTTACGCATTTTCTTATAAGTATTTTTGCGACAAAAAGTGAATCATCGGCAAAGGACAAAATAGCGGCAGTGGTGGGTAAAAAATACGCAATTTACTCATTTTTAAGATGATTAATATGACAGGAAGATGATACGTGATGAGAAAACAGGCGCGGGCAAAAAAAGGGACCCAGAACGATCCCTTATGAATGATATTAATTAATTGTAAAGATAGATTTAATTTTTTGCTTTTCTACCCGGAAGGTGGCGCTCAAATAAGGCAATAACCTTATCGCTCAATGAGGTCATCAATACCCAGGGGGCGCCAATGAGCACCGCCGTTAATGAGCCGACGGCAATATCGGTAAACCAGTGGGCGCCAATCATCACGCGTGGGAAAGCGAACACCACGAATATCACCAGCGCGATAGCAAACGCCCGGCGACCAAAATAACGCCACATAAATGACGCAAATATCAGCAGCATCATCCCGTGATCGCCCGGGAAGCTATCTTTTGAAGCGTCTTTGGTGGGGAATGAGATCACATCGCTCACTTTGGTGATGTCGGTAAAAGAGAGCGAAGGGCTGGCGCGCTTAACCGGCATCAGGTGCTGGGCCAGCTGATTGATAATGACGGCAGCCAGCAGCATCACCAGGCCGATGATAATCACCCGGCGGCGTCCGGCGCTCTGCTCTTTGAACCAGAAGCTCAGCATCAGGCTGCCCATCGCCAGTAGCGAGCAGGCGTCAAAGGCGCGGTTATTGATAATCGCCAGCAGCCAGGTATAGGCGGTGCTCACGCCAACCAGGTGATTAAAGAAATAGAAGATCGCTGAGTCCAGCGGATTCCAGAAACCATGGTTAACGGGAAGGTACCATGAACAAAAAAGCGCTATACCCGCCGCGTTCAGCAGCAGGATAAGGGGAATTCGATTTTTAATCATAACTATCATGTATTGGGTAAACGACGGCAACCATAGCCGTCTTAACTTAAACGAATCCTCAACAAGGAGGCCTGCAGTGCGTTCCAGTCCGTCTCAGTATCGGCAATCAGCTCGATGCGGCTGTCGGGTGGGGAGACGTTCTGCGTCTCAATATGCAGATCAAGCTGTTGACGATTGATCCGTACCAGCCCCTCCGCAATGCGCATAACGCCTTTGACGCGCCCGACCGGCGCCAGGCGCGCCCATTCGAGCAGGGCAACGGTGTCGAAAACGGTTTCAGCGTCAAAAATCCAGCCGCAGGCGTGATAGCCCTGACCGCTATTGAGGCTGCGGCGCCAGCGCTGATGGGCGGGGAGGCTCAGTGCCGCAAGGCCTTGTTTCTGCTCGTGGCCGTGGGCGTGTTCGGCGCTGGCGGGGAGCGGCGCAAGGTTGCGGCGCGGTAAATCAAGCAGCGCCGGGTCGATATTACCCCGCGTGGCGCTGACGAATCGGCGATCGCCTGCGTAGGCTTGCCACCATGCGGCAAAGGCGCGTTGACTCTCCTCCGTCGAGCGGTCGGCTTTATTGCTGATAATAACGTCAGCGGCCGCCAGCTGGTCACGAAAGTTGTCGTTGGTCACCGCTTTTTCGTCCAGCAGCTGGCGCGGGTCCAGCACGCACAGGGTAGCGCGCAGGTCGATCCACGGCTCGTATACCGCGGCGGTCAGCATATCGAGGATCTGTTTAGGATGGCCCAGCCCGGTGGGTTCTATCAGCAGGCGATCGGGTTTGCCCTGGCGTAGCAGGGTATTGAGCCCGACCTGCATCGGCAGGCCGTTTACGCAGCACATACAGCCGCCGGGGATCTCTTTGAGCAGCGCGCCGCTTTCCGCCAGCAGCGCGCCGTCAATACCCACTTCACCAAACTCGTTGACCAGCACGGCCCATTTTTCATCCGCGGGCTTATTGGCCAGCAGATGCAGAATCGTCGTGGTTTTGCCGCTGCCGAGAAACCCCGTGATCAAGTTGGTTTTGGTCACTTTTTCTCCAGGATAAATGTAATGTTGTAACAGTTACGCCTATCCTGACGAAAAAAAGGGAGAAAGAGAAGACTTAGCGCGGACAGAAGGGGATTCTGTCCGCTAAAAGGCAGTTATTGTTAAGCGTTCAGCGTGCCGGCAATCGCCTGACGCGCGCCAAAGGCGGCAAGCTGATGCCATGCGGCGGTGATGTAAGCGACAAACTGCGGATCCTGCGGCAGGTCGCGGCCGAAGATCTCCTCAAGCGTAAGCAGGGCCGCCACGCGCTGGTGTTCATCGCTGGCGGAGACCAGTTTCTGTATCTTATCGGCCAGCGGATCGCGAATATCAATCGCATTTCCGCCATCGTCAATACCGCTGACGTAGCGCATCCAGCCCGCGACGCCGAGCGCCAGCAGCGGCCAGTGGCTGCCTTGCGCAAGGTGGACGCGAATACCGTCAAGCATACGTTGCGGCAGCTTCTGGCTGCCGTCCATGGCGATTTGCCAGGTGCGATGCTTCAGCGCCGGATTGCTGAAGCGTTCGATCAGGCTGTCAGCATACGCCGTCAGATCCACGCCCTGGATAGATAAGGTCGGCGCCTGTTCGTCAAGCATCAGGCGGTAGGCGGCGCTGCGGAAAATCGGATCCTGCATGCAGTCGCTAATATGCGCATGACCCGCCAGATAGCCAAGCCAGGCGAGGAACGAGTGGCTGCCGTTGAGCATCCGCAGCTTCATCTGTTCCCACGGCAGTACGTCATCGGTCATCTGAACGCCCGCGGTTTCCCACGCCGGGCGTCCGGCAACGAAGTTATCTTCGATAACCCACTGAATAAAGGGTTCGCAGCTGATAGCGCAGGGGTCTTCTACGCCCAACGCGGCGCTAATTTCCGCCAGCGATTCATCGGTGGCGGCTGGCACAATGCGGTCAACCATGGTGCCGGGAAAGCTGACGCGCTCGGCGATCCACTGCGCCAGCTCCGGGCTCCGTTTTTCGGCCATTCCCAGCACGGCGTTTTTCACCACATGCCCGTTGTTGGGGATGTTATCGCAGGAGAGGACGGTAAACGGCGGTAGTTCACGCTGACGGCGGCGCGATAAGGCTTCGACCAGAATGCCGGGAACCGATTGCGGCAGCGTCGGGTTTTGCAGATCGTGGATAATGCGCGGCTGCGACATGTCCAGCAGGCCGCTGGCCGGATCGATGCAGTAGCCTTTCTCGGTGATGGTCAGAGAGACGATGGCGACCTGCGGTTCGCAAAATTTCTCAATAATCGCGGCCAGCGAATCCAGTTTTGCGTTCAGGCATTCATGGACGGCGCCGACCACGATTGGCTGATTGCCCTCGGCGCCTTTTTCCAGCACGGTAAACAGGTGGTCCTGCTGGCGAAGCTGGCTCATCAGCCGATCGCCGCTGAACAGGCTGATCTCACAAATCCCCCAGTCCCCGCCGCCGGCGTTAAGCACCCGATCGGTGAGGAGCGCCTGGTGCGCGCGATGAAACGCGCCGAAACCAAAATGCACAATACGCGAACGCAGCTGGCTGCGGTCATATTGAGGGAGCTGTACGCCTTCCGGCAGCGTAGCCGTAGCTATGGTAGTCATTCTTAACACACCTGATTAACGGATAATTAACATTCCCAGTGTAAAGTTATATGACAACAAATTAAATTGGTGAGCCTTGTTTATCCGCTTAATGTGAGCTCGGTCATCATTTTTTGGCTGGCTACCCGGCTGGCTTGAAAAGCGGGCGCGCTTAATGGCGGAAAGGAGCGACAGTTTAATTACTTTTGGTATAACAACTTTGCGGCGTGTGAAGGGAGAGCAACGTTGCCAGCAGAGAGAGGGCCAGGCGCTGCGGATAAGGTGCGAAAAAAAGGACAGCCGCTGGCTGCCCTTTATGATGTTGCAAACGCAGAGTTTAGTCCGCGCGGCCCATGTAGCGGCTCTCTTCGATATGGATACGAATGCGCTCGCCCGCGCTCAGGTATTCAGGCACCTGAACGACCAGGCCGGTGCTCAGCGTCGCCGGTTTGTTACGGGCGCTTGCGGATGCGCCTTTGATACCCGGCGCCGTCTCTACGATTTCCAGATCCACGGTCTGCGGCAGCTCCAGCGCCAGCAGCTGGCCGTCCCAGGTCAGAACCTGCATATCCGGCATGCCGCCTTCCGGCATAAACAGCAGCTCTTCTTCGATCTGCTCTTTGGTGAAGATATACGGGGTGTAATCTTCTTTATCCATAAAGACGTATTCGTTGCCATCGATATAGGAGAAGTCAACGAAGCGGCGGGTCAGGGTGACGGTATCGACGATGTCGTCGCCTTTAAAGCGTTCTTCCACTTTCAGGCCGGTGCGCACATCGGAGAAACGCATTTTGTACAGCGTCGCTGCGCCGCGGGCGCTCGGTGACTGAATATCAATATTTTTAACAATCAGCAGTTTGCCGTTGTAATTCAGCACCATACCTTTTTTAATTTCATTCGCTCTTGGCATTGCAGTCATCCTGTCACTTAAAGGGTCGAAAATATCGCGTAAAACTACTCGCGCCGGGCCTTTCAGGCAAGTGGAATTCGCCTGTTTTGCTATCTTCAGGCAAAACGTTTAGGCTGGGCTGCTAAACGCGTTATCGGAAGAGTCGATTATGGAATGCCGCCCTGAATGCGGAGCTTGCTGTATCGCTCCTTCTATCTCCAGCCCTATCCCGGGCATGCCGCAGGGCAAGCCGGCAAACACCCGCTGCGTACAGCTATCGGAAAATAACCTGTGTCATATTTTTGGCTCGCCGTTAAGGCCGAAAGTATGCGCCAGCCTGAAGCCGGAAGCGGAAATGTGCGCCACCAATCGCGATGACGCCATGATCTGGCTGCTTCATCTTGAACTGAGCACTTCATCGTGACGACGCAAGCCGGCGCGAACATCCTTTAAACGTCTTTAATACGCCACAGGCAGGCCTGAGTGGCGATGCCCATCACCAGCGCAATCCAGAAGACGGCGTGATAGCTCCAGATTTCCGCGACGACGCCCGCCAGCGAACCGGCGATAATCCAGCCAACGCGCGTGGTATTGGTATAAAGCGTAGTGGCCGCACCCGCCTGTCCGGGCATCAGATCCTGAAAATAGAGCATGCCGATACCGGCGAGAATACCGATGAAAATGGCGTTCAGCGCCTGCAGGGCCAGCAGCAGTCCGGGGGTATGTACGGTTAGCATGCCAACGTAAAACAGCACGCCGGCCACCGCCGAAATGCGCATCAGGAAGCGTTTGCCGAAGCGTTTGGCATAGTAGCCCGCAATCAGCATGGTCGGGATCTCCAGCCCGGCGGCGGTGCCCATCATGACTCCCGCCAGCTTTTCCGATAAATGCAGCTCATTGATGATAAACAGCGGCATATTAATGATGTACAGGCTGTTGATTCCCCACATCAGCGTACAGATGATAAACAGCAGCAGCGCGTCGCGGCGGTTGGTGCGCGGCGCTTCGAGATGGCCCGTAGCGATCTTCGGCTCTTTACGCATGCTGGGAAGAAAAAACCAGACCATCGCGCCGCAGACCACAAAGGCGACCGCCGCGCTGAGATACATCACGGTAAAGCCGAAACCCATCGCCAGCGCGTAGGCCAGCGGCGGCCCAATAACCCATGCCAGCGACACCTGAGCGCGCAGAATCGAGCTAAACATGACCGCCTCGCGGCCCGTTTTGTCCGCATGCTCGCGGGCGAGGGCAAACATCTGTGGGTTCGCGGTGGAGCCGAAGCTGCTGAGAAATACGCCGACGAACAGCAAAATAAAGTAGTTACGGTTCCAGGCGAAGAGCACGCAGGCCAGCACGCCCATCAGGCAGCAGAAGACGATCAGCCGCTTGCGGTCGCCTTTGCGATCCGAACGCCCGGCGAGGAACTGGCTTACCAGAATGCCGATCACCGCGCTGCCGGTAAAAAAGAAGCCGACCATCGCCGGTCGGACGTGAACCTCGTTAGTCAGAAACAGGCTCAACGTCGGCGTCTGGAGTGCCCCGGCGATACCCGTCAGGAAGGCGACGATCAGAAAGGCGGAAGAGGTGAGATCAAACCCGCGTCGTGGCAGGGCGGCGCTACTGTTTTGCATGTCGGCGTTCATCGGTTTTCAGGAGTCGCGGAGTTTACGCCGTCACTCAGAAAATGAACAGTACCAGGGCACGAATAAATCAAAAAGACGTTTCAAAATCAAACTTCAGCAGAAAGCTGAAGTTTTGCCGGTCTCGGCGCTCCCGCTTCAGCAAAAGTGTGCTGTATCTCTAACTTCTGTTATCAGGATTCCAACTTTCCTTGCCTGATGGCTAATAAAGGTACAGACTTCTTGAAACGTTTCAGCGTCATCGGGAGATTCTCCGGCAGGTAGATGACGCATTTTTTCTCAAAGTAGCTGAAACGATTCAATTCAGCAGGAGAGGAGAACCATGTTCCAGTTATCTGTGCAGGATATTCATCCCGGTCAGCAGGCCGGTAATAAAGAAGAGGCTATTCGTCAGGTTGCCTCCGCGCTGGTCAGCGCGGGCAACGTGGCAGACGGCTACGTCAACGGGATGCTGGCTCGCGAGCAGCAAACCTCCACTTTTCTGGGTAACGGTATTGCGATTCCGCACGGTACCACCGACACCCGCGACCAGGTGCTGAAAACCGGCGTTCAGGTTTACCAGTTCCCTCAGGGCGTGACCTGGGGCGAAGGGCAAACCGCCTACGTCGCCATCGGTATCGCCGCCAGCTCGGATGAACACCTTGGGCTGCTGCGTCAGCTGACCCACGTGCTGAGCGACGACTCCGTGGCTGAACAGCTTAAGTCCGCGACGACCGCCGAAGAGCTGCGCGCCCTGCTGATGGGCGAAAAGCAGAGCGAAGCGCTGAAGCTGGATAACGAGACGCTGACCCTGGACGTTGCGGCCAGCGATTTGCTGACCCTGCAGGCGCTGAACGCCGCGCGGCTGAAAGAAGCCGGCGCCGTCGATGCTTCCTTTGTTAGCCGTACGATTAATGATAAACCGCTGAACCTTGGTCAGGGCATCTGGCTGAACGACAGCACCGAAGGCAACCTGCGCAGCGCCGTTGCCGTCAGCCGCGCGGCCAACGCCTTCACCAGCGATGAGCAGCCGGTTTCTCTGCTGATCACCGTCGCGATGGCCGATGACCAGCCGACGGCGGTGCTTAATCGCCTGAGCAATCTACTCCTGGATAAAAAAGCTGACCGCTTGCTGAAGGCTGATGGCGCCACGCTGCTGGCTCTCCTGACCAGCGACGATGCGATTGCCGAAGATGTTCTCAGCGCGGAATACGTTATCCGCAACGAGCACGGGCTGCACGCGCGTCCCGGCACGATGCTGGTTAATACCATTAAACAATTCTCCAGCGACATTACCGTCACCAACCTTGATGGTTCGGGCAAACCGGCAAACGGCCGCAGCCTGATGAAAGTCGTGGCGCTGGGCGTGAAGAAAGGTCACCGCTTGCGCTTTACCGCGCAGGGTGAAGATGCGCAGCAGGCGCTGGATGCGATTGGCGAAGCGATCGCCGCAGGCCTTGGGGAGGGCGCATAAATGAGCAGACGTGTCGCAACGATTACTTTAAACCCGGCCTATGACCTGGTGGGTTTTACCCCGGAAATTGAACGCGGCGAGGTTAACCTCGTTCGTACCACCGGTTTGCACGCCGCAGGGAAGGGGATCAACGTTGCAAAAGTGCTGAAAGATCTCGGTATTGACGTCACCGTTGGCGGTTTCCTCGGTAAAGACAATCAGGATGGTTTTCAGCAGTTGTTCAGCGAACTGGGCATCGCAAACCGTTTTCAGGTCGTTCAGGGCCGTACCCGTATCAACGTCAAGCTGACTGAGAAAGATGGCGAAGTCACCGACTTCAACTTCTCCGGCTTTGAAGTGACGCCGGGCGACTGGGAGCGTTTTGTTAACGATTCTCTGAGCTGGCTGGGCCAGTTCGATATGGTCTGCGTAAGCGGCAGCCTGCCGTCCGGCGTGAGCCCGGAAGCGTTCACCGACTGGATGACCCGTCTGCGTAGCCAGTGCCCGTGCATCATTTTTGATAGCAGCCGCGAAGCGCTGGTTGCGGGGCTGAAAGCGGCGCCGTGGCTGGTTAAACCTAACCGTCGCGAGCTGGAAATCTGGGCTGGCCGCAAGCTGCCTGAGATGAAAGATGTCATTGAAGCCGCTCATGCGCTGCGTGAGCAGGGGATCGCCCACGTGGTTATCTCTCTTGGCGAAGAAGGCGCCCTGTGGGTCAACGCATCCGGAGAATGGATTGCCAAACCGCCTTCAGTTGAAGTGGTTAGCACCGTTGGCGCCGGCGACTCTATGGTTGGCGGCCTGATTTATGGCCTGCTGATGCGTGAGTCCAGCGAGCATACGCTGCGCCTGGCAACGGCAGTCGCCGCGCTGGCGGTGAGTCAGAGCAATGTCGGTATTACCGATCGTACCCAGTTGGCCGCAATGATGGCGCGCGTCGACTTACAACCCTTTAATTAACAGCAGGAGAGCATAATGAAAACGCTGCTGATTATTGATGCCGGGCTTGGACAGGCCCGCGCCTATATGGCGAAGACCCTGTTAAGCACCGCGGCGCAAAAAGCGCAACTCGAACTGATTGATAACCCAAACGACGCTGAGCTGGCGATTGTGCTGGGCACGGCGCTGCCGGCCGACAGCGCGCTGAACGGCAAAAAGGTGTATCTCGGCGATATCAACCGCGCCGTGGCTCACCCGGAGCTGTTCCTCGGGGAAGCCAAAAGTCACGCGACGCCTTACGCCGCTCCGGCCGCTGCTGCGTTGCCGGCTGCGGCTAACGGTCCAAAACGCATTGTGGCGGTCACCGCTTGCCCGACCGGCGTCGCGCACACCTTTATGGCGGCGGAAGCGATTGAAACCGAAGCTAAAAAACGCGGCTGGTGGGTGAAGGTTGAAACGCGCGGCTCCGTAGGCGCGGGCAATGCAATTACCCCGGAAGAGGTTGAACAGGCGGATCTGGTGGTCGTCGCTGCCGATATCGAAGTGGATCTGGCGAAATTCGCCGGTAAGCCGATGTATCGCACCACCACCGGTCTGGCGCTGAAGAAAACCGCGCAGGAGCTGGATAAAGCCGTGGTTGAAGCGAAACCGTATCAGCCTGCGGGTAAATCCCAGGCCGCGGCGGAAGGCAAAAAAGAGTCTGCGGGCGCCTATCGCCACCTGCTGACCGGCGTGTCGTACATGCTGCCGATGGTGGTGGCGGGCGGTCTGTGTATCGCGCTCTCCTTCGCTTTTGGTATTAAAGCCTTTGAGGTGAAAGACACCCTGGCCGCGGCGCTGATGCAAATCGGCGGTGGCTCAGCCTTCGCGCTGATGGTACCGGTTCTGGCGGGCTTTATTGCCTTCTCTATCGCTGACCGTCCTGGCCTGACGCCGGGTCTTATCGGCGGTATGCTGGCGGTGAGCACCGGTTCTGGCTTTATCGGCGGTATTATCGCCGGTTTCCTTGCCGGTTACGTGGCGAAAGCGATCAGTACAAAGCTGAAGCTGCCGCAAAGTATGGAAGCGCTGAAACCGATCCTGATCATTCCGCTGGTTTCCAGCCTGATCGTCGGTCTGGCGATGATTTACCTGATTGGTAAACCCGTTGCCGGGATCCTCGAAGGTCTGACCCACTGGCTGCAAACCATGGGCACGGCGAACGCGGTTCTGCTCGGTGCGATCCTCGGCGGTATGATGTGTACCGATATGGGCGGTCCGGTGAACAAAGCGGCCTACGCGTTTGGTGTTGGCCTGCTGAGTACCCAGACTTATGCGCCGATGGCGGCCATCATGGCGGCGGGTATGGTTCCACCGCTGGCCCTGGGCCTGGCGACGCTGATTGCGCGTAAAAAGTTCGACAAAGCGCAGCAGGAAGGCGGAAAGGCCGCGCTGGTTCTCGGTCTGTGCTTTATCACCGAAGGGGCTATTCCATTCGCCGCCCGTGACCCGATGCGCGTCCTGCCTTGCTGTATCGTTGGCGGCGCGGTGACCGGCGCGATGTCCATGTGGGTTGGCGCGAAGCTGATGGCGCCGCACGGCGGTCTGTTCGTCCTGCTGATCCCTGGTGCGATTACGCCGGTGCTTGGCTACCTGATGGCGATTGTGGTCGGTACGCTGGTCGCAGGTCTCTCCTACGCGGTGCTGAAACGTCCTGAAGTTCAAGCCGCCTGATCGACGTAGCAAACGCTTCTCAAGGGCAGAGTCTTCTCTGCCCTTTTTTTTATGCCGCATTCTTCCTCCTCCCATCCCACCGTATGTGCTCTCCTTCGCATTTTTAAACTGTTTAAAAACCATACTGGCCAAATTTTGTGATTGTGTTCATGTTCATATGAAAATCCTATTTTGCCTCTCTTTACTTTAAAATTATTCCGCTTACCATAAACACATGTTCACATTCAAACATGTGTTTAAGTGAAGAGCTGTGAATCGTGAGGTGTTTATTTCCTGATATTAAATAATTCTACTGCCATAGCGTTTTTTATGCTGGAGGGTATTTTTATGCCTGAAAATGATTACGTTGTGATTATTGGATCGGCAAACATGGATGTGGCTGGCTATTCCAATGTGTCGCTAAACTACGCTGATTCTAATCCTGGGAAAATAAAATATACTCCCGGCGGCGTGGGGCGCAACATTGCGCAAAATATTGCCTTGTTGAATAAAACGGCGTGGCTATTATCCGTTGTTGGTGACGATTTTTATGGTCATTCATTATTAAAACAAACGGCCCAGTCCGGGGTTCACGTCGATAAATGTCAGATAATCCCGGGTGAAGGCACATCAAGCTATTTGTCGCTGCTTGATAATACCGGTGAAATGCTGGTGGCGATTAATGATATGAGCATCACTGAGCATATTACGCCGGCCTTTTTAAGGCAGCATCAAGATTTTATCTGCGGTGCCGCGGTGATTGTCGTTGACTGTAATATTAGCGAGTCGGCGCTGGCCTGGTTGATGGAAAATAGCGGCTCAACGCCCATTTTTGTTGACCCGGTTTCAGCCTGGAAATGCGTGAAAATCAGCCAGCACCTGGGGCGTATTCACACCCTGAAACCGAACCGGATTGAGGCAGAAACGCTGAGCGGCATCGCGCTGTCCGGCACTGACGATGTGGCTCGCGTAGCCGACTGGTTTCACCATCATGGCCTGAAACGCCTGGTGTTGAGCATGGGCGGCGATGGCGTTTACTACAGCGAGAGAGATGGGGAACGCGGCTGGTCCGCGCCGCTGAAAACCCAGGTTGTCAATGTCACCGGCGCCGGTGACGCGATGATGGCCGGTCTTGCCTGCTGCTGGCTCGACGGCTGCTCATTTTCGCAAGCGGTGAAGTTTGCTCAGGGATGCTCTTCTTTGGCGCTTTCATCGGAATTCACCAATAACCCTGAATTATCTTACGCCAACGTAAAAAAGGTAGTGGAGAAAGAATATGTCTGAATTAAATATTTCCTCTGAATTATTACAGGTCTCTGCGGAAGTTCAGCAGGCATTAAAAAACAATCAGCCGATAGTGGCGTTGGAATCGACCATTATTTCTCACGGCATGCCGTTTCCGGAAAATGCGCAAACGGCGCTGGAAGTAGAAGAAACTATTCGTCGCCAGGGAGCGGTGCCGGCAACCATTGCGATTATTCATGGCGTAATGAAAGTGGGCTTAAGCCGTGAAGAAATTGAACTTTTGGGCCGCGAAGGACATAACGTCGCCAAAGTCAGTCGTCGTGATTTACCCTTTGTTGTCGCCGCAGGATTAAATGGCGCGACTACCGTGGCGTCTACCATGATTATTGCGGCGATGGCCGGAATTAAAGTCTTTGCGACCGGCGGTATCGGCGGCGTACATCGTGGCGCCGAGCACACGTTTGATATTTCCGCCGATTTACAGGAGCTCGCTAATACCAACGTTACCGTGGTCTGTGCCGGTGCGAAATCTATTCTCGATCTCGGTTTAACCACCGAGTATTTAGAAACGTTTGGCGTTCCGCTTATTGGTTATCAAACTTCGGCGCTGCCGGCATTCTTCTGCCGAACCAGCCCGTTTGACGTCAGCATTCGCCTCAATAGCGCCAAAGACATCGCCAAAGCGATGGCGGTGAAATGGCAATCGGGTCTGAATGGCGGCATGGTGGTAGCAAATCCTATTCCTGAAGCGTTCGCGATGCCGGAAGAGAAAATCAATGCCGCCATCAATCAGGCGGTGAAGGAGGCGGAAGAGCAGGGCGTAGTGGGTAAAGCGAGCACGCCGTTCCTGCTGGCGCGCGTTGCGGAGCTGACCGGCGGCGATAGCCTGAAATCCAACATTCAGCTGGTCTTCAACAACGCCATTCTGGCCTGCGAGATTGCCAAAGAGTATCAGCAGATCGCCTGACGACAGTCGCGGGCCGTTTGCGGTTGCCCGCCCCGATATCAACGATACCGAAAGCCTGGCCTGCGCCGGGTTTTCCACCAGGTAAGGATATCATTATGGACATCATGAGAAGTCTTCTGGGGATGGTGGTGTTGCTGGCCATTGCCTTTGCGCTGTCAGTTAATAAAAAACGCATCAGCATCAGAACGGTAGGGGCAGCGCTGCTGCTGCAAATCGTGATTGGCGGGGTGATGCTCTATTTTCCGCCGGGCAAGTGGCTGGTCGAGCAGGCCGCGCTTGGGGTACACAAAGTTATGTCCTATAGCGACGCCGGAAGCGCGTTTATTTTTGGTTCACTGGTCGGTCCGAAGATGGATGTGCTGTTTGACGGCGCCGGCTTTATCTTCGCCTTCCGCGTTTTGCCCGCCATCATTTTTGTTACCGCGTTGATCAGTCTGCTTTACTACCTCGGCGTGATGGGGCTGCTGATCCGTATCCTCGGCGGGATCTTCCAGAAAGCGCTGAATATCAGCAAGATTGAGTCTTTCGTCGCCGTGACCACCATTTTCCTTGGGCAAAACGAGATCCCGGCGATCGTCAAACCGTTTATCAACAAGCTCAACCGCAATGAGCTGTTTACCGCGATTTGCAGCGGGATGGCGTCGATCGCCGGGTCGATGATGATCGGCTATGCCGGTATGGGCGTGCCGATTGATTATCTGCTGGCCGCTTCGCTTATGGCTATTCCCGGCGGGATTCTGTTTGCCCGTATGCTAAGCCCGGCAACTGAAGCATCCCAGGTCACTTTCGACAATCTCTCTTTCAGCGAGACGCCGCCGAAAAGCGTGATCGAGGCGGCGGCGTCAGGGGCGATGACCGGCCTGAAAATTGCCGCCGGGGTGGCAACCGTGGTGATGGCGTTTGTGGCGATTATCGCGCTGCTGAACGGTATTATCGGCGGCATTGGCGGCTGGTTTGGCTTCGGTCACGCCACGCTGGAGGGGATTTTCGGCTTTCTGCTCGCGCCGCTGGCGTGGATCATGGGCGTTGACTGGAACGATGCGACGCTGGCGGGCAGCCTGATTGGACAAAAGCTGGCGATCAACGAATTCGTTGCCTATCTCAACTTCTCGCCCTACTTGCAAAGCGGCGGGAACCTGGACGTGAAAACCGTTGCGATTATCTCGTTTGCGCTGTGCGGTTTCGCCAACTTTGGCTCGATCGGCGTGGTTGTCGGGGCGTTTTCGGCTATTTCACCGCAGCGCGCGCCGGAAATTGCCCAGCTTGGGCTGCGCGCCCTGGCGGCGGCCACGCTCTCTAACCTGATGAGCGCCACCATCGCCGGGTTCTTTATTGGGCTGGCATAACGTGATGCGCGCGCCGCGTCAGCGGTGCGCTGCTATCCGTTGGCAAGTAAATTGAGCGCGTTATCAACGGACAACGAGGGGTTGTTGATGCTGTGGCTGGCGCGGGTGATGGCGGTGCAGGCCATGGCGAAAGCGGCGCTCTCTTTAAAGTCGCTGCCGTCGAGATAGCTATAAAGCAGCCCGGCCATCAGCGCATCGTCGGCGCCAAAGCTGTCTATCGTCGTATGGCCCGGCAGGCTCATCCGGAAGCGTTCACCACCGGCTTCGCTACAGAAAATCGTGTCATCTTCCAGGTAAATCACCACCCGCTGGGTGCCTCTTTCGTGCAGCCATGCTAACGCCCGATCGCGATCGGCCTCGTTTTCAATGGGCTCGCCCCAGAGGATCTGCAGTTCGCGCAGCGTGGGTTTCAGCGTGTGGATCTTTCCCAGCCACGGGCGAATGCGGTGCGCTTTAAACTCGGACACGGTATCAACAAACACCGGAATGGCGTTGGTCAGGGTAAACACCCACTCCAGCGACTGTTCCGTTAAATTACAATCGACCAGAACGACGCCCGCATGCGTCAGCAGATCCCGATACTGATTCAGCAGCTGCGGCGTGAGCGACTGTAAAATATGCGTATCGTTAATCGCCAGTACCGTCTCTTCCTGCGGATTGGCGATGGAGAGATAGGTGGCGGTATTATGGCCGTGCAGGCGGATACAGCTCTGTACGTTTACGCCGGCCTGGCGGGTTTGCTCCAGCAGCGTTTCGCCGTAAAAATCACTGCCGACGGCGGAAATCAAATGCACATCGCGGCCCAGCAGCGCCAGGTTATGCGCGATATTTCGCGCCACGCCGCCCGCGGAGCACTGGATATTACCCGGGTTTGACACCGGTTGAGGATAATGGATATCGGCAATTCCGCGGATATCCATATTCACCGCGCCCAGCGAGACGCAATACTCCTGCTCGGTAAGGATGTAGCCTTTGCCCTTGATGGCCCCCTTACGCGTGAGGTCCATAATATGCGCGGCTACGCGGGAGCGGCTAATCTGCAGAATATCGGCAATCTCATGCTGCTGAATCAGCGGGTTGCGCCGCAAAATTTTGAGGATCTGCTTTTCCCTGTCGTTCATATCAGACCCTAGCCTCTTCCGTTTGCTGAGCCCGCAGCCAGGCGATCTCTTCCGCCCAGATATCAGGATTGATCGTTTCCAGAATCAGCGGGATACCGTCAAAGCGGCTGTCCTGCATAATCCAGCGGAAAGCGTCATGGCCGATATTGCCTTCACCCAGGCTGTGGTGACGGTCAACGCGGCTGGCGAACGCGCTTTTCGCATCGTTCAGGTGCATACCGCGCAGATACTGAAAACCGACAATCCGTTCGAAATCAGCGAAGGTTTTTTCACACTCTTCGGCGCTGCGCAGATCGTAGCCTGCGGCGAAGGCATGGCAGGTATCAATGCATACGCCGACGCGTGATTTATCTTCTACGCCGTCGATGATGGCCGCCAGATGCTCAAACTTAAAGCCCAGGTTACTGCCCTGGCCGGCAGTGTTTTCAATCACCGCCGTAACGCCTTCGGTTTTTGCCAGCGCGATATTGATCGATTCGGCGATACGCGCCAGACATTCGTCTTCCGGGATTTGCTGCAGATGGCTACCCGGATGGAAATTCAGCAGCGTCAGGCCGAGCTGCTGGCAGCGGGAAAGTTCATCAATAAACGCATCGCGGGATTTTTCCAGCGCGTCCTCAACCGGATGGCCGAGGTTTATCAGATAGCTGTCGTGCGGCAGAATTTGCCCCGGACCGAAATGGTGCTTTTCGCAGGCGGCTTTAAATTCAGCAATGGTTTCGTCGCTCAGAGGCGCGGCGCGCCACTGGCGCTGGTTTTTGGTAAAGAGGGCAAATGCGGTCGCGCCGATTTCGGCTGCGCGAATGGCGGCATTGGCTACACCGCCGGAGGCGCTGACGTGCGCTCCAATATATTTCATAAAAAAACTCCAGATAAGCCGCTGGGGGAGGGTAATGATAGCGGCTTAGCCGGAGAGTTACATCATCCTTAATACAACCTGAGTCGCGAGGGGCTTCAGGCCATCAGGCTATGAATGGCCAGGTTAATCGCGCCGCCGCCGACAATCAGCCAGACGAAGAGCATCAGCGCCATCAGCAGCGGTTTGGCGCCGGCTTTTTTCAGCGCGCTGACGTGGGTGGTCAGGCCGAGGGCGGCCATCGCCATCGCCAGCAGTACGGTATCCAGCGTGACCAGCATTTCGACAACCGCTTTCGGCAGCAGGTGGAAGGAGTTAAACACCGCCACCAGAATAAACAGGACCGCAAACCATGGAATGGTGATTTTACTTTTTTCCCCGCCGTTGGCCGGGGATAATTGCTTCACGCGCGCGGCGAGGAACAGCAGGAACGGCGCCAGCATCATCACGCGCAGCATTTTTGCAATCACCGCCGCGTTTTCCGCGTCCGGACCCACCGCGTGGCCTGCCGCGACAACCTGAGCAACCTCATGCATCGTCGACCCCATATAAATGCCGTAGGCTTCCGGCGTAAACCAGTGCGCCAGGAAGGGGTAAATCGCCGGGTACAGGAAGATGGCAATGGTGCCGAAAATGACCACCGTGGCGACGGCGACCGTCACTTTGCTGGCTTCCGCTTTGACGACCGGTTCGGTCGCCAGTACCGCTGCCGCGCCGCAGATGCTGCTGCCGGCGCCAATCAGCCAGCTGGTATGTTTATCCAGGCCGAAAACCTTTTGCCCAAGAAAGCAGGCGATAAAAAAGGTGCTGGAAAGCGTCAGCACGTCAATGACGATACCGCCTACGCCGACGTCGGCAATCTGGGCGAACGTCAGGCGAAAGCCGTATAAAATGATGCCGAGACGCAGCAGGTGCTGCTTGGCAAAAATCACGCCGCCGTCGCAGGGCTGCCAGATTTTCGGGTAAACCGTGTTCCCGATGACCATGCCGAATAAAATGGCCAGCGTGAGGGCGCTGAAGCCCGCGCCGGCGATAGCCGGAAAACTACCGGCCCACAGCGCTGCGCCGGTGAGCACGGCGGTCAGCGCCAGTCCAGGTGCAAAGTGCCGCAATGGGCGATGTTTAGTCGGTAAAGTGAGTGCTGTCATAACCTTCTCCTTTGTCTGGGAAAAGCATACGACCCGCTGGCTTAAATATAAAATTGATTATATATTTATAATTAATCGAAATAAGTGGTAAATACGCGGTTTCGCGGTTTGACAACGACGGGCATCAGTCTTACGCCGCGGATCGCGAGTCGTCTATAAAGGCAGGAAAAATCATGCATATCACGCTACGGCAGCTGGAAGTGTTTGCTGAAGTATTAAAAAGCGGTTCGACGACGCAGGCATCGCAAATGCTGGCGCTTTCCCAATCGGCGGTCAGCGCGGCGCTGACCGATCTCGAAGGGCAGCTGGGCGTGCAGCTATTTGACCGCGTAGGGAAAAGGCTGGTGGTCAACGAGCACGGCAGACTGCTTTATCCGCGGGCGCTGGCGCTGCTGGAGCGGGCGCTGGAGATAGAACAGCTGTTTCGCGGCGACAACGGCGCGATCCGCGTCTACGCCAGCAGCACCATCGGTAACTATATTCTGCCGGAAATTATTGCGCGCTATCGACGCGATCTGCCGGATTTACCGCTGGAGCTGAGCGTAGGCAATAGCCAGGACGTGATCAATGCGGTGGCCGATCTGCGCGTGGATATCGGGCTGATTGAAGGTCCCTGTCACGCCGCGGATATTATCGCCGAACCCTGGCTGGAAGATGAACTGGTTGTCTTTGCCGCGCCGGATTCGCCACTCCTCGAAGGGGAGGTAACGCTGCAACGGCTGGCGGAAGCGCCGTGGATTTTACGCGAGCACGGCTCCGGGACCCGGGAAATCGTCGACTATTTATTACTCTCGCATTTACCGGCGTTTCATCTGGGGATGGAGCTGGGCAACTCGGAAGCCATCAAGCACGCGGTGCGCCATGGTTTAGGCATTAGCTGCCTGTCGCGACGCGTGGTGGCGGAGCAGCTTGAAGTGGGGTCGCTGGTAGAGCTGACGATTCCGCTGCCGCGTTTAACCCGCACCTTGTGGCGCATTCATCACCGGCAGAAGCATATTTCCAAGGCATTACAGCGATTTCTGCATTATTGCGACGTGTAAAAGCGACGCAATGCGCGCTGGCGTTTCCGGGATTTCATGCTTTACTAATAATCCATGCTCGATCATGAAGCTCTCTTATAACTTTGCAATTGTATCGGATGGATCACAGACACTCTGGTACAATCTCGCCTCGTTTTTTGGATGGATAGCATTTTCACATGGTTTCGGATACTAAAACCACAGAAGCGCCCGGTTTACGTCGTGAACTGAAGGCGCGCCACTTGACCATGATCGCGATTGGCGGTTCCATAGGTACAGGTCTTTTTGTTGCCTCTGGCGCAACAATTTCTCAGGCGGGCCCTGGCGGGGCGCTGCTCTCTTATATTCTCATCGGCCTGATGGTTTATTTCCTGATGACCAGCCTCGGCGAGCTGGCGGCGTTTATGCCGGTATCCGGCTCTTTTGCAACCTATGGGCAAAATTACGTTGAGGAAGGCTTTGGTTTCGCGCTGGGCTGGAACTACTGGTACAACTGGGCGGTAACCATCGCTGTTGACCTCGTTGCCGCTCAGCTGGTGATGACCTACTGGTTCCCCGATGCGCCCGGTTGGGTCTGGAGCGCGCTGTTCCTCGGCATCATGTTCCTGCTGAACTGGATCTCGGTAAAAGGCTTTGGCGAAGCGGAGTACTGGTTCTCGCTGATCAAAGTTGCCACCGTCATCATCTTTATTATTGTCGGCGTGATGATGATCTTCGGTATCTTTAAAGGCGCGCAGCCTGCGGGCTGGAGCAACTGGGTTATCGACGATGCGCCGTTTGCCGGCGGTTTTGCGGCAATGATTGGCGTAGCGATGATTGTCGGCTTCTCGTTCCAGGGAACCGAGCTTATCGGCATCGCGGCCGGCGAGTCGGAAAACCCGGAAAAGAATATTCCGCGCGCCGTACGGCAGGTGTTCTGGCGTATCCTGCTGTTCTATGTGTTCGCGATTCTGATTATCAGCCTGATCATTCCGTATACCGATCCGAGCCTGCTGCGTAACGACGTAAAAGATATTTCCGTTAGCCCGTTCACGCTGGTCTTCCAGCACGCGGGGCTGCTGTCGGCGGCGGCGATTATGAACGCGGTTATCCTGACCGCGGTGCTGTCGGCGGGTAACTCCGGGATGTACGCGTCCACCCGCATGCTCTACACCCTGGCCTGCGATGGCAAAGCGCCGCGTATTTTCTCTAAGCTGTCCAAAGGCGGCGTGCCGCGGAATGCGCTGTATGCCACCACGGTGATTGCAGGGCTGTGCTTCCTGAGCTCGATGTTCGGTAATCAGACCGTTTACCTGTGGCTGCTGAACACCTCCGGCATGACCGGCTTTATCGCCTGGCTGGGGATTGCCATCAGCCACTATCGCTTCCGTCGCGGCTACGTGCTGCAAGGGAACGATCTCAACGACCTGCCGTATCGTTCAGGCTTCTTCCCGCTGGGGCCGATCTTCGCTTTCGTGCTGTGCCTGATCATTACCCTGGGCCAGAACTACGAAGCGTTCCTCAAAGATACCATCGACTGGGGCGGCGTGGCGGCAACCTATATCGGTATTCCGCTATTCCTGGTTATCTGGTTTGGTTACAAGCTGGCGAAAGGGACGCGTTTTGTACGCTACAGCGAAATGAAGTTCCCGGAGCGCTTTAAAGGCTAAACCGCGCTGGCGCAGTCAGATAAAACCCTCTCACGCAGAGGGTTTTTTTATGCCCCCAGCCCTTACAAATTGACACATTTCTCCACAATTTTATTGATAATTGTAATCATTATCTTTATCATTTACACCAAGTTCAGGATGAAGCCAATCCCCATATCTTGCAGAGGGTCAGACTGACAAGGGGTGACCAGCCACATCTACTGTAAAAAATTGCGTGCATACGCCGTTAGAGCGCTATGCCGACAGTACCTGTGAGCAGGACCTTTTTTGTTTGTTTTGTTGTACACCTCATGGAGATATGGAATGTTCAGGCTAAACCCTTTTGTCCGGGCCGGATTATGCGCGTCCGTCGTATCCCTGGCGTTTCCGGCGCTCGCCGACGTTAACGAAGAAACGCTGGTCGTCACCGCGGCGGCAACTGAACAGAGCGTCAAAGATGCGCCCGCCAGTATTAGCGTTATCACCCAGCAGGATCTGCAGCGTAGACCGGTACAAAACCTGAAGGATGTCCTGCGGGAAGTGCCGGGCGTGCAGCTCACCAACGAAGGGGATAACCGCAAAGGGGTGAGCATTCGCGGCCTCAGCAGCGGCTATACGCTGATCCTCGTTGACGGTAAACGCGTTAACTCGCGCAACGCCGTTTTTCGCCACAACGATTTTGACCTTAACTGGATCCCGGTTGATGCCATTGAGCGTATCGAAGTCGTGCGCGGGCCGATGTCCTCACTCTATGGTTCCGACGCCCTCGGCGGCGTGGTGAATATCATCACCAAAAAAGTCGGCCAGCAGTGGACCGGCACCCTCAGCGCGGACACCACCATTCAGGAACATCGCGATCGCGGCGATACGTACAACGGTCAGTTCTTTACCAGCGGCCCGCTGATTGACGGCGTGCTGGGGATGAAGGCCTACGGTAGCCTGGCAAAGCGCGCCAAGGACGATCAGCAGGCTTCCAGCAACGCAGCGGGCGAAACGCCGCGTATTGAAGGTTTCACCAGCCGCGACGGCAACGTCGAATTCGCCTGGACGCCAACCGATAATCAGGACATGACCGCAGGCTACGGGTTTGATCGCCAGGATCGGGATTCCGACTCGCTTGATCGCAACCGCCTCGAGCGCCAGAACTACTCCCTGAGCCACAACGGCCGCTGGGATGTCGGCAATAGCGAGCTGAAATTCTACGGCGAGAAAGTGGATAATAAAAATCCGGGTCAGGCCGGGACCATCACTTCTGAGAGTAACTCGGTGGACGGCAAATACGTTCTGCCGTTGGGAATGATTAACCAGCTGCTGACCTTCGGCGGCGAATGGCGTCACGATAAGCTGAAAGACCCGGTCAATCTGAGCAGCGGCAGTCAATCCACCTCCGCCAGCCAGTACGCGCTGTTCCTTGAAGATGAATGGCGGATCATCGAACCTCTGGCCTTGACCACCGGCATTCGCATGGACGATCACCAGACCTATGGCGATCACTGGAGCCCGCGCGCTTATCTGGTGTATAACGCCACCGATACCGTGACCGTGAAGGGCGGCTGGGCGACGGCATTTAAAGCGCCATCCCTGCTGCAGCTGAACCCGGACTGGACCACCAACTCCTGCCGCGGCTCGTGCAGCATTATCGGTAACCCGGATCTGAAACCGGAAACCAGCGAAAGCTTCGAGCTGGGCCTTTACTACCGCGGCGAAGAAGGCTGGCTTGAAGGCGTGGAAGGAAGCGTCACCACCTTCCAGAACAACGTTGACGATATGATTGATATCCTGCGTACCTCCAGCGCCAGCGAAGCGCCGGGCTACCCGAACTTTGTCGGCTGGAAAACGGTGAACGGGAAACGCGTGCCGATCTTCCGCTACTTCAACGTCAATAAGGCGCGTATCAAAGGGGTAGAAACGGAATTGAAAGTGCCGTTCGGCGACGAATGGAAGCTGACGGTTAATTACACCTATAACGATGGCCGTGACCTGAGCAACGGCGGCGATAAACCGCTGCAAACGCTGCCGTTCCATACCGCTAACGGTACCCTCGACTGGAAACCGCTGGACGACTGGTCCTTCTACGTCACCGCCAACTATACCGGCGAACAGCGATCGGTCAGCGCGACGGGCAAAACGCCCGGCGGCTACACCATGTTTGATATCGGCGCGGCCTGGAACGTCACCAAAAATGTCAAGCTGCGCTCCGGAGTGCTTAACGTCGGCGATAAGGATCTAAGCCGCGACGACTATAGCTATACAGAAGAAGGTCGCCGCTACTTTATGGCCGTCGATTACCGCTTCTAACCGGGCAATAAAAGAGGGCTGGCGGGGAAACCTGCCAGCCCTCTTCTTTCTGCCTCAGCACAACGGTAAAACTCAATCCTGCCTTGAGACGAAAGCCTCAAGCGCCGCCAAAAATCATACCCCCGATGACGGAAAATACACTATCTCTCTGTATGTATTAGTTTTTATGACTATTTGTTGGTGAGGTATTTTGCGTATCAATGCGCCGGGAAGGGGCTTCACGACGCATTGAGATGATCAGGCGAAGAGGTACCGGGCGTGGAAGCGCAGGTGGTCCTCAATAAATGAGGCGATAAAGGAGTAGCTGTGATCGTAACCGGGCTGAATGCGCAGGGTTAACGGCCAGCTTTTCTGACGCGCGGTTTCCGCCAGTACCGCCGGCTGCAGCTGCTCGGCAAGAAATGCATCGCTGTCACCCTGATCAATCAGGGTTGGAATCGCGTCAGATTCGCTGCTGGCCTGCATTAACGCGCAGCTGTCCCAGGCCTGCCAGGCCGCTTCATCCGCTCCCAGATAGGCGGTAAACGCTTTTTGACCCCAGGGAACCTGGGTCGGGTTAACGATAGGCGCGAACGCGGAAACGCTGACGAAGCGGCCCGGATTCTTCAGCGCCATCACCAGCGCGCCGTGGCCGCCCATGGAGTGTCCGCTGATGGCGCAGCGACCGCTGAGAGTAAACTCGCGGGCAATCAGCTGCGGCAGCTCGTCGCGAAGGTAATCGTACATGCGGAAATGCGCGGACCACGGCGCCTGGGTGGCATTGAGGTAAAAGCCCGCACCTTTACCCAGATCGTAAGCGCTATCGTCGGCAACATTATCACCGCGCGGGCTGGTGTCCGGCATCACCAGCGCAATGCCCAGTTCGGCGGCGACGCGCTGAGCGCCCGCTTTGGTAGTGAAGTTTTCATCATTGCAGGTCAGGCCGGAGAGCCAGTAGAGAACCGGCGGCGGCGCGTCCGCGTTGGTGGGCGGTAAAAAGATGCTGAAGGTCATTGCGCAGTTCAGCGTTGCGGAGTCGTGCCGCCAGCGTTGCTGCCGACCTTCAAAACAGCGGTGCTCTTCGAGCAGTTCCATGCAGGGCTCCTTAAGTGTCTCAGACGTAATTTTCCATAATACAGATATTTCATGGCCTCGTGAGTAACTTTCACTTCCTCCTTTTCGGAACGTATTGCATCATTAATGCAACTTTTAACCAACATGCTGACGTTGTCGTAGCGCTGGAATCGCGCTATCGGCCGGCGATTGGGTTGGTTGCGGCAAGGTGAGCAGGGCGTTGCGTGACGCATCGTAGTGCGCTGGTCTGGCGGCGTGGAACGAGAGGTGACGCCAATTTCAACAATTATCGATGCGGCTACTGGATTCTGTGCGTCACCTCACGCACAATGAATACAAACTTTGCCCTCAGAAGAGCAAAGAGCGCCACACCTGCAGGAGAACAAAAATGTCATCACTGAGTAAAGAAGCCATACTCGTTCATGAAGCGCTGGTCGCTCGTGGGCTGGAGACGCCGCTGCGTCCGCCAGTACAAGAAATTGATAATGAAACTCGCAAGCGTCTGATCGCCGGACACATGACCGAGATTATGCAGCTGTTAAACCTTGATCTAAGTGATGACAGCCTGATGGAGACTCCGCATCGCATCGCCAAAATGTACGTCGATGAGATTTTCTCCGGCCTGGACTACGCCCGGTTCCCTAAAATCACCGTCATCGAAAATAAGATGCAGGTTGATGAAATGGTGACCGTGCGCGATATCACCCTGACCAGCACCTGCGAACACCATTTCGTCACGATCGACGGCAAAGCGACGGTGGCCTATATCCCGAAAGATTCGGTGATTGGCCTGTCGAAAATTAACCGCATCGTGCAGTTCTTCTCCCAGCGCCCTCAGGTGCAGGAGCGACTGACGCAGCAGATCCTCACCGCGCTGCAAACGCTGCTGGGAACCAGCAACGTCGCGGTTTCCATCGATGCGGTACACTACTGCGTGAAAGCGCGCGGCATTCGCGATGCGACCAGCGCCACCACCACCACGTCGTTGGGCGGCCTGTTTAAATCCAGCCAGAATACCCGCCAGGAGTTCCTGCGCGCCGTACGTCACCACAACTAAAACGGAGCAGGGTACATGGAGAGAAATGTCACGCTGGACTTTGTCCGCGGCGTCGCCATCCTCGGTATCCTGCTACTGAATATCAGCGCCTTCGGTTTACCGAAGGCCGCTTACCTCAACCCCGCGTGGTCCGGGAACATTTCCGCCAGTGACGCCTGGACCTGGGCGATTCTCGATCTGCTGGCGCAGGTCAAATTCCTGACCCTCTTCGCCCTGCTGTTTGGCGCCGGACTTCAGCTGCTGCTGCCGCGCGGCAAGCGCTGGATCCAGTCGCGCCTGACGCTGCTGGCGCTGCTTGGCTTTGTTCACGGTCTGTTTTTCTGGGACGGCGATATTCTGCTGGCCTATGCGCTGGTAGGGCTGGTGGGCTGGCGAATGGTGCGCGACGCCCACGATGTCAAATCGCTGTTTAATACCGGCGTGGTGCTATACATCATCGGCGTGGCGGTCCTGCTATTGCTGGGATTGATTTCCGGCAATGCGCCCAATCGTTCGTGGCTGCCGGACGCGGCAAATTTGCAGTACGAGCAGTACTGGAAGCTAAAAGGCGGCCTTGAGGCGGTAAGCAATCGCGCAGATATGTTGTCGGATAATCTGCTGGCGCTGGGCGCGCAGTACGGCTGGCAGCTGGCCGGTATGATGCTGATGGGCGCCGCGCTGATGCGCAGCGGCTGGCTCAAAGGGCAGTTCAGCCTTCGCCACTATCGGCGTACCGGCGGGCTGCTGATTGCCGCCGGAATGGCGGTCAATTTGCCCTCTATCGTCGCCCAGTGGCATCTCGGCTGGGACTATCGCTGGTGCGCATTTTTGCTACAGGCGCCGCGCGAGCTGAGCGCGCCGCTGCAAACCATCGGCTACGCGGCGCTGGCCTGGGGCTTCTGGCCGCAGCTGTGTAAGTTTCGTCTGGTAGGGGCGATTGCCTGCGTCGGGCGCATGGCGCTGACCAACTATCTGCTGCAGACCCTGATTTGCACCACCCTGTTTTACCGCTTCGGCCTGTTTATGAAGTATGACCGCTTACAGCTGTTAGCCTTCGTGCCGCCCGTATGGGCGGTCAATCTCCTCTTCTCGTGGTTTTGGCTACGTCATTTCCGTCAAGGCCCCGTTGAGTGGCTATGGCGTCAATTAACCCTGCGTGCATCGGGGACATCATTAAAAGATACATCCAGATAACGATCTGGATCACAATCATTAACAAAATGGATGTAACCGTTTCCATCCCTGTGACCTCACTCACGTAGCGTGCGGCACGTCGCTGCCAGAATAGCCTCCTTGCTGAACACAGGAGGTGAGTGTGACGTACTGCAATGCTCTACAGGTCGGTGAGTATGATCACCATTCGTGATGTCGCCCGCCAGGCGGGTGTTTCCGTCGCGACGGTTTCGCGCGTGCTGAATAACAGCGCGCTGGTGAGCCCGGATACGCGAGAAGCGGTAATGAAGGCGGTGTCGCTGCTGGGCTATCGGCCGAACGCCAACGCGCAGGCGCTGGCGACGCAGGTCAGCGATACCATCGGCGTGGTGGTGATGGACGTGTCGGACGCCTTTTTTGGCGCGCTGGTGAAAGCGGTTGATACCGTCGCCCAGCAGCATCATAAATATGTGCTTATCGGCAATAGCTATCATGAAGCGGAAAAAGAGCGCAACGCCATCGAGGTGCTGATTCGCCAGCGCTGTTCGGCGCTGATCGTCCACTCTAAAGCGCTGAGCGACGCGGAGCTGGGGGATTTTATGGAGCATATGCCAGGAATGGTGCTGATTAACCGCATCGTGCCGGGGTACGCCCACCGCTGCGTTGGGCTGGATAACGTCAGCGGCGCGCTGATGGCGACCCGCATGCTGCTCAATCATGGCCACCAGCGCATCGGCTATCTCTCTTCCAATCACGGTATCGAAGATGATGATTTACGGCGGGAAGGGTGGTTCAGAGCGTTACATGAGCACGGCATTGTCGCTCCCGAAAGCTGGGTGGGTTCCGGGTCGCCTGATATGCAGGGCGGCGAGGCGGCGATGGTCGAGCTGCTGGGGCGCAACCTCGGTCTGACCGCGGTCTTCGCCTATAACGACAGCATGGCGGCCGGCGCGCTCACGACGCTTAAAGATAACGGCATTGCCGTACCGCAGCATCTTTCGCTGATCGGTTTTGATGATATCCCCATTTCCCGTTACACCGATCCGCAGCTGACGACGGTGCGCTACCCGATTATGTCGATGGCGAAACTGGCGACCGAGCTGGCGCTACAGGGGGCGGCGGGGAAGCTGGATCGTGAGGCCAGCCACTGTTTTATGCCGACGCTGGTGCGCCGACATTCGGTGGCGCAGAGGCAAATTGTGGGGCCGATCACTAACTAATTATCTGCCTGATGTAACCGCTTTCAATATGTGAGTGATTTCACAGTTTGTTAACATTAAGCTGACTATGATTGCTGCGTTTACAAGTCTGAACATACTATGTCACGGTGATTAATCACTTTTACAGCAGTAATCGGCGTTAAACGATGAATAAAGCCGTTTTTCAGGAGCGTTACCCTACACGGAAGACAGAATTACAGTCGTGAATGTCGCTGTGCAGTAACATTAATGTAACGCTCGCCAGCCATTTTCACACCAAAGACCCTGCATAATAAAACCGGAGATTCCATGAATAAGAAGGTGTTAACCCTGTCTGCTGTAATGGCCAGCATGTTATTCGGCGCCGCGGCGCACGCAGCAGATACGCGTATCGGCGTGACGATTTATAAATACGACGACAACTTTATGTCGGTGGTGCGCAAGGCAATTGAGAAAGACGGCAAATCGGCGCCGGATGTTCAGCTGCTCATGAATGACTCGCAAAACGACCAGTCCAAGCAGAACGATCAGATTGACGTCCTGTTGGCAAAAGGCGTGAAGGCGCTGGCGATTAACCTGGTTGACCCGGCGGCGGCGGGGACGGTCATCGATAAAGCCCGTGGCCAGAACGTGCCGGTGGTGTTCTTTAACAAAGAGCCATCCCGTAAGGCGCTGGATAGCTACGATAAAGCGTACTATGTCGGTACCGATTCAAAAGAGTCCGGCGTGATTCAGGGTGACCTGATTGCCAAACACTGGAAAGCGAACCCGAACTGGGATCTGAATAAAGACGGCCAGATTCAGTTTGTCCTGCTGAAAGGCGAACCGGGTCATCCGGATGCGGAAGCGCGTACCACCTACGTGATTAAAGAGCTGAACGACAAGGGCTTCAAAACCCAGCAGCTGGCCTTAGACACTGCCATGTGGGACACCGCACAGGCGAAAGATAAGATGGATGCCTGGCTGTCTGGCCCGAACGCCAACAAAATTGAAGTCGTGATCGCCAACAACGATGCAATGGCCATGGGCGCGGTAGAAGCGCTGAAGGCCCACAATAAGAGCAGCATCCCGGTGTTCGGCGTCGATGCGTTGCCGGAAGCGTTAGCGTTGGTTAAATCCGGCGCTATGGCGGGTACCGTGCTGAACGATGCCAACAACCAGGCGAAAGCCACCTTCGATCTGGCGAAAAATCTCGCCGATGGGAAAGAACCGGCTGCCGGCACTAACTGGAAAATTGAAAATAAGATTGTCCGCGTACCGTACGTGGGCGTTGATAAAGACAATCTGAGCGAATTTATCGGTAAGTAATAGCTTAATAAGCTGCGGGCGTGCGCGCTGTACGCCCGATTATTCCTGATACAGAACCCGTCCCTGTTCGTCGTTAATTCGTCGGCAGGGGTATGCACGCACGCAGCCAGGTATAACTATGGTCAGCAATAATAGCGAACGGTCAGGCGAATATTTGTTGGAAATGACCAACATCAACAAATCGTTTCCTGGCGTCAAGGCTCTCGATAATGTGAACCTCAAGGTTCGTCCCCACTCTATTCATGCCTTAATGGGGGAGAACGGCGCGGGCAAATCAACATTATTAAAATGCCTATTTGGGATCTATCAAAAAGATTCCGGCAGTATTCTTTTTCAGGGACAAGAGATCGATTTCCATTCGGCTAAAGAAGCCCTGGAAAACGGTATTTCAATGGTTCATCAGGAATTAAACCTGGTCTTACAGCGTTCGGTGATGGATAACATGTGGCTGGGACGTTATCCCACCAAAGGCGTGTTTGTCGATCAGGACAAAATGTATCGTGATACCAAAGCGATTTTCGATGAGCTGGATATTGATATCGACCCGCGCGCTCGCGTCGGTACGCTATCGGTATCGCAAATGCAGATGATTGAAATTGCGAAGGCATTTTCCTATAACGCCAAAATTGTCATTATGGATGAGCCGACCTCTTCGTTAACTGAAAAAGAGGTCAATCATCTGTTTAAAATTATCCGCAAGCTGAAAGAGCGCGGCTGCGGCATTGTCTATATTTCCCACAAAATGGAAGAGATCTTCCAGCTGTGCGATGAAATTACTATCCTGCGCGACGGCCAGTGGATCGCCACCCAGCCGCTGGAAGGGCTGGATATGGATAAGATCATCGCGATGATGGTAGGCCGCTCCCTCAATCAGCGCTTCCCGAACAAGGAAAATAAGCCGGGCGAGGTGATTCTTGAGGTGCGCAATTTAACCTCGCTGCGCCAGCCGTCGATTCGCGATATCTCTTTCGATCTGCACAAAGGCGAAATTCTGGGGATTGCCGGGCTGGTCGGAGCGAAACGTACCGATATCGTCGAGACGTTATTCGGCATTCGCGAGAAGGCCGGCGGGACGATCAGGCTGCACGGTAAGAAGATTAACAACCATAGCGCCAATGAAGCCATCAACCACGGCTTTGCGCTGGTGACCGAAGAGCGCCGCTCGACGGGAATTTATGCCTACCTGGATATCGGTTTTAACTCGCTGATCTCCAATATTAAAAAATACAAGAATAAGGTCGGATTGCTGGATAATTCACGCATGAAAAGCGATACCCAATGGGTGATTGATTCAATGCGCGTGAAAACCCCGGGGCAGCATACGCAAATTGGTTCGTTGTCCGGTGGCAACCAGCAGAAAGTTATTATCGGTCGCTGGCTATTAACCCAGCCGGAAATACTGATGCTCGATGAACCCACGCGTGGGATTGACGTTGGGGCGAAGTTCGAAATTTACCAGCTGATCGCCGAGCTGGCAAAAAAAGACAAAGGGATCATTATTATTTCCTCCGAGATGCCGGAGCTACTGGGTATTACTGACCGTATTCTGGTAATGAGCAATGGTCTCGTTGCCGGAATTGTTGAGACTAAAACCACCACGCAAAACGAAATTCTCCGTCTTGCGTCGTTGCACCTTTAAGATCAGGGGCTCCTCATGAGTGCGTTAAATAAAAAGAGTTTTCTCACCTATTTGAAAGAAGGTGGGATTTACGTGGTTCTTTTAGTATTACTGGCTATTATTATTTTCCAGGATCCGACTTTCTTAAGCTTGCTGAACTTAAGTAATATTCTGACCCAGTCTTCGGTGCGTATTATTATCGCGCTCGGCGTGGCCGGGCTGATTGTCACTCAGGGTACCGACCTTTCAGCCGGACGTCAGGTCGGCCTCGCGGCGGTTATCGCCGCCACCATGCTGCAGGCGGTGGACAACGCCAATAAGGTCTTCCCGGAAATGGCCACGATGCCGATTCCGCTGGTTATCCTGCTGGTGTGCGCGATCGGCGCGGTGATTGGCCTTATCAACGGCATTATCATTGCTTACCTGAACGTGACGCCGTTTATCACCACCCTCGGCACGATGATCATCGTTTACGGTATCAACTCCCTGTATTACGACTTTGTGGGCGCGTCGCCGATCTCCGGCTTCGATAGCCACTTCTCGCAGTTTGCCCAGGGGTTTGTGGCGCTGGGTTCATTCCGCCTGTCGTATATCACCTTCTATGCGCTGATTGCCGTGTTCTTCGTATGGATCCTGTGGAACAAGACCCGCTTTGGCAAAAACATTTTTGCTATCGGCGGCAACCCGGAAGCGGCGAAGGTTTCCGGCGTCAACGTCGCTCTGAACCTGCTGATGATTTATGCGCTCTCCGGCGTGTTCTACGCCTTCGGCGGCCTGCTGGAAGCCGGACGCATCGGTTCGGCGACCAACAACCTTGGCTTTATGTATGAACTGGATGCGATTGCCGCCTGCGTGGTCGGCGGCGTATCGTTCAGCGGCGGGGTCGGCACCGTGTTCGGCGTGGTGACCGGGGTGATTATCTTCACCGTCATCAACTACGGTCTGACCTATATCGGCGTGAACCCGTACTGGCAGTACATTATCAAAGGGGCGATTATTATCTTCGCTGTAGCATTGGATTCGCTGAAGTACGCGCGGAAGAAGTAAGTTTCTCTCTCGGAAAAAGCTGCCTGCGGGCAGCTTTTTTTATTTGCGCGGGACGGGATCACGAAAATTAATATTGCGGTGCCAATAGCCGTTGGTTTTTTCATATCTGGAATACGTTACTATTTTTGGCAAAATGTAAACATGTGTTTATGTATTTTTCCGCAAACTAAGGATATTATGCTCATTTGCTGTTTTGATAATAGAAAGGAACCCTCGAATGTTAAAGAAAATGATAGCTGTGATAGGCTTCGGAAGCCTCGTATTATTAAGCGGTTGTGCAAAAGAATCATCCCGCTCACTCGAAGTCGCTAAGGTGACGACCTGGAATACGCCTTACCACGGCGCTCGCAGCCCAATTTCAGTGGGTAAGTTTGATAACCGCTCCAGCTATATGAATGGCGTATTCTCTGATGGCGTTGATCGTTTGGGTAATCAGTCAAAAACAATTCTCATAACACATTTGCAACAAACCGGGCGATTCAATGTTCTCGATCGGAGTAATATGGCCGAGTTGCAGAATGAAGCCAGTATAAAAGGGACCAGCCAGACGCTGAAGGGCGCTGACTACGTGGTGACGGGGGACGTGACCGAATTTGGGCGCAAGGAAGTCGGCGACCATCAATTATTTGGCATCCTGGGAAGAGGGAAGAGCCAAATTGCCTATGCCAAAGTGAATCTTAATATCGTGAATGTCCAGACATCCGAAGTCGTTTTTTCGTCGCAGGGTGCCGGGGAATTTGAGCTTTCTAACCGCGAAGTGATCGGATTCGGCGGTACCGCCAGCTATGACTCCACGCTAAACGGAAAAGTGTTGGATCTCGCTATCCGCGAAGCCGTAAATAATCTGGTTGCAGGTATCGAAAGCGGTGCGTGGACACCGGCTAAATAATCGTTCTGATTTCGACATTTCCCGTGTACGTACGGTGAAATGTCGCTTTAAATCATAATATGGATGTTAAAAATGAATATTATCCGTTCTGTTTTAATTCTGCTCGCCGTGGCGGTGATAAGCGGTTGTGCGACAAGCCCTAAACCCCTCTATAGCTGGAATGAATATCAGCCTGTGGTTTATGAGTATTACGCGCTGGATATGGGGCCACAAGAGCAAATCGAAACATTAAAAAAAGATATTGAAAAAGCGCGGGCGCAGGCGCTTCCTGTTCCTCCGGGACTGCATGCGCATCTTGGGATGTTATATATCGATACCGGTCATCCGGAGCTGGCAAAAACAGAATTTGAACAGGAGAAACGGCTGTTTCCTGAATCCAGCCAGTTTATGGATTTTCTGTTGAAGAAAATGCAGGGAGGCAAAGCATGAAAAAGTTATATGTAATATGCGCGGGTTTATTACTGACCCTACTGTTGAGCGGTTGCGCGCCGAAAAAATCCTATGACTACACGGCATTCAGGCAGAGTAAACCGAAGAGTATTCTGGTCCTGCTGCCGAAAAACGAATCACCGGACGTTAAAGCGGGCTATGGGGTCCTTTCGCAGGTCACGCTGCCGCTTGCCGAGGCGGGATATTATGTTTTCCCTGTTGCCGTCGTTGATAACACCTTTAAACAAAATGGCGTCGTGAATGGTGAAGAAATGCACGGTGTCAGCCATCAAAAGCTAAGAGAAATTTTTGGCGCTGACGCTGTGCTCTATCTTAAGGTCACGGAATATGGGACATCGTATCAGGTTATCAACAGCGATACCCGCGTCGCCGTTTCCGGTGAGCTGGTGGATATTCGTAACGGAAAACTATTATGGAAAGGCAGCGCGGTGGCTTCCAGCAGCGAAAGTGACGGTAGCGGCGGTTCGCTTTTAGGCATGCTTATCCAGGCGGCCGTTGACCAGATAGTCAACACCATGACCGACAGAAGCTATAAGGTCGCGGGTATTGCCGATGCGCGACTGCTCACGCCTGCCGCGCCAGCAGGGATGCTGTACGGCCCTCGCTCTCCTAAATACGGTAAAGATTTGCAATAGCGTCCTCAATAGATGGCCGATGCGCGCCTTTGCATCGGCCATTTATTGCTTATCATGAACCCCTCTTTGCCAGATAACGAGGCTACTTCTCTTTTTTCTGCAGCTCCAGCAGCTGCTGGGGCGTGACCGCCGGATAGGACTGCGCGCCGTCGGGAACTTCCTGCTGCGCGGGGATGGGGATCAGCGGGCCTAAAAAGCGCGGCTCGCGTTTAAAAATATAGAGATCCGCCAGCGCGCCGAAGCGGGCGCCGAACTCGCGCAGGCGAACGCTCCACATATCCTTTGGCGATGGTACCGCGTAGCACTGCGCCTGAATCCCCATATGCAGGGCAATAAACAGCGCCCGCTCGCAGTGGAAGCGTTGGGTAATGATAATAAAGTCGTTCGTATCGAAGACCTTACGGGTGCGAACAATCGAATCGAGCGTACGAAAACCCGCATAGTCCAGCACGATATCCGCCGGATCGACGCCGGCTTTAATCAAATCGCGGCGCATGGTCATCGGCTCGTTATAGCTTTGCAGCGCGTTATCGCCGCTGAGCAGCAGATAGTTCACCTTGCCGCTGTTGTAGGCGTTCAGCGCGCCCTGAATCCGGTAACGATAATATTGGTTGATAACCCCGGTACGGTAGTACTTAGCGGTACCGAGCACGACGCCGACCTGGCGATAGGGCAGGTCCTGCAGCTCGTCGTAAATATAGGGAGAGGTTTTCCAGCTCATCCAGCGGTCAAGACCCAGCACGGTTAACAGCAGCAAGCCGAACAGGACTAACAGGCTGTATAACACACGCTTTAACATGAACCTGGCTCAATAGTGGATGAGGGAAGCTTCAGGCTACTTTACCCGTCGGGCAAGCGCAAGAAACCGTCGTTTAATTGCGGGGATTTTCAACAGTGCGGGCCGTTTGGCCCGCAGAATGTGACTAACCTAACAGTACGCGATCGATATTATGGCAGCCCAGCGCCTTCAGCGTCGCCGCGGTGGCGTCCCACTGGATAAGCGCCGCATCGGCCTTTTCGGCCAGAATTGCGCGCTGGATATCCGGGTAATCGTATCCGTTGAGGCTCAGCAGATTCAGTGCGCCCTGCAGCGGAGGCAGCGTCGGGTTAAAGGCGGCGTTCTCGGCATAGCTGCCGGTGAAAAGGGTGCCGTCTTTCAGCTCCAGCGCTACGCCGGAGGGCGAATTGCTGTAAGGCGTATGGCAACGGTTGGCCGCCTGAATCGCCGCCTGAGCCAGCGCGTCGCCGCTGAGCGGGAAGCCGTGGTCCTGCTCGTCCATCAGCAGGGTTTTAATGTCCAGATCTTTCGGGCCGAAAGCGTCCGGCAAATAGTGCTGCAGCGAATGCGCCTCGCGACCGGGGAGGTGGATGCGCAGCGCCAGGCCGCTGTTCAGCTCGTTCATAAACTGTCGGCAGTGGCCGCAGGGAGTATAGTTAACGGTAATCGCCCGCAGGGATTTTTCGCCGCGCAGCCAGGCATGGCTGATGGCGCTTTGTTCGGCGTGCACGGTTTGCTGCATAGTGGCGCCGAGAAATTCCATATTGCCGCCGAAGTACCAGGTACCGCTGATGCCGCGGGCAATCGCGCCGACGTTAAAATGGGAAAGATCGGCCCGCGCGCAGGCCGCCGCCAGCGGCAGCAAAGCAAAGGCCAGCGCGTCTTCATCCAGTCCCGTTGCGCTTTGCAGCGCCGCAACCTGGTCTGCATTCAGCAGGGCCGGGAAATGCCGATCGGTCAGCATCGGGGCGATGGCCGCTTGCAGGTCCGCCGCCAGTTGGGGAAGAACAGCTTGAAAACGTGGGTGCATGGCGTTGCCTCATAACAATGTAATGGAAATCTAGTGTACGGGGGGTGACAGCCTGTATATGTGATAAACATCTCATTGTCACTGCAACTAATTCGTGTTGCATTTAAAAATGTGATTAAAATCACATTTATCCAACCACCGCTAAAATAAGCGGAAATAAGAACGGCGCGACCAGCGAGGTAATTATCCCGCAAAGCACCAGCGCCAGCGAGCTGAACGCCCCTTCCTGATAGTCGAGCTCAGCGCAACGGGCGGTCCCCAGGGCGTGGGATGCGGTCCCCATCGACAGGCCGCGCGAGGCCTTGGTGCGGATGCGCATCACGTTCAGCAGGGTGTGACCAAAGACCGCGCCGAGAATGCCGACGAAAATCACGCACACCGCGCTGATCGCCGGAATCCCGCCAATGCTGCTGCTCACCGCCATGGCAATCGGCGTCGTCACCGATTTCGGCAAAATAGAGGCGGCAATCTGCGGGGTTGCGCCCATCAACAGGGCAACGGTGGTGCCGGTGACCATCGCCACTACGCTGCCGATAAAGCAGATGGTGATGATTGACTTCCAGCGGGCGCGGATTTGGTGCAACTGCTCATACAAAGGAAAGGCCAACGCCACCACCGCCGGCTGCAGCAGATCGTTAAGAATTTTGCTGCCGAGGAAATAGCGCTCGTAGGAGATGCCGGTTATCAGCAGAAAAGGAATGAGCACCACCATCGCCACCAGCAGCGGGTTAAGCAGCGGAAATTTAAACCGCGCCGCCAGCCTGCGGGCAAGGAAAAAGACGACAAGAGTGAGCGGCAGCGACCACCAGATTTCATGGATCATTCTTCACTTCCTTTTTGTCCAACCACTTTGCGCTCACCGTGAACCAGGTGTGAACTCCAGCTGACCACTAAAAAGACCACCAGCGTGCTTATCGCGCAGGACACCACCACCGGGCCAAACTGCGCGCGCAGTAAATCCCAGTACTGCATGACGCCGACGCCGATAGGCACAAACAGCAGCGCCATATAGCGAATCAGGATGTTGCAGCCGGGGTTAACCCACTGTGGCGGCATGATCTGCAGCGCCAGCAGAAAAAACAGAATCAGCATGCCAATAATGCTGCCGGGAATGGCGATCGGCAGGAGCGAAGAGAGAAAAATGCCCGCATACAAGCAGGCGTAGATGAGCACGAAAGCGCGCAGATACTGCCAGACAATAATCAGTGATTTACTCATGGTAATAACCCTTGATGAACCGCATTCATCATACAATTAAAGCCAAAAATGTGCTACCGATCACATCATGAATTCTACGCATACCTGCAATAGAGAGGGGGAACAGCAAAACGGACGGCTATCAGAGCGTAGATTGCAGCGACAGGCAGTGCAGAAACCGGCTCAGCGCCAGCGACGGCGTTTCACTTTTTCGCCAGAACACCCCAACGCTACCTTTTTGTTCAATGCGCGGCAAATTAAGAATCGCCAGCTGGTGCTGGGCGGCGTAGCGCTGCGCCAGGCGCAAGGAGAGAATTGAGACCATATCGCTGCTCTGCAGCAGGTTGCTGGTGACGTTCATCGAGGCGGACTCAATGGTGTTTTCCGGCAGCATCACGCCGTTATCCACCAGCGCGTTGTCGATGCTCAGGCGAATTGGCGTGCCGGTGGGCCAGACGATCCAGCGCCAGGGGGAGAGATCGGCCCAGCTTAACCGCGATTTTTGGGCCAGCGGGTGATCGGGACGGGCGACAAAGCAGACCGGTTCGGTGTAGAGCACCCGGTAGCTCAGCGGCAGCTCCAGCGCCCGTCCGCCGACGCGTCCGACAACCACATCCACCACGCCGGCGAGCAGATCGTTAAGCAGCGGCGTCATGACCTTCTCTTCGATATTCAGGTGCAGGGTCGGCATCTCTTTGAGCAGTTCGAGGATCGCCTGCGAGACGCAGTCGGTCGCCACCGGCGAACAGCCAATCATCAGGCTGCCCACCTGTCCGCCCTGCTTAAAACGCTCGATCTCATACTGCGAACGCGACATATCGTTAATCAGCCGCTGGGCGTGCTGAAGCAGCAGCTTCCCGCCTTCGGTCGGGCGCAGGCCTTTGCTATGGCGTTCGAACAAAACCATGCCGACTTCGTCTTCAAACTGGCTGAGCCATTTGGAGAGCGCGGGCTGAGTAATGTTCATCATTTTCGCCACCTGCGTGAGATTGCCTTGCTCCCCCAGCGCCACCAGCATCTGTAAATGGTGCAGCTTCAGTTTCTGCGTCCAGTCCGCCATTAGCGATAACCTCCAGGTTATGTCTATGCCCGAAATACCATTGTACATTTCATTGCCTGAGTTACAAACTCGCAACATAAAAGAAATAAATACAACACCTACCCCTACCTGCACTGAGGCATAACGATGACTCAACGACTTGAATTACAGAAGCTGCTCAACGCCGCGCCGGTCGGCGCCCGACAGTGGCGCGTGATTATCTGCTGTTTCCTGGTGGTGATGCTCGATGGCTTTGATACCGCCGCGATTGGTTTTATCGCGCCGGATATCCGCAGCCACTGGCAGCTCACCGCCGGCGACCTCGCGCCGTTATTTGGCGCGGGATTGCTGGGCCTGACCGCCGGGGCGCTGCTCTGCGGCCCGCTCTCCGACCGCTTTGGCCGCAAACGGGTGATTGAGTTTTGCGTCGCCCTGTTCGGCCTGTTCAGCCTGCTTTCCGCGTTTGCCCCCGATCTGCAAATGCTGGTGTTCCTGCGTTTTCTGACTGGCCTCGGCCTCGGCGGCGCAATGCCTAATACCATCACCATGACCTCGGAATATTTGCCTGCCCGGCGGCGCGGGGCGCTGGTAACCCTGATGTTTTGCGGGTTCACCCTCGGTTCCGCCTTCGGCGGCGTGGTCAGCGCACAGCTGGTGCCGCTGATCGGCTGGCACGGCATTCTGGTGCTCGGCGGCGTTTTACCGTTGATACTGGCGGTGGCGCTGGTGCCTCTGCTTCCCGAGTCTCCGCGCTGGCAGATCCGTCGCCAGCTGCCGCAGGCGACGATCGCCAGAACCGTCGGCGCCATTACCGGCGAGCGCTATAACGACACGCATTTCTGGCTTGATGAACCTGCCGCAGGGGCGAAGGGCAGTATCAGCCAGCTGTTCGCCGGGCGTCAGCTGGCCATCACCTTAATGCTATGGGTGGTGTTCTTTATGAGCCTGTTGATTATCTATCTGCTCTCCAGCTGGATGCCGACGTTGCTAAACCATCGGGGCATTGATTTACAGCACGCTTCGTGGGTCACCGCCGCCTTCCAGATTGGCGGCACCTTTGGCGCGCTGCTGCTCGGCGTGCTGATGGATCGCTTCAATCCCTATCGGGTGCTGGCGCTGAGCTACGGCCTCGGGGCGGTGTGTATCGTCATGATTGGCCTGAGCGAGAACGGCCTGTGGCTGATGGCGCTGGCGATTTTCGGCACCGGCATCGGCATCAGCGGCTCGCAGGTGGGGCTGAATGCGCTAACCGCAACGCTGTATCCCACGCAAAGCCGCGCGACCGGCGTGAGCTGGTCAAACGCGGTTGGCCGCTGCGGGGCCATCGTTGGCTCCCTTTCCGGCGGTGTGATGATGGCGATGAATTTCTCATTCGATACCCTGTTTTTTGTTATCGCCGTCCCGGCCGTTGTGAGCGCCGTGATGCTTATCCTGCTGACGCTTGCCGTCCGCAACCCGACTTCTGTACCCGCCGCGCTGCCTTCCGCAGGCATTGTGAATAAATAAGGAGAACGCTTATGTCCCAGTCCACCACGGAAGCAAATAACGGCCGTCAGCAGTTTTACCAGCATATTTCCGGGCAAAACCTGACGCCGCTTTGGGAATCGCTGCACCATCTGGTGCCGAAAACGCCGAACGCCACCTGCGCGCCGGCTTACTGGAATTATCAGGAGATTCGCCCGCTGCTGCTGGAAAGCGGCAAGCTGATTGGCGCGAAAGAGGCGATACGCCGCGTGCTGGTGCTGGAAAACCCGGCGCTGCGCGGGCAGTCGTCGATTACCTCCTCGCTGTACGCGGGTTTGCAGCTGATTATGCCCGGCGAAGTGGCGCCGAGCCATCGGCACAACCAGTCGGCGCTGCGCTTTGTCGTGGAAGGCGAAGGGGCGTTTACCGCCGTTGACGGCGAACGGACCGCCATGCGCGCCGGCGACTTTATTCTGACGCCGCAGTGGCGCTGGCACGATCACGGCAACCCCGGCAACGAACCGGTTATCTGGCTCGACGGCCTCGATCTGCCGCTGGTGAACTATCTGGGCTGCGGCTTCGCGGAGGACTATCCGCAAGATCAGCAGCCGGTGACCCGCAAAGAGGGGGATTATCTGCCGCGCTACGCCGCCAACATGCTGCCGCTGCGCCATCAGTCCGGTAACTCTTCGCCCATCTTTAACTATCGCTACGACCGCAGCCGCGAAGCGCTGCACGATCTGACGCGGATGGGCGATGCCGACGAGTGGGATGGCTATAAGATGCGCTACGTCAACCCGGTCACCGGCGGCTACCCGATGCCGTCGATGGGCGCCTTCCTGCAGCTGTTACCGAAAGGGTTTACCTCGCGAGCGGCGAAAACCACCGACAGTACCGTCTATCACGTGGTGGAAGGCAGCGGCCAGGTCACCATTGGCGAACAGACCTTCGCTTTTCAGGCAAAAGATATCTTCGTGGTGCCGACCTGGCACGCCGTCTCTTTTATCTCCGCCGAAGATAGCGTGTTATTCAGCTTTTCGGACCGTCCCGTGCAGGAAGCGCTCGGCCTGTTCCGCGAAGCGCGTTATTAAAAATTAAGAATAAGGAATCGAATCATGACTCAATACGTTTTTGCACCCCAGGCTCCGATTAGCGTTCCGGTTGTCGGCAGCGATGAGCAGTTCCCGGTGCGCCGCGTTTACTGCGTGGGCCGCAACTACGCCGCTCACGCGCGTGAAATGGGCTTTGACCCGGATCGCGAACCGCCGTTCTTCTTCTGCAAGCCTGCCGATGCGGTGGTGCCCGTCGCCGCGGGAGAAACGCTGAACCTGCCGTATCCGACGCAAACCGATAACTATCACTACGAAATTGAGCTGGTGGTGGCGATTGGCAAGCGGGGAAGCGATATCCCGCTGGAGCAGGCCCATGAGTATATCTGGGGCTATGCCACGGGGCTGGATATGACCCGCCGCGATCGCCAGATGGAGATGCGCCAGATGGGCCGTCCGTGGGAGATTGGTAAAGCTTTTGACCTTTCCGCGCCGATTGCGCCGCTGCATAAAGCGGATACGGCGGACGTGAGCCAGGCCGGAATCTGGCTGCAGGTAAACGGGGAAGATCATCAGCGCAGCGATATTCGCCACCTGATCTGGTCGGTTAACGAAACCATCAGCTATCTTTCCTGCTTCTTTGAGCTGCAGCCCGGCGATCTGATTTTCACCGGCACGCCGGAAGGCGTCGGCGCGGTGGTGAAAGGCGATGTCATCACCGGCAACGTTGATGGACTGACGCCAATCGCCGTGCGCGTGGTGTGAGGTGAATGATGAAGCTGTACAGTTTTTTTAATAGCTCAGCGTCCTACCGCGTGCGGATTGCGCTGGCGCTGAAAGGCATCGACTACCAGAGCGTCGGCGTTAACATCCGCATCGGCCAGCAGAACGCGCTGGAGTACCGGCGGCTGAACCCGGTCGGTCTGGTGCCGACGCTCATTACCGACAAAGGCGAATCCCTCGGCCAGTCGCTGGCGATTGCCGACTGGCTGGACCGGCACTATCCGCAGCCGCTGCTGCTGCCCCAGGCGGACAGCGCGCGGATGCGGGTACTGGAGATCGTTTACGCCATCGCCTGCGATATTCATCCCATTAATAACATGCGCGTTTTACGCTACCTTGGCGACGAGCTAAAGGTAAGCGAAGAGGAGAAAAAACGCTGGTATGCGCACTGGATCCAGCAGGGATTCAGCGCCGTCGAGCAGCTATTGCGCCACGCGAAATCCGGCGATTTTTGCGTGGGCGATGCGCCCACCCTGGCGGACTGCTGCCTGGTGCCGCAGTGGGCCAACGCCCTGAGGATGGGCTGCGATCTCAGCCACTATCCGCGCTGCCAGGCGGTTTATGACGCCTGTACCCGGCTGCCGGCATTTATCGCCGCCGCGCCGGAAAACCAACAAGATAAGATCCCGGCTTAGGAGGCAACATGGCAAAAGTGATGCGAGCAATTATTGTCGGCGGCGGTATTGGCGGAGCGGCCACGGCGCTCTCTCTGGCGCGCCAGGGCATCAAAGTGATGCTGCTGGAAAAGGCGCATGAAATCGGCGAAATCGGCGCCGGGATCCAGTTGGGTCCAAACGCATTCTCGGCGCTCGACAGCCTCGGCGTCGGCGAAGTCGCCCGCCAGCGCGCGGTGTTTACCGACCATATCACCATGATGGATGCGGTCAACGGCGAAGAGGTGGTGCATATTGAGACCGGACAGGCCTTCCGCGACCATTTTGGCGGACCCTATGCGGTGATCCATCGGGTGGATATCCACGCCACCGTCTGGGAGGCGGCGCTGACCCATCCGGCCGTCGAGTACCGTACTTCGACGCAGGTAGTGGATATCCGCCAGACCGCCGATGACGTGACGGTGTTTGATGATAAAGGCAACAGCTGGACGGCGGATATTCTGATCGGCTGCGACGGCGGTAAGTCGGTGGTGCGCCAAAGCCTGCTGGGCGATTCGCCGCGGGTAACCGGCCATGTCGTTTATCGCGCGGTGGTTGACGCCGCCGATATGCCGGACGATTTACGCATCAACGCGCCGGTGCTGTGGGCCGGTCCGCACTGCCACCTGGTGCATTATCCGCTGCGCGGCGGCAAGCAGTACAACCTGGTGGTGACCTTCCATAGTCGGCAGCAGGAAGAGTGGGGCGTGCGCGACGGCAGTAAAGAAGAGGTGCTCTCCTACTTTAAAGGCATCCACCCGCGTCCCCGGCAGATGCTGGACAAACCGACCTCCTGGCGTCGTTGGTCCACCGCCGACCGCGAGCCGGTAGAGAAGTGGGGCAACGACCGCATCACGCTGGTTGGCGATGCCGCGCATCCGGTGGCGCAGTATATGGCCCAGGGCGCCTGTATGGCGCTGGAAGATGCGGTGACGCTGGGTAAAGCGCTGGCGCAATGCGACGGCGACGCCGCCCGCGCTTTCGCGCTGTATGAATCGGTACGTATTCCGCGTACCGCGCGCATCGTCTGGTCGACGCGGGAAATGGGGCGGGTCTATCACGCCGCCGGCGTTGAGCGTCAGGTGCGCAATCTGCTGTGGAAAGGCAAAACCCAGAGCGAGTTTTATCGCGGCATCGAGTGGCTGTACGGCTGGAAAGAGGATAACTGCCTGGAAGCGCGTTAAGCGGCTGCGCACTTCCCGGGGCGCGGCTGGCGCCTTACCCGGGCTACCGGCCCGCAGATAGCGGTGGTCGCGTAGCCTGGCTAAACGCAGCGCCAGCCGGGAAGCAGCGCCGCCGCCGGGAAAACCGATATTGGCCCCTTTCAACCCGCATCCAGAGGCGCTAACATAGCGCCTCTTTTTTCCGGGCAATGATAAACAATATGCGTGTATTACTGGCGCCGATGGAAGGCGTGCTCGATTCGCTGGTGCGCGAGCTGCTGACCGAAGTGAATGATTACGATCTCTGCATCACCGAATTCTTGCGCGTGGTGGATCAGCTCCTGCCGGTAAAATCGTTCTACAGGCTGTGTCCGGAACTGCATAACAACAGCCTGACGCCGTCCGGCACCCGCGTGCGCGTGCAGCTGCTCGGGCAGTATCCGCAGTGGCTGGCGGAAAACGCCGCTCGCGCGGTCGAGCTCGGTTCCTGGGGCGTTGACCTCAACTGCGGCTGGACCAAGTTTATGAAGGATCAACATAGTACAATAGGTTCATCCAATAATTTGAACTGGATCATCACTGCTAACTAAATGTTCTATATGCGTAATGGTATGATGAAAAAAAGTCAGTGGAGGGAATCTCGGTGGATAAAGCCTTTTGTACTATTGATGAGCAGGAATGGACAGCTGAGGCATTTTACGCGCTGCCCACTGCTGAAATTCAATCAAAAAGACGTAGTTTACTGTGTACCGAATGTAGTGGAGATGCATGGTTTAGACGGTCTAGTTATGGAAATGATGCACCGCATTTTTGTGCCCATCACCAGGAAAACTGCTCATTAGGTACTTCATATGAAGCAGTGGGCGAGGGTAGCAATGATAAGGCATTACCAGTATCAGATACTGATAGTGGCTTGGTTATAGATCTCGATTTAACTCAAAGCTATGATATTGACGTGAAACTGGCTGAACAAACCTCCGAAGCTACACCTGTAGGACAGAGGTTTACCGGTGAACAATCTAACGACGGTGGCAGTGTAAAATATCCAGCACATTTTACTTTGAAACGATTGCTCTACAAATTAGTACAATCAAAAGGGCAATGTTATTTAGAAAAGAAGATTGGCTTCAAAGGTCAGGATTTTAGTGATTTACCAGAGAATGGTGCTGAACTATTTGTTGAATTTGCAAATGTGAAGCCATGGATGGATGGAGCACGCAGGATCTTTTGGGGATTCATTAGTGATGTCGGGCAAACGAATGATGGGAAAATTTGGTTAAACGCGGGTAATATTAAATCAGGTTTAAGTGTTTGTATTCAGCAAGATATAGCTAGTGCTTTCAGAGAACAGTTTAAGGTAGTCAACAGTCTAGACGAGTTGGATGGCTGTCATGCTCTAATTATTGGTAAATGTTTGTATGCAACAACTGGTAAACCGATTCTATGGTGCGGCGATCTTAGCTATGTTGTACTTAGAAGGTATAAATCTGATCAAGAATTATAGCACCAGCTTCAAAAATAATAATGTCCATTTTTAATTTTTCAGGAAATACATGCGAGTATTACTAGCTCCGATGGAAGGTGTTCTCGACTCATTAGTGCGAGAGCTTTTAACTGAAGTAAACGACTACGATCATTGCATTACGGAGTTTTTACGTGTAGTCGACCAGTTATTGCCAGAAAAATCCTTTTATCGCTTATGCCCTGAATTACATAATCAAAGCCGCACTGAATCCGGCACTTTAGTCCGTATCCAACTGCTAGGGCAGCACCCAGGATGGCTTGCGGAGAATGCCGTTCGTGCTGTTGAGCTGGGTTCACATGGTGTCGACCTTAATTGCGGATGCCCTTCAAAGCTCGTTAATGGCAGCGGTGGTGGGGCTACTCTCCTTAAAGATCCAGAACTGATCTACCGTGGCGCAAAAGCCATGCGTGAAGCAGTGCCAGCGCACTTACCCGTAACAGTTAAAATTCGACTCGGTTGGGACAGCGGTGCGCGGCAGTTTGAAATTGCCGATGCTGTGCAGCAGGCCGGTGCCACTGAACTTGTTGTTCACGGGCGGACGAAAGAAGATGGCTATAAAGCTGAATGCATTAACTGGTTGGCAATTGGCGAAATCCGCAATAGATTATCGATCCCAGTGATTGCTAACGGTGAAATCTGGGACTATCAAAGTGCGCAGGCCTGTCTTAACGCCACCGGCTGCGATGCAGTGATGGTCGGCCGCGGCGCGTTGAATATCCCGAATTTAAGCCGCGTAATTAAATACAACGACACCCGTATGCCATGGCCGGATGTAGTGAAGCTTCTGCAAAAATATAGTCAACTTGAAAAACAGGGAGATACAGGTTTGTATCACGTTGCGCGCATCAAACAATGGCTAGGATATTTGCGTAAAGAATATATTGAGGCCACAGAACTCTTTACAACGATTCGCACAATGAAACACTCAGCCGATATTTCTCTTGCAATTAATAAGCTGGGCGTGTAACCAGGAACAAAACTCAAATATTATATACAAACACTGATGGAGATAGTTAATGAGTTCTAATAAAATTACTCAAGATAGATACGAAATGGTTTATATTAAACAAAACAATGTTGTTATAGTTCATCGAGAACCTTATACGGTTTCAATATTAACAAGAGAGCAGGCAGAGGATTTTGGATATAATATCTCTAAAATGAAGGAATATGAAAATATCAGTATTAATGGGATACCAGAGGATGGATATGAATTGGTCGAGTATTATGATGATTATCAGGAACCAGACATAACAAGAGGGGAAATTAACCATTACAACCCTGAACTGGATAAGATGATAACTGATTTCTTAAATAAAAATTAACAGTCCTTTTGGAATAATAACACATGGAGTCAACAGTACTCCATATGTTATAAATTATCTGTCATCCAGGGACTGACAATTCTCTAATGACAAACATAAGTAAATTAGACAGTTCGCTCTAAGTAGAGAGTAAAAATCATCAACAATTAAAAATAATTATTACGACACTGATAAATTCAGGTTTTCGCTATTTGTCATTCAACTTATAAGCAGTTAACTTTAGAATGGCTGCTAATTACGCAGCCAGAATTATTATATTTTAAAAAATTTATTACTTTGAGATAATTCTAGAATAATGTGGGGCTTATATTTCTGGTAATCTTCATGATTTAGTTTATCAGACAGCATAGATACAATGTGTTGCCCAGGCAATTTAATAGACTCGTCAAAAACTTTGCGGACATGTTGAATATCGATTTCATCAATAGAGTCGTGCAGTACAAAATTAGGTCTCAAAGCCTTTAAATCACATACGGTCTTGATGTATGCCAGATCAAAAGTAACAACCTCAAGTCTTTTTAAACCGCCTTCGTTATTTGACTCCACATCATCCACATGAGGGATACATTCACCTTTTTCTTGATCTAAATGGAGGCTGAATTTATATTCAACCCCATAAAAATCATGCGTGTATTTTTTGAAATTATCAATAAATTTTTGTTCGAAAGAGGCTACATTGGTAAGCTCAGCTTCCAGCTCCCCTGACAATTCAGTTAAGTTTTTTCTTTCTGAGAACAATCTAGAATCGATATCATCTTTTTTGTCAATAATAGCTGTTAGTTTAGCTAATTCTTTATCGAGTTTACCAATTTCCTTCATTGCATCAGATATCTCTTCAATTTTCTTTTTAGACTTAAGTTCATCGAAAAGACTATGCTTCTGATTATTTAGCTGAGCGAACCTCACCGTCGCTTTTTCATGTTCCTCTTGAAGGTTAATTAACCCATGAGAAACAAACTCAAGCTTAGTGCTCAGAAGATGGTTATGGAATGCAAGTGCTTGCCGATAATCCTCAAGTGTGGATTCAATCTTAACAGAAGCGTATTCATAAATTGACTGCAATTCACTTAACAAATAAACTTGTTCATTATTACTAAGTATTTTTTTAGTTTCGATGATATTTTTTATCTTTAAATCCAACGACAATATTTCATCAGATAAGGTGTTTTGTTCATCATCTATTGCATTGATTTTAGAAACGATTTCTAACTTATCAATACCTTTTTCAGACGATAAAAGAGACCTTTCCAACTTAGCAATTTCTCGTCTAATACTGGTTATAGAGCTAACAATCTTATCTTGAGAAATCACACTGTTAAATGCTTTGAGATTTCTTTCATACCCTTTTATAGTTGTTTTTAATTTATGAACTTTAGTAAGTATTTCAGTATCATTAAAATTAAATAAATATAGAAAAACAGTGCTAATATCAGACCTGGAAACATTCCTTCCATTGTCAAAGTTAACTGTTTTAGTCATGCGATGTTGTGTTGTTCTAAAGAATTTTGGAGCAAGTTTTCTGAGTGTTGGTTTAGCAGAGTAAACATTAAAAATACTTCCCATGATATGAGCATTATATTCTTTACTTGTCACCTCCTCCCCATTCAAAATATAATCTTGTAAATCAACATTAGTAGAAAGTCTACGCTTGATAATATTGTATTGGTTATCTAAACCTAAATACTCTAATGAGACGTATACTTCACTTGTAGTTAAAAGCTGTTCAATCTCTTGCTTAGGGGTCTGAAACTCTTCATCAATATAGATAGGTTTAATTGAGCCATCAAACAAATAGTCTAGAATTCTTCCCAACGTAGATTTACCGACACTATTACCAGAAGCATCAGAATTCTTTTTGCTTGTTATTATATTTAAATTATCAAAAAACGGTATCTCTCGTATTTTCTTACCATCTATCTCTAATAGAAATCTAAGCAACTTCATTAATAAAAACCTCTTTTTTATCGTAGCCAATGGCTGATATGATATACAGCCAGTCCAGCGCTAAAATTATGTGGTCTACAGAAACAGAAAGCTCTTTAGTCCCAACTTTCATTAATTGTATGAGTGTCATACGCCCTCTTTTACACTCATGAAGCTGTTTCAGAATAAATCCACCAATAAAGAGGACATTCATCTCTGGGTGAGTGCCTTTAGTTGGTAACATTGTTTGGATTCTCCAAGACACAACATTCAACAAAGGCATGCGCAACAACTACATTTAAACCAATCTCTACTTGTTCTTTATATTTAATTGCATTTGCTGAACTATAAACGAATTTTCTCAATTGCTTAATTACATCACTGATGATGTCGTCAGCATGTTGTCGTACTTTTGCAATGTCTGGTTCAAAAGAATCGATATCATACTTTTCTAATGAATTACAGTACATTCCATTCAGTAGTTCCAGAGCTGATTGCTTTCCATTGATTATATTTTGCTCTGCAAGAGAGTATGCTCTTTCAATATGAGATGAGTAATATTTGTATTGCAAGACTATACGACGCTTGCTCTTAAGCATATTGTGCTCTATTTTAATAGAAACATTAGCAGGAAAAGTTCGATCGCTGCGGTCGATATTAACTTTTGCTGAAGAAATATCGCCGATAATAACATTGATAATAGAATCAATATTATTTTCAGGTGCCTCGATATTGTAAAAATCACCTTCAATATTATGAATATCAAATCTTGTTTCACACATAGGCACGCCCACGAATCTTAATTTTTGTAAATAAAGTCGCCTTTAATTACACCTTGATTAAAGTTATTTTGGCCGTGTTGGTGAACTTCTTGATAGTTATCATGAATATCATTTTTTTCGATGTTGACTATTTTTTGTTGCAGAATTGTATTCTGAATCTTTAGATCATTATTAGAGATTTCTAGAGTCTCATTTCTCTGCTTAAGCGTATCAATTTGTAAAGTTAGTTCGCTGTGTGTGATGTTAAGATCACTGAATTTCTGTTCAATCTTAGTCACATTGTTTTTTTGGATAAAAGCATAGATGCAACTGACGACGGTACAAATCCAAGCGATAGCTACAAAAGGTTCGCTGCCAAAGATTTTCCAAAATTCTTGCATTTCTTATCTCGACGTCTGTAAATGTTGATACACATTGTACAATTTACACACATATTGTTCCACAAAAAAGTACATAACTCATTTGTAAATATAAAAGAAATTTTCTCAAACGCTGCGCGAAATACAATCATATCTGCACCCGTAAAGGATAAAGACATTAAAGATGTTTCTCTATCTGCCCACGTTGCATAGAGCCTTGGATATGTTGAGAAACTTAGTCTTCTTGGACGGAACGCACTATCGTCATACCTGCGTCATAGTTGTGTCGAGTCGGATCATAGCCACACACTCAATTCAATCTCACAATCGTCGTACATCAGCCTTTTAAAGATAAGATATTGCGGATATTCGTATCGAAATTTGGGGCATTTTTATCGTGCCCACCAATCAGACCAAGAACAAACAAGAAAAGAGCTTTCGTTAAATTTTGTCTCATCCAAAAGAACATTTTCAATTTGTCATTATTTCAAAAAATATAATTTCATTTGCATCGTATTATTAACATGATCAACACAAACATTTGTCAAAATTATATTGTTAATTCAACTAGTTCAATGAAACAAGACACAAATTTCAACATTTAATCCTGCAGATATCATACCGATGATTTCTAGGGTTGGATTTCTCACTCCGCGCTCAATCCCGCTTACATACGTACGATCCAATCCGCACCTGTCAGCGAACTCCTCTTGCGACCAGCCGCGCTCCTTACGAAGCTCCCTGACACGCTTGCCAAATTTTATATGCAGTTCATTTTTCATCTAACAAGCATCACTTTTTGATGCTTATCAGACCACGGACTATAAGTCACATTTGTAATATGTTATTGTGACTCATAGTCATCATTTATGTGTACAAAAAAAACCTGATTTATATAATCGATATGATTGATACCGAAAGCGTCAACAACGAACCGTCTACCGACTAACACCAGTTACTCGGTAGACAAATCCATAACACAGCATACTTAGGAGGCTAAAAATTGTACAGTTCCACATCTACGTTGTCGGGTGTCCAGAAGCGAGGATGACGAACGTGAGATCGACGAAGTCTCAAAACTCAATTCTAATTAGCAAAACATTATTTAGGTTAAAAATGTTAAAAACTTCAATTTTACCTCTGGCAGTAATTTATTCCGTTGTAATGCTTACCGGTTGTAATAAGGAGCCAATTCCAGATTTTGAATGTTCTTATAAACAATCCGGCACAGGTGTAACTGACACGCATAAGTTTAAAAGCCGTAAACTGTCTGATGATGAGAAATACTTCATCTACGAATCAGATGACCAAGGATATAAAATTAAACTTGAAGTAGATCGTCGAACACTATCAGCAACAATGATAATGACAGAAAACAAGACCAATGAGGTCTTATCTTACTTAACAGGGAGTTGCAAATGAAAAGATTAGTTCTAGCTTCTTTATTAGCGTTCTCGTTTGGTGCTTCTGCATATTCTGTGAATATGGAAGAACTCACTAACTTCGGTAATCAAATGCGTGATCGATTTTCTTCACCGCATGAAATACAAAAAGCTAATAACGCACCAACTTGTTTCGCTATCGTGACTAATGAAAAAACAGGTAAAATAACTCGTACCAAGTTGGAATTGGTTGGCGAGCATTCACAAAAAGGAACACAGCATACCTACCATGAAGAAGATAATACTGGTAGCACTACAGTCTGGTTCGATAGTCGTACTGGCAAAGGGCAGATATCAATAATGGACAGTCAGGAAGTTATTGCTAGTGGAACGGTGAGTAATTGTAAGTAAATTATCCTATTTCATTAAACCTACTAACAGTAAAGATACGATCTGTGGAATTATACATGATCGTATCTATAATGCATCTTCGATGCAGTGGCAAAGCCACATTCTATCTTCTCAGGCTTAGTTAGTAATAATAACCAATAGAAAACCTGTAGAACCATTATAACACTCATTTTTTAAAGCAAATAATAAATGCATTCATTAATGATAATCATGCATCTTCGATGCAGTGGCAAAGCCACATTCTATCTTCTCAGGCTTAGTTAGTAATAATAACTAATAGAAAACCTGTAGAACCATTATAACACTCAATTTTTAAAGCAAATAACAAATGCTTCATTTTTCTTGTCAGATATAAATGGTCGTAAAGGCATTATACTTACGATACCACAGTTTTCGTGAAGCAAATTGAACGTATTTTGAGCAGTAAATTCTGTATCGCTACTAGCTACTTTCCAAGTGCATTACGCAATGTTGTGCGAGAAACAGGTTGGCCTAACATTCTCAAATGAGCCAACATTTGAGCCTCAGTAGCGTTCTGAGCGATTAACTCACTCAGATTTGTACGAATCATGTCATAACGTTCTAAAGCTTCCTGACGCCGTTTAGACGACCTTATCGCTACTGAGCGATGCACTGCTTCCAGTTTATACCCATAACTTTTACCCTGTTTACGACCATTTGCAAAACCATCTTTGATGCGTTCAGCGATCCGCTTGCGTTCAAAAGTTGCCACTGAAGCCATAATGGTCAAAATCATTTCCCCAATCGGGGTAGATACGTCAAGCGCAATATCAAGAATTCTTAAAGTGACATTTCGTTTTTGAAGCCACTTAACTGTGTTCAGGCAATCAGCGGTATCACGGAATCCACGATCAAGTTTAGCTATAACTACAATATCGCCTGATTTGAGTACAGATACCAACTTTTGTGCTTCTGGTCGTTTTTGAAATGGCATTGAGCCAGAAATATTGACATCAGAATATACGTTATCTATCTTTAATTGTGATTCAATGTTAATAATCTGATTATCTGTCGTGCCGGTTTCATTTTCGGCTTTTGAAACACGGGTATAGGCGTAAATAGTCATAAATCCTCCTGAGAACATTATATCTTATCTACAGGAGGGGTAAACCTTTTGTAGTAACTAAGTGCTTTGTTTTGTTAAAGTCTTTTGAATCATTAAAATATATTCGTCTGGAGTATAAGTATTTCCATTTTCAGTAATTGTTCTATTGATAGTATCCACTTCTTGATCTTTAACATTCTCACCAAGTTCGAGAGTTTTTCTAATCCCATTATTAAATGTTATTTGTATGCTAAAGTTTCCTTTATATGGTTGGATTATTTTTCCTGAAGGTGTTTTTATTGGCCCAGTGTTGGCCCATGGGCCATATTGAAAAACAAGAATCCTTTTAATCGAGCTGCGAATTAATTCGCGTAATTTAAGTGTGTTTTCTTCGTCATACACACTTAAGTTTGTTTTTATTTTTTTCCATTTGGCTGTAATTTCATTGTTACTATTTGTAAGGGTGTTGAGTTCTGATTTTTTTATCTTTTGCTGTAAATTTTTTTTGTTTTTTTCAGCTTCATCAAGAGCAGAAATAATTGCAGGGCTAATATTTCCATCAGATATGAATTTAACGTAATTAGCTATTTTTGTATCTAATTGTTTTAACTCAAGTCGGTACTTTGCTAAATCTAACTTTGAATTATTAGATTCAGGAACAAGTAATGATAAGTCAAAATGCTGACTACAATATTCTGCGATTGCACTTTCAACAATAGATATTCTGAATGAACTGGTGATACAACTACCGGCATTATTGTTTGTGCCACAACGGGCTCGTCTCAATCCATCGACGATTTTACCATTACGTTTAGTCGATTGTGAAACTAAAACGCCTTGACAATATCCACAATAAGCTTTACGAATACCCGTTATCGCTGAGGGTATTTTTCCTCCACGGGTCGGTGCACGTGAATCTAAATTTTCTTGAATTACAGCAAATTTGGATTTATCTATAATAGCGGGATAGTAATTATCCATAATATAGAGAGTATCATTCATATTGTATTGGCGTTCTCCATAAAGAGATTCGGAACGAAGGAGTTTTTGCAGGTAAAGTGGATACCAAGATTTTCCTGCAAATGGTGGTATTGTTTCATTAAGATGGCGTGTTAATTTATTGATGCCGAATCCAGATAGATATCTTTCAATTATATATGAAATGATTTGTGCTCTTTCTGGAATTAACTCTAAGACATCTTCATTTTTATTGTGTTTAATCCAGTAGGGAAGCTTGCTAGGAATTATTTTTTTATTATCTATTTTGGATTTTATTGCTTCTTTAACTCGTTTACTCTTTGTTTCACTTTCTTCATTAGCTCTAATCATGATCATTAGGCTATACATAAGATCAAATGGATTATCTGCTACAGATTGAAGATTATAAGAACGGTTATCCATCGCTGTGACAATAGTAATACCAGCACTGATAATTTCAAAAAAAACAGCTTGAGCTTTTATAGCTGTTTGTCGTGATAATCTGTCAAAACTCTCGATAATTAATGTGCTACCGCTAGGGATTTGTCCACTTACTACAAGTTCTAAAAATTTACCTAGAGCTCCATTTTTAAGATTGTTTCCCTTATATGCACTTACGCCGAGATCCTTGAAGCTGAGATCTTCAACTAGAGTTAGATTATGGAGCTTACAATAGTTACTGGCAAACTCCATTTGGCGACGATAACTATCACCTTTAGCTTGGTCTGGTGTACTGAATCTAACATATGAATAACAAAGCATAATCTCCTCCCTAAAAAATTCTAACTATTTTCTAAGGAAGAGTACATACTCAGGTGTGGATTTTTTTCTTATCGAGGATGTTAATGCATTTTTCAATTTTATTAATTTGTATTTTATATTTTTCTATGGTTTCATCGGAAGTTGATTTAAATTTTGTGTTATGAGAGATTATTGATAATAAAAATGAACGATATCCAGTCAGTTTGTTTAGTATTTGGTCTAGAGAATAAGCTTTGACATATTTTTCTCTGTTGCCATAACGCATCATTTTTCTCACATCTTGTTTAAATAGCTTTTTGAGGATTTCTTCATTACTATTTTTCTTAACAAGAATATGGTGTAAAAGTTTGTCAATTATGACTGTTTTTTTATTCGATAGTCTTATTTCTGATGGAGAAAGAGGAGAGAAAAGACCTGCAAAACCAGTAAGTCTGATCTGGTTTTGTATAATATATCCATTCAAGGAAATTGTATGAGATTTTATTATCGTCTTCTTGTTGTTTATTTTCAATCCTAATAAAGATACTAATATTTTTATTTCTTTAAGAAAGAACTCTGAATGGATTATTTTTTTGTTTCTTGGAGAGGAGAAAAGCATGTCATCGGCATATCTCGTATAAGTAATATTAAGTTTTACGCATAGTTTTTGTATTAAAATATCTATTTTTCTGAATGAAATATTAGATATTATAGGGGATGTGCTGAAGCCCATTGGAATAATTGTTTTGTCGTGAAAATTTTTATTTTCAAACTTAGTAGGGATTGTATAGGTAATGCATTTTATAATTACGTCTATTAATTTTTGATTGTGTTTTGTATTTACAACTTCATCATCAATATATTGGCTAATTGTTTCTTTAACGTCATCCACGTTCAAGGAATGAAAGAACGAGCTAATATCCATTCTAAGAAAATGATAGTTTTTAGCATGAGGTTCTAGAAAATCAAAATATGAGAATCCTGTCCTATATGCTATCGCGGAATTATTTAAATCTAATAATGGATTTAATACAGTGTTTATATTTGATTGTATTTTTCTAAATGTGCTACTGTAGTTCAGTGAATACATGAACTTATTTTTATATTTTTTTTCAACAACATGGGAATCAGGTATTGCAGTTTGATAAAATTCATCAATTTCATCTTTCTTTAGTAAAAGGATTTTTTCTATGAGGATTTTTCTTGTGATCTTATTCATGATTACTTCGGTTCCGATACAATGAACAGACTTTCACTTCAGTGGCTTACAAAGTCTAATTAAGACTAGTGAGACCGGCTAGTAAATAATAGGCTGATCAGATCAAATCTGATCATAGGAACGTCAAGCGTTCGCCATAAACTTCTATGGCCCATTTATCTATCGGAACCGAAGTCTATCTAAAATACTACTTAGTTCTGAGAAAATCAACCTAAACTCGTCGTGAAATCCTTTAATGTCTGCTGAGTTTTTCTCAATTTCGTTGATTGAAAAATCAACAAACTTGGTAACCCATCCACTAGTCTTTTCTGTTAAATAGCCCAACATTGTAAAGTCATTTCTAAAATTTGATATTTCGGTCGCAAAATGAACGGGTACAATTTTTTTGAAATTTTTATTAAAAGTGGCTGTTAGTGTTTCAGTCTTTCCACAGAATAATAGCCTGAGTACAATGGATTGAATTTTGTCGTCAGGGAAAACTGTATTTAATCGTCTACTAAGTAATTTAACTAAGTCACTTTTCAATTTTCTTATGAATAATCTATTTTGATCACTAAGTGTTTGAATGGCAGGATTGTTGCTTAAGACTGATTCACAGGTTTGTAAAAGCTGCGTATCATTTAAGTATGGGCTAAGCCGAGCTGAGTTTATTATTTCATCTATATTTCCAATGTTTTTTGGATTTAAATTTCCCAAAACTTCACTTAGCATCCATTTTTTAAATAAAATTAAGCTCTTTTCATTAATTAAACAGCCTTCAATTGTTGTGGATGTGATCCAGTAGTTTTCTTTTGAAAGTATGAACTTATTAATGCGATTAATTAATCCATGCCAATCAATGTTGGTTATATTGATATTATTGCTGTCCGTCTGAATAGTTGTGTTATTTAATCCTTTAAGGAACATATCTATGTTTCTTTTTGCTTGAAAGTTGCTAGAGCCTATATATGAATACTTGTATTTGTTTCTAACTTGAGCAATGCTTAATTTGCCAGTCTTTAATGTGAATTTTTTATTTTGATTATCAAATGAAAATAAATGATCGGCGTCATATAAGACGATATATGGAATTGCAGTGTTTGAATAGGATGGATTTATATATTTTAATGCAACATCGCTTGTGGCATATATATCAATGTTTTTTAAATGCTGAAATTTATTAGTAAGCAATTTATTTGAGAAAAGTTCTTGCTCGGTTACACCTTCAACGAAAAATATAAATTCACTAAAAAACAGTCTTGCTTCATTATCATTGAATATATTTAAAAAGCGATGGTCATCATATGTTGAATTCATTTTCCTTATATTAGTATTTTCATTTAACATAGAAAAATGTAATACCTGCTGGTTTATGCCGAATTCTTTAACAACAGATTTTAATATATTAGGCGAATGTGTAGACATGAAAATGTTTGGATATGGTGTTGCATATTTGTTTTGCTCTATTCCTTCTTTGCTTTTTTTAAATGACATATATATTTCATAGAGGTTTTCTATTAGTTGCTCACTTTTTTTTGGATGCAACCCTATTTCAGGTTCATCAATGAATACTATTGGTGTTATATAGTCTCTTCTTGTAAGGGATATTAACAGGGATAGAAATATTTCAATGTATTTGAAAGAATTTGTTCCATCTGATTGAATTTCTAGTTTTTTACCATCGATCTGAAATGTTTGACCATCTAATCCTACTTTAACATAGTTTAGAACTTTCTCTTTATATCCATACTTAGATGTTTTAGTGATTTCTTTTATTTTATTAATGTAATCAGAGTACGACTTGCTATTCTCACCTATTTTGCTATCAAAAAAAGCAACTATCTCTTCATTAGATATTTTCTCTGTGTTAAATGATTTTAGTTTGCTAATTAATACCCACAATTTATCCCAGTCATATAAGTCAACATGACGAGTTTCAATGTCGAAATAAGGGAATAGATGATTTATTATATTTAAGGTTTTAGTGTCCTTTGTCGACCATTGCACTGATTCATCATTATTTATTTTTAGACTTAAAGTGAAGGTTTTATCATTTTTTGATTCGGTTAGAAAAAATGACAATCTTTCATAGTATGCTTGTTTTAAAAGAGTGCTTGCAATTTGTTTAAAGAATTTATTATTGTTGTTTTTGTGTCCTCTCACTATTTTAGATATTCTGGTTATGTCATATTCAATTGATATTTCACCATAGGAGCTGTAATTGTTATTCAATTTAGGTGGAAGTGCATCTCGTCGTTCTAATTTTGTATAAAAGAATCTTATCAATTTTAACAGGTTAGATTTTCCTGTGTTATTTCTTCCAATTATGCAGTTTATATCTTTAATATCAGAGATGTGAATTTCTTCATATGAAAGTAAATTTTTTATTTTTATTGATTTAATACCCATGTGTTCATCCTTTTTTATTTGTTGTAAGGGATTATATCCTTTTTAAAATTTTTCGATAAGTGTTTTAGTATGTTAGTAGATTGCATTAGTTTATACACATCAATAATGTTTACTCTTTATAAACTTTGCCTGCCCGTCAAAGCTGGTGAACGGCAGCGGCGGCGGGGCGACGCTGCTGAAAGACCCTGAGCTTATCTATCGCGGCGCGAAAGCGATGCGCGAGGCGGTTCCCACCCATCTGCCGGTCACGGTAAAAGTACGGCTTGGCTGGGACAGCGGCGAGCGGCGATTTGAAATTGCCGATGCGGTCCAGCAGGCGGGCGCCAGCGAGCTGGTGGTGCACGGCCGCACCAAAGAGGACGGCTATAAAGCGGAGCGCATCGACTGGCAGGCCATCGGCGAAATCCGCCAGCGCCTGACTATTCCGGTGGTGGCCAACGGTGAAATCTGGGACTGGCAAAGCGCCCAGGATTGCCTGGCCGCGACCGGCTGCGACTCGGTGATGATTGGCCGCGGCGCCCTGAACGTTCCAAACCTGAGCCGGGTGATAAAATATAACGAACCACGTATGCCCTGGCCGCAGGTGGTCGAACTGCTGCAAAAATATACCCGCCTGGAAAAGCAGGGCGACACCGATCTTTATCACGTCGCGCGTATCAAACAGTGGCTGAGCTATTTGCGTAAAGAATACCTTGAGGCTGCTGAGCTGTTCAGCGCGGTGCGCACCCTACAGGATTCAACCAGCATTGCGCGCACGATTAACGACTGGCGTAGCTAAACTATCTGACCTACATCACAATTTTTGGCTTGTCCCATTGAGATTACCCGGCGGACAGTGAAATACTCACTACCGATTGTTACTGCTCCGGCAGGCAAAACCTGATTTCCTGGCATCCGTCGGGGTCAGGTTTTTTTGTTTTTGGGGTTCATATGCAAATCGCCAAAGTCCTTAATAATAATGTAGTGGTGGTTGTTGATGAGCAGCAGCGTGAACAGGTAGTCATGGGCCGAGGACTTGCCTTTCAAAAACGCGTTGGTGACTCTCTTGATGAAAGTAAAATTGAAAAGGTCTTCGCGCTGCAGAGCGATGAACTGGTTGGCCGTTTAGGTGAATTACTCAGTCAGATACCGTTAGAAGTGATGACCACCTGCGATCGGATCATCGATCTGGCGCGCGGTCGTCTCGGTAAGTTACAGGATAGTTTGTACATTACCCTGACCGACCACTGCCACTTTGCGATTGAGCGGCAGAAGAAGGGCATCGCCATTCGGAATGTGCTGCTGTGGGAAATAAAGCGGCTGTATCCGAAGGAGTTTGAGTTAGGGCAAGAGGCGCGGGCGATCGTCAGCAAAAGGCTCGGGGTTGAACTGGCCGAAGATGAAGCGGGTTTTATCGCCCTGCATCTGGTCACGGCGCAGCTCAACAGCGAAATGCCGGAAGTGATGCACGTGACCCGGGTCATGCAGGAGATCCTGCAGCTGGTGAAGTATCAGCTGACGCTGAACTACGACGAAGAGTCGCTGAGCTACCAGCGCTTTGTCACCCACCTCAAGTTTTTCGCCCAGCGCATGCTGACGCGAACGGTGGTCGAAGATGATGATGTGACGCTGCACAGCGCGGTAAAGGATAACTACCCTAAAGCGTGGAAGTGTGCGGAAACCGTCGCCCGGCACCTGCAAAAGAGCTATCAGCGGCCGCTGACGACGGAAGAGATTATGTTTCTCGCCATTCATATTGAGCGGGTGAGAAAAGAGGGACGCTAAGCGCCGATAGGGCCTGGCGCATAGCTCCCGCGCTACAACTGGATTGTTACTGCATTACGCAGGCAAAACCTGAGCGCAACGCCTACACGGCGTTGTTCTCGGGTTTTTTTTATTTTTAATACTCAGTTAACGATGCCTGCGGGCAGCGGAAGTAAGGAAAAACAGCATGGAATATAAAGCACTCGCGCAGGATATTCTCACTCGGGTAGGCGGCAGAGAGAATATTGTGAGTCTGGTTCACTGCGCTACACGGCTGCGTTTTAAGCTCAAAGATAGCAAGAAGGCGGATGCCGAAGGACTGAAGGCGAACCCTGGCGTCATTATGGTCGTCGAAAGCGGCGGCCAGTTTCAGGTGGTTATCGGTAATCACGTGCACGATGTCTGGCTGGCGGTGCGCAGCGAAGCCGGCCTGACGGATGACAGTGAGCCGGTGGCGGTAAAAGGCGAAAAAGTGTCGCTTATCGGCCAGCTTATCGACATTGTTTCCGGTATTTTCACCCCGTTTATCGGCGTCCTGGCGGCCTCGGGGATCCTCAAAGGCTTGCTGGCGCTGGCGGTGGTTTGCGGCTGGTTAACGACGCAGCAGGCGACCTATAAAATCTGGTTTGCCGCCAGCGATGCGCTGTTCTTCTTTTTCCCGCTGTTTCTCGGCTATACCGCAGGCAAGAAATTTGGCGGCAACCCCTTTATTACCATGGTGATCGGCGGCGCGTTAACTCATCCGCTGATGATTCAAGCGTTTGACGCCAGCATGGCTCCCGGCGCCGCGACGGAGTATTTCCTCGGTATTCCGGTGACCTTTATCAATTACAGCTCCTCGGTCATTCCGATTATCCTCGCCTCGTGGGTCAGCTGCTGGATTGAAAAACGCAGCAACGCGATACTGCCTTCCTCGATGAAGAACTTCTTCACGCCGGCGATTTGCCTGGCCGTCGTCGTACCGCTCACGTTTCTGATTATCGGCCCCGTAGCCACCTGGCTGAGCCAGCTGCTGGCCAATGGTTATCAGCTTATCTATCAGGTTGCGCCCTGGCTTGCCGGAGCGGCGATGGGAGCGCTGTGGCAGGTATGCGTTATCTTCGGGCTGCACTGGGGCCTGATACCGTTAATGATTAACAACCTCGCCGTGCTGGGCCATGATTCGATGATGCCGATGCTGCTGCCTGCGGTGATGGGCCAGGTGGGCGCCGCGCTGGGGATTTTCCTGCGCACTCGCGATGCGCGGCAAAAAGTGCTGGCGGGTTCTGCGGTTTCCGCCGGGATCTTTGGCGTGACCGAGCCGGCGATTTATGGTCTGAACCTGCCTTTACGCCGTCCCTTTATCTTCGGCTGCGTTGCTGGCGCCATCGGCGGCGCGATGGTTGGTTTTAGCGACAGCCACGTCTACTCTTTTGGTTTCGGTAACATTTTCACCCTGGCGCAAATGATCCCGCCGGAGGGCATTGACGCTACGGTGTGGGGCGGCGCGGCGGGGATGTTTGCCTCGTTAATCATCGCCTGCGTGCTTACCCTCGTCGCCGGGCTGCCGCGCAGCAGCGCTGAGCAGGCTGCGGTTGTCGTGGCGCCGGCCTCGGAAAACGACATCCTGGCGCCGATGACCGGCAGCGTGCTGGCGCTGGATCAGGTGCCTGACAGTACCTTCGCCAGCGGCCTGTTGGGCCAGGGCGTGGCGATTATTCCCTCAGTGGGCAAGGTTATCGCGCCGTTCTCGGGCGAAGTCGCCTCCATTTTTCAAACCAAACACGCCATCGGTCTGCTGAGCGACAGCGGCATTGAGCTGCTCATCCACGTTGGCATCGACACCGTTAAGCTCGATGGCGCGCCGTTCACCGCCCATGTAAAAGAGGGTGACAAAATCAAAGCGGGCGACCTGCTGCTGGAGTTTGACCGCCAGGCGATTCTGGACGCCGGCTATGATCTGGCGACGCCTATTATTATCAGCAACAGCGACGATTTTCGTACTCTCGACATGGTCTCCGCCAGCGCGGTGGATGCCGGTCAGCCGCTGTTGTCCGTAAGCCGTTAATCACAGGAGAGAGATGAATGAAGACATTCCCACAGGCGTTTTTATGGGGCGGCGCGACCGCGGCAAACCAGGTTGAAGGCGCTTATCTGGAAGACGGGAAGGGATTAACCACTTCTGACGTCCAGCCGCGCGGCGTATTTGGCGATGTGGTAGAACGCGTGCCCGGCGATAGCGGCATTAAGGATATCGCCATCGATTTTTACCACCGTTATCCGGAAGATATCAGCCTCTTTGCCGAGATGGGCTTTAACTGCCTGCGCGTATCGATTGCCTGGGCGCGTATTTTCCCCAACGGCGATGAGGCGCAGCCAAACGAAGCCGGGCTGGCCTTCTACGATAAGCTGTTTGATGAAATGGCGAAGCACAATATTACTCCGCTGGTAACCCTGTCCCACTATGAGATGCCGTGGGCGCTGGTGAAAAACTACGGCGGCTGGGGCAATCGCAAAGTGATTGGCTTCTTCGAACGCTACGCCCGTACGGTGTTCGAGCGCTACCAGGCGAAGGTCAAACTGTGGCTGACCTTCAATGAAATCAATATGTCCCTGCACGCGCCGATGACCGGCGTCGGACTGCCGGCCGACAGCAGCAAAGCGGAAGTCTACCAGGCTATTCACCATCAGCTGGTGGCGAGCGCGCTGGCGGCTAAGGCCTGCCATGACATCGTGCCTGAGGGCAAAATCGGCAATATGCTGCTCGGCGGCCTGATGTATCCGCTCAGCTGCAAACCGGACGATATTTTTGAAACCCTGCAGCAGAACCGTAGCTGGCAGTTCTTTGGCGATGTCCAGTGCCGCGGCGCTTACCCGGGCTATATGCTGCGCTATTTCCGCGACAACGGCATTAACCTCGACATCACCGATGCCGATCGCGCCGCCCTGAAAGAGACCGTCGACTTTATCTCCTTCAGCTACTATATGACCGGCTGCGTGACCGCCGACGAAGAGCTGAACAAAAAAGCGCGCGGCAATATTCTCAGCATGGTGCCGAACCCGCACCTGGCAAGCTCGGAATGGGGCTGGCAGATTGACCCGCTCGGTCTGCGCACGCTGCTGAACGTGCTGTGGGATCGCTATCAGAAGCCGCTGTTTATCGTGGAAAACGGCCTGGGCGCCAAGGATAAGGTGGAAGCCGACGGCAGCATCAACGACGATTACCGGATCAGCTATCTTAACGACCATCTGGTGCAGGTTCGTGAGGCAATCGAGGACGGCGTTGAGCTGATGGGCTACACCAGCTGGGGGCCTATTGACCTGGTGAGCGCGTCGAAGGCGGAGATGTCCAAACGCTATGGCTTTATCTATGTCGATCGCGACGATGAAGGCAACGGCACCCTGGCGCGCAGCCGCAAGAAGAGCTTCTGGTGGTATAAAGAGGTCATTGCCACTAACGGCGGCAGCTTAAAAGAGTAATCGTCTGGAGGTTGCGTCGGCTAACCGCCACCCGGCAGAAATGCGCGACAGTAGCTAAAACCCTCGGCCCGGATAACCTCCGGGCCATTTTGCGTATTACGCCGGCTTACGCGCGCGCAGCAGAAAAATCATCGGCCGCTCTTTTTCTTCATCCAGCGCCGGCTGAGCGGCAATCTGCTCCGCCGTCGGTCCCCACTCATCCAGATGCTCAATGATAAAACCGGCGGCCACCAGCAGGTTTATCCAGCTGGACAGCTTGCGGTGCTGTTTTTTCACTCCGTCGGCAAACCAGTTGCTGATGCGCTCGCCCTCCTGCTGGTAGTGGCTCACCGGCCAACTTTTCTGCCCGTTCTCATCCACCTGCCAGCCCTGCTGAGGCGGGGCGGTGTAGATGGGATGTTCGGCGGAGAACAGCAGCGTGCCGCCAGGCGTCAGCGCCCGGTAAACGGTGGCGAACAGGGGCGCGACGTCGGGCAGATAGTGCAGCGCCAGCGAGCTATAGACCAGCTCGCAGCTATCGGCGGGCAGGGTAAGCGTCTGGAGATCTTCGCAGCGATAGCGAATACCTTCGCCCTCCGTCATTTCGCGGGCGCGCTCCAGCATTCGGCTGGAGAGATCCAGCCCGTCCACCTGCGCGGCGCCCTGATCCCGGGCCCAGCGGCAAAACCAGCCGTAGCCGCAGCCAAGATCGACGACGCGTAAACCGGATAACGGTGGAAGCATTTGCTGAAGGGTTGGCCACTCCGGCGCACCCTCCAGCCCTTTTACCGAACGATCGAGGGTGGCGTATCCGGCAAAAAAAGCGGGATCGTCATAGATGTTCTGACTCATTATCACTCCATGAGAAGTTTATTTTTAGCCTGCTAATAGTTACGGCACACGCTTTACTAAACGGCAATGATGCAAGTAGCTTAATATACCCGACCTTATTTAATCACCTGACCGATTTCATGAACCTGACTTTGAGCAAACGCGCGTTGGCTGGCCTGCCACTGGTTATCGCGCTGGCGGGCTGCGCGCCATCGCACGATACTGGCAAGCCGCTCCAGCAGCAGACCCCGGCATCCCACGTCGCAATGGAATTGCCCGCCGCCGTAAAAAACGGCTGGCCGCAGAGCAACTGGTGGCAGGATTACCATGACCCGCAGCTCAATAGCCTGATTCAGCGTGCCTTAGCCAATGCGCCGGACATACAGATTGCCGAACAACGCATCAGGCTGGCGGAAGCGCAGGCGCGGATGTCGCAATCCAGCCTGGGGCCGAACCTGGATTTTTCCGCCGATATCGAACGACAGAAAATGTCCTCCGAGGGGCTGATGGGGCCGTTTGCCACCGATACCGACGGCAACACCGGGCCGTGGTACACCAACGGCACCTTCGGACTGACCGCCGGATGGGATCTGGACCTGTGGGGTAAAAACCGCGCGCTGCTGAAAGCGCGCATCGGTGAAGTCAAAGCCCAGGTCGCCGAAGAAGCCCAGACCCGCGAACTGCTGGCCGGCAGCGTCGCTCGCCTTTACTGGCAGTGGCAGACCGAAGCGGCCATTAAAAACGTGCTGACGCAGGTGAAGCGCGAACAGAATAATGTCGTTACCGTGGATACTGCGCTGTACCAGCGCGGGATCACCAACTCGGCCGAAGGGGCAGAGAACGATATTAACGTCAGTAAAACCGATCAGCAGCTCGCCGACGTAGCGGGCAATATGAAAGAGATCGAAGCGCGGCTGATGGCGCTGACCAACAGCCAGAGCCGGGCGCTGAATCTTCATCCGGCGGATTTACCCGCCGTCAGCGCGCAAATGCCCAACCAACTGGGCTATGAGCTGCTGGCGCGACGCCCGGACCTGCAGGTCGCGCACTGGTATATCGAAGCTTCATTAAGCGAAGTGGATGCCGCGAAAGCCGCGTTTTATCCGGATATCAACCTGATGGCCTTCCTGCAGCAGGATGCCCTGCATCTCAGCGATCTGTTCCGCCACTCTGCCCAGCAGATGGGCGTCACCGCCGGGCTGACCCTGCCGATCTTTGATAGCGGCCGCCTGAACGCGAACCTGGATATCGCCAGCGCGCAAAACGCTCTGTCGATAGCGAAGTACAATAAAGCGGTGGTCGATGCGGTGAACCAGGTGGCGAAAACCGCCAGCCAGATGGAAACGCTGATGGCGAAAAATCAGCAGCAGCAGCAGGTTGAAAAAGATGCTCAGCGGATGGTCGCGCTGGCCCAGGCGCGGATGAATGCCGGGATTATTTCCGGCTCGCGCGTCAGCCTGGCGAAGCTGCCGGCGCTGCAGGAGCGGATTGCCGCGCTGCGCCTGCGCGGCCAGTGGCTTGATGCCAGCATTCAGCTGACCTCCGCGCTGGGCGGCGGGTATCATCAGGCGGCGAAGTAGTTCTGTTTCCCCGGCTCGCGCTGCGCTTAGCCGGGCTACAGATTACGTGGTCTGTGGAGTTTGTAGCCCGGATATGGCGTTTACGCCGCCATCCGGGAACTCTCGTCACTCTTTCTTCTTTGCCTCGCGGCGCTTTAGCCACCAGTGCGCCGCAACCACCAGCGCCACCGCCAGAATCAGCCAGATCCAGTGTTTCAGATGCGCGTCCAGATGATGCAGCCACGGGCCGATCGCTTCGCCGCCGAGATAGCCGAGCGTGGTAAAAATTAACGCCCAGATAATCGCGCCGACAATATTCAGCGGCAGAAACACCTTCGGCGGCAGGCGGCTGGCGCCAATTAACAGCGGGCCGATAACCCGAAAGCCGTACATAAAGCGGGTACCGATGACGAACAGATAAGGGCGCCGTTGGATCATCCGCTGGGCCTTCTGGATCCGTTTTTTCTGGCGCGCAAACCGCCGCAGGATCCGTCCGCCAAAGCGTCTGCCGAGCAAATAAAGCAGCTGATCGCCAATCATGCCCCCGAGGGCGACCGAAATAACCACCAGCCAGAACTTCAATAATCCCTGATGTGCCGCCACGCCGCCGAGCAGCGTGATGGTTTCGCCTTCCGCCATGCTGCCAATGACCAGCGCCGCGTAGCCGTACTGGGAAATCAGGTTATTGATATCCATATAAAGATTAACTCCATAAAACGTCAGTCCCTTAATCATACACCCTGATGCTAAAAATGCGGGGGAAGCGCATTTTTATCGCTGTACACAAAATAATCTACAAGGTGAATTATACTTGGATCAGTGCTGTACCACGCCGTGACAAGGGGGACGCTATGAACCATGTCTGGGGGCTCTTCTCTCATCCTAATCAAGAGATGAGCGTTATTAAAAGCGAAAACGAAACCGTTTCGCATCACTATACGCACCATGTGCTGGTCATGGCGGCGGTTCCGGTTATCTGCGCCTTTATTGGCACCACGCAGCTGGGCTGGAATTTCGGCGACGGCACGGTGGTAAAACTGTCGCTGATGACCGGGCTGGCCCTGGCGGTGCTGTTTTATGCCGTGATGCTCGCCGGGGTGGCGGTGATGGGGCGGGTTATCTGGTGGATGGCACGAAGCTATCCGCAGCGGCCATCGCTTAAGCGCTGTATGGTTTTCGCCGGCTATGTCGCCACGCCGCTTTTCCTTAGCGGGCTCGTGGCGCTCTATCCGCTGGTGTGGCTGTGCGCGCTGGTGGGAACCGTTGCGCTGCTTTATACCGGCTATCTGCTGTATCTCGGTATTCCGACTTTCCTTGGCATCAATAAAGAAGAGGGGCTGAGCTTCGCCAGCTCGACCCTGGCGATCGGGGTGCTGGTGCTGGAAGTGCTGCTGGCTATCACCGTCATTCTCTGGGGATACGGCTACCGACTCTTCTGATTTAACTCATTGCCGGCATAAATAGATTTTTATGTCGGCAATGCAGCATTTGTTCACGATTCTTATTAGCCAGCTCGCGTTCTGACAGGGTATGATGATTTTTGCCAGCGGTGTTATCCCCAGCGCCGCGGCGTACGTTTATAACGTGCAAAAATACTTTTCAGAATGTTCACGATGACCAAATTTCGAGTTTCTTTGCTCAGCCTGACGTTGCTGCTGGCTGTGCCTTTTGCGCCCCAGGCGATGGCTAAAACTTCCACGGCGGTGACCGCCTCCCAGCCGGATATCGCTTCCGGCAGCGCGATGATCGTCGATCTTGCCAGCAAAAAAATCATCTATGCCAGCCAGCCGGATCTGGTTCGCCCGATGGCGTCGATCACGAAGGTGATGACCGCGATGGTGGTGCTTGACGCCCATCTGCCTCTTGATGAAATGCTGACCGTTGATATCAGCCAGACGCCTGAGATGAAAGGGATCTATTCGCGCGTGCGCCTGAACAGCCAAATCAGCCGCCGCAATATGCTGCTGCTGGCGCTGATGTCGTCGGAAAACCGCGCCGCCGCCAGCCTGGCGCACCATTATCCGGGCGGCTACGACGCGTTTATCCGCGCGATGAACGCCAAGGCGCAGGCGCTGGGGATGACCCGTACCCGTTACGTCGAGCCTACCGGCCTGTCGATTCATAACGTCTCTACCGCCCGCGATCTGACTAAGCTGTTGATCGCCAGCGAGCAGTATCCGCTGATTGGCCAACTGAGCACCACCAAAGAGGATATGGCGACGTTCGTCCATCCGGCCTATACGCTGCCGTTCCGCAATACCAACCATCTGGTCTACCGCGACAACTGGAATATTCAGCTGACCAAGACCGGCTTTACTAACGCGGCGGGCCACTGCCTGATTATGCGGACGGTGATTAATCAGCGCCCGGTGGCGCTGGTGGTGATGGATGCGTTTGGCAAATATACCCACTTTGCCGACGCCAGCCGTCTGAGAACGTGGATTGAAACGGGAAAAGTGATGCCGGTTCCGGCTTCCGCGCTCAGCTATAAAAAGCAGCGTGAAGCGCAGATGGCCGATGCGATGCTGAAAGGCGGCGCGCAGACCGCGCAGAACGATTAACCCCCATTTCCCCGGATTGCGGCGCGCAGAACGCTGGATACCTGTAGCCCGGCTAAGCGCAGCGCGAGCCGGGGGATTTTCCCGGAGGCGGCGCCGGCGCGCCTGTCCGGGCTACCGCTTACCCACTACGCCGAGAGGCTACTCCGGCAGCGTCCAGTCGCCATCGCCGAGCGGGCGCTGCATAATCAGGGTATCCCGCCAGTCGCCCATCTTATAGCCGACGCTGCGCAGCTGTCCCGCCACGCTAAAACCGAACTTTTTATGAATCGCAATCGACCCGGCGTTGCTATGCCCGTCGCCGATAATCGCCAGCATCTGCCGCCACGGTCCCTGTTCGCATTTCTCAATTAGCCGCGAGAGCAGGGCGCTGCCAATACCGCGTCCGCCCATTCCCGCCTCAACGTAAATCGACTCTTCAAGCGTGTAGCGATAGGCCGGACGCGGGCGGTAAAAGGTGGCGTAGCAGTAGCCGACGATGGTGCCGCGCCACAGGGCAACCAGCCACGGCAGACCGCTATCGCGCACGGTTTTGATACGTTTACGCATCTCATCGACGGTTGGCGGGATCTCTTCAAACGAGGCGCGTCCATTGAGCACGTGCCAGACGTACAGCGCGGCGATGGCGTGGGCGTCATCGGGCAGCGCTTCGCGGATCTCTAAGTCAGCGTCATGTAGCTTATCCACTGCGGACATGATGGGTGGGTTCCTTAAACGGGTTTGCCGGAGAGGAGAATTCTCCGGCGTGCAGCGTAATACAGAAGCCCCGGGGCTGAACAGTCCCCCGTGCGGATTATTGCGGGTCGGCGGCGCTTGTCGTTTTATCCGGCGCTTCGCCCCAGTATTTTTGCTTACTGGTTTTACCGATCCCCGGATTCATGCTGTTGGTGGGATCGTTTTCGCGATAGAAGCGTTTTAAGCTTTCCGGCGCTTCATACAGATGGCCGACGTTATGCTCGGCCGGATACTGAGCGCCGCGCTCCTTCAGCAGCACCAGCATTTTCTCTTTCAGTTCGTGGGCATCGACGCCTTTTTTCACGATGTAATCCTGATGGAAAACGTGGCACATAAAGTGGCCGTAATAGAGCTTATGCACCAGCTGGCTATCGATATCGGCGGGAAGATGCTCAAACCAGTCGGTATCGTTACGGCGCAGGGCGATGTCCAGCGCCAGAATATCTTCCACTTCATCGGCGTGAACCGCCTGGTAGCGGATCGCCGCGCCCGCGGCGGCAAAGCGGTGCAGAAAGGCTTTGCTGCCTTCTTCCGCGGTGCAGACGAAGAAATCGCCTTCGGCGTTCTTAAAATACTCCCCGAGCCAGGCCTGGGCTTCTTCAATGCCGTCGCCCGCCATCTTCAGCAGCAGATGGTGTTCGTATTTATTGCGCCAGGTTTTCATTCGCTCCGGCAGATGCGCCGGGAAGACGTGACCCAGCTTTTGCATAAAGCGGTCGGTGAAGTGCGGCTTAAACAGCGACACTTTCTCCAGCATCGCGTCGGTGCGGCCCTTCATGGTAAAGAAGAACGGCATTTTATCGGTGCCGAGCTTATCGATCATCAGGAAGGTATCTTTCCCGTACTGCTCGGCGATATCGTAAATATCGCGATGCATGTACTCGCCCGCCACCGGCAGATGGTTGAATTCGGCGAGAATATGGCGGCGAATTTCGGTCAGCACTTCCGGGCGGTTGGTGCCGATGTAGAAGACCTGCTGGCGTTTTTCCGCCGGGAAGGTATCGAGGCGCACGGCGAACACCGCCAGCTTGCCGGCGCAGCCCGAGGATTCAAACAGGCGGTCCGGGTCGGCGTTGTAGCGCGCTGGGGTATCGGCATTCACGTCGCGCACGCGGGTGACGTAATCATGATCGTGGGCGTGGCGACCGTCGTGGCGGACATCTTCATCTTTAACCCGCTCGTCGTCGAGGCGGCTAAGAATTTGCTCCGGCGTCGTGCCGAGGTCGATGCCGAGGTGGTTCACCAGGCTGAGCTTGCCGTTTTCATCGATTTGCGCATACAGCGACATTTCGGTGTACGCCGGGCCGCGCTGGACCAGCGAGCCGCCGGAGTTGTTGCAGATCCCGCCGACCACCGATGCCCCGATGCAGGATGAACCAATGACCGAGTGCGGCTCGCGGCCCAGCGGCTTCAGCGCTTTTTCCAGCGAATAGAGCGTCGTGCCGGGATAAGCCAGCACCTGCTCGCCTTTATCCAGCAGATGCAGTTTATCCAGGCGCAGAGTGCTGATAATCACGATATCGCGGTCATAATCGTTGCCGTTCGGCGTTGAGCCTTCGGTCAGGCCGGTGTTGGCCGCCTGCATCAGAATGATTTTGTCGGCGTTGACGCAGGCGTTCAGCACGCGCCACAGCTCCAGCTGCGTACCGGGAAAGACCACCGCCAGCGCGTCGCCCTGGCCGGAGCGAAAGCCTTTACGGTAGCGCTGGGTTTTAGCCGGGTCGGTGAGCAGATGGGACGAGCCGACCAGACGGGTGAGTTCAGCCAGAAAAGCGTTGTTATTGGTTGTTGCAGATGACATGTTCCACTCCTTGTGGTGGTACAAAATTATCAAAAATAAGAATAGCGCTTTGTATGACAATTTGATGCATCAATGTTTCGAAAAATCAGAGAACAACGCGCGCTTTATTCAGGCGTCTCGTTTATGTTTATGGCAGACTTCGACTTTTGCTATCTTTTCGCCGATCTGGTCGACTGGAACAATGAGGGATAAAAATGAAATGGCTTTGTACTGTAGGCGTCGCTGTGAGCCTGGCGCTGCAACCCGCGCTGGCGGATGAATTGTTCGGCAATCATCCCCTAACGCCGCAGGCGCGGGATGCGTTTGTGACGGAACTGCTGACGAAAATGACGGTGGATGAAAAAATCGGTCAGCTGCGCTTAATTAGCGTCGGCCCGGATAACCCGAAAGAGGCCATCCGCGAAATGATCAAAGAAGGTCAGGTGGGGGCGATTTTTAACACCGTGACCCGCCATGATATCCGCACTATGCAGGATCAGGTGATGGAACTCAGCCGCCTGAAAATTCCGCTGTTTTTCGCCTATGACGTGCTCCACGGTCAGCGCACCGTTTTCCCGATTAGCCTTGGTCTGGCCTCCTCTTTTAACCTCGACGCGGTGAATACCGTCGGGCGAGTATCGGCGTACGAAGCGGCCGATGATGGCCTGAACATGACCTGGGCGCCGATGGTCGACGTCTCCCGTGACCCGCGCTGGGGCCGCGCCTCGGAAGGATTCGGGGAAGATACCTACCTGACTACCGAGATGGGCAGGGCGATGGTGGAGTCGATGCAGGGGAAAAGCCCGGCCGATCGCTACTCGGTGATGACCAGCGTCAAGCACTTTGCGGCCTACGGCGCGGTCGAAGGCGGCAAAGAGTACAACACCGTTGATATGAGTCCGCAGCGCCTGTTCAACGACTATATGCCGCCGTACAAAGCGGGGTTGGATGCCGGTAGCGGCGCGGTCATGGTGGCCCTTAACTCGCTTAACGGCACCCCGGCGACCTCCGACGCCTGGCTGCTCAAGGACGTGCTGCGCGACCAGTGGGGCTTTAAAGGCATCACCGTCTCCGACCATGGGGCCATCAAGGAGCTGATTAAACACGGCGTGGCGTCGGACCCGGAAGACGCGGTGCGCGTGGCGCTGAAGTCCGGCATCAACATGAGCATGAGCGACGAGTACTACAGCAAGTATCTGCCCGGGCTGGTGAAGTCCGGGAAGGTGACGATGGCGGAGCTGGATGACGCGACCCGCCACGTGCTGAACGTCAAATACGATATGGGCCTGTTTAACGACCCCTACAGCCACCTGGGGCCGAAAGATTCCGATCCGCAGGATACCAACGCCGAAAGCCGCCTGCATCGCAAAGAAGCGCGCGAAGTGGCGCGCGAAAGCCTGGTGCTGCTGAAAAACCGTCTCGATACGCTGCCGCTGAAAAAATCGGGCACTATCGCGGTGATCGGCGCCCTGGCCGACAGCAAGCGCGACATGATGGGCAGTTGGTCGGCGGCGGGCGTTGCCGATCAGTCGGTGACCGTGCTGACCGGTATGCAGAACGCGCTGGGCGACAAAGGCAAGATTATCTATGCCAAAGGCGCCAACGTGACCGACGATAAAGGCATCGTCGACTTCCTCAATCTGTATGAGAAAGCGGTGCAGGTTGACTCGCGTTCGCCGCAGGAGATGATTGACGAAGCGGTGGCGGCGGCGAAGCAGTCTGACGTGGTGGTTGCCGTGGTGGGCGAGGCGCAGGGCATGGCCCACGAAGCCTCCAGCCGCACCGACATCACCCTGCCGCCGAGCCAGCGCGCCCTGATTAGCGCCCTGAAAGCGACCGGCAAGCCGTTGGTGCTGGTGCTGATGAACGGTCGTCCGCTGGCGCTGGTGAAAGAAGATCAGCAGGCCGATGCGATCCTCGAAACCTGGTTTGCCGGTACCGAAGGCGGTAACGCGATTGCCGATGTGCTGTTCGGCGACTACAACCCGTCGGGCAAGCTGCCGATGTCCTTCCCGCGCTCGGTTGGGCAGATCCCCACCTACTACAGCCATCTCAACACCGGTCGTCCGTACAATGCGGATAAGCCGAACAAGTACACCTCGCGCTACTTTGACGAGGCCAACGGTCCGCTCTATCCGTTTGGCTACGGCCTCAGCTACACCACCTTTAGCGTTTCCGACGTGAAAATGTCGGCGCCGACCCTGCAACGTGACGGCAAAGTGACCGCCAGCGTGCAGGTGACCAATACCGGCAAGCGCGAAGGGGCGACGGTGATTCAGCTTTATCTGCAGGACGTTACCGCTTCCATGAGCCGTCCGGTGAAAATGCTGCGCGGCTTTAAAAAGGTGACCCTTAAGCCGGGCGAGACGCAAACCGTCAGCTTCCCGATTGACGTTGAGGCGCTGAAGTTCTGGAACCAGCAGATGAAGTACGACGCCGAGCCGGGTAAATTCAACGTCTTTATCGGCGTCGATTCCGCCCGCGTGAAGCAGAGCGAGTTTGAACTGCTGTAATGGCGATTTGTCGCCCGGGTAAGGCGCCAGTCGCAGCCCGGGAACACGCTTTCCGTTATCCTAAAGGCCGATTAATCGGCCTTTTCTTTTTCCGCTCCGCCCTAAATGAACTACGCTTTTCTCTTAAGCTCCTGTTAATGGAGCGCAAATTAAAGAGGGACGCGAGGATGATAAAGGCAAGTGTTTGGTCAGGCGCGCTGGCGCTGGCGGCCCTGATTAGCCTGCCGCTGCAGGCGGCCGAGCCGGTTAAGGTCGGCTCAAAAATTGACACCGAAGGGGCGCTGCTCGGCAATATTATTTTGCAGGTGCTGGAAAGTCATGGGGTGAAAACCGTCAATAAAATCCAGCTCGGCACCACCCCGGTGGTGCGCGGGGCGATAACCGCCGGTGAGCTGGATATTTACCCGGAATATACCGGCAACGGCGCGTTCTTCTTCAAAGAGGAGAACGACCCGGCGTGGAAAAACGCGCAGCAGGGATACGAAAAAGTCAAAAAGCTGGACGCGGAAAAGAATAAGCTCATCTGGCTCACCCCGGCTCCGGCCAACAATACCTGGACTATCGCCGTCCGTCAGGATCTGGCGGAGAAAAACCACCTCGCCTCATTAAGCGACCTCGCCGGCTATCTGCAAAAGGGCGGCGACTTTAAGCTGGCCGCCTCGGCGGAGTTTATTGAACGCCCGGACGCGCTGCCGGCGTTTGAAAAAGCCTACGGCTTTACGCTCAAGCAAGATCAACTGCTGTCGCTGGCGGGCGGCGATACGGCGGTCACCATCAAAGCGGCGGCGCAGCAAACCTCCGGCGTGAATGCGGCGATGGCCTACGGTACCGATGGCCCGGTCGCCGCGCTGGGTCTGCAAACCCTGAGCGACCCGAAGGGCGTGCAGCCGATTTATGCGCCCACCCCGGTAGTGCGTGAAGCGGTGTTAAAAGCCTATCCGCAGATAGCCGACTGGCTACAGCCGGTATTTGCCAGCCTGGATGAAAAGACGCTGCAAAAGCTGAACGCCAGCATTGCGGTAGAGGGGCTGGATGCGAAGAAAGTCGCCGCCGACTATCTGCAACAAAAAGGGCTGCTGAAGTAGCGCGCGCGTGACGATTCGTTGCGGTAACCGGGTTGCGCTGCTGCTGGCATGGCTATTACTGCTGGCGATGGCGCTGCCGTTTATCAATTATGCCCCTAACCGGCTGTTATCCGGCGAGGGGCGTTGGCTATGGCAGGTCTGGCCGTGGCTGGCGGGGGGGCAGGCGGCGGTCGCGCTGCTGATAGCGCTGCTGAGCTGGCGTTCAGGGCGCCTCCCGCTGCTGCTTATCTTCCTGCTAGCGGATCTGCTGCTGCCTTTATTGCTGTGGGGGGCCGGCAGGGCGGCGGTGCAGCTGGCCCAGAGCGGTTCTCCTTTAGCCCGCACCTCGCCGGGCAGCGGTCTGTGGCTGGCGCTGGCGCTTTGCCTGCTTATCGCCAGCGATGCGGTTCGTCGCCTGACCTCCCGCGCCCTGTGGCGCTGGCTGCTAAATGCGCAAATCTGGCTGCTGCCCGCGCTGCTGCTGGGACTCGGCGCGCTCAATGACCTCTCTTTGCTGAAAGAGTATTTCAATCGCCGCGATGTTTTTGACGATGCCCTGTCTCAGCATCTGCTCCTGCTGTTCGGCACCCTGCTGCCGGGGCTGCTGATTGGGCTACCCGTTGGCGTTTGGCTCTGGCGGTATCCCCGCTGGCAATCGCCGGTTTTTGCGGTTCTCAACGTGATTCAGACCGTTCCCTCCGTCGCGTTATTTGGCCTGCTTATCGCGCCGCTGGCCGGGCTGGCGCGGGAGTTTCCCTCGCTGGCGCAGATCGGCGTTTCCGGGACCGGCATGACGCCAGCGCTGATCGCGCTAGTGCTGTATGCGCTATTGCCGCTGGTGCGCGGGGTGACGACCGGCCTGCAGCAGGTGCCGCGTGAAGCGCTGGAGAGCGCGGCGGCGATGGGGATGAGCGGCGGGCAGCGCTTTCGCCAGATACAGCTACCGCTGGCCTTGCCCGTACTGTTGCGCAGCCTGCGGGTGGTTAGCGTGCAAACCGTCGGTATGGCGGTGGTGGCGGCTCTGATCGGCGCGGGCGGTTTCGGCGCGCTGGTTTTCCAGGGGCTGCTCAGCAGCGCGCTGGATCTGGTGCTGCTGGGGGTAATCCCGACCATCGCGCTGGCGGTGGTGGTGGATGCGTTATTCGCGCTGTGGGGCGCATTACTGAAAGGAGAGGCCGGTGATTGAGTTTGACGGCGTCAACAAAGCCTTTGCCGGACAGCCTGCGGTGAAAGACCTCAATCTGCATCTGCGCGAGGGGGCATTTTCGGTGCTGATCGGCACCTCCGGTTCGGGGAAGTCGACCACGCTGAAGATGATTAATCGTCTGGTGGAGCACGATAGCGGGACGATCCGTTTCGCCGGGCAGGATATCCGCCAGCAGCCGGTGCTCGAACTGCGCCGCAAAATGGGCTACGCCATCCAGTCCATCGGCCTGTTTCCCCACTGGACGGTGGCGCAGAACATTGCCACCGTCCCGCAGCTGCTGAAGTGGTCGCGACAGAAAACCCAGGCGCGAATCGATGAACTGATGGCCTTGCTGGGGCTGGAGCCCGGCCTGCGCGAACGCTACCCGCATCAGCTTTCCGGCGGGCAGCAGCAGCGCGTCGGCGTGGCGCGCGCGCTGGCGGCCAACCCGGAAGTGCTGCTGATGGATGAGCCCTTCGGCGCGCTCGATCCGGTGACGCGCGAAGCCTTGCAGCAGGAGATGATCCGCATTCATCGCCTGCTGGGTCGCACGATAGTGCTGGTAACCCACGATATCGATGAGGCGCTGCGGCTGGCGGACCATCTGGTGTTGATGAATGGCGGCGAAGTGGTACAGCAGGGGGAGCCGCTGCAGATGCTGCTTGAGCCGAAAAATGCGTTTGTGCAGACCTTCTTTGGCCGCAGCGAACTGGGCGTGCGCCTGCTATCGCTGCGCGGCGTCGGCGATTATCTGCGCCGCGACGAGCGCCTGGCGGGGGATGCGTTAAACGTGGCGATGACCCTGCGCGAGGCGCTGTCGCAGTTCGTTGCCCATCGCCGCGAGGTGCTGCCGGTGGTCGATGAGCAGGGAGAGGCCTGCGGGACGCTGCATTTTGCCGACCTGCTGCGCGAGGAGGCCCGGCGTGAAGGCGCTGCGTGATCCGCTGCTGTGGCTCAGCGCCATGTTTATCGCGCTGCTGCTGGCGTTGCCCTACAGCGCGCCGCTGTTCAGCGCACTGTTTCCCGAGCTGCCGCGTCCGGTTTATCAGCAGGAGAGTTTTGTCTCTCTCACCCTGGCGCACTTTTGGCTGGTGGCGCTCTCCAGCCTGGCGGCGACGATCGTGGGCGTCGGGGCCGGGATTGCGGTCACCCGTCCAGGAGGACATGAGTTTCGTCCGCTGGTAGAGACCATCGCCGCAATGGGGCAGACGTTTCCGCCGGTCGCGGTGCTGGCGATTGCGGTTCCGGTGATGGGATTTGGCTGGCAGCCCGCGCTGATCGCGCTGGCGCTGTATGGCATATTACCGGTTTTGCAGGGCACGCTGGCCGGAATTGGGGCGGTACCGTCCGGGGTATTAACCATCGCTCAGGGGATGGGGATGAGCGGCTGGCAGAGACTGATGAAGGTTGAGCTGCCGCTGGCGGCGCCGGTGATGCTCGCCGGAATTCGTACCTCGACTATCGTCAATATCGGTACGGCGACCATTGCTTCAACCGTTGGCGCGAATACGCTCGGTACGCCGATTGTTATCGGCCTCAGCGGATTTAATACCGCTTATGTCATTCAGGGGGCGCTTCTGGTGGCGCTGGCGGCGATTATCGTCGACCGCGGTTTTGAACGGCTGAACCGGCGGATCAGCCGACACCGCCGCGAACAATAAATGAATAACCGGCCAGCATCACGCCGCCGATGCCGCTGATGGCCATAAATAAGAACAGGGTAATCACCGCAATTTTTGCTGGCTTCATAATAGGCTCCTGATGTTAACGCAGGGATTATACGGTGAAGCGCAGGTGTTAATAAAACATTAATTGCTTTTTAGCGACGACAATATCCCCGGCTCGCGCTGCGCTTAGCCGGGCTACGGACCCACAGCAATCTGCGATCCGGTAGCCCGGACAGGCGCCTCAGGCGCCGCCTCCGGGAGACGCGGCGGTGGCGTGATTGAGCCAGATAATCTGCCCCTGCTGCTCCCAGAGACGCATTTGGTTGACCTGGGCGCTGCAGGGCGTCTCTCCGCACCAGACCATCAACGTACTCTCGGGGAAAAGTTCCGGCCGGAGCTGGTTTAGCGAATGGGCGAGAATATCCACCCGCCAGCCCTGCTCACTGGCTATCCATCCCTCCAGCCATAGCCGGGTAATATCGCTAACGTTCCAGCCCACAACCAGCGCATGGTTGCCGGGATATTTTGCCGTGGATGACAGACTGCGGGCGATATGATTAATCAGAATACCGTCAAGGATGCCACGCAGCGCCAGCAACGTCGGCTGCGGGCTAAGCAGGCGCTGGCGCAAAGGATTAATCAGGTGCTTGACCAGAATTTGCGCAGAGTCGCTGTGGTTGCGCTCCTTAAGCCACATGCGCAGGCGATGATAGCTACCGGTTTGCAAATAGCCGAGCAGGATCTCCTGCTGAGCGCGCCAGCCGTCGGCCACCTCCTGCTCGTTATCCATCAGCAGCGTTTTCACTTTCCCGACCTGCACGCCGGAGTCAATCCAGCGCTTAATTTCGCGAATGCGGTCTATTTCATATTCGTTGAACAGGCGATGACCGCCGTCGGTACGCTGGGGTTTCAGTAATCCGTAGCGCCGCTGCCAGGCGCGTAACGTCACGGGATTGATATCGCAAAGCTGGGCAACTTCGCCGATTGTATAAAGCGCCATTTTCTCCTCCCGCTGTGTTCTCCTCCATTAACTGTAGAAGCTGTTTGCCGAAGCGGGAATTTTTGTCTGTTTTTTGTACAAAAAAGGACCGTCGAGACGCGGAGAAGTGTGATCTTAACCATGAATTATCATTTTCATGTATTGCTTCAAAGAAAGTTATAAGCAAGCAGTGTATGTTACGCGCTTTCAAATGAAGTGTGGTCTGCGGGTATGTACGAGTTCGATCTGGTGTTGCTGCTGCTTCAGCAGATGTGCGTGTTTTTGGTCATCGCGTGGCTGATGAGCAAAACGCGGCTGTTCATCCCGTTAATGCAGGTCACCGTCCGATTACCGCACAAGCTGCTATGCTACGTGACCTTTTCCATTTTCTGCATCCTCGGCACCTACTTCGGCCTGCATATCGAAGACTCGATCGCCAATACGCGGGCCATCGGCGCGGTAATGGGCGGCCTGCTGGGCGGCCCGGTAGTCGGCGGTCTGGTGGGGCTGACCGGCGGCCTTCACCGCTACTCGCTGGGCGGCATGACCGCGCTGAGCTGCATGGTGTCCACCATCGTTGAGGGGCTACTCGGCGGCCTGGTGCACAGCATTCTGGTCAAACGCGGGCGGCCGGATAAAGTCTTTAGCCCGCTTACCGCCGGCGCGATCACCTTTTTCGCCGAAATGGTGCAGATGCTGATTATTCTACTTATCGCTCGCCCGTTCGAAGATGCGCTGCATCTGGTACAGAGCATCGCTGCGCCCATGATGGTTACCAACACCGTCGGGGCGGCGCTGTTTATGCGCATCCTGCTGGATAAGCGGGCGATGTTTGAAAAATATACCTCGGCTTTCTCAGCCACGGCGCTGAAGGTTGCCGCGTCGACGGAAGGGATCCTGCGTCAGGGATTTAACGAAGAGAACAGCATGAAGGTCGCGCAGGTGCTGATCCAGGAGCTGGATATCGGCGCGGTGGCGATAACCGATCGCGATAAGCTGCTGGCGTTTACCGGGATCGGCGACGATCACCACCTTCCCGGTAAACCCATCTCTTCGCTGTATACCCAAAAGGCGATAGATTCCGGCGAAGTCGTTTACGCCGACGGCAACGAAGTGCCTTACCGCTGCTCGATTCATCCCAACTGTAAGCTGGGATCGACGCTGGTTATCCCGCTGCGCGGCGAAAATCAGCGGGTGATCGGCACCATTAAGCTCTATGAAGCGAAAAACCGCCTGTTCAGCTCGATCAACCGTACGCTGGGAGAGGGAATTGCGCAGCTGCTGTCGGCGCAGATCCTGGCCGGTCAGTATGAACGGCAAAAAGCGCTGCTGACGCAATCGGAAATCAAACTGCTGCACGCCCAGGTGAACCCGCATTTCCTGTTCAACGCGCTGAATACGCTAAAAGCGGTGATTCGCCGCGATAGCGACCAGGCCGGACAGCTGGTGCAGTATCTGTCGACCTTTTTTCGCAAAAACCTGAAGCGGCCTGCGGAAATCGTCACCCTGGCGGATGAAATTGAGCATGTGAACGCCTATCTGCAGATTGAGAAAGCGCGTTTTCAGGCCAATTTACAGATTCAGATGCTGGTGCCCGAAGCGCTGGGACAGCATCAGCTTCCGGCGTTTACCCTGCAGCCAATCGTCGAAAACGCCATTAAACACGGGACTTCGCAGCACCTCGGGGTGGGCGAGATCACCATCCGCGCCAGTCAACACGAACGCTGGCTGCAGCTGGATATTGAAGATAATGCCGGGCTGTACCAGGACAAACCCAGCGCCAGCGGGCTGGGCATGAACCTGGTCGACCGCCGGCTGCGGGCGCGCTTCGGCGCCGACTGCGGGATCACCGTAACCTGCGAGCCGGAATGTTTTACCCGCGTTACGCTGAGACTGCCTGTGGAGGACAACGCATGTTAAAAGTATTAATTGTCGACGACGAGCCGCTGGCGCGTGAAAACCTGCGTATTTTGCTGGAGGCCCAGCCTGATATTGAGATCGTCGGCGAATGCGGGAATGCCGTCGAAGCGATTGGCGCGGTGCACAAGCTGCGCCCGGACGTGCTGTTTCTGGATATCCAGATGCCGCGCATCAGCGGCCTGGAGATGGTCGGCATGCTCGATCCCGAGCATCGCCCCTATATCGTCTTCCTCACCGCGTTTGACGAGTACGCGGTGAAGGCCTTTGAAGAGCACGCGTTTGATTATTTACTGAAGCCGATTGAATCCGCCCGGCTGGAAAAAACGCTGGTTCGTCTGCGCCAGGAGCGCAGCCTGCAGGATATGACCGTCCTCGACGATACTCAGCAGGCGCTGAAGTACATTCCCTGCACCGGACACAGCCGGATCTGGCTGCTGCAGATGGAAGACGTGGCCTTCGTCAGCAGCCGGATGAGCGGGATTTACGTCACCGACTGCGAAGGAAAGGAGGGCTTTACCGAGCTGACCCTGCGCACCCTGGAGAGCCGCACGCCGCTCCTGCGCTGCCATCGCCAGTACCTGGTCAACATGTCCCATCTCAAGGAGATCCGCTTTGAGGAGAACGGCCAGGCGGAGCTGCTGATGCGCGCCGGGCAAACGGTACCGGTCAGCCGCCGCTATCTGAAGAGCCTGAAAGAGGCGATTGGGCTGTAAAATGGCGGAATCGTGATAGACTGAGCGGCAGAATTTTTCATCATGAAGGCAATATGATCAGTAACGATATCTTACGTAGCCTGCGCTACACCCTGAAAACCAACAACAACGGCCTGGTAAGTATTTTTGCGCTGGCGGATGCGCCGGTGAGCGCGGAACAGCTGGTTCCCTGGCTGAAAAAAGAAGACGAAGAGGGGTTTGCGCGCTGCCCGGATATTGTGCTGTCCAATTTCCTTAACGGCCTGATTTACGCGAAGCGCGGTAAAGATGAATCCGCGCCGCCGCTCGCTGTCGAGCGCCGGGTCAACAACAACATCGTGCTGAAAAAGCTGCGAATCGCCTTCTCCCTGAAGACGGATGATATTCTCGCTATCCTCACCCAGCAGAAATTCCGCGTCTCCATGCCGGAAATCACCGCCATGATGCGCGCCCCGGAGCATAAAAACTTCCGCGAATGCGGCGACCAGTTCCTGCGCTACTTCCTGCGCGGGCTGACCGAGCGTGAACACGCGAAATCCTGATATGCCTCCCCCGGCTTGCGGCGTAAACGCCTGAACCGGGCTACCCGAAGGCACGGCCCCGTAACCCGGCTTGCGTAGCGCCAGCCGGGAATTCTCCAGACCAGGCAAGGCTATTTCACTTCTTTAAAACCCTGCGATTTCAGCAATTTCTCCGACTCGCTCAGCGAAATAAACTTTTGTGAACAGTCGGAAAAGCTGGCCCCCGGCAGGTGACATAGCTCGCTGATTTTAGCCTGATTAAAGTCGATGGAGAGGTGTTCCTGCGCGACGTTCTCTTTATAGTCGACGCTGTGGGTAACGCCTTTGATTTTGCTGTAGGCCGCGCCGATAGGGTCGATGACCTTGCGCGCCTGCTCTTCGTTGCTCACCCCGAGCGATTTATAGGGGATAGTGTTATCCGCGTCCTGGCGGGTAACGACATCGTCTTTGTAGTGATAGGTGTAGGTCAGGTCAACGCCGTTGATCGTGTTGTTGAACGTTTTGACCTCATCTTTGTTGTTATCGCAGCCGACAAGCGTGGCCATCAATAGCGTTGCGCCCAGAGCGACGGTGATCCTGCGGTTAAATTTCATTATCATTCCTTGTTAATCAATCATCATCTCTAATTGTATACAGAGTTGCGCGATGGTGCTGAGCGTATCCTCGGCGGTGGCCGTTTCGCTCTCGCCCAGTTGCTGAAGCAGACGCGCAAGATGGCTAAAACCCTGGTTCGTCAACTCGCCGCCCAGCGTGGCGGCCTCGCGAAACAGGCTCTTTTGCTGATAGCGCAGGCCGTTGTGCGCTATCTGGATCAGTAGCGTCCGGGCGCGCTGCAACAGGCTCAGGGCCGGCGAGCGCGGCGGCAGTACATCGCCAACAGGCAACGGCGCGACGGGAAGCGGCTCGGCGTTCAGCGCCCAGGCGCGGGTACGGGTCATCATGACCAGCGGCTCCAGGCTAAGCTGCCCGTGATGAAAGCTGACCAACCCGGAAACCATCACCACCGGATCGTCCTCTTGTCTGAGCAGCGCCGCCATCCGCTCAACGGCATACGGCGCGCTGGCGGAGGCGGGAAGGGACAAGTACAAAACGTTGTTTTCCCCCTCGCCGCTGAGGACCTGCGCATCCAACGTTTGCCGGGCGGCGTCCCATCCGACGGCAAGGCAGGCCTCCACCGGCAGAATAAACAGGTTATCAACCTGATTGAGCGGGCGCACCCAGGCCGGGGGGCGCTGGCGCAGATACTCACGCAGGGCCGCGGCGCCCGGCTGCCGCAGCGGCGCGCTGAGCAAAAGCCAGGCATCTTCGGTGAGCGGAAGGCTGCTGCTCAGGCGCTGACGGGCGCCCAGCAGCAGCTCGCCGCCGGCAGTGCGGCGCGCTGACCGGGTAATGATTTGCCCGCCCGCCAGTATGCCGGCCTGAAAGGTAAACAGGCGGCGCTGCCATAGCGGATTTTGCGCCCGTTCAGCCAGCGGCCAGCTGTGTGACAGATGCAAAATGCTGCCGGTATCCGGATCGCTAAACCAGAGACGTAAGCCGTACTGCTGGTTATCCTGCCAGCCGCGCATGCCAAGGGAAATCAGCCGCAGATGATCGAGCTGCGCTTCACCGGCAATACCCTGACCGACGACGGTGCGCCACGGCAGGGGCGGCGTCTGGCCGGCATCGGCAAGCTGCGCCATTCGGTCGGCGCTCTCAAGACGAGCATTAAGGCCCGCGAGCTGGGCCAGCAGCTGCTCAGGCACGTAGTGGCTGGCGCGCTGCTGGCAGGCATCGACGCCTTCGCGCAGCTCGGCAAGCGCGCCGATGACCCAGCGCCAGTTGGCCGCATGCGCTGCGCGCTGCGCGCGGGTGAACGCGGCTTCGAAGCTGATTGGCGGCTGGCTGACGCCGTTTTGCCACAGCAGTTGGCTTAGCTGACGGAGGCTTTGTCGACAGGCTTCGCCCTCGGGCGTAGCACAAGGTCCGCCGCGGGCGGCGACCCTGCGGCTGCGGGTTTGCCAGACCAGATGCGTAAAGCCCGGCTGTTGGGCTTCGGCGTCGGTAAAGGCCTGCACCGCCAGCGCGATATGCTCGCACAGGGAGCCTTCGATGCAGTCGCAGCGGGCAAAGCGGATACTGCTGCGGGAATAAAAACGCACATCGCTCATCGGCAGCTTTGCCGACGGCGTTTCGTTGGGTCGGCAGAACAATTCCACCGTCAGCCCTTTATCCGCCAGCTGCTGCGCCCGCTTGAGAATCGACTCGGGCAGGGTGGCCAGCTCCTCCTGCCACAGGCCGGGATGCCAGCGCTCGTCAGCGTTTGGCTCCCCTTCAGGAGCCGCGTGACCGGCGTTGGCGCGCTGATAGCTCAGGATAAGCATCACGCGATGGCGGCACATGCCGCTAGCGCCGCAGGTACAGCTGGACTCTTTGAGGGCCCGATCTTTTTCCAGCCGGGTACGGGTACCATCGCGAAAAACGGCGGTCAGCGTACCGGCCTCATCCTGCTCCAGCGCGGGGATATTGCCGTTATCCAGCTCTTTTTGAGCGCGTTTCACAAACCCGGCGTTGCTCAGCGCGGTGAGCGCCTGCGGCGTGAGCTCCAGTAATTCAGGGCGTAAAGGCATCATGATTGTAAATTCTCCGCCAGCCAGGAGGCGAGCTCGCCGGGCGTCATGGCGGCGATTTGCGCCCCGACGTTGACCAGCGACTGGGCCATTTCATGGTCATAACAGGGGGATGCCGCGTCGTCCAGCGCCGCCAGGCCGAGGACTTTGATGCCGCTTTGTACGCTCTGCTTGACCTGGTTAATCAACAGCGAGTTCGCTCCGCCTTCAAAAAAGTCGCTCACCAGCACAATCACGCTCTTGTGCGGTTGCTCAATCAGCTGCCGCGCATACTCTACGGCCTGGGCGATATGGGTGCCGCCGCCGAGCTGAACTTTCATCAGCAGCTCGACCGGGTCGGCGACATCCGCCGTGAGATCCACCACGCTGGTGTCGAACGCCACGAGGTGCGTGCGAATGCCGGGCAGCTGCCATAAGCAGGCCGCCATGACCGCGGAATGAATCACGGAATCCACCATTGAACCGCTCTGATCGACCAGCAAAATCAGCTGCCATTTTTCGCTGTGGCGCTTCACGCGGCTGATAAACTTTGGCGATTCAATGTACAGCTTGCCGCGCTGCGGGTCCCAGTGCTGGAGGTTGGCGCGCAGGGTGCCTTTGAAATCAAAGTTGCGCGCCAGCGGGATGCGCGAAGGCCGCTGCCGGTCGCGCGCGCCGGAAAACGCCTGACGAACCTCTTTTGCCAGCCGGGCCATAATTTGCTCCACCACCTGGCGCACCAGCTGTCGGGCGGCGTTCAGCACGTCAGGATTCATCAGATGTTTGGTATGCAGCACCGCGCGCAGCAGGCTTTCGGAGGGTTGAATTCGTTCCAGCACTTCCAGATTCGTCACCACCTCGTCAATGCCGTAGCGCAGCACCGCATCGCTCTCCAGCCGCTCGATAACCGGCTGCGGAAACAGCGTATGAATGGCGTTGATCCACTCCGGCGTCGTCAGGTCGGACTCTTCCAGCCCGCCCAGCCGTTCGCCCCGCTGCAGCCGTTGCGGATCGCGGCCGTAAAGCCACTCCAGGGCCCGGTCTACCTGGCGGGCACGCTCGTCGAGACCGCCGAGGCTATTGTCGGCGGCCGGGCCCAGAATCAGCCGCCAGCGCTGGAGTTCACGGGTTGTCAAAATATCGGATAGCGGATGCATTAGCGTCCTCCCCAGTGGCGAAGCGCCGCCAGCGCCTGCTGCTCCAACAGCTGGTGATGGATTAACCGCTGCGGCGAGCAGGAAACCGGCGCCTGTAGCGCATGGGTCGGCAGCATGGTCATGTGATAGTGATCGAGCACCTGGCGGGCCAGCGCGCCGCGTTCGCGGGGCGGCAGCCAGGCCATCGCCGCGCGTAAATCCGGCAGCGCGAGAATAAACTCCTCTTCCGCCAGACGGGCGAGACGCTCGCTGAAGCCGGCGATAAAGGCGGGCTGACAGGCAAGCTGATAGCGGGCCAACGCCAGCATGCCATGTACCGCCTCTCCCAGACGCTGCGCGGGCAGCCGCGTCAGCAGGGCCAGCGCCGTTTCAGCGGTAGCGGCGGGGTGCTCGAGACGCATCAGCGCGCCAAGCGCCGCGCCGCGGTCGAGCGGTGCGGCATCGGCTGCGTGAATTCGCCGTTCAAGCAGCGCGAGAGCGGCGCTGAGCGAAACGCCCGGTAAAACGCTGCCGCTGTGGAGATCGCGCAGGATGTGGCACAGGGTCTGCCAGCTATGCAGATGGGCGTGAAAAAGCTTCTCGTCGGCGACGCCGCTGGATTCGCAGAGCCACAGCGTCCGGTCAAGCGCCGCGCTGAGCGTGATTTCCAGCACGACGGCGTTCTGCATGCCGCCGATATCATCCCGCTGCCAGAGGGCATACAGCACCTCCAGCGCTGGCCCCATTTCGGCAAACTGGCTCTCTTCGGCAATCAGCTGCGCCAGCTGTTCCAGCATCTGCTGGCTAAAGGTGGCGAGCCCCGCCAGCGCCGCCTGATTGAGGCTGGCGGCGAGGCTTTTGATGCCAAAGGAGGAGAGAATATTCCCTTCCAGCCGCCGTCGCGCGGCATCCGCGAGGGAGGCGCCGTAGCGGGCGGATTCAATCAGGACGGCATGCTGTTCCATGGTGCGAAACACTCCCCAGCGCTCTTCGCCATCGCCGGAAAGGGCTACCGCGCTGCCGGTTCGCTGCTGGAACCCGGGGATTTCAAGAATGGCCAGCCGGTGTAATACCTGACTTTTCGCTAATCCGTCGGGCGCAAAGCGGTTGAGGTTCAGATTCGCCGGCAGGGCAATCCCGACGCGCGCCAGCTCGCGTTCGACGTCCTGCGGCAGCGGCGGCAGCGGCGTTCCCGGCGCGAGCTTGCCGAAATCCGCCCCTGCCAGCACATCCACGATGGTCAGCAGAATAGGATCGGTTTGCGGATGGATGGCGCCGCGATAGCTCCACGGCAGCGGGGCGTTTAGCGCTTCTTTGATTAACGAGCCCGCCAGCGCGTCAAGCCAGTCGCAGCGCAGGGGCTGGGTATGGCCGCGCATCCGGGCCAGCGCCATGGCGCGCAGATGGGCGGCTGCCAAATCGGCGGTTGAGGCCGGAAGGCGATGCTGACGCAGGCGGGCGAGCAGGGTTTTCAGCAGCTGTTCCCCGGTCTGCCGCTGACCGAGCTGCCAGCACCAGCGCTGCCAGACCGGCGCCGGCATCCCGGAAAGATAGCCCGCCAGTACGTCCAGCCGCTTTTCGCTGTACGGCGTCAGATAGCAGCCGGTGACGGCATCGGGCGTCGGCGGAGGCGGTAATGCCGGCTCCTGCTCCTGCGCCGGGCAGTTCCGCCACAGGGTAGCCAGCGCCGGAGCGTGCCAGCCGCCGCAGACCACCACCACCGGGCCGTTATTTTGCCGCATCGCCCATGCCAGCCAGCGGGCCATATAAGCTTCCCGTCGCCGGCTGTTTTCGCCGCCGCCGCTGTCGCCGCGTAGCTGGACAAACCAGGTCTCCAGCGCCTGTTTCAGCCCGGCGCGCTGGTTTTCATCTTCGAACAGATGGTCCCACAGCGCGTCGGTATTCTCCATGCCGCTGACCTCGAGCAGGCGCTGATGGTCATCGGCGCGGCGGGCGTCAGAGGGATCGCTGTCGTTGTCGTCCTGCGCCCAGACGGGTAAATCGATAAAGCGGATATGCGCCCCCGTTGCCCGCGCGGCCAGCAGCGCCTGCCATTCCGGCGAGAACTCGGCGAACGGCGTCCAGGCGCTGCGTCCTGCCGCGCCGCCATGCTGCTGCTGGCAGTAGCTGTAGACGGCGATGGGCAACTGATGGGGTAAAAAAAGCTCGTCCAGGCGATGGTTAAAATCCGCCGGACCTTCAATCAGAACGTAGCGCGGGCACACGCGTTCTATTCGTTCTTTCACCAGCCTGGCGCAGGCCGGGCTGTGGTGACGAACGCCGATGATTAACGGCTGTTCTGGCATGCGTGTTCCCTCACGGCAGGCGGTGGCGGGCCTGATAATAGGCCTGCCAGTGGGCTTCTTTATGCGTGCCGACGCGTTGTTCAAAATAGCGGCGCAGGCGGGCGCGGTCATCTTCATTGTCTTTCACGATGGTACCGGCGATGCAGTCTACCAGGTCGGCGGGTTCGCCGGCGCGACCGGCGAGGAACCATGCCCGCACGCCGACGGCGTGGGCGACGTTGACCGCTTCGGCGGTGGACATCACCGCACTGAGGGTATCCATCGCGGTTTTCTTACCCCCGTCGGCGCGCAGATCGCGGAAGGTCTGGATCAGCAGTTCCAGTACGACATCGGGGACTTTATGCGGGATGCCGCTATGCTCCAGCAGGCGGGCCGACGCGTTAGCCACCAGTTCCAGCTCCTGCTGAAAATCCATAATCGGAAAGACGGTTTCGAAGTCGAAGCGGCGTTTTAGCGCCGCGCTCATTTCGTTAACCCCGCGATCGCGGGTATTGGCGGTGGCAATAATATTAAATCCGGCGCGGGCATAGAGCTGGCTATCGTCGCCGGTTAGCTCCGGGATCGCCATGACGCGGTCGGATAGCATCCCCAGCAGGCAGTCCTGAACCTCCAGCGGCGTGCGGGTAATCTCTTCAAAGCGGACGATTTTACCGTCACGCATGCCCTGATACAGCGGGGCGGGCACCAGCGCCTGCGTCGACGGGCCCTGGTTTATCAGCAGCGCATAGTTCCAGGCATATTTGATTTGATCTTCGGTAATCGCCGCGCCGCCCTGAATGGTGAGCCCGGCGTCGCCGCAGATGGCGGTGGCCAGCAGCTCCGAGAGCAGCGATTTAGCCGTACCCGGCTCGCCGACCAGCATCAGGCCGCGCCCGGTCGCCAGCGTGACCAGCATCCGCTCGACGGCGGCCGGACTCATGACCACCTTGCGGCTGATGTCGCGAGCGCTATCGCCAAGGATAAACGCGCGCGCCGCAGGCAGGCTTAGCTGCCAGCCGGGCGGGCAGGGGAAACAGTCGTTCTGCTGCAGCCGGGCGAGCTCATCGGCGTAGAGTATGGCGGCAGGGGGGCGCTGAAGATGTGGTTCCTGTTGTATCATCGTTTCTTCCTTAAAGAGACCGCGGTAATGGGAGCGTTTTTATCCTATGTGCAGCGAATAGCGTAAACGCGCTTTGCTTATCCACGGAAAATGACCTCAATCGTGCTTAGCGCCTCGCTGAGATCCTGTGGATCGAGCTGTGAGAACGCAGCGGGCCGTTCGCCATCATAGAGTCTGATGGCGGCAAACCGCTGAGGAGCCTTCGCATCCATGTTGTAGTGCACGAACCCTGGCGTGATTTCCAGAATCAGTCGATGCCGCCCGACATCGTAGCAGAAACGGTTTTCAGCGCCCTGCCACCAGCCGCGACTGCGGATGCCCAATAATTGCCCGCAGGTTGTTGATTTTCCCTGCCAGCGCGTAAGCTCGCTGCGGGCGGTTTCTTCCGCCAGCAGCTGCACCGTCTGGCGCGTCAGCTGGCGGAACGGTGGCAATAGCTGATAATCGGCAAAAATTTGGCTAAATGCTGCCCGCGTCGCGTCATCCATTTCCAGCGGATGAGCAAGGCCGAACAGCGCCTCTTCCGGTAGAGCGATAGGGTCATCCTGGCCATCGCAGAATTCCTCTTCCGCGGCGACGCGAAAGGCGTTGAGCAGGCGACGGGGTTCACTGGCGGCGTAGATTCCCCATACCAGGCGCCGGGTAAGATTGTTGGTCAGCGGATGATCGACAAACAGCGATTGAAACTCCGTTCGCGTCCAGCGCCGTGCCAGCCGCAGGGCGTTTTCCAGATGCGGCAGCAGGCGTTTGGCCACCTGGGCTGCGTCTTTTTTCAGGCCTTTCAGCCTGGCCAGCGCTTCCGCGGCTTTTACCTGGTCATCTTCGGCGCGCAGGCGCGGCAGGATCTTTTGCCGCGCTCCCTGCTGGTCGTAAATCACCGGCAGCAGATTTTCATCAAAACGGACATAAAAGCCGCGGGAACCAAAATCAAAAGCCAGCGTTTGGGGATCGTCCAGCCCCAGCGTAGGCGTTAGCCGATCCTGCAGCTGCTCTTCGCTGAGATCGCGGGCTTCGGCGACCTCTTTAAGAGACTGCCTGGCGCTTTCGCGCAGCGGGCGGGATTTGGCACCCTGCGCGATGTGGTGCAGCTGCAGCAGCGCCATATCGCTGCCGATGCGGGTGAGAAGATGCAGCCCGCTGGCGGCGCGGGCGGATTTCCCTTCCTGCGGCCAGGCCAGGATAAGCTGGGTTAAATCACGCACTGTCGCTTCATCGCCAAAAATCCCCAGCGCCTGAAACGCCCAGTTATCTTTGGCTGGGGCTCCGGCAGTCTGCCATGCGTTAAATAAATCCCAGACGAAAGCGGCCAGCGATTGGGGCTGGCAGGCGGCTTTGGCTAAATCCAGCCCGCCGTAATGATGGCCGCCCTGGGCGAAGCGCAGCATTTCGCCGAAGATCTCCAGCGCATCGTCGGTCAACGGCTGGTCGGTGCCGATAAGCCGCGGCCTGCGCCAGAGCGTCGGTTGCCAGAAGTCAGGCACTTTTGGAATGCGGACAGGGTAGTTGTCCAGCGGATCCTGCGTCAGCAGCTGTTCCAGCTTCGTCCACAGTGCCGGTTCGTTCCAGCGTTGTGCTACCGCTTTCAGCCGTTCATGGTGGCCTTCCTGGTACAGCAGACGCAGCGCGTTAATAGCCGCCTCGCGGCTATCGCCCGCTTTATCGAACGCCAGTGGGATTAACGCGGCGGCTGCGTGCTCCGGCCACTGCAGGAGCCACTGACGAGCCAGTTGGCTGTGCGCCTGCAAGCGTCGCCAGACGCGGGCCATCGGTAGCGCCAGCTCCGTTGCGCCGAGATGCGTCAGCAGGGGGAAGATCTCCTTTGGCCGATGCTGCAGCGCCAGCAGCAGGCCGGGTAGGGCATCGGTCCCGAGAATGCTCAGCGCATATTCGGCGCCGACAAATCTAAAGTTAGCGGCATTGATGCCCTGCCAGGCCACCAGCGCCCGCTCGCGAGGCAGCTGCATAAGCAGATAAAGATTCCAGCAGTCGTTGGGGTTGTAGGCCTTTACCAGGTAATCCCCCCATGCCTCCAGTAGCGTAGCGATATCGAAGTTTTGCAGTGCGTGGCAGGCGTTGCTCCACCAGACATAGCGATGAAAATATTTCTCCGTATCGAAATGGTCCCGCTTGCCGCATAACGTGTACTGGTGGAACAGGTATTCAATACTCTGAAAGCCCAGCTCCTGCATGACGATGGTACAACCTATGCTGGCGAGACGTTCATCGAGCGGAAGGTTATTAAAGAAACAGGCGGGTTTGCTGGCAGCCAGCGCTTCCCGCTCTCCTGGCTGCCAGTGCTCCTGAGGCGCAACGGTCAGCGACGTTAGCGCAAAACGCGGGGGCGCGACTTTTTTCTTTTTGCTGCGCCACGGCGGCGAGCGCAGGATCTCCGGCAGGCAGGAGCGATCGGTTGCCAGCGTAACGTCTGAAGGCATCGATGGTCGGCTGGCCGCCAGAAGTTCCTGTGCCTTCGTGCTTAGCCAGGGAGTAACCTGCTCAGCCAGCTGAGGATGCGTATTGAGCAGCGTCCGCAGCAGCATTCTCCAGCTTTCTTCACGCTTTTTCTGCTGCTGCGGACGCTTTTTCTCTGCGATCTCAGGATAGCCCGGACGAGCGGGCGGTTCCGGCAGCGCCAGCAATTCCGCTACAGCGGCCAGAGCGGCATGGGGATATTTTTTGGCGAATGTTGACACGCGCTGCTGGCTGGGTTTGTTTTTATCCGCCACCAGCAGCAGCAGCCGGATAGCCTGCGGATGGTTAATTTGCGCCAGCAGGCTGCCGCAGTCATCCCGGTGCGCATATATCGCCAGCCTGGGGATCGCCGCCAGCCCCTGCTCGCGCAGCAGGGCCGCGCAGGCGGAGTAACCGTAGCGGTTTTCGTCGCACATCTCGCTGGCCTGACAATCGGTAAAGACATCAAGCCAGCAGGATTGCTCCAGTACTGCCAGCTTAGCAGGATCTGTCGCTACCGCTTTCAACCACTCGCTTGATGAACGGCTGGCGTATTTATCAGCGTCGAGCAGGCTATTCGCAACGTCCGGTCGTTCCGGCAACAGCAGGGCAATAAACGGTTTACGATTAAGCTCGATATCAGGGAGCGCGCGGATAAGTTTGTCAGCGCAGCGTAGCCAGATCGCCTCTTCAGCCAGCGAAAGGTGTTTTCGCAGACGCAGATCGAATTCGTGGTAAGTATCGCAGCGAAAACCGTACTGGTACGCTTTTTTCGGATGAGAAAAAACGATGCTGGGTGGCTGAAGATTGCTGTGGGTCACGGTGATAAATTGCCGTTCAATCACCACTTCGGTGGCATATTCCACGCCCCTTAGCTGGACGATTTCATCGAGTAGCTCGGGACTGTCATCTTCTGCCAGCCGGGTAAGCGCCGCCAGCGCGCGGGGGGGCATTGCCGGTTTGGCTTCGCCCACATAGCCGACCGCCTGCGCAATAGCCTGCCGCCATTCGGCAGTGCATGTTTCATAGTCCCACGTAAGGGCCTGAATATGCTGATAGCGCGAGGGAATATCGTTCGCCAGTCGTTGCAGGCGTCCCTCTTCGATCGGCGGTACCGGGTCGCCAGGCCAGCGGCGATGGCTTAACGGTTGTTTGCCCTTTTTAAAGGATAGCTCCAGCTGCGCGTCATCCGCCAGCCATGGCGGGAGTGCTGTGTTGTGCATAAACGTTCCTTGTGTTACTCAAACAGCCCGTCGATATCGTTAATCAATTCGCTGAGGGTGACGTTATCCAGCACCGAAAACGTGGCCTGCTGTTTGCCGTTGCCGCCCCAGCCGTACTGGTGCGCATTTTCGGCACACAGCCATATTTTGCTCAGCAGCTGCTCGGCGCTGAGTTCATCCGGCAGCAACCCGACGGCAAAGCCTTCGTCGATTTCCATCACCAGCGTCCACTGGCCCAGCGGTTTAAGCATCCAGCCAATCCAGCCTGCATCCTGCGGTTCGCCGCGCAGCCAGCCTTTATTCGCCAGCCCTATTACCCGCCCGCTCGGGCATTTGCGCCCGGCCCAGCGGGTCAGCTCGGTGGCCGCCAGTTCGGCGGTCGTCAGGGTGTAGCAGCTGCGGTCAAGCTGGCGGAACGGCGGCAGCAGCTCATAATCGGCGAACAGCTGACCGAAGGCGGCGGCGTCTTCCGCGGGCATTTCCAGCAGATGCGGAAGACCGATTTGGACCGCGCCTTGCGGCAGGGTGAACAGATCGTCATCGGCGTTACCGTAGCTGTTGTCTTCCGCCACGCGGAAGCAGGCCAGCAGCCTGTTTTCGGCGTCGTAGACTCCCCATACCAGGCGGCGGGTGAGGTGGCAGACCAGGGGATGATTAACCAGAAACTGCCGGAAGTTTTCCGCCGTCCAGCGGCGACGCTGGCACATGGCGGACTCCATGCGCGCGATTTGCTGGGCGGCAATCGTGCGGGCGTCTTTTTTCAGGGCTTTGTAGCGATTAACGGCCTCGGTAGCCAGCGCCTTATCATCGCTTTTATTCGGCTTCGGCAGGTCCTTAAGGCGGCTGCCGTTTTCATCGCGCACGTACGGCCTGAGGGCTTCATCAAAGCTAATGATAAAGCGCCGCGGGCCGAAATCGAGGGTCAAGGTTCCGTCGTCGTTGAGTCCCAGATCCGGCGCGAGGCGGTCCTCCAGCTCTTCCACGGTCAGCGCGCGGCTTGCGGCGATATGGCCGATTTTCTCTCTGGCGCGCTCCTGCAGGGCTTTGAACTTGAGTTTCCCGGCGATGCCGTTCAGCTGCATCAGGGCGATATCGGTGCCGATGGCGGCGAGAATATCCAGCCCGACGGTAGCGCGTTTATGTTGGGATTCTCCCGGCCAGGCGCGGATCAGCGGGGTGAGCGCGCGGGCGGTATCGTCGTTACCGAAGATGCCGAGCGCGGTAAAGGCCCAGCTCTCTTTCGACGGCGCGCCGGCGGTTTGCCAGGCGCTGAACAGATCCCAGGCGAAGGCGGCGAGTGATGCCACGGTACAGAGATCTTTTACCTGCTGCAGGCCGGGGTAAATACCTTCCTCTGACGGGAAGCGCAGCATTTCGCCGAGCGTTTTTAATGCGTCGTCCGGCAAGGCAAGGCCATTTTCCCGCAGCAGCGGTCGCGCCCACAGCGCGGGCTGATAAAACGCGGGCAGCTGCGGAATTTTCGTCGGATGGTTATCCAGCGGATCGAGCGCCAGTAGCGCGCCGACCGCCGCCATCACCTCCAGCCGATCGTAGCGGCGGGCAACCTGTTCAAGCAGCGGCTGATGACCGTTATCCATCAGCATGCGTATGGCCAGGCGCGCACTGTCCTGCGCTTCGCCCGCTTTACCAAGGGCGGCGGGCAGCAGGCCGGCAATGGCGTGCTCCGGATAGGCCAGCAGCCACTCGCGCGCCTCTTCGCGCAGCGTTTTCAGCTTGTGAAAGGCGCGGGCGACGATGGGGGCCAGTTCGCTGGCGGCAAACCAGATAGCGACCGGTAAATTCTCCTGCGGATAGCGGGACAGGGCGTGAATAAAACCCGGTAGCCCGGCAAGACGCAGATAGGCCATCACATATTCCCCGCCGGTATGGGGCTCTTTACTCAGCGAGCTCCAGGCATCGGCTGCCCGCCCGGCGGGCAGCGCGGTGAGCATATAAAGATTCCACTCCCCCGGATAAGGGGCGTGGTAAGCGTGGAATTCGGCGATCAGCGCAAGATAATCCTGCCGCCGCCAGGCATCTGCTGCGGCGTCGGAGGCGTGTTCATAGCGATTGTTTTGACGGCTCCAGACCCTGAAACCCAGGCGCGTAAGGTACGCTTTCTCACTCTCCTGTTGGCTCATCTCCACCTGCTGCGCGTACCAGCTCCGCTGGGCGAGAAGCGCGTTGGCCGCCTCTTCCGTCAGCATACAGGCCGGTTCTAAAGCCAGCGGCGTTAAGCTTAGCTGAGGGATCGGTGATTTTTTCTTTTTCGCCGTCCACGGGGGCGAAACCAGCAGCGGCGGCAGAATATCGGCCCCGGCGCAGTCGACCCGCTGGCTTAACTGCCGTTGGCAGGCTGCCAGCAGCGTTGCGGCCTGCGACGAGAGCCACGGCGAAATTTGCGCCGCCAGCTCCGGCTGCGCGCTCAGCAGGGTCATCAGCATAATGCGCCAGCGCTTCTCTTCTTTCTGCGCCAGCAGTTCGGCCAGCGCCGCCAGCGCCGCGTGCGGGAAGCGGGCGCTGGCGCGGGCCATCCGCTCGTGGCAGCGTTTGCCTTGTTCGCTCACCCGGATCAGCTGCATCAGCGCCTGGGGATGGTTCACGCCGCTTACCCGCTCTCCGCACAGGTCATCGTGAACGTAGGGCGCAAAGCGGGCGATACCGGCGACGCCCTGTTCGCGCATCACCGTCGCGTTCCAGACGCTGCCGTGGTAATAATCGTTAAACAGATTTTCCGTCTGGTAAGGCTCCAGCGCTTTGACCACCTGCGGGTCGCGGGCGACGACCTTCAGCCATTCCGCCGTCTTCACATTTTTGTGCGCCAGTACCCGACGGGCGATATCGTTCACGATATCCTGGCGTTCCGGCAGCAAGAGCGCCACCAGCGGCTGTTGCCCGATGGGCATATCCGGCAACGCGGCGATCAGTTTATCCACGCAGCGCCGCCAGAGCGCCTCATCCGCATGAGCCAGATGGGCGCGCAGGCGCACGTCGAGCAGCGCCGGCCCGCGCGCGCGGGTGGGTTCGGCGCGGAAAGTCACCTGAAGGGTTTGATAATTATAATCAAACTCAATGTGCTGCAGGGCGATAAACATCTCGATGGCATATTCCAGACCGTAAACGTAAACAATCTCGTCCATCAGACAGGCATTATCAGCGCTGCGCCAGCCGCGGCGCGTGGCTACCGCCACCTGAACCGCCAGCGCCGCGGGTGAAAGCGGGCCATCGGTCAGGGCCTGGTTGATGATTTGCTGCCAGTACGCGGAGCAGTCGGTAGAGTTAAAGGTGACGATATTCCCTGATTGTTTGTGGATCTCGTTGCCGAGGTCCATCAGTTTGCTATTTTCAGGCGCGGCGATCGTTTTACCGGGAAAGAGGCGAGAAGGGAGCACCTCTTCAAGCAGCTCATCCGATAAAAGCAGTTCGCCATCGTCCGCCAGCCACGGACGGGTGATGTCTGAGGGCGTTGAGGCGTATTCGGGCTGTGGGGCGGCTGGTGGCGATGCGGGTAAGGCAGGCTGCTCGGTGCGAGTATCTTCAACGTAGCCTTTGCGGGTTTTTTCGTTAATCAATTTGACTTCAGCCTTGCTGGCCGCCGCCGCGTCGGCAAAGGTTTTGATCTGGCTCTGCCCGTGTGTGCCAACCTTGCCCCAGCGTAGATGCAGCTCGTGGCCCTGCTGCTCAATCGCCCAGAATTTATGTGATTTTTCGTCCTGATAAATAAAGGTTTTCATCAACGTCCCTGTGTTTTTATCCAGCCTGGCGTTGATGCTAACAGCTATTGACAGGAACACCGAGGGTAGGGGTAGCAAGAATACAATTTTCAGAATTTATAAAATAAAAAAAAGCGCTGCCGGAGCAGCGCTTTATGCGTCATTACTTGACCTGCTGGCCCGGCTGAGCGCCGCTGTCCGGGCTGAGCAGGAAGATATCTTTCCCGCCAGGACCCGCGGCCATCACCATGCCTTCAGAAACGCCGAAGCGCATTTTGCGCGGCGCCAGGTTGGCGACCATCACCGTCAGGCGGCCAATCAGCACCTGCGGGTCCGGGTAGGCGGAACGGATGCCGGAGAAGACGTTGCGCTTCTCGCCGCCGAGATCCAGCGTCAGGCGCAGCAGCTTGTCGGAACCGTCCACGAACTCGGCGTTTTCAATCAGCGCGATGCGCATATCGACTTTGGCGAAATCGTCAAAGGTGATGGTTTCCTGAATCGGATCGTCCGCCAGCGGGCCGGTGACCGGCGCTGACAGCGCTTTGACTTCTTCTTTCGACGCTTCGACCAGCGCGTCAACCTGCTTCATCTCAATGCGGTTGTAGAGCGCTTTGAAAGCGTTAACCTTGTGACCGAGCAGCGGCTGCTGGATAGCATCCCAGCTCAGTTCGCCGTTGAGGAACGCTTCGGCGCGGGCGGCCAGCTGCGGCAGGACCGGCTTCAGCCAGGTCATCAGCACGCGGAACATATTCAGGCCCATGGTGCAGATGGCCTGCAGGTCGGCGTCGCGCCCTTCCTGTTTAGCCACCACCCACGGCGCCTGCTCGTCAACGTAGCGGTTCGCCACGTCGGCCAGCGCCATGATTTCGCGGATAGCTTTACCGAACTCCCGGCTGTCCCACGCTTCGCCAATGCTTGTTGCCGCATCGGTAAAGGTTTTATACAGCTGAGGATCGGCCAGTTCGGCGGACAGCATGCCGTCGAAACGCTTGTTGATGAAACCGGCGTTGCGCGAGGCGAGGTTCACCACCTTGTTGACGATATCGGCGTTAACGCGCTGCACGAAGTCTTCCAGGTTCAGGTCGATGTCATCGATACGCGACGAGAGCTTGGCGGTGTAGTAGTAGCGCAGGCTGTCTGCGTCAAAATGATTCAGCCAGGTGCTGGCCTTAATAAAGGTGCCGCGCGACTTGGACATCTTGGCGCCGTTGACCGTCACGTAGCCGTGAACGAACAGGTTGGTCGGTTTGCGGAAGCTGCTGCCTTCCAGCATCGCCGGCCAGAACAGGCTGTGGAAGTAGACGATATCTTTACCGATAAAGTGATACAGCTCGGCGGTGGAGTCTTTCTTCCAGTATTCGTCGAAGCTGGTGGTATCGCCGCGCTTGTCGCACAGGTTCTTGAAGGAGCCCATGTAGCCGATCGGCGCGTCCAGCCAGACGTAGAAGTATTTGCCCGGCGCGTTCGGGATTTCGAAGCCGAAGTACGGCGCATCGCGGGAGATATCCCACTGCTGCAGTCCGGACTCGAACCACTCCTGCATTTTATTCGCCACCTGCTCCTGCAGCGCGCCGCTGCGGGTCCACGCCTGCAGCATTTCGCTGAACGACGGCAGGTCGAAGAAGAAGTGCTCGGACTCGCGCATCACCGGCGTCGCGCCGGAGACGACCGATTTCGGCTCGATAAGCTCGGTCGGGCTGTAGGTCGCGCCGCACACTTCGCAGTTATCGCCGTACTGATCCGGTGATTTGCACTTCGGACAGGTGCCTTTTACAAAACGGTCCGGCAGGAACATGCCTTTTTCTGGATCGTAAAGCTGAGAGATGGTGCGGTTTTTGATAAAACCGTTCTCTTTCAGACGCGTATAGATAAGCTCCGACAGCTCGCGGTTCTCGTCGCTGTGCGTGGAGTGATAGTTGTCATAGCTGATGTCGAAGCCAGCAAAATCGGTCTGATGCTCCTGACTCATTTCGCCAATCATCTGTTCCGGGGTGATACCGAGCTGCTGCGCTTTCAGCATGATCGGGGTGCCGTGGGCGTCGTCGGCGCAGATGAAGTTGACCTCGTGGCCGCGCATTCGCTGGTAACGGACCCAGACATCAGCCTGGATGTGCTCCAGCATGTGGCCGAGGTGGATTGAGCCGTTTGCGTACGGCAGCGCGCACGTTACCAGAATTTTCTTCGCGACTTGAGTCATAGTGGGCATTACATCTTCTATTGTAAAAAGGGGTTTCGATGTTACCGCAAAGGCAATAATTTGGTAAGCCCAAAGCTTATTGTGGGGGAATTATTCCCTTTAAGGTAAACTTAACGCACAAGATTCAACTCACAATAACAAAGGAGTCGGGATGAGTTCGCAATCCCAGGCCAAATCCCCCGAGCGTCTGCGCGCGATGGTCGCCGGGACCCTGGCTAATTTCCAGCACCCAACCCTGAAACATAACCTCACTACGCTGAAGGCGCTGCATCACGTCGCCTGGCTGGACGAGACCGTGCACATTGAAATTCAGATGCCGTTCGTCTGGCATAGCGCGTTTGAGGTGCTCAAGGAGCAGTGCAGCGCCGAGCTGCTGCGCATTACCGGCGCTAAAGCTATTGACTGGAAGCTGACGCACAGCATCGCCACGCTGCAGCGGGTAAAAAATCAGCCCGGCATCAACGGCGTGAAAAACATCATCGCCATCAGCTCCGGCAAGGGCGGGGTGGGTAAATCGTCTACCGCGGTCAACCTCGCGCTGGCGCTGGCGGCGGAAGGGGCGAAAGTCGGCATTCTGGATGCCGATATTTACGGCCCGTCGATTCCGACCATGCTCGGCGCGGAAGATCAGCGTCCCACTTCGCCGGACGGCACCCATATGGCGCCGATTATGAAATTTGGTCTCGCCACCAACTCCATCGGCTATCTGGTCACCGACGACAACGCCATGGTCTGGCGCGGCCCGATGGCCAGCAAAGCGTTAATGCAGATGCTGCAGGAAACCCTGTGGCCGGATCTCGATTACCTGGTGCTGGATATGCCGCCGGGCACCGGTGATATTCAGCTGACGCTGGCGCAAAACATTCCGGTCACCGGCGCGGTGGTGGTGACCACGCCGCAGGATATCGCCCTGATCGACGCCAAAAAAGGTATCGTGATGTTTGAGAAAGTCGAAGTGCCGGTGCTGGGGATTGTGGAAAACATGAGCATGCATATTTGCAGCAACTGCGGACACCACGAGCCTATCTTCGGTACCGGCGGCGCGCAAAAGCTGGCCGAGAAATACCATACCCAGCTGCTGGGCCAACTGCCGCTGCATATCACCCTGCGCGAAGACCTCGACAAGGGGACGCCGACGGTGGTGGCGCGCCCGGAAAGCGAGTTTACCGAGACCTACCGCCAGCTGGCCGACCGCGTCGCGGCGCAGCTGTACTGGCAGGGGGAAGTCATTCCCGGAGAGATAGCCTTCCGCGCGGTCTAATCTCCTCACCCTCCTGAGCCGCCCGGCGCTTTTCGCCGTGCGGTTTTTTATTTTTTTCCGTCCCGGTTCTCTACCGAGGAGATAATCACCGCGCGAATAATATTGCTGTTAAATATTATTTATTTTTATTCACATTTAGCGATATTGAGATTAATCAATAAAACATATTGCTAACATTGTTTTCCTCTGGCGGTTGTGCGAGCTTTAATAGCAAAGAAGTACGATTTTAATTCGCCGTGATGAGGTTTAATTTTGGCTTTTTATTTGGCGAAACGTGGATGTTATCAGTAATACGTATATAAAAACGATGGAAGGAAAGTATAGCCGTACACATTTCCGGAGTGCATGATGAATAATATTGCTCTAATCGTTAAGTTACGAGAACTACTGGTTATTTTTATGCATACGCGCTCGCTGCCGGAGAAAGCAGCAGACGCGTTGCGTTATTGCCAGGAGCATCTCCCGATAGCTGAGATTCCGATTGGCGCTTATGGTGAGTACAGTGATATTTTTGAACAGATTGTTTTTTTATCGGATGACAAGAGTCGTACGGCCCCGGATGATTTACTGCGTAGCGGCGGCGATCTGATATTAAGTATTTTAATGCTCTATGAGCAGGTTGCTTCATATATTGCCGTCGAGGAATTTATGCACAAACAGAACCGCTTTAACGAATAGCGCTTTGCCACAAAAAAACGCCAGCGGCAGGGAGAGCGCGCTGGCGTTCAGCTTTTAGCGATGGTAGAAAATCTCGCCATCATAAATTTTGAGGATTTTCCCCTCGGTTTCGGTAATCAGCACGTAGCTTCCGCCCATATAGGTCCAGCGGGTCCCGGCATCCGGCGCAGGCAAATTGCGCTGCTGCCACTGCTTGATGTTGTATTCTGGCGTGAGGTACAGCGGCGGTACGGTATCGCCGATGTGAAATTGTTTAAAGTCCGCGGTGACCCCATCCAGCTCATATTTCTGTATACCTTCGCCGGTCGCCGCCCACGCGCCGCTGGCGCAGGCCAACAGTACGCCCAGAAGCATCATTTTTGTTTTACGCATAATTTCCCCATTATTATCCTGGACACAAAATCGCAGCCTCGTATGATTCCTGATACGTCAAGGGATTGGCAAGCGTTGGTTTGGTTAAAAGTGTAAGCAAACGGTGATGCAGCGCCGTTTTTCATCGGCGCGCGCCTGTTTTGAGAATAATCCGGGTTGAGGAGTGTGTATGTTCCGGCTGGAAGATCTGGCATTGTTTGTCCGCGCTGCGGCGTTAAGCAGCTTCAGCGATGCGGCGCGAGAGGCCGGGCTGCAGCCCGCGCAGGTGAGCGCGGCGATCAAGCGTCTGGAAACGACGCTGAATATCCGTCTTTTTGCCCGTTCGACGCGGAGTTTACGCCTGACGCCGGAAGGCGAAACCTGGCTGCCCTATGCCACGCAGATGCTTGATACGCTGCACGCGGGGCTGCAAAAAATCAGCACGCCGGATGACGAAGTACGCGGTACGTTACAAATTGCCGTGCCGTCCGACCTGGGGCGCAACTTGCTTCTGCGCGTGTTTCGCGCTTTTCGCCAGCGCCATCCCGCGCTGCGCCTGCGGATACTGTTTTCCGATCATCGGACCGACGTATTTAAAGATCCGGTAGACGTGGCGTTTCGCTACGGCGATAACGACGATGCCTCGTTTATTTCCCTGCCCGTCGCGCCGGAGAACCGCCGGATGCTGGTGGCCTCGCCCGGCTGGATAGCCGAACACGGCGAACCGAAGACGCTGGAAGATTTGGCCCGGCACAATGCGCTGACCTACGTGCTGCGCGGCAGGGCGTTCGATCGCTGGCCGCTGAGCCTGGACGGGAAGGTCCATTACGTGCAGGTTGCCGGCGCTATCGTGAGCGATGATGCGGAGGTGATTCGCCGCCTGGCGGTTGCCGGGGAGGGGATCGCGTTCAAATCTGAACTCGACGTCGGGGATGATATCCGTGAAGGGCGGCTCCAGGTGCTGTTGCCGGAGTATCAGGGCGACGTGGTGCCGCTGAATATGATTTGCCCGCACCGCAAGCAGCTTTCGCCTGCGGTACGGCTGCTGTATGAGGCGGTGAAAGAGGCGTGCGAAGCGGTTCATTCCCGCGAGCCCTCTGCGGGCCGCTAGTGCCGACTCGGGAATGGTACTGGGGTGATAAATCGGCGTGGCTTGTTCCCGACTCGCGCTGCGCTTAGCCGGGCTACGGGTTCACAGCAATCTGCGGGCCGGTAGCCCGGACAGGTGCGCCAGCGCCGCCTCCGGGAATGGTGTCGGGGTGAAGTATCAGCGTGGCTTGTTCCCGGCTCGCGCTGCGCTTAGCCGGGCTACGAGCTCACAGCAATCTGCGGGCCGGTAGCCCGGACAGGCGCGCCAGCGCCGCCTCCGGGAGAACGATCGGTGCGAAGCTTAATGCTTCACCAGCGTGGCAAAGTAGTAGACCAGCGGAATCGCAAGGATCCACAGCCCGATGGGGATTTCCCGCCATTTGCCGGCAATCGTTTTAATCACCACATAAAACAGCAGCCCGCCGGCAATCCCGGTCCCGAAGCTATTGGCAATCAGCGTAATCATCACCATCATCAGCACCGGCAGGCCGTCGGTGAAGTTTGCCAGGTCTACTTTGCGCAGGCCGCTGAACATATTCAGGCCAATGAGGATCAGCGCAGGCGCGGTCGCCTCTTTCGGAATCATCAGCGCCACCGGGGTAAACAGCAGCATCAGGAGGAACATCACCGCCGCCGACAGCGCGGTCAGCCCGGTTTTACCGCCGGCTTCCGCTGCCGCCGAGGATTCAATCAGCGCGGTCGCCGCCGGAATGCCCAGCCAGGGGCCAACGGCCGCGGCGATCGAATCAACCATAAACGGGCGATTGATATGCGGCATATTGCCTTCTTCATCCAGCAGACCCGCTTCGCCGCCTACCGCCAGCGTGGTGCCCATCGTGGAAAAGAACTCTGAGGCGAAAAAGACGAACAGGAACGGCAGGAAGGCGATATTCAGCGCGCCCAGCATATCGATTTGCCCCAGCACCGGCGTCAGCGAATGCGGCATATCGATAAAGCTGCCCGGGAGTCTGGTGACGCCCATCGGAATGCCGACCAGGGTGGCAAAGAGAATCGCCCACAGAATCGACCCAGGAATTTTTCTCGCCTGCAGGGCGATGGCCAGAAACAGCCCGCAGAGCGCCACCAGCGCCCCCGGCGAGAGAAAATCGCCGAGCATCAGGGCGTTGGTTTTGGCGTTGGCCAGCACCAGCCCGGCGTTACGGAAGCCCAGCACCGCGACGAACAGCCCGATGGACGCCGTCAGGCCGAGCTTGATCGACTGCGGCACCGAACGGGTCACCACTTCACGCAGGCCGAACTTCGTTAGCAGGAAAAACAGAATCCCCGACCAGCAGGCGATACCGAGACCGACCTGCCAGCCAATGCCTTCGCTGCCCGCCAGCGTGACGCCGACCAGCACCGAGCCGCCGATGCCCGGCCCGACGATAAACGGCAGGTTGGCATAAAACGCCATCAGCAGCGTACCGCCGACGAACACCAGGATCGTGCCGGTGGTTGCCGCGCCTTTATCCATCCCGCCAACCGCCAGCAGGCCGGGGATAACCACCAGCAGATAGGCGGCGGCGAGAAAGCCGGTGATGCCCGCGAGGCATTCGGTGCGCAGCGTACTGCCGCGGGAATACAAGGCAAAACGGCGCTCCAGCCAGCTACCTTGCGCGGATGAGTTAAGGGTGTTGTCGGCCATGCTCAGGCTCCCTGATGATTATTGTTGTGTTCTGTGCGTTCCGGGATTTCCCGGCTCTCTATCAGCGGCTCGACTATCTGGCGGGTGCCGCCGTCGGTCAAACCTAAATCCGTCAAATGCGGACCGGCATTACAGGCCAGGCAGGTACCCTCAATCGCCTTAAATACGCGGTAGGGCGGCTCCCAGTCGGCGATTTCCGCGCTCAGGTCGCGAAGCTCGCGGAACTGCCGCGCCAGCTCCGTGGCGGGTAAGTCGGAGAGCATCCCGGCAATCGGCATCGCTACGTGGGCGAGGATTTTTCCCTGCTGCGATAGCGCCATGCCGCCGCCGGATTCGATCAGCCGGTTTGCCGCCAGCGCCATATCGTCAGGATCGCGGCCGAGCACCACCAGGTTGTGGGAATCGTGGGAGTAGCTGGTGGCGATAGCGCCGCGCAGTTCGCCCCAGCCCTCTAATAGCGCAATTTGCGGTTTTGCTTCGTGGCGGCCGTGGCGATGCTTAACCCAAATCAGGCTAAATCCGTCCGGGATTTGCACTTTGCCATCGCGGACCTGTACCTCAACCTCTCCCCACTGGGTGAAGCGTGCGCCGCGGATATGCCGCAGGCGGGCGACGCCGTGGCGAATAGCGCCGACGCGAAGGATAAAATCGGCTGGGCTGAGCAGCGGCATCTGCAGGGTATCGCGCGGCGGGGTCACGCCGCTCGCCGACGGAATCGACTCAAGTAGGGCGCCCTCACGGGCAATCAGCTTACCGGCGACGTAAACTTCCCGCGCGGCGAGCTTTTCTAATGAATCGAAAACTACCAGATCGGCACGGCGTCCGGCGGCAATCAGCCCCAGATCGTTACGCTGCAGACGGATCGCCGCGTTTAAGGTGGCGAAACGCAGGACGTCAGTTGCCGGCAATCCGTGCTCAATCAGCAGGTTGAGCAGGGCGATAATGCCGCCTTTTTCCAGCAGCATATCCGGCGGCACATCGTCGGTGCAGACGGTGATTTGCGAGGAGAGATGCGGCAACGATTTCAGTGCGTTAACGATATCCGGCAGCAGGTAAGGGTGCGAACCGCGGATCTCTACCGTCAGCCCGGCGCGCAGTTTTTCCAGCGCATCTTCCGCCGAGGTGAGTTCGTGATCGGAGGTGACCCCGGCGGCGAGATAGGCCTGCAGATCCGCGCCGCTCAGGCCGCGCGCGTGGCCTTCAATCAGCTTGCCGCTGTCCAGGCCGGCCTGGATAATCTCCTGCATCCTCTCGCTGCCGTGCAGCACGCCATGCATGTCCATCACTTCGGCGACGCCGCAAACTTCCGGCCAGGCCAGCATAGCGGCCATTTCCGCGCCGGCGAAATCGGCGCCGGACATCTCCAGCCCCGGCGTGGACGGTACGCTGGAGGGGGCGGCGACCATCACCTGCAGCGGCAGATGGCGGCTGGCGGCGACGGCGTAGCGCACGCCCTCAACGCCCAGCACGTTGGCCAGCTCGTGCGGGTCCCAGAATACCGCCGTCGTGCCCTGAGCCAGGACGATTTCGGCATAGCGTTCAGGCGGCAGGTGAGAGCTTTCAAGATGGACGTGGGTATCCATCAGCCCCGGAGACAGGAAACACCCCGCCAGCGAGCGGCGTTCGTGGGCATCGGAGCGGCTGCCGCGCGGGTGCACGCTGGCGATCCTATCGCCGACGATCCCGACATCGGCCTCGCGAATTTCGCCGGTGGCCATGTCGACAATCTGCGCGTCGGTTAATAAGAGATCGAAAGGGGATTCTCCGCGCGCGGCCTGCACGGCGCGGCGGCGAGTTTCAGCACTGCTGGACATAACAACTCCGGCACAAGGATAATGGGGATACTCTAGGGGCAGAGCAAACGTTTGCCCAGATGAATAAATTTATCGCCCGATAACCTCGGGTTATTCTGCATGCTCACCGTTGACGAAAACATGATGACCGAACCCTGGCAGCGTCTGCCCGCGCTCTCTCTCAAGCAGATTCAGTACTTTGTGACCCTGGCCCAGCTGCGTCACTTCACCGACACCGCTAACCGGTTGGCTATCAGTCAGCCGGCGCTAAGCAGCGCGCTGCGGCAAATCGAGACGGTGCTGGGCGGTAAGCTGGTCAACCGCACCGCCTCGGCGGTCACCTTAACCGAACTCGGGGCGGCGATTTTGCCCCACGCCCGGCGGGTGCTGAGCGTGGCGCAGCTGGCGTTTCAGGATATGCAGCAGATAGTCGAGGCCGGCGGCGACGGTACGGTGCGTATCGGTCTGGTGCCCTCGGTGAGCTCGCTGCTATTTCCTCTGCTGCCGCAAACGCTGGCTCAGGCGTTTCCGCGCCTGAGAGTGGAGTTTCACGATCAGACTAACGACGCCCTGTTTTGCGAGCTGCAGTCGGGAAAGATAGATTTTGCCGTAGGCGCAATAGACCGTTCGTTACCGCCTGAGCTGCAGGTTTATCCTCTGCGCGAAGATCCGTTTGTGGCGGTGCTGCACTGCGACGATCCGCTGGCCGGGCAGCCGCATCTGCCGTGGAAGCTGCTCGCGGGGCGCGATATCGCGGTGTTCTCAAAGGGCAATATTCAGCGCCTGGTCGGCGCGCTGGCGGAGAGCCATCGCCTCACGCTGCATACGCGTTATCAGGTTGACTATATTGAAACGCTTTACGGCCTGGTGCGTTCCCGGCTGGCGGTGGCGATTCTGCCTGAGCTTTATACCACTCACCTTCAGGATCCGGCGTTAAAGGTGGCGCAACTTCAGCAGCCGGCGCTGACGCGAACCGTGGCGCTGATGCGCGGGCCGCAGCCTCTGCCGCCGCTGATAGAAGCGTGTTTTACATTATTACTGAGTTCGCTGCGGGAAGTGAATCTGTAGAGGCCGTTGCTCTCTCAGCTTGTTGTGGTGAAATGCGAGAGAGGTAACGGAATAGTTTCTTGTGCCTTTTAAAATCAAATAGTTATGGCTCTTTAAAAACATCAATTTGTTGCAAAAATGTCGGTAGATTGTTCTTGGTGGATAAATTTATTATAAAACAATAAGATATGGTTAGTGTGTTCCCCGCGCCAGCGGGGATAAACCGGTGATGTACTGCCTGGCACCCTGCAGGGATTGGTGTTCCCCGCGCCAGCGGGGATAAACCTGGGAGCATAACCGCTTCCCGTGGAATTTTGACGTGTTCCCCGCGCCAGCGGGGATAAACCGGCCATCAATAATGTTTAAATTTTCCGGGCAAAGTGTTCCCCGCGCCAGCGGGGATAAACCGGTTGAGATTGATGTGGGGCTGGACGGTAAAATGTGTTCCCCGCGCCAGCGGGGATAAACCGGACTTATAGCCATCGCCCATGTCGAATACCCAGTGTTCCCCGCGCCAGCGGGGATAAACCGGCGGTGAACTCAGTTGCAAGTGGGCAGGGTGAGTGTTCCCCGCGCTAGCGGGGATAAACCACAGTCAATGTTTCCCGAACATGGTTCTAAAGAGTGTTCCCCCGCAGCTGGCCGCCGCGGGGGCTGATTTACGGCGTCACGATATTGAACCAGAACTCAAATTTATCCATATAGCCCAGCATCTCATCCAGCTTCGCGCCATCGCCGGTCACTTTCACTTCACCCTTATCCTGCGCCTGTTTTAGCGTTTCCTCTTTCAGGATGATTTTGTTCAGCGTGGCGCGATCCAACGCGATGGTAGCATCCGCATCCTTGGCTTCGGCATCGGCGGTGTGGTTGAGCACGCCGTTTTCCAGCTCCAGCTTATATTTACCGCCATCGTTACCCAGGTCGATATTGAACACCGCTTTGGCGGTTCCGGCTTTCTCACCATTAATATGCACCGCAAGGTAATCGAAGAACATTTCCGGGGTCATCGCCCGTACGGTATCCGGGCTGGCGGTGTTCGGCGTCGGGCCTTTCACTACGCCGTTGCGTAGCTCCTGAGCGCCGGTCAGGTAGAAATTACGCCACGGTCCTGATTCCGCCTGATAGCCCAGCTGCTCCAGGGCATCGGCTTCCAGATTGCGCGCCTCCAGATTACCAGGATCGGCGAAGACAATTTTACTCACGACCTGCGCTACCCAGCGATAGTTGCCCTGGTTGTAGTCCTCTTTGGCTTTCTTGAGGATAGCGTCGGCGCCACCCATATAATCAACGAATTTCTTCGCCGCTTCTTCCGGCGGCAGTTCATCCAGCGTAGCCGGGTTGCCGTCGAACCAGCCGAGGTAGAGGACGTAAGTCGCTTTTACGTCATGGCTGACGGAACCGTAGTAGCCGCGGTTGGCCCAGGTGTTGGCCAGGCTGTCCGGCAGCTTGAATTTGGCGGCGATCTCATCGCGGGTCAGGCCCTCGTTGGCCATGCGCAGGGTCTGGTCATTGATGTATCGATACAGATCGCGCTGGCTCTTCAGCAGGTTCACCACGTTCTCATTGCCCCAGGTCGGCCAGTGGTGCTGGGCCATAATGATTTCGGCCTTGTCGCCCCAGCGTACGATGGCGGCGTTGATATATTTCGACCACGGCAGCGGTTCACGAATTTTCGCTCCGCGCAGCGAGTAGGTGTTATGCAGGGTGTGGGTGACGTCTTCTGCGGATTCAATCAGCTTCTTCTCTTCGATATACCACAGCATTTCCGACGGTGCTTCTGAACCCGGCGCCAGCATAAAATCGTAGGTCAGCCCGTCGATGGTCTCTTTCTGACCATCTTTCTCGATGATATTGGTGGGAGCAATCAACGTGACGGTGCCGGCGGAGGTCGTGGTGCCGAGGCCTGCGCCAACCTGGCCGGTGGCATCCGGTTTCAGCAGGTTGCCGTACATATAGCTGGCGCGGCGGCTCATTACGTTCCCGGCCATAATGTTTTCAGCAACGGCGGCTTCCATAAAACCGGAAGGCGCGTAGATTTTGACTTTACCGGATTTCACATCGGCTTCATCGACCACGCCGCGAACGCCGCCGTAATGATCGACGTGGCTGTGGGTGTAGATCACCGCAACGACCGGCTTATTGCCGCGATTTTTGTAATACAGATCCATTCCGACCTTTGCGGTCTCCGCCGATACCAGCGGATCGACAACGGTGATGCCTTCTTTGCCTTCGATAATGGTCATGTTGGAGAGATCGAGGTTGCGGATCTGGTAAACGCCTTCGGTCACTTCAAACAGGCCGCTAATATTGATCAACTGGGATTGACGCCAGAGGCTGGGGTTGACCGTATCCGGCGCCTTTTCACCCTCTTTAACAAAGTTGTACTGCTGCGGGTTCCAGATAACGTTGCCCTGTTCGCCTTTAATCACCTCCGTAGGGAGCGCGGCGATAAAGCCTTTATGCGCGTTGGTAAAGTCGGTGTTATCGGAGAAGGGAAGCTGTTTGTACAGCGCGTCGTTTGCCTGTTTGGTTGCCGCGGCGGCTGCTTTGGGAGACGTTTCCGCCCAACTGGTCATGGGGAGGGTCGAAATGATTCCTGCCAGAGCCAGACTTTTCATAATCGGTGTTAATTTCATCGGAATCCTCATGGGTTTACGCTGATTCACTCGTTAATTTCGATATGACGCCGGGTTACATCCTGTAACGCCTTCTAAACTATAAACACGTATCTGAAAAAGTGTTTATTTTGTTAATTATTTGATTGCTTATTGTTAAATTCAGATCGGCGTACGCTCCTCTAACCGCGCCAGGCCAGCTTGCGTTGTCCCGCGACTTACCGTAACCTGCCCGCTGAGAACGTTTTTATCTCTCAATGACTCGGGGTGCCCTTCTTTGTGAAGGCTGAGAAAAACCCGTACCACCTGATCTGGATAATGCCAGCGTAGGGAAGTCAGAGACCGCAGGGTCGTCGCTTCTTCATCGCCTGGCGGGAGCAAACGATGTCTGACCTGCTGAACCCCGCGCATATCGCCCATCTGCGGCACCTTTTTCACCGTCATTCCCCTCTTGTGCACTGCATGACGAACGACGTGGTGCAGACCTTTACCGCCAACGTCCTGTTAGCGATTGGCGCATCCCCGGCGATGGTTATCGACCCGGACGAAGCCAGCCAGTTTGCCGCTATTGCCGATGCGCTGCTGATTAATGTCGGTACGCTGACCGTCGAACGCGCGGCGGCGATGCGTGCGGCGGCGCATAGCGCAACGCAGGCGGGCAAGCCCTGGGCGCTGGACCCGGTGGCGGTCGGCGCGCTGACCTTACGGACAGAATTTTGCCGGGAGCTGCTGGCGCTGCAGCCTGCCGCCGTTCGCGGTAATGCCTCGGAAATTATGGCCCTGGCCGGAATGAGCGGCGGCGGGCGCGGCGTCGATACCACCGATACCGCCGCCGCAGCGCTGCCCGCGGCGCAGGCGCTGGCCCGCCAGTTGAATACCGTGGTCGCGGTCACCGGCGAGGTCGATTACATCACCGATGGCCAGCGCACGCGCGCGGTCACCGGCGGCGATCCGCTAATGACCCGGGTAGTCGGCACCGGCTGCGCGCTATCGGCGGTGGTTGCCGCCGCTGCGGCGATGCCCGGCGATCGGCTGGAGAACGTGGCCGCGGCCTGCGGTCTGATGAAGCTGGCGGGGGGAAAAGCGGCGCGGCAAGGCGGCCCCGGCAGCTTTACTCCCGCCTTTCTCGATGCGCTCTACGCGGGAGGTGACCTGTGAAACGAATTAACGCGTTAACCATCGCCGGCACCGACCCGAGCGGCGGCGCGGGGATCCAGGCGGATCTCAAAACCTTCTCGGCGCTGGGCGCTTACGGCTGCTCGGTCATCACCGCGCTGGTGGCGCAAAACACCCGCGGCGTCCAGTCGGTGTACCGTATAGAGCCTGATTTTGTCGCCGCGCAGCTCGATTCGGTCTTCAGTGATGTGCGCATCGATACCACCAAAATCGGGATGCTGGCGGAAACCGATATCGTCGAGGCGGTGGCGGAACGGCTGGCGCGCTACCGGATAACCAACGTGGTGCTGGATACCGTCATGCTGGCAAAAAGCGGCGATCCGCTGCTCTCAGCCTCGGCGGTGGAGACGCTGCGCCAGCGCCTGCTGCCGCAGGTGTCGCTGATCACCCCGAACCTGCCGGAGGCGGCGGCGCTGCTGGATGCGCCACATGCCCGAACGGAAAAGGAGATGCTGGAGCAGGGCAGAGCGCTGCTGGGAATGGGCTGCGGAGCGGTATTAATGAAGGGCGGCCATCTTGATGATGCGGAAAGCCCTGACTGGCTCTTTACCCGCGACGGGGAGCAGCGCTTTACCGCGCCGAGAGTCCAGACCAAAAACACCCACGGTACCGGCTGTACGCTGTCGGCGGCGCTGGCGGCGCTGCGTCCGCGTTACGATGATTGGGGGCGAACCGTGGCGGAAGCCAAGGGCTGGCTCTCTGCGGCGCTGGCGCAGGCCGATTCGCTGGAAGTGGGGCACGGCATCGGTCCGGTCCACCATTTCCACGCCTGGTGGTAACCGGCAAGACAACGTGTCAGCAGACTATGCTGAAAAAATAGGCTCCCGGCTGGAAAATATGCTGAGTCGGTACCAGGCTTAACCTGCCCAAAATAATTGGGTTGGGAAAACGCATGCCGGTTTCGACCGGCACTTACGGGAGATAGCTATGACTGATATTACGCAGTTGCTTGGCAAAGATGCCGACACGCTTTTACAGCACCGCTGTATGACGATTCCAGCCGACCAGCTCTATTTACCGGGGGCGGATTATGTCGATCGGGTGATGGTGGATAACAATCGTCCGCCGGCGGTGCTGCGTAATATGCAAACCCTGTATAACACCGGCCGCCTGGCGGGAACCGGGTATCTGTCGATCCTGCCGGTCGACCAGGGCGTAGAGCATTCTGCTGGCGCCTCTTTTGCCGCCAACCCGCTGTACTTTGATCCGAAAAATATCGTCGAACTGGCCATTGAGGCCGGTTGTAACTGCGTGGCCTCCACCTATGGCGTGCTGGCCTCGGTGTCGCGCCGCTATGCGCACCGCATCCCCTTCCTGGTCAAACTGAACCATAACGAGACGCTGAGCTACCCGACCGAATACGATCAGACGCTGTACGCCAGCGTTGAGCAGGCATTCAATATGGGCGCCGTGGCGGTCGGGGCGACGATCTATTTCGGTTCCGAGCAGTCTCGTCGGCAAATCGAAGAAATCTCCGCTGCGTTTGAACGCGCGCACGAGCTGGGCCTGGTGACCGTGCTGTGGGCCTATCTGCGTAATTCGGCGTTTAAGAAAGATGGCGTCGACTACCATGTTTCCGCTGACTTAACCGGCCAGGCCAACCACCTGGCGGCGACCATCGGCGCGGATATCGTGAAGCAGAAAATGGCGGAAAATAACGGCGGCTATAAAGCGGTGAACTTCGGCTATACCGATGACCGGGTTTACAGCAAGCTCACCAGCGATAATCCGATCGATCTGGTGCGTTACCAACTGGCGAACTGCTATATGGGCCGCGCCGGGCTGATTAACTCCGGCGGCGCGGCGGGTGGCGAAACCGATCTCTCCGACGCGGTGCGCACGGCGGTTATCAATAAGCGCGCGGGCGGCATGGGGCTGATCCTGGGACGTAAGGCGTTTAAAAAATCGATGGCCGACGGCGTGAAGCTGATCAATGCCGTGCAGGATGTCTATCTGGACGGCAAAGTCACTATCGCTTAAGCACTCGCGTCGTCTGCCTTCCCCGGCGGCGCTGCGCTTGGCCGGGCTACCGGTTCACCGCCGTCTGAGGATCGGAGCCCAGACAGGCGCGTCAGCGCCGCCTCCGGGAAGCTATGCAGAGCAGGGTGACCGGTTCACCGCCGTCTGCGGGCCGGTAGCCCGGACAGGCGCGTCAAGCGCCGCCTCCGGGAAGCTATGCAGAGCAGGGTGACCGGTTCACCGCCGTCTGGGGGCCGGTAGCCCGGACAGGCGCGTCAGCGCCGCCTCCGGGAAGCCATGCAGAACAGGGGACGGGTTCACCGCCGTCTGTGGGCCGGTAGCCCGGACAGGCGCGTCAAGCGCCGCCTCCGGGAAGCCATGCAGAGCAGGCGACGGGTTCACCGCCGTCTGGGGGCCGGTAGCCCGGACAGGCGCGTCAAGCACCGCCTCCGGGAAGCCATGCAGAGCAGGGCGACGGGTTCACCGCCGTCTGGGGGCCGGTAGCCCGGACAGGCGCGTCAAGCGCCGCCTCCGGGATCCCGCTTATTCGCGAATCAGCCGCGCCGTGTGCTGTAGCGTTTTATACGCTTCATAGCGCCGTTGATGCTCGGCGCTATACTGCGCAACGCAGCGATAGGTTTTATCCACCCGCGTAAACTGCTTCATCGCTTCCGGTAGGGAAGGGGCGACTTTACCTGCTACCGCGCCGAGGATGGCCGAACCTAACAGTACCGGCTCGCTGCTGGCGGTGCTAACTACGGTAACGCCGCAGGCATCGGCTAATAACTGACGCACCAGCGGATGCTGTCCGGCACCGCCGCTAATGATGATATTCTCGCTGCGGATGCCGCACGTCTTCTGCGCGTCAATAATCTGCCGCAGGCCGTAACCGATCCCGCACAGCCCGGCGACGTAGAGCGCCATCAGATTGTCCAAATCCCGCTCCATCCCCAGTCCGGCGATAATCGCTTTCGCATGCGGGTCGGCCAGCGGCGCCCGATTACCTAAAAATTCAGGCACCACGTGCAGCCCGGCGGCGAGGTTAACCGCCGCAGAAGGGGTTTCCACCTGCGCCAGCACGCGATCCGCCAGCCAGACCGGCAGCGGGAGGCCTGCGGATTTCGCCCGGTCGCGAGCCTCCGCCGCAGCCGGATGGAAGCTCAGCAACTGGTCGATGGCCGCCCCGGCCGCGCTCTGTCCGCCTTCGCTCAGCCACAATCCCGGCACCATCGCCGAATAGTAAGGACCCCAGACGCCGGGCACGAACACCGCTTCCTGAGTGGAAGTCATGGTGCAGGAGGAGGTGCCGAAGACGTAGGCCATATTGTTGACCGCGCCGTTCAGCACGCCGACGGTGCCGATACCGCCCGCGTGGGCATCGATCATACCGACCGCCACCGGAGTACCGACGGGCAGGCCCATCTCCTCTGCCGCCGTGGCGCAGAGGCCGTCGCCGCAGGGGGTTCCCGGATCGACAATCCGCTGGCCGATGCGGACAAAATCTTCATCCGCCAGCTCTTCGAGGCCAATCTGGCGGAAGTACCCGGCGTCCCAGCGTTGTTCATGCGCCAGGTAGGTCCATTTACAGGTCACGGTACACGCCGAGCGGGCTAAATCGCCGCTTGAGCGCCAGGTCAGATAATCCGCCAGATCGAAGAAGTGGCGCGCCTGCTGGTAAATGTGCGGGCGGTTCTCCTTCAGCCAGAGAATTTTCGGCGTTTCCATCTCCGGCGAGATTTTGCCGCCAACGTACTGCAGCACCGGGTGGCCCGTGGCGTTAATTTTTTCCGCCTGGCCAGTGGCGCGATGATCCATCCAGACGATAATGTTACGGTCCGCATCTTCCGAAGGCCCGACCGCCAGCGGCGCGTCGTTTTCGCCGATCACCACCAGCGAGCAGGTGGCATCGAAGCCGATACCGGCAATTGACGATGGAGCGACCCCGGCGCTGGCCACCGCCGTTTTAATGCAGTAGCACACCGCCTGCCAGATCTCGCGGCTCGACTGTTCCACCACATTTCCGGCACTGCGAAACAGGGTAATTTCCCGGGTCGCGTGGGCGAGAAGGTCGCCCCGCAGATTGAACACCCCGGCGCGAACGCTGCCCGAACCGACATCGACGCCAATAATATGTTGCGTATCGCTTTGCATAAAATCCTCTCACACAGGCTGGTTGAACGGTCAGAGATCGACGCTGTTAGGCAGAATCACGATGTCGCGTACGGTGACGTTTTTCGAGCGCGTGACCATAAACAGTACCGACTCGGCCACTTCAATCGGCTGCATCAGGCTGCCGTTGGCCAGCGCTTCGTCCATTTTTGCTTTTGGCCAGTCGTCCAGCAGGGCGGTGACCACCGGACCCGGCAGCACGGCGCCGACGCGCACGCCGTACTGGGAAACCTGGCGACGGGTGGTATGCACAAACGCCTGGACGGCAAATTTCGACGCGGTATAGATAGGTTCCCAGATCACCGGCACCACGCCCGCGATAGAGCTGGTGAAGATAATATCGCCGGATTTTTGCGCGATAAGATGCGGCAGGACGCTGCGCACGCAGCGGAAGGCGGCGTTGATGTTGAGATGCAGCACGCGGTCCCATACGTCCGGGTCGCCTTCAGCCACCGGCCCGCCGATATAGGCTCCGGCGTTGGCGTGGAAAATATCGAGACGTCCGGCAAGGCGTAAAATGCCCTGCAGCAGGTTATCAACCTGTTCCGCCTGCATCAGGTCAACCTGCAGGGCGAAGGCGTTTTCGCCTAGTTCAGCGACGATTTTGTTGAGCTTCTCGCCTTCGCGGTCGATAAGCACCACTTTAGCGCCAGCCCCGAGCAGGGTTTTCGCGCATTCGAGGCCGATACCGGATGCCGCGCCGGTGATAGCGGCGACTTTACCGCTGAGGGAAGTATTCATAGAGGAGACAGAGTGGTTCATTTTATAATCCTTTACAGAGTCAGTTGGCGCTAACGAACACGAGGGCATCACGTTCGACGCCAGGGGCGAAAACTTGTTAAGGTATTGAATATGAGCCTCATTATTTGATGTTCGCTGGAATATTAACGCTCAATGCGTGAAGGCTCCGGCGGGTAAAATGCAAGCTCAATCGATGAAGCTCATGTTGCTCCAGCTTCATCGATTGAGCAAGTGGGGAAATTAACAGCGAAATGATTTTGTGACGCAAGTTGGAAAAATGAAGAAAATCACGATTTACGACCTGGCGGAACTCTCCGGCGTTTCGGCGAGCGCGGTCAGCGCCATTCTTAACGGCAACTGGAAAAAGCGCCGCATCAGCGCGAAGCTTGCCGAAAAGGTCACGCGGATTGCCGAAGAGCAGGGATATGCCATCAACCGCCAGGCCAGCATGCTGCGCAGTAAAAAATCGCACGTCATTGGCATGATTGTCCCCAAATACGATAACCGCTATTTCGGTTCAGTCGCTGAGCGTTTTGAGGAGATGGCCCGCGAGCGCGGCCTGCTGCCGATCATTACCTGTACGCGCCGTAGCCCGGAGCTGGAAATTGAAGCGGTAAAAGCGATGCTCTCCTGGCAGGTTGACTGGGTGGTGGCGACCGGGGCGACCAACCCGGATAAAATTACCGCCTTATGCCAGCAGGCGGGGGTTCCGGTGGTTAATCTCGACCTGCCGGGTTCTCTTGCGCCATCGGTGATTTCGGATAACTACGGCGGCGCGAAGGCGCTGACGCATAAGATCCTCGCCAACAGCGCCGGGCGTCGTGGGACGCTGGCGCCGCTGACCTTTATCGGCGGACGCAGCGGCGACCATAATACCAGCGAGCGTTTACGCGGCTTTCACGATGCGCACCGGGAGCAGGGGCTGAGCGTGCCGCAGGAGAACATCCTGGCGCCCGGTTATTCGAAAGGTAAAGTCGAGGCCTGCCTACAAGCGCGGTTTGGCGCCGCGAAGACCTCATTGCCGGGGATATTTGTCAACTCGACGATATCGCTGGAAGGAGTGGTGCGTTGGCTATCGCAGGCGGGATTGACCGGCAGCGAGCAGCCGCCGATGGGCTGCTTTGACTGGGACCCGTTTGTCTATCTGCTGGGGCACGATATCGACATGGTGCAGCAGGACGTGCCGGCGATGCTGGAAGCGGTGTTTCAGATTATCGATTCCGGCGATGCCAGCCAGCAGCGGATTGAAATCCCGCCGCTGTTGATGAGCAGCCGCTGAGCCGCTTGCTGGCGGTTGACGTTAGCGCGTCAGCAGCCAGCGGGCGGTATGTTCATCGGTCACCAGGCCATTGATCCAGCCGCCTTTAAGCGCCGCCAGAATCGCCGGACGTTTGTACTCGCCGCACGCCACCGCGATACGCGGACACTGGTTCTGGCGAATGTCATAGCTGGTAATCATTCTGTTGATTTCGCTGTCAACCACGCCGCCTTCGGCATCGATAAAGCGCCCCATGATCTCGCCGATGCCGCCGCGGGCGGTCAGCTCATCCATCTGCGCCTGATTGATAAAGCCGTCTTTGAAAATCGGGCTTTGGGTACCTAATGGCCCAATGCCGACAAAAATAACGTCCGCCCGGCGGGCGACGGCGGAAACGCTGCAAAACAGCCGGCTGGTGCACCACATGTCGTACTCCTCCTGGGTCTGCGCGTAGCGCGGCGCGGGCCACTGATAGTACTTGGCCTTAATTTTGCTGGTCAGCAGCAGCGGGACGTCATCGTAATAGTTGCACTGGCCGTCGGCGTCCATGGCGCTGATCAGCGCCACGCAGCGGGTATTCTGGCTATCGAAATCGATGCGCTGCAGCGCTTTTTTCAGGGTCAGGCCGGAACCCAGGCCGATGATTTTCTCTTTATCATCCTGCAGATAGCGGGCCATCAGCTGATAGCAGCCGAACGACACGCTATCGAGGGTGCTTTCTTCGTTAAAGGCGGGCACGATATTGCACTCGATAAGCCGGTACTTCTCCTGCAGCAGCTGCGCGTAATCGAGGCAGTTAGCCACCGGATGGTGCAGGCTAATCGACACGATCCCTTCTTCTTTCGCGGCGGCGATCAGCCGCTGCACCACCGGCCTCGAGGTGCCAAGCTGGCTGGCGATTTCGCTCTGATTCTGCCCGGCGATGTAGTACATCCACGCGGCGCGGACCTTCTGATCCAGCCGGATATCGTCTTCTTTGCTCATGGTTTCCCGCCCTAAGTTGCTGGCCGCGGCGATAATTTCACCCGGCGAATACCCGCATTCTGGCCGTGGTCGGGATAACTGGCAAGCTTTTGCTCCTTTCTGGTCATTTGTAATTTTATTGGGTAATTGTTCTTTTGTGATCCATGGCTCTTATTTCGGTCAAATGATCAATTACAGTGAGCCCATCAACTCAAGGAGAGCAGAACATGAACAATCAATTCACATGGCTTCACATTGGTCTGGGTTCTTTTCATCGCGCTCACCAGGCGTGGTATCTGCATCGTTTGATCGCTTCCGGAGATAAGCGCTGGCATATCGCGGCGGGGAATATCCGCAACGACGCCGAGCAGGTGGTCCAGGCGCTGGCGGCGCAGGGGGGGCGTTACGTGCTGGAAACCGTCAGCCCGGAAGGGGAGCGCGAATATGAAGAAATCACCTCCATTCAAAAACTGCTGCCGTGGCAGGCCGGGCTGCAGCCGCTGATTAACGAAGGGGCAAACCCGCAGACCAAAGTTATCGCCTTTACCGTGACGGAAGGGGGCTACTACCTGAATACCCGCCATCAGCTGGAAACCAGCAACCCCGATTTGCAGGCCGATCTGGCAGGGGAGTGCAAAACCATTTACGGCACCCTCGCGCGGATTCTGGAAAAGCGCATGGCCGACAACGCCGGGCCGCTGACCCTGCTGAACTGCGATAACGTGCGCCATAACGGCGAACGCTTCCACGACGGTATGGTTGAGTTTCTGCAGCTAACCGGCAAGCAGGCGGTGATTGACTGGATGGCCGTCAACACCACCTGTCCGAATACCATGGTCGACCGCATTACACCGCGTCCGGCGGCGGACCTGCCCGCGCGCATCAAAGCGCAAACCGGTATTGACGATAAAGCGCCGGTGATGGGCGAGACCTTTATCCAGTGGGTAGTGGAAAACAACTTCCGCGATGAGCGCCCGAAGCTGGAAGCAGTCGGCGTGGAGATGGTTGCGTCGGTGATCCCTTATGAAGAGGCGAAAATCCGCATTCTCAACGCTTCGCATAGCTGCATCGCGTGGGCGGGGACGTTAATCGGCCAGCAGTATATTCATGAAAGTACGCTGACCGACTTCATCTACGCCATTGCCGACCGCTACGTCACCGAGGATGTGATTCCGTGCCTCGGCGATAACGGCATTGACCTGCCGACCTATCGTGACGTGGTGCTCAAGCGCTTTACCAACCCGTATATCCAGGACACCAACCAGCGCGTCGCCGCCGATGGCTTCTCGAAAATTCCGGCGATGATCGCGCCAACCCTCCAGGAGTGCTACCAGCGCGGCGTCCGCCCGGAAGCGACCGCCATGCTGCCCGCGCTGTTCTTCGTCTTTATGGAACAGTGGCATAAAGGAACCCTGCCGTATCAGTACCAGGACGGTATCCTCGACGCTCAGGCGGTACATGAAATGTTTGAAGCTCAGGATCCGGTGGCCCTGTACGCCCGCAATACAGCGCTGTTTGGCACGCTTGCCGACAATGCCGATTTCCTGGCGCTGATGCGCGAGAAGATCGCCGCCGTTTATACGCTGATTAAATAAGAGGTAGCTATGTATCTGGGTATCGATCTCGGCACATCGGAAGTCAAAGCGCTGGTCATTGATGAGAACAATGAGGTTATCGCCAGCCATAGCGCGCCGCTGAGTATTCAGCGTCCCCATCCGCACTGGTCAGAACAGTCGCCGCAGTCATGGTGGGAGGCGACGGAGTATTTGATGGCCACGCTGCGGGAAAAATGCGCCCAGCACTGGCCGGCTATTAAAGCGATCGGCCTTTCCGGGCAGATGCACGGCGCGGTCCTGCTGGATGCCGAGGGGGAGGTGATTCGCCCGGCCATTCTGTGGAACGACACCCGCTGCGCCGCGGAGTGCGCGGAGCTGGAAGAGATGGCGCCGGAGCTGCATCAGGTGGCGGGAAACCTGGCGATGCCGGGCTTTACCGCGCCGAAGCTGCTGTGGGTACGCCGCCACGAGCCGCAATACTTTCAGCGCACCGCCACGGTGCTGCTGCCGAAAGACTATCTGCGCTACCGGATGACGGGTAAGAAAGTCTCCGATATGTCTGACGCCGCCGGGACGCTGTGGCTGGACGTGGCGAAGCGCGACTGGTCCGATTCTCTGCTGGATAAGTGCGGCCTGTCGCGCAGCCAGATGCCGACCCTGGTCGAAGGCTGCGAGGTGTCCGCCACGCTTGACCCGCAGGTGGCCGAGCGCTGGGGGCTGAACGCCTCGGTAGCGGTTGCCGGAGGCGGCGGCGATAACGCGGTCAGCGCCATCGGCGTCGGCGCGGTCTCGCCGGGAGACGCGTTTATTTCGCTTGGCACCTCCGGGGTGCTGTTTGTGGTGACCGACGCCTATCGTCCGGCGCCGCAGTCGGCGGTACACGCCTTTTGTCACGTTCTGCCGAATCTGTGGCATCAGATGAGCGTCATGCTCAGCGCCGCCAGCTGTTTGCAGTGGTTCTGCCGCCTGACCGGCACCACGGAGGTGGCGCTGCTGGAGGAGATTGCCCAACTTAGCGAGGAGGAGAAGGCCCATGCGCCGTTCTTCTTACCCTATCTCTCCGGCGAACGTACTCCGCACAACGATCCTGACGCGCGCGGCATGTTCTGGGGCATGACCCACTCCAGCCTGCGCGCCCAGCTCGGCTATGCGGTGCTGGAAGGCGTGAGCTTCGGCATCAACGACGGCCTGCGGGTGCTGAAAGAGAGCGGGACGCGGATCGAACAATGTTCACTGGTTGGCGGCGGCGCCCGCAGCCCGTTCTGGGCGCAGCTGTTGGCCGATATTCTCGATATGCCGGTGGTGACCCACAAAGGGGGAGAAACCGGCGGCGCGTTGGGCGCGGCGCGGCTGGCCTGCCTGGCGGCGGGCAAACCGCTTGCCGCCGTGTGTGAAAAACCGGAGGTCTGGCAGACCTGGCGCGCTGACCCGGTACGCCATCAGACCCTGATGCGCCGCTACGCGCAGTTTAACGCCTTGTATTTAAACGATCTGAACTATCGGCAGCACTAATTTTTATCACGATAACCGTTCCGGTGAACTGACCGGAACGGCCTCCTGTACCCTAAAACGAGGTCATTATGTCTATCAATAATAAACAGTGGCTCGGCTTACCCCTGAACCTGCTCTGGGGATACATCGCCATTGCCGTATTCATGACCGGCGACGGTTTTGAACTGGCATTTCTCTCGCATTACATCAAAGAGCTCGGCTTCTCCCCGGCGCAGGCTTCATTTGCCTTTACCCTCTACGGCCTGGCCGCGGCGCTGTCGGCGTGGATCTCCGGCGTGGTGGCGGAAATTATTACCCCGCTGAAAACCATGATGATTGGCTTCGTGCTGTGGTGCGTGTTCCACGTGCTGTTTCTCGTCTTCGGCCTCGGCCATGCGAACTATGCGCTGATCCTCGTTTTCTACGGTATCCGCGGCTTCGCGTATCCGCTGTTCCTCTACTCGTTTATCGTGGCCATTATCCACAACGTGAAAAGCGATAACGCCAGCTCGGCGATCGGCTGGTTCTGGGCGGTTTACTCGATCGGCATCGGCGTTTTCGGCAGCTATATTCCGAGCTTTACCATTCCGCATATCGGCGAGCTGGGGACGCTATGGCTGGCGCTGGCTTTTTGCGTCACCGGCGGCATCATCGCGCTGGCTTCCCTGCGCCATATTCAAACGCCGCGCCATATGCAGAACCTGACCACCCGCGAGAAGTTTTCCGAACTGGGGCGCGCGGCGACGCTGCTCTATACCAACCGCAATATTCTGCTGTCGAGCATGGTGCGGATTATCAATACCCTCTCGCTGTTCGGCTTCGCGGTGATTATGCCGATGATGTTTGTCGATGAGCTGGGCTTTACCACCTCCGAGTGGTTGCAGGTGTGGGCGGTGTTCTTCTTCACCACCATTTTCTCTAACGTGCTGTGGGGCATTCTCGGGGAAAAACTGGGCTGGATGAAGGTGGTGCGCTGGTTTGGCTGCATCGGCATGGCGCTCTCCAGCCTGGCGTTTTACTACATTCCGCAGCATTTCGGACATAACTTCGCGATGGCGATGATTCCGGCCATTGCCCTCGGGATCTTTGTCGCCGCGTTCGTACCGCTGGCGGCGGTCTTCCCGGCGCTGGAGCCGAAGCACAAAGGGGCAGCCATTTCGGTTTACAACCTGTCGGCGGGGATGTCGAACTTTCTCGCGCCGGCCATTGCGGTGATTTTGCTGCCGTTCTTCAGCACTATCGGGGTGGTGATCGCCTATACCGCGCTGTACGTGGCGGCCTTTTTCCTCTGCGCGTTTATTCGCGTCGAGCAGCCGGGTTTTACCCGCAAGGAAGCGCCGGCCGGCGAGCAGGTGGAGTTCTCTTAAGGTAATGCGGCTGGCATGCCCGGCATGCCAGCCTTAACGAGGTGGATGATGAGTATTCAGGCAGTAATTTTTGACATGGATGGCGTCATTATTGATTCCGAATCCCTGTGGCGACGGGCGCAAATCGAAGCCCTCGCCCGCTGGGGGGCAACGGCGAGCGATGAGGAGTGCGAAAGGCTGACCAAAGGTAAACGCCTCGACGACATTGCCCGCACCTGGTGTCAGTATTGCCAGCTTGACCTCGCCCCGCAGCGGCTTGAAGAGGCCATACTGCAGCGTATCACCGGCCTGATCGCCGCCGAAGGCGAGGCGATGCGCGGGGTGCATGAGGCGTTACGCTATTTTCGCCACGCGGGCTATAAGATTGCGCTCGCCACGTCTTCATCCCGGCAGGTTATCTCCGCGGTGCTGAACAAGCTCTCGCTCTGGCACTATTTTGACGTTATCTCCAGCGCGGATGATGAAGCGCAGGGCAAGCCGCATCCGGCGGTGTATCTGACGACGTTGCGTAAGCTCAATCTCGACGCCAGCCGGTGCCTGGTGATTGAAGATAGTTTCAACGGCTTTAGCGCGGCCCGGGCCGCAGGGATCGCCACGGTGATTATTGCCGAAGATAGCCAGCATGCGCGCTTCCAGGCCGCCGCTGGCCGCTATCAGGCTTTACCTGAGCTGCTGGAAACCCTCACCGCAGCGGCGGAAGCGGTCGAATAACTGACTCTTTCGTGGGCGCAGAACATCTCGGGATGTACCCGGTCGGTCACTCTCTTTTCTGCGCTCACGCCCCCTTTTTCACCATGACGATCCTTCTCACATATCGCCCATCTTTTGTGAAAACAGTCACGTCCTGTTGTGCCAATGCCCAAATTTATTGCCTTGCTTAGCGGTGTTTGTCCGAGGCACTGCTACGTAATTGTGCTTAGATTAGATATTGAAACGTTTTTTCAATAATGTGAAACCACTTTACCGATTTACCTCTATAGATCGGATTTGGCCGTGATAAGGACCGAGCATGAAAATTGAATCTGTAAATGTCACCGTTTTCCAGTATCCCACGCGTCGGGTTTCCGACAGCGCCGGGCACTCCCATCCGGGAGCGGAAAGCATGGCGAAAATGGCGATGCTGACCATTACCGCCGATGATGGCACCCGGGGTTTTTCGTTTGCACCGCCGGAAGTGGTACGCCCGTTCGTGGTGAACACCTTTTTTCGCAAGGTGATGGTGGGGCAGGACCCGTTTAACCGCGAGCGTATCTGGCAGGATCTTAACCACTGGCAGCGCGGCAGCGCCCATCAGCTGACCGAGCGCGCGCTGTCGTTTGTTGAACAGGCGCTGTGGGACCTGATTGGCCGCAAGCTTAATATGCCGGTGTACAAACTGCTCGGCGGCTATCGCGATACCGTCCCCGCCTACGGCAGCACCATGTGCGGCGACGATCTGCCGGGCGGTCTGTCGACCCCGGAGGAGTATGCCGCTTTTGCCGAAAAGCTGGTCGCCCGCGGCTATAAGGCCATCAAGCTGCACACCTGGATGCCGCCGATCGCTTTTGCGCCCAATCCGAAGATGGACATTAAAGCCTGCGCGGCGGTGCGCGAAGCGGTAGGGCCGGATATCGACCTGATGATTGACGGCTATCACTGGTACAGCCGCGCCGAGGCGCTGTGGATTGGCAAAGAACTGGAAAAACTCAACTTCGCCTGGTTTGAAGAGCCGATGGAGGAGGATTCGATGTCCTCCTACGCGTGGCTGGCGGAAAACCTGTCGATTCCCATCGTCGGACCGGAGAGCTTCGGCGGCAAGCACCATATGCGCGCCGAGTGGGTGAAAGCCGGAGCCTGCGACATCCTGCGCGCCGGGGCCAACGGCGTGGGCGGCATTACCCCCACCATGAAGGTGGCGGCGCTGGCGGAATCCTTCGGTATGGACTGCGAAGTCCACGGCAACGGCGCGGCAAGCCTGGCGGTGGTCGGCGCGATCCGCAACTGCCGCTGGTACGAGCGCGGCCTGCTGCATCCATTCCTCGACTACGATGAGCCGGCGGCCTATCTCAACAGCATTGTCGATCCTATGGATGACCAGGGCTTTGTGCATTTGTCCCAGCGTCCGGGTCTCGGCGAAGACATTAATTTTGCCTGGATCGAAGCCAATACCGTTAGCCACGACTGATGAATAACTAAAAAAACAGGCGCGTGCTGAGTCGCGACGCCTGAGTACCCTACAGGCGATAGATATGAAAAAAAACTCCTTACTGGCAGCGTGCTTACTCGCGCTCGCCGTGTCGATGGGGAGCGGGGCGGCGTTGGCGAAAACGCCGCCGGATCAGCTCATCATCGGCATGAATATGAATAACCTGCTCACCCTTGACCCGGCGGCGATGACCGGGAACGAAGTGGTGGGGATCGTGGTTAACCTCTACGACTCGCTGGTGGAGCTTGATCCTGAGCAGCTCACCAACGTCAGGCCCGCGCTGGCGAAATCCTGGGACATCAGCCCGGACGGTAAAACCCTGACCTTTCATCTGCGCGACGACGTGAAGTTTCACTCCGGCAACCCGCTGACCGCCGCCGACGTGGTGTGGTCGATGCGGCGTATTTTGCATCTCAACCTCGCGCAGGCCTCGGTGTGGAAGTCTTACGGCTTTAGTAAGAAAAATATCGACGGCCAGGTCAGCGCGCCGGACAGCTTCACGGTGCAGATCGTGCTGCCGAAAGATAACGACCCGCAGCTGGTTATCTACTCGCTGGCGGCGCTGGGCAACCTCGGGGTGCTGGACAGCAAAACGGTGCAAAGCCACCAGCAGGATAATGACTGGGGCAACCGCTGGCTGACCACCCATGAGGCCGGTTCCGGGCCGTTCACGCTGGAAACCTGGCAGGCAAAAGATGTGCTGCGCATGAAGCGCAATCCTGACTACTGGCGCGGCGAGGCGAAAATGAGCCGCGTGGTGCTGCGCCACTTCCAGGAGTCGCAAACCCTGCGCCTGATGATCGAAAAAGGCGACCTCGATATTGCCAACAATATGGCGGTTTCCGACATCAACGCCCTGCGCGGCGACCCGCAGCTGACCGTCGACGCGGTGCAGCGCGGCACCATGTACTACGTGGCGATGAGCATGAAAGAGGCGCACTTCGCTAACCCGAAAGTGCGCGAAGCGGTGCGCTATCTGATTGATTATCAGGGCATCAATAAAGCGCTGATGCCGGGCTACGGGGTGCTGCATCAGCGGCCGATCAAGGCGGGTATGCCGTCAACGCTGCCCGATCCTGGCTACAGGCTGGACGTGGCGCGGGCGAAAAAGCTGCTGGCGGAAGCGGGCTATCCCAACGGGTTTGATACCACGCTGCGGGTGCTCGCGGATCAGCCGTTTCTCAATATCGCCATCGCCGTGCAGTCGACGCTGATGCAGGCGGGGATTAACGCCAAAATCATCACCGGCACCGGTAACCAGATTTACGGCGCGATGCGCGAGCGTAAATTTGACCTGCTGGTGGGGCGCGGCGGCAGCGGCATGGAGCCGCACCCGCACTCCAGCCTGCGTGCGCTGGTCTATAACCCGGATAACAGCGATGAGGCGCTCCTGACCAACTTCCAGGGCTGGCGCACCGGCTTTTACGACCCGCAGCTCAATTCGATGATTGACCACGCCCTGCTGGAGCGCGATGCGCAAAAGCAGGTCGCCGATTACCAGGCCATTCAGGCGCGCTACGACCAGCTGATCCCGGCGTTAATTCCGCTTTCGCAGATGGTCGATTCGGTGGTGGTGCGCAACGAGGTGCGGGAGTATCAGCCGCACCCCTCCGCCACCACTTTTCTGCGTGACGTCTACAAAACCCGCGAAGGAGAGAAAGGATGAGCACCGCAATCCTTGCGCCCGGCTCACGCGGCCGGCGCTTATCAAAACGGCTGCTGCAGGTGGTGATTACCCTGTTCGGCCTGCTGCTGCTGACCTTCACCATCGGCCGCGTTATGCCCATCGACCCGGTGCTGGCGATTGTCGGCCCGGACGCTGATCAGAGTACCTATCAGCAGGTTTACCAGCAGCTGGGGTTTGATAAATCGCTGACCACCCAGTTTGGGATCTATTTCGTCAACCTGCTGCACGGCGATCTGGGCAACGCGCTGCTGACCGGGAAACCGGTGGTGGACGATATTATCCGCGTGTTCCCGGCCACCATGGAGCTGGCGACGATGGCGATTCTCGTCGGCGCCGGGCTGGGCATCCCGCTGGGCGTGCTGGCGGCGGCGCGACGCAACAGTATTTCCGACTATATGGTGCGCATTATCAGCCTGGCGGGCTACTCAACGCCGATCTTCTGGGTGGGGATGATGGGGCTGCTGCTGTTCTACGCCTGGCTTGGCTGGGTGGGCGGCGCCGGTCGGGTAGACCTTGGGCTGGACGGTATCGTACCGCGGCGTACCGGTTTGATGACCGTCGATGCGCTGCTGGCGGGCAACGGGCAGGTATTCTGGAACGCGATTAACCACCTGATTCTCCCCGCCTCGCTGCTCGGCTTTCACTCGCTGGCCTACATCAGCCGCATGACCCGCAGCTTTATGCTGGCCCAGCTGTCGCAGGAGTTCATTATTACCGCGCGGGTGAAGGGGCTGACCGAGCGTCAGGTCATCTGGAACCACGCGTTTCGCAACATTCTCGTGCAGCTGCTGACGGTGGTGGCGTTGGCCTACGGCGCGCTGCTGGAAGGCGCGGTACTGATTGAAACCGTCTTCTCCTGGCCGGGCTTTGGCTCCTATCTCACCGGCAGCCTGCTGCTGGGCGATATGAATGCGGTGATGGGCTGCGTGCTGCTGGTGGGGGTGATCTTCGTGATGCTCAACCTGCTCTCCGACATGCTGTATCAATTCTTTGACCCGAGGACAAAATCATGACCGTTTCTCTGGATTCGCCGCTTTCCGGCGGCACGGGTGAAGGCCGCCAGCGGCTGCGGCGCGCGGCGTCGCGGACGGCCGGGTTTATCGGCAAAATGGCGCGCAACCCGCTAACGGCGATCGGCGGCGGAATTATCTTTCTGCTGCTGGTGGTGGCGATTTTCGCGCCGCTGATTGCGCCTTATAACCCGCTGGTGCAGGACCTGAACAGCGCGCTGGTCGCGCCGAACGCGCAGCACTGGTTCGGCACCGATGAGTTTGGCCGGGATATCTTTAGCCGCCTGGTGTACGGCTCGCGCATCACGCTTTACATCGTGCTGCTGGTCTCGGTGACCGTCGGTCCGCTCGGGCTGCTGCTCGGCGTCAGCGCCGGCTATTTCGGCGGCAAAGTCGATATGGTGCTGATGCGCGTTACCGATATTTTCATCTCCTTCCCGAGTCTGGTTCTGGCGCTGGCGTTCGTCGCCGCCTTAGGTCCGGGGCTGGAGCACGTGGTTATCGCCATCACGCTTACCGCCTGGCCGCCGATTGCCCGTCTGGCGCGCGCCGAAACCCTCTCTCTGCGCCAGGCCGATTTTATCTCCGCCGTACGTCTGCAGGGCGCGTCATCGGCCCGCGTCCTCTGGCGACATATCGTGCCGCTGTGTCTGCCGTCGGTGATTATCCGCATCACCATGAATATGGCGGGGATCATTCTGACCGCGGCCGGTCTGGGCTTTCTCGGCCTCGGCGCCCAGCCGCCGGAGCCGGAGTGGGGGGCGATGATCTCCAGCGGGCGCACTTATATGATGGAGTGCTGGTGGGTGGTTACGATTCCGGGGCTGGCGATTCTGATCAACAGCTTAGCGTTCAACTTTTTAGGAGATGGCCTACGTGACATCCTCGATCCTCGCAGCGAGTAATGCTCCGCTGCTCGACGTACGCGATCTGTGCGTCGACTTTGTTAACGGCAGCGCGGTGACCCATGCCGTGCGCGGCGTCTCCTTCCAGCTGGGGCGCGAAAAGCTGGCGATTGTCGGCGAGTCCGGTTCGGGTAAGTCCACCGTTGGGCGCGCGCTGCTGCAGCTGCATCCGAAAAAAGCCCGCGTCACCGCCGCCCGGATGCAGTTTGCCGACCTCGACCTGCGGCATCTTAGCGAAGCGCAGATGCGCGGCGTACGCGGTAAGCGTATCTCCATGATTATGCAGGACCCGAAATATTCGCTCAATCCGGTGGTCTGCGTCGGCAAGCAAATCGCCGAGGCCTGGCTTACCCATCATCCGGGGTGTAAAGATGAGGCCAAAGCAAAGGCGCTGGAGATGCTGGAGGTGGTGCGTATTCGCCAGCCGGAGCGCGTTTACCAGCTTTATCCGCATGAAATATCCGGCGGGCAGGGGCAGCGCATCATGATCGCCATGATGCTGATTACCGACCCGGAGCTGGTGATCGCCGATGAACCCACTTCCGCGCTGGACGTGTCGGTGCGCCTGCAGGTGCTGGGCCTGCTGGATGACCTGGTTCAGTCGCGCGGGCTGGGGCTGATTTTTATTAGCCACGATATCAACCTGGTGCGCAGCTTCTGCGACCGCGTGCTGGTGATGTACGCCGGACGGGTGGTGGAGTCCATCGCCGCTAAGGATCTCGATAACGCCCGCCATCCCTATACTCAGGGATTGATTAACTCGCTGCCGGATATGCAGCATCGTCGCCCGATACTGCCGGTGCTGCAGCGTCAGGCCAGCTGGTTAACGGAATAAGGAGCGGATGATGATTGAAGTTCAACATCTCAACCTCGCGTTCGGCGAAGGGGAGAAGCGTAATCAGGTGCTGTATGACGTCAGTTTCCACGTTAAGCCCGGCGAGATCTACGGTCTGGTGGGCGAGTCCGGCTCCGGTAAAACCACGGTGCTGAAGTGTCTGGCGGGGCTGTTTACCCACTGGCAGGGGGAGCTGGCAATCGATGGTCAGCGTTTAGGCCACGAGATTAACCGCGAGCGCTGCCGGCAGGTGCAGATGGTTTTTCAGGATCCGTACGGTTCGCTGCATCCTCGTCACACCATTGGCGACATCCTCGAAGAGCCGTTACAGATTCATCGCATTCGCGATCGCGTCCGGCGGATCAATGCGCTGCTGGACAAAGTGGGCCTCAACCGCGCCTTTCGCGAACGCTATCCGCACCAGCTCTCCGGCGGCCAGCGGCAGCGCGTGGCGATTGCCAGAGCGCTGATCCTTGAGCCACGGGTGCTGCTGTTGGATGAGCCGACATCGGCCCTGGATGTGTCGGTGCAGGCCGAGATCCTCAACCTGCTGGCGGAGCTGCAGCAGGAGGCGAAGCTCACTTACCTGATGGTGACCCACGATCTGGGCGTTATTGCCCACTTATGCCAGAAAGTAGCGGTGATGCAGTACGGCAAGATCCTCGAAACTTTGACGGTGGACGCGCTGGTCAACGGCGAAGCGCAAACGGCCTATACGCAGATGCTGGTTAACGCCAGCCAGCAATATACGCGCGAAATGGCGCGGGCGGTGGCTGCCTATTAGGCAATATGGCGCATTCTCTACCGGAGTGTGCGCCATTTTTTAGATAAAAGATTGAAATTATATGTATTTATAGTTATAAATATCGTATATTAATGTAAAAGTGGTGTTTAGATCTAAAATGATTATATCTTTCGTATAAATGAAATTATATGAAACTATAATTTATATTTATGGTTTTTAATGACATAAACGACCATTTTCTGTTTAAAGTGCAAAATCATCCCTTCTGTAAATTCGCTTAAACCTTGTTAATAGCAAGGAAAAACTGCGTATTGTGCCTCCAGATCCGCTGAGTAATAGAGTAAACTCGCTTGCGAAAAATCTTAAGCTGTCATCTCCGTCATGGAGGATTATCGTATTTAAAATACGGTACCCATGCCGCTCATCCACATGATTACCACGCTCAGGGAACAGGATGGAAAAATATACGATTAATGGAATAGTGGAATTTACTCCGCAACGTAGCGTTTTAATACTCATTGCTGACGAGACGAAAGCGGTATCATTAAATATGCCGGCCAGCCGCTGCCTGTTGCTGCTTATTCAGCAGGATGGCAAAAACGTAGCCCGTGAAACCTTTTTCGAGGAAGTGTGGATAAAGCATGGTGCCCAGGTGACCAGCAACGGTTTCTATCAGAATATTTCCCTGCTGCGCCGCGCATTTAAGGAACTGGGCGTCGAGGAAGATATTATTATTACGGTGCCGAGAGTGGGCGTCAGGCTGGAGGCGACATTAACGATGACGGAATTTCAGCCGGACGAGGCGGAAAAGACGCCGGTCGCGGAGGAACAACGCCCGCACGTTGACGAGCCTGGGCATAAGGAGGTCGCTGCTGCGAGTGTGCCGGGAAAAAAGCGGTTAAGGCCGCGAAGCTCTCTTCTGTGGGGGCTTGCGGCGCTGCTGAGCTGTCTGGTGGGCGGTTTTGTTGCGTGGTACACAGAATTCGACTCTTATTTGCAAAGTTATGTGCCCATTAATGCTAAATTTTCGCAACAATGTCATTTTTTTGCCAATAATGATGTGGTAGATCACGTTCGGCATACGACTTTTATCAATCGTAGCAAATTTGATTGTGAAAAATATTCGTGGATTTATTTGACGCTTTATCCTGGGGGAGCCCGCGTTTCGGTGATTAGCTGTCAGCAAAAATTTAGTCAATGGCGTGATAATCAATGCCTCACCAAATATTACATTAAGGAGGTAGTCAATGCGCCGGCGTGAAATTAACTGGTTAATCACTATCGTATTTATCGGCATATTAACTGGGGTAGCAATAAAATCCTGGCAATACTGGCAGCGCAACCATTTTCAGTGTAGCGGGGAGCTGCGGCTATTTAGCGCAGGTTACCAGGGCGATATTTCGTTACGCTATGTATTTGATAGCAGCCGCGGGCTGGTGATTGTTCGCGGGGAAATTACGCCGCCGCAGGGCGAGTCGTTTACTATTAATCAGAACATCTGGTTTAGCTTTACCCGCGACGGCCGGCACTACTTCCTGCGTTCAGAAACCGTCTCGGCCAGCATCGGCGAGACCGAGCAGGAGGAGCACATAAAGCGCATCCTGCCCTCGTTTTTCCTGCAGCCGCAGGTGCCGTTTTACCTGAACATCCAGCGGCTTAACGAGCGTACCCGGCTGCTGTATACCAGCCGGGCGCCGTCTTTACTTTGCGAAGCCTGATTAGCGTAACAGCGGGCAGTCGGGCGGCAGTCGGCAGCGCAGCGCGGCCGGTAAGAGCTCCATCCGGAAGGTTTTACCGGTTAGCGGTTCGCCGTCGAGGTTAAACGTCATCTCATGGGAAGCGGTTATCTCAAACCACGATGAGACGCCGTCGATAATATTCGGTGAGTTTTCCGGATTGGCGAGGGTGCTGAACAGCGTAGGGATCAGCTCTTCGCCGGTGAAGATGCGCAGGTGCAGCAGGCCGTCGTTAATTAACGCTTCCGGGCACAGCTGCTGGCCGCCTCCGGCCTGGCGTCCGTTGCCGATGCCGATGACCAGCGCATCGCCGTGCCAGTAAAAGTTCTCGCCGCGGATTTCGCAGCGGTCCGGTTTGAGCGCGTCCATACGCATCAGGCCGTGGATTAAATAAGAGACGCCGCCGAGCGCGGCCTTGAGTTTCTCCGGGGTTTCGGTCGTGATTCGGGTGCCAAAGCCGCCGGTGGCCATATTAATAAAACCGGTCTTATCATTAACCCGCGCAATATCTATCGCCACGTCGCGGCCAACAATGGCCAGCTTCAGGGCGCTGGCCAATTCCTGGGGGATACCGACGCTGGTAGCGAAGTCGTTCGCCGTGCCCAGCGGTAAAATTCCCAGCGCCATATCGCCGTCGCGCTCGACCAGCGCCGTCGCCACCTCATTGATGGTGCCATCGCCGCCGCCGGCAATCACCGTTTCGACATTCAGCTTCAGGGCCTCATCGATAAACCGAGCGGCATCGCCTTTTTCCCAGGTCACGCGGACGTGAATATCAATTCCTTCGTCGCGTAACAATTTAACCGCCTCTCGTAGCGACGGTTCATTGGCGCCTTTGCCATTCAGAATCAGTAAGCTGGCTGGAAACGTGGACATTATCAGGGGACCTTTGTTGCTCAGTAATGCATAAAGTGTACCGCATGAAGAAAGGGAAGGATGGGGGGAGAGATAAAAAAATAAGCCCGCGTAAGGGAGATTACGCAGGCTAAGGAGGTGGTTCCTGGTACAGCTAGCATTTATGGGTTATGTTTTTCAGCGAAATGGATGATATCTGCTTTGAACGAAACGGTATGTGATCCGTTTCTAATATCTTTACATCGTGAAAAAATAACCCCGATTAACTAGTTTCCGTGTGGGTTTCTGGTCGTCTGACCCGCAAAATTGCGCATCAGCAGCGCATACTGCAGCGCCATATCTTCCGGAACGGGCAGCCATACCGTGTGGCCATCGCCTGGCGCGACCGGCATGATTTCGCCTTTGCCGTTTTCCATATGCTCAAGGGTAAAGTTGACGTTGCCCTGCGGGGTCATCAGCTCCAGGCTGTCACCGACGGAAAATTTGTTTTTCACCGCCACCGCGGCCAGCTGGCCTTTGCGCTCGCCGGTAAATTCGCCGACGAACTGCTGGCGTTCGGACACGGAGTAGCCGTGCTCGTAGTTCTGGTAGTCATCGTGGGTATGGCGGCGTAGAAAGCCTTCGGTATAGCCACGGTGAGCGAGGTTTTCCAGAGTATCCAGCAGGCTGGCGTCGAACGGTTTGCCTGCGGCAGCGTCGTCAATGGCCTTGCGGTAGACCTGAGCGGTACGGGCGCAGTAGTAATGTGATTTGGTGCGGCCTTCGATTTTCAGCGAGTGGACGCCCATCTGGGTCAGGCGCTCAACGTGGGCAATCGCGCGCAGATCTTTCGAGTTCATGATGTAGGTGCCGTGTTCATCTTCGAACGCGGTCATATATTCGCCCGGACGCTTGGCTTCTTCAATCATAAACACCTGGTCCGTGGGCGCGCCGATGCCCAGCGTCGGCTCGACGTTCTGCACCGGGATCGGTTCGTGCTTGTGAACGATATTGCCGACGTCGTCTTCTTTGCCTTCCTGAACGTTGTACTCCCAGCGGCAGGCGTTGGTGCAGGTGCCCTGGTTGGGATCGCGTTTGTTGATATAGCCCGAGAGCAGGCAGCGGCCAGAGTAGGCCATGCACAGCGCGCCGTGAACGAAGATTTCAATTTCCATCTCCGGCACCTGGCTGCGAATTTCGGCGATCTCATCCAGCGACAGCTCGCGGGAGAGAATCACGCGGGTCAGCCCCATTTGCTGCCAGAACTTGACCGTCGCCCAGTTGACGGCGTTAGCCTGTACCGAGAGGTGAATATCCATGTCGGGGAAATTCTCGCGCACCAGCATAATTAACCCCGGATCGGACATGATCAGCGCATCCGGCCCCATTTCCACTACCGGCTTCAGATCGCGAATAAACGTTTTCAGCTTGGCGTTATGCGGCGCGATATTGACTACCACATAGAACTTTTTACCCAACGCGTGGGCTTCGTTGATGCCGAGCTGCAGATTTTCGTGATTGAATTCGTTATTACGCACGCGCAGCGAGTAGCGCGGTTGGCCCGCATACACGGCGTCTGCGCCATAAGCGAAAGCGTAACGCATATTTTTCAGCGTTCCCGCCGGGGAAAGGAGTTCCGGTTTAAACATGATTTTCTCGTTCTGATGACAGGTCAGATTCGCCGCACCCGGTGCGGCGAGTTGGGGAGTGCCCCCACATTAAGGGCGGGCATTGTAGCGCCGTGGGGGAGGGGAGTAAATATCAGCCGGGTATCTTTGGCGATCAGCGGGCGGCAAATCTTTACAGGGCATGAATCGCGCGGCCGCTCTCTGCTGGTTTCAGCCGCTGCTTTTCCCCGGAGACGGCGCTTGACGCGCCTGTCCGGGCTACCCGGCCCGCGGACGGCGGTGAACCTGTAAGCGCAGCGCGAGCCGGGGCTAACTACGCCAGCCGGCAGGCGTCGGCTTCCCAGCGGTATCCAACGCCGTACACCGCGCGGATAAACGACTGATCGGCGTCCAGCGACTCCAGCTTACGCCGCAGGTTCTTGATATGGCTGTCGATCGTTCGGTCGGTGACCACGCGGTAATCATCGTACAGATGATTCAGCAGCTGCTCGCGCGAGAAGACTTTACCCGGCTCCTGGGAGAGGGTTTTCAGCAGGCGGAACTCGGCGGGAGTGAGGTCCAGCAGCTTATCGCGCCAGGAGGCCTGAAAGCGCCCCTCGTCGACAATCAGCGGGCTTTGCGCATCCAGCGCCTGCAGATCGCGCTGCGGTTTGCAGCGGCGAAGAATGGTCTTCACACGGGCCACCACCTCGCGCGGGCTGTAGGGCTTACAGATATAGTCATCGGCGCCGATCTCTAACCCCAGCAGGCGGTCGATCTCTTCGATTTTGGCGGTCACCATCACCACCGGAACCTCAGAAAAACGGCGGATTTCCCGGCACAGGGTGAGCCCGTCGGTGCCGGGCAGCATCAGATCCAGCAGGATCAGGTGCGGCGGCGTCTGGCGAACGTACGGCAGAACCCGATCGCCGTGATTAATCAGCGTCGGCGCATAGCCCGCCGCCTGAAGATAATCAATCAGCAACTGACCCAGCTTGGGCTCATCTTACACGATAAGAATGCGTGGCGTGTTTTCATCAACAGGTAATTCAGTCATACGTCTCTCGATAAATTACGTTCCAGAGGTAGCTCTACTTTAATGCTAACCCCGCCCAAAGGCGAATGGCCGACACGTAAAGTGCCGCCGTGGGCCGCGACGATGTTAAGGCAAATCGCCAGTCCTAAACCAGAGCCGCCGCTGGCACGATTGCGCGACCCCTCAGTACGGTAAAAACGCTCAACCAGCCGCTCCAGCTGTTCATCGGTGACGCCGGGGGCGCTATCGGCGAAATCGAGAATTAGCCTATCGCCGCTCTGGCTGGCGCTAATCTGCAGGCCGCCGCCGCTATCGGTATAGCGCAGGCTGTTTTCCAGCAGGTTATTAAAAAGCTGCATCAGGCGATCCCGGTCGCCGAAAACCGTCGCGCTTTCCGGCAGCGAAACGCCGATCGACAGTCCGCGGCTGGCGAAGCGTTCGCGAAACGCGCCGGCGGCGACCTCCAGCAGGTTGATGATATCCACCGCGCTTTTCTGATAGGAGAGGGCGCCTTCATCGGACATCGACAGCTGGTGCAAATCATCGACCAGTTTGGTCAGGGTGGCGACCTCCGCCTGCAGGGAGGCGATGGAATCCGGGGTGAATTTCCTGATCCCATCCTGAATCGCCTCCAGCTCGCCGCGCAGCACCGCCAGCGGCGTGCGCAGCTCGTGGGAGATATCGGCCATCAGGTCCCGGCGCATCTGCTGGTTGCGCTCAAGGGTGCTGGCCAGCTGGTTAAAATCTTTGGCCAGACGCCCCAGCTCATCGCTGCTGGTGGCGGCGACGCGGGTGGAAAAATCCCCGGCTGCCAGACGGTGCGTCCCCTCAACCAGTCGTTTGACCGGCGCGAGCAGGCCGCGCGCCAGCGGGAAGGTGGCCAGCGCCGCCAGCAGCGTGGCGAGGGCGACAATCAGCCAGCTGGTGCGCTTCTGCTGGCGGTCGAAGTTGATATCGGTATTGCGCGTCAGGCGTTCAACCGGCGAGGCGATGACCGCGCCAACCTCAACGCCGTCGACCATAATACTGCGCCGGGTCCCGTCCTGCGGCACGCGCTCGCGCGGGCCCACCAGCACGCGCCCTTTTTGATCGACCACCCAGAACATGGTGCGCCAGCCGTGGGGAGGCATATCGGGGCCGGGACCGCGATCGCCACGATCGCCGCGCGGACCGTCGAGCGGCCGGTCCGGCGCGGCATCCGGCGGCATCTCTTCGGGGCCGGGGCCACCGTGCGGCTCATCTCTCGGACCATGACCCATACCGCGGCCCGGCGGCGAGCGGTCGTCGTTGTCGCGTTCAAAGGTTTTCAGCAGCTGGAAAATAAAGCGGTCGTTGTTGCGCAGGAACGTCCAGCTGCCGTGCTGGGCATACTGCTCGCTCAGGGCATCGCCGAGCATCGTCAGCCGCTGTTCATTGCCGCGTTTGATATAGTCGATAAACCCGCGTTCAAAGCTGATGCGCACCGCCCAGTGCATGCTGATCAGCAGCACGATGCAGGTGGCGAGGATCGCGATAAACAGCTTGCCGGTAATGCCGGGACGCCAGAACTTCAAGACTCACTCCTTTTACGGCGACGAATCACGGTATTGACCGTGGTGTCGTCCGGTACGCGGGCAAAAATCAGCGCGGGCAGCGCGATAACCACCGCCATGCTTAAGTAGGTAGAGAGAAAGACCTGGTGCGTGGTCGGCGCATCGGCGCTGATATGCTGCTGGCCGTAGAAACCCAGCAGCATGCCGGCGACGGTCACGCCGATACTCATCGACAGCTGCATGACCATCGACAGCAGGCTGTTGCCGCTGCTGGCCAGATCGTCGGGCAGGTCTTTCAGGGTCAGCGTATTCATAGAGGAAAAGCGGCTGGCGTTGATCATCCCCTGCATAAACAGCACCACCGGCAGCAGCCAGTACCAGCCCGCGAGGGCGACGGCCATGAACAGCAGGCTGACCAGCGCGAGGCCGATCGTCGAGGCCACCAGCACCCGACGGTAGCCGAAGCGGTTGACCACCTGGACTACGATGCGCTTCATCCCCATGCTGCCGAGCACCATCGGGATCATCATCAGACCGGCGTGGAACGGCGTAAAGCCGAGGCCAATCTGTAAAAACACCGGGGTCATAAACGGCAGCATACCGCTGCCGATGCGCCCGGCGAAGCTGCCGCCAAGGCCGAGCGAAAAGGTGCGGTTGTTGAATAGCTTAAGGCTAAACAGCGCGTTGCGGTTGCCGCGCGCGTGCCGCAAATAGTACAGAATGGACGCCACGCCGACCGCCACCAGCCCCGCCAGCCACAGGGGAGAGATCCCGAGCCCTTTGTTGCCGTCCAGCGCCAGGGTCAGCGTCGCCATCCCGGCAGCCAGCAAAACAAAGCCGAAGAGATCGAAGCGGCGGGTTTGCAGGGTGTAGTTGGGCATCAGGCACAGCGTGGCGATGGCGCCGACAATACCGACCGGAATGTTGATCAGAAAGATCCAGTGCCACGAGGCGTACTCCACCAGCATTCCGCCGAGAGCCGGGCCGAGCAGCGGGCCCACCTGGCCGGGTAGGGTGACGAAGGTCATCGCCGCCATATATTGGCTGCGCGGGACGATTTTCATCACCGTCAGACGGCCCACGGGAACCATCATCGCGCCGCCGACGCCCTGCAGCACGCGGGCGAGTATTAACCCATCAAGAGTAGCGGCCTGGGCGCAGAACAGGGAGCCGGCGGTAAACAGCACGATGGCGCAGAAAAAGATATTGCGTACCCCAACGCGGTCCGCCAGCCAGCCGCTGGCGGGCAGCATCACCGCTACCGTCAGGACATAGGAGACGATAACCATATGCATATGCAGCGGGCTCTCCCCAAGGCTTTTCGCCATCGAGGGGAGAGCGGTGTTAACGATAGTGGTATCCAGCGCCTGCATAAAGAAGCCGAAGGCCACTATCCATAGCTGCCAGCGCACGCTGGAGGGGAGGTCTGTCATGTTATTCGCTTACCGGTTGATGGACTTTTCGCGAAAAACGCAGCCGCAGACGGTCGAAGAACAGATAGACCACCGGCGTGGTGTACAGGGTCAACAGCTGACTCATCACCAGACCGCCGACAATGGTAATCCCCAGCGGCTGGCGCAGCTCGGATCCATCGCCGCCGGAGAGCACCAGCGGCAGCGCGCCGAACAGCGCCGCCAGGGTGGTCATCATTATCGGCCGGAAACGCAGCAGACAGGCCTGGAAGATGGCCTCTTCCGGCGGCAGGTTGCCGTTGCGCTGCGCCTCAAGGGCGAAATCGACCATCATGATGGCGTTTTTCTTCACGATACCAATTAATAGCATAATCCCGATGAGCGCGATTAGGCTGAACGGGGCATCGAAAAGCTCCAGCGCCAGCAGCGCGCCGACGCCGGCGGACGGAATGGTCGACAGAATGGTCAGCGGATGAACGTAGCTCTCATAGAGGATCCCCAGCACGATATAGACCGTGGCGATGGCCGCAAGGATCAGGATCACCTGCGAGTTCATGGTCTCCTGGAACACCTGCGCGGTCCCGGCGAACGACCCGCGTACGCTGGACGGCACGCCAATCTGGGTCATCGCCCGGTTGATGGCGTCACTGGCTTCCGACAGCGACTTGCCGGTAGGCAGGTTAAAGGAGATGGTCGACGCCGCCGAGAGTCCCTGGTGATTCACCGACAGCGGCGCGTTGGCCGGCTGCCATTTCGCGAAATAGGCAAGCGGAATCGGCTTGTCTTCGCTGTTGATCACAAACATCTTATCGAGGGCGCTGACGTCCTGGGTGTAGACCGGGTCGACCTGCATCACCACTTTATACTGGTTCAGCGGCTGGTAGATGGTGGAGATCTGCCGTTGGCCGAAGGCGTTGTTCAGCAGATTGTTGGCGTCCTGCACGCTGATGCCGAGCCGCGACATGGTATCGCGATCGTAGATCAGGTCCATCTCCGCGCCGTTATTCTGACTGTCGGAGTTAACGTCCGCCAGCTCCGGCAGCGCCGCCAGCGTTTTGCGGATTTTCGGCTCCCATTCCCGCAGCGCCGCGAGGTCGTCTGACAGCAGGGTGTACTGATAGCTGGCGTTGGCCTGACGACCGCCGACGCGGATATCCTGTACCGCCATCAGGAACAGGTTGGCCCCCGGCTCCTTCGCCAGCTTTTTGCGCAGTCGATCGATAATCTGCTGCGCCGTCTCATGGCGCTCATCGCGCGGCTTCAGGGTGATAAACATCATCCCGCTGTTGACCCGCGAGCCGCCGGTAAAACCGGTGACGTTGTCTACCGCCGGATCTTCACGAATGATCTTCATAAAGTCCTCCAGCTTGCCGCGCATCGCCTGGAACGAGATGCTCTGGTCCGCCTGGATGCCGCCCATCAGCACCCCGGTGTCCTGCTCGGGGAAGAAGGTTTTGGGAATCGAGATATAGAGCCAGACGCTTAGCGCGATGGTGCCGAGCAGCACCAGGCCGGTTAAGCGGCTGTGCTTCAGCACCCACTTCAGCGACTTACCGTAGCCGCCCTGAATCGCCACCAGCAGGCGGCCAAACCCGCGCTTGCGCGTCGGCTGGTGGGGCTTGCCGCTTTTCAGCAGCCAGCCGCACATCATCGGCGTCAGGGTCAGAGAGACCGCCAGCGAGATGCCGATCGCCACCGACAGGGTGACGGCGAATTCGCGCAGCAGCCTTCCCGGCAGGCCGCCCATCAGCAGCAGCGGCAGGAACACCGCCACCAGCGACAGGCTCATCGACAGGACGGTAAAGCCGACTTCCCGGCTCCCCTGCAGCGCGGCCTGCAGCGGCTTCATGCCGGCTTCGAGATGGCGGGAAATATTCTCCAGCACCACGATGGCGTCATCGACCACGAAGCCGGTGGCGATGGTCAGCGCCATCAGCGACAGGTTGTTGAGGCTGAAACCGCACAGGTACATAGCGGCGAAGGTGCCGATCAGCGATACCGGAACGGCCACCGCCGGGATCAGCGTCGCGCGCCCTGAGCGCAGGAACAGGAAGACCACGAGGATCACCAGCGCCACCGAAATCACCAGCGTTTGCTCAACTTCCTCCAGCGAGGCGCGGATGGTCGGCGAACGGTCCTGGGCGATCTGCAGATCGACTGAGGCCGGGATGGTGCGCTGCAGCTCCGGCAGGCGGGCGCGAATGCTGTCCACCGTCTCAATGATATTGGCTTCCGGCAGCTTGCGGATCATCAGCAAAATCGCCGGTTTGGCGTTGGTCATCCCGGCGTTGCGCACGTCCTGCACCGAATCGGTGACGTTGGCGACGTCGCCGAGGCGCACCGCCGCGCCGTTATTGTAGTGCACGATCAGCGGCTGGTATTCGGCGGCGGTCTTCAGCTCGTCGTTAGTCGCTACCTGCCAGCGGTGGGTCGCGTCTTCCAGCGCCCCCTGCGGTCTACGCACGTTGGCGTTGCTGATGGCGGTTCGCACCGCGTCCAGCGATACGCCCTGGTTAAACAGCGCCTGCGGGTTGAGGTCGACGCGCACCGCGGGCAGCGAACTGCCGCCGACGTCAACGTCGCCGACGCCGTCAATCTGGGCAAGGGTCTGCGCCAGCTGGGTAGAGGCGAAGTCGTACAGCTCACCCTGGGACCAGGTATCCGAGGTGAGGGTGAGGATCATGATCGGCGCGTCGGACGGGTTGGCTTTGCGGTAGGTCGGACGGCTCGGCATGCCGCTCGGCAGCAGGCTTTGCGCGGCGTTAATCGCCGCCTGCACGTCACGGGCCGCGCCGTTGATATCGCGGTCAAAGTTGAACTCGAGAATGATTCGCGTACTGCCGAGCGAGCTGGAGGAGGTCATCTCATTGACCCCGGCAATCCGCCCCAAAGAGCGCTCCAGCGGGGTCGCCACCGACGAGGCCATGGTCTCCGGCGACGCGCCGGGCAGCGAGGCGCTGATCATGATCACCGGGAAATCCACCTGCGGCAGCGGCGCCACCGGCAGCAGGCGGAAGCCGAGGATGCCGCACAGCGTAATGGCGAGCGAAAGCAGAATCGTCGCCACCGGACGATAAATGAAGAGGGCGAAAAACTTCACCTACGCCTCCTCCTCACGCCGCGGGAAGCGGCTCTTCATATACAGCGACAGGCGGTCGAACAGCAGATAGATAACCGGCGTGGTGAACAGCGTTAGCACCTGGCTGAGCATCAGGCCGCCGACCATACCAATCCCCAGCGGTCGCCGCAGCTCCGCGCCGACGCCGGTACTGAGCATCAGCGGCAGCGCGCCGAACAGGGCGGCGAGGGTGGTCATCAGGATCGGGCGAAAACGCAGCAGACAGGCCTGATAAATCGCCTCGCGCGGCGGCATACCCTGTTCGCGTTCGGCGGCCAGCGCGAAGTCGATCATCATGATGGCGTTTTTCTTGACGATGCCGATCAGCAAGATGATGCCGATAATGGCGATAACGTCCAGCTCGCTCCCGGCCAGCCATAGCGCCAGCAGCGCGCCGACGCCCGCCGTCGGCAGGGTGGAGAGAATGGTGATCGGGTGAATAAAGCTCTCATACAGCACGCCGAGGACGATATACATCGCCACCACCGCGGCGACCACCAGCCAGACGGTACTGCCGAGCGCCGACTGGAAGGCCAGCGAGCTGCCCTGGAACTGGGTGCGGATGTCGCTCGGGAAGTCCAGCGCCTGCTCGGCGCTAAGAATCGCCTCGACCGCATCGCCCAGCGAATAGTTGTCCGGCACGTTAAACGAAATGGTGGTGACCGGGAATTGATCGAGGTGGTTAATCGACAGCGGAGCAAAGCGCTGCTCGACTTTGGCGATCGCGGTGAGCGGCACGATCCCGCCGTCGCTGCTGGTGAGGCGGATATTGTCCAGCGCCGCCAGCCCCGGCGTGGCCTGGGTATCATGCTCCAGCACCACGCGGTACTGGTTCGCCTGGGTATAGATGGTGGAAATCAGACGCTGACCAAAGGCGTTATACAGGGCGTTATCGACGTCCGCCATGCTGATGCCGAGGCGGCTGGCGCTGTCGCGATCAACGTTGATATACGCCGCCAGCCCCTTATCCTGCCAGTCGCTGCTGACGTCGGAGAGCTGCGGCAGCGCCTGCAGCCGGGCCAGCAGCTGCGGGACCCAGTTGCTCAGCGCGTCCAGCGAATTCGCCTGCAGGGTGAACTGGTACTGGGTCCGGCTGACGGTGGTGTCAATGGTCAGATCCTGGGTCGGCTGGAGATAGAGCTCGACGCCGGGGATGCCGCTCACCGCGTTTTGCAGACGGCCGATCACCGTCTGCACACGATCGTCGCGTTCATCCAGCGGCTTGAGGTTAATCTGCAGGCGGGCGCTGTTCAGCGCCGGGTTGGTGCCGTCGACGCCGACGAAAGAGGTCAGGCTTTCCACCGCCGGATCTTTGAGTATCGCCGCCGACA
>OJUO01000108.1_pt1 | contig 41739 bp, 59 predicted proteins | sample 1600001 | NCBI WGS metagenome assembly OJUO01 (sample SAMN04436614, study PRJEB24849) | human gut metagenome | biome: human gut; feature: NICU; material: stool | host: Homo sapiens | place: USA: Saint Louis, MO | collected 2009-12-11
CCCACGGTTTCTCGCTGTGCGCGCCGAGTGGGCTGTAGACCACCTGCTTAATGCCGGCGTGCTTGCGTTCCAGCCCGGCGCCGCGGGTGGCGATAAGAACGTCTTCGGTATTGGCGCGGGTATGATTGCCACCGTTCATGCGTGTCTCGGCATTCAGCAGGTCGAGGAAGTCGTAAAAGTCGGCGACGTCGCCCTCTGCTAGTGCCTTGGTAATGCGTAGCTCGGCCAGCTGGTTCAGCTTCACCCAAGTGAATAGCTTCATTGTGCGCACCGTAAAGCCCCAGGCCTCGGCCAGCTCCATCGCCTCCTGGTTGTGGGTGCCGGTGTACCACATCGCCAGCACAGCGTTATCCGCGGCGAGCTCCCACACCGGGAGCCGCTTCATATCGAGCAGGCTCATGGTGGAGTAGTGATCGACGGCGGCGCCGTTGCTGATCGTGTTCCCGTAAGACCAGGCCGGGTCGGCATAGATAAGTGAGTAGCGGTTCATAGGACTGACTCCATTTCATCGATATAGAGGCCAGATGCGATAAGCCGGCGGCGCCGGGCCGCTTTATCAATACATTTCTGGCGGTTGCCAGAAGCGGCCTGAGCTATCGAGCGCTTAGTGAACAGGCGCGTTTTACCCTGCGGGGTAATGACCTTTGGTCTTGTGATCAGGTCAAAGGTGCGATCGCATATGCCATCCTCGTTGAGCCAGGTTTCCGATGCGATCAGCTGCGCAATGCGGCCTTCTCCCTTGGTTATGCCGTTCGCAACGCGGTTAAATTCGACAAGCGTCACGCCGAACTTCTCCGCTATTTCGCTGCCGGTTACAGGGCGGCCGCGCGTCTGAATCATCCAGATCACGCGCTCGCGAAGGCCGGAGAATTTCCCTGCTTTGCCGGGCCTGCGGTAAAATGGAGTGCGTTTCATTTCCACTGCTCCCCGAAGGTAAAGCCGATCTCCGCCAGCGATTCGTCCATCTTGCTGATGAACTCCGGCACCATTTCGTTGAAGTCGGACATGTATTTGTCGTCGCGCTCAACAACTACGTGGTGAATGCCTTCTCGCTTCATGCGAGGGTCATAATTCGCGAAATACCATGCATCCTTTCCGGTTACCCACATGCTGAATTGCACCTGGGCCATGTAGGCGGATTTGATAGCCTCGAAGCCGCCAAGCCGGAATTTCATGAAGTCGCGAGAGGTGAAAGGGCACTTCAGCTCAAGGCCGCGGCCATCACTGCACAGGCCATCAGGTGAGCAGGCGGTGCGCATGCCTTCGTCACGGAAAAGGATCGGCGACTCTGTTACCTTCACGTCGGTGGTGAACTCAAACAGGGTGCGAGCGTCGGCCTCATACTGTTTTCCCCAGGCCAGCGCCTTAGCGTTAACTTCCGGCGCCACGCCGGTGCACACTTCGGCAAGGAGTGTAAGGAAGTAGGACATCTTCATATCAGTCCATTTCTTGCCTGACTTAGGCTTAGAAATGACGTTGTGAACTTCCGAGGCAGTGATCACGCCGAGGCGTAAGCGGTGCCAGGATTCGTCTCCCTGTTCAACGCGGGTAACGTCAATGCCAGTTCGTTCGAAGATAATTTCTGGTGTCATGCTGCCACCTGCGCTTTTTTCTGGAGGAAGCTAAAGCCTTTCTGCGCTTCTTCTTCGGTGAGCTGTGATGCCTGTAAAATGTCACGCTTGAAGATGTTGCTGCACAGAGGCAGGAAGTCCTGATCCCAGTCCTTATTCAGGGACGTCAGGAGGTCGGTAATTGCCTGCAGCGTTTCCTCACTGGCCACCAGGGGGAGCGCCTCTGTAGCGCTGCGTGGCGTTACGTCACGCGCATCCACTTCCAGCGTTTTACCTTCCATCTCTTCGGCGGTGGGCTGCTGGCCAATTTCAGGCCACGCCTTACGAAGAGCCTGAGCCTCAGCACATTTCGCCAGCTGGCCGTAAGGGCGCTTTTTCCACATTGCGTTTGGCGCGGTAGTGTCGCGGCCGGCGGTGGCATAGTTCTCAACCCAGTATTCTTTCGCGCTGAATTCGACGATCTCCCCGCTCGGCATGCGCTTGCTGACTGTGTACTTGCACCATTGAGGTACGGTCACCTCAATACCGGTAAGCGTCAGAGTGACGTCCGGGCCGAACTCTGGTTCTTTTGCGCCAGCGTAATCACCGGAGCGATCGGCCTGAATCCGATAAAGCCCAATGCCCGGCATAACCACATCGCGCCACTCGCTTTTCCCCGACTTCGAGTCTTTAACGCTCATTGGCACCAGATGAACGGGCTTCAGAAGCGGATCGAGGTTTCTGGCCCGGCAGTAGTCCAGCGCCATCATCACCGACTCATCCTTAGCGCCAGGATAAATACTGTTCTTGAGGGCGCTCCAGGTGGCGCCGTCAATGCCTCTCTCAGCAAGAGAGCCGGCTGTAATCACAAGTTCGTTAGCCATTGTTATTCCCCAAAGTTAAAACGGGCATCCGGTGCGGTGATCCCAGTCGTATTCCGCCTGGGCGTAAGCTACTGCCGAGATGAGATCGTTATATGCCTCGCCAGCTGCATCGCTGCGGAGGCCTTCGTATGGGCTTTTGTCCATCGGTACAGAGAAGCGGAACAGGCCTGACGGCTCTTTCGGCAGGGCGTCGATAATTTCCTGCGCCCGATCGTCAATCCACTTTTGCTTCTCTTCGGTGAGCGTTTGCTCGGCCCACTTACGCTCTTCGATCACGTCATATGCGCGGTATGCGTTCATAACCACCTCAGTATTTGATGGTTGTAGCCGGGACTTTCCCGAGAGCTACAGCAATGATGCAGGCTTTAGCCCATTCATGAGGGATGCCCTGATTGATAAGAGCCTGTACCGCTGCTGTATTTATTCCTCGGCGGTGTTCAACATCAGCGGCGCGGCGCGCTTCTTCTTCGGCTTTGCGCTTCTCCTCAGCCATCCGGGCCTGTTCGCGTTGCTCTGCCTCGCGACGGATGCGATCGGCTTCTTCCTGCGCTTTGCGGCGCTCTGCTTCCACTGCGGCCTGCTTTTCACGCTCAGCACGCTCAGCTGCTTCTCGCTGTTCGCGCTCGGCCCGCTGCTGAGCTTCAATGCGCTCACGTTCTGCGCGCTCTTTTGCCAAAATCGCCTCGCGCTCTCTGGCGGCCGCAGCGTCAATTTCACGCTGTGCCTTTTCAACTGCTTCACGTTTGGCTTTCTCTTCCGCCTGACGCTTAATCTCTTCTTCGCGGGCAATGCGCTGGCGCTCGGCTTCTGCTTTCTTCTCGGCCTGCTCACGGTCGAAAGCGTCATTCATCAGCAGGGCCATTTCGTGATCGGCTTCAATCTGCTTTTTAAGGGCTTCAAGCGCGGCCTTTTCCTCTGCTTCAATGCGGAGGCGCTCTTCCTCTGCGTCCTTTTCGGCAGCAATTCGAGCCTGCTCGGTTTCCCATTCGGTCAGCGGGCGGCGCACTTCGTCTTTCAGCGCATCGAGACGTTCACGAACAACGCGGCGGCTTTCGTCGATTTGCTTTGGCAGAGCCTTCAGCTCAGCGACCAGGTCTTTACCTGCGTTGTCGATGTACGTTTTTGAGCGTGCGACCTTGTGAGCCATGGATGCGATGGCATCGCGGCCTTTTTTGGTGGTCACGTCCGGTACCAGACTGCGAGCCTCTTTTTCGATTAGTTCGATAAGCGGGTCGAGCTGGTCGTTATTGGTGAAAACCGCCATCGCGTTATTTTTCTCGATGACGACTAAATCCATTATTTCGCTCATGGTTTCCCCTGAAATTTGGTTGTAAGAATCCCCGGCGCGATGAAAGCCGCCTGATAGCTCAGTTAAATTCGTGCGCTGATATGCGCGGTTAATGCGTCCCGGCTGGTACCAGGTTCGGCAGCAGGTCGCGTGCCTCAAATGCTTTGCGAATGTGGCGCAGGTTACCCTGAGGCTCGAACCAGAAGGTTTCTTTCAGGTAATCACGTGAAACCTTCCAGGTGGCGCCAGTTTTGGCGTTGCGCATCATCACGGCGCGTCCGCTGTTAGGAATTGAGTTAGCCATTGAACACCCCCGTAGCGTGCAGAATCTTGATAACCACCGCTGCCCAGATAGCGCCGCAAATCAGCAGGCAGTAAATCAGTGAACGAATGCCTTGTTTGCTCATGCGACACCCCAGCAAAATTCGTAGCTAACCCAACCGACAGCAACCACAAGCACAGCAACCTTTAAACAAAACCGATGCCACGCAGGAATTTCATGTTCTCGGATCATCTCTTCACCTTTGCCTTATCGCGGCTAACGGAGCGTTGTTACCTATTCCCGGCGCCAACGTTGTTGTTTGGATGAGTTAATTTAAAACCATAGTTGTTTTGCAGTCAACAACAATAGTTGTTTAAATGGCTATTATAGTTTTATTTGGTTGTTTTTATTGGTTATTTATTTTTGTAAAGCGTGCTGTTATGCTCAAAAAAACATCAGATAGGGCAAGATTATGGGGCTAGGTATGGATATGGAGCGGGATGAGTTACTGGAAGACCGTGCAGCGTTTATCGCTGGCGAAATCGGCGGGGCTGTCGTTGAGCTGATAATCGACGGTGCGACAATTGACCGTGACGCTATTGTCGAACGGCTGGAGGCAAAGCGACGCTCTGTAGGCAATGTCATTCACAAGGGGTTGCTGCGTGATGCGGCGGAGTTCGCAAGGAAGGGGCATTAAAAACCCGGATCGGTGGCCGGGTTATTTAATGAAATATTTAGAAAAAACAGCTAGTAACACGGTTATCACTATAGCTGTAATGATTTTCCATGTTTGAGCATTCAACTCCTTATGTAGCTCTGTCTTTACTGACTGAATATCTTCCTTGGAAGCTAGCTTGTCTTTGATGATTGCAACATCGGTTACAAGGGTTGCGACTTTGTTTTCAAGTTCTTTCACTCTCTGAAGCATATCGTCTCCTCCGCCCCCTCCATCATCATTATTATGTGGTTGAGGGATTCGTTCTTCATCTTCAGGCCTCAGCTTGTACATCCTTGCTGTCACTATTGATCCCTCAACGTTGTTTTAACGATTACTATAGAGCAAGTCTTTTCATCAACCAAATGCTGCCTGCTTTGTTCATCTATTTCAAATAACTCCAAAGTTATGTCATATGTACCTGGGGTTGTAGGCTTAACTCCTTTTAGATGCAACTGAGTTCCAACAAGGAGACTGTTCTCATCAGGTTTTGTGAACATAAAATTTTGCGAATGATTTTCGTCATTGTTTGCGTTCGAGTCTAAAACTGAATCACCGTTATGCTTAACGTCAAGGGTAGTTACATACTCTTTTGATGAATCTAGGAAAACAGCCATAGTTATATAAAAAGACAAGGGAGAATCAAAGCTACCTACTGTTATAAGTGGCGTTGGAGCCATATAGGCTGTTATGGCAAGCCCCGCCTGGACTAGCGTGGGATAGAGGATAAGAATTTTTTCTTCAATCATGAACTGCACTCCTTGCTGTATCAACCGTGTTTACGGTAAGTCTGCGGCATACTGCCAATCACCTTGCCGAACACGAACACCCGGTTCATCTCGTCTTTCTCGATCGGGTCCCATGGCGTATAAATCTTGTTGTCTGAGATAACCAGCAGCTTGTCTTTCATCTTCTGCAGGCGCTTAACATGTGCCGTATCGTCGTACAGGAACGCGTAAATACCGTCGCCGTCAAAGCTCTTAACGCTGATGTCCACGAACAGCAGATCGCCAGGCTCAATCGTGCCAGACATGCTATCGCCGCGGACGTTGATAATCCTGATGTTCTCGGCCTTGCGACCATCGAACATGTGGCGAGCCTCTGCCGGTGCATATTCAACGGAGTGGAGAATCTCGACGAACTCCTGGTTCACAATGCCCGGGCCCGCACTGACGGCCAAATCCAAAATGTCGAGCCTGAATACATCCTGGTTTGTGCGTGATGGATTTTTATCACTTTCACGATCAGCACTCATGGCGCCAGTTCCTGAGGAAAGCCACTCAGGTCTAACCCTTAAAGCGTTAGCTATATCGAGCAATTTTGTGGTCTGAGCAGCCCTTCCAGTTTCAATCTTCTGGATCGCAGCCTGGCTGACCCCGACAGCCTCGCCCAGAGCCTTCTGGGTCATGTCTGCCGCCTTTCTGGCTTCTCTTAATCGTTCTGCAAGTGTCGTTTTCATCTTCTCAATTTACAACCATGGTTTTATAGCGGCAAACGAAAATGGTTGTTGACTAAATACAACTAAGGTTTTATTCTTTGTTTGTATTTACTACGGAGGTTGTCATGAACCCAACCATTAAAACCGCAATCAATATTGTCGGCTCTCAGAAAAAGCTTGGTGAAGCCTGCGATGTTTCACAGCAGGCGGTTTACAAGTGGCTCCACAACAAGGCAAAGGTTTCGCCTGAACATGTAAACAGCATCGTAAATGCAACTAATGGGGAGGTTCAGGCGCATCAAATTAGACCAGACCTTCCAAAGCTATTCCCTTCGCCGAAGGGCGTTCCGGCCGCCTAACTGGCGGCCATTCCTAATAACACCAGAGGAAGTATCACAAATGGAGAGTTCAACGACACGCAACAAAGTGGAGGCTCGCAGGATAGAAAGCTGGTTACACAGCCAGATAGCTGAACTGGGTACCACAACTATCGCCAAAGTGGCCGGAGTGAATAAGTCGACGGTAAGTCGCTGGCGGGAAAGTCTTCTGCCGAACATGTCGCTGCTGCTGGCCATCCTGATTTCTAACAGGCCGGGAGAGAAAGGTGACTTTGAAGCATGAGTGGGAACAGAAAGGCGAAAGCCGCAGTGCGCGAACACTAACGGCTTTCTACGCGAATTAACTAAACAAATTCACAGGAGTAATTATGCATCTTGATGCCATTACAAAGCAAGTCGGCGTAATGACGACTATGGAAGTCCCTCAGCAATTCAGGATGGAAGGGTGGGTCTATGTCTTAAGTAACCCATGCATGCCGGGGATCTACAAAGTCGGCATGACAACGACAAGCCCAGAAGTTCGGGCTAGGGAGCTGTCGTCCGCAACTGGCGTTCCGGCGCCATTCAAAATTGAAGCTGCTTTTTATACCCATTCCCCACTGGAATCAGAAAAAGAAGTCCATGAGGTTTTATCTGAGTGGCGCGTAAATGATTCCAGAGAATTTTTCGAGCTTTCTTTAGGGGAAATCATTTACGCCTGCTCTCAGAGCTGTGAAGCGCAAGTAGGGGAGTCCGTTGAAAGCATCGCTGTTTATAACGACTTCATCACTTTCGAAACCCTTGGGAAGCTCAACGTCAATAGTCTCTTCGATGACATTGGCATAAGCGTCTTTGGTGACAAATTAGCGGCGGCTGAGCGGCTGATCCGCATCGGCGCAGATACCGTTTTGAACATCAGAAAAAAACACGGCGTCGTCATTGCTATGCATGACTCGAATGCGTACGCCATTGAGCCAGCTGATGAACAGGAACTCAGGAAGCACAGAGAAGAATATGAGTCTTTTCGAGCTGAGCGTGAGTCCCAAGGCATTTACGGCCCGACACAACCTGTGGAGTTTTAAATGGCCAGATCCAGAAATATCAAACCAGGCTTTTTCACTAATGATGAGCTTGCAGAATGCCATCCGCTGGGGCGACTTCTGTTTGCTGGTCTTTGGACGATAGCTGATAAAGAGGGGCGACTTGATGATCGCCCGAAAAAAATTAAAGCGATGCTTCTCCCTTTTGATGAGGCTGATTGTGACGCTCTTCTTCAGCAACTCAATGACCATAAATTCATTATCCGCTACCGGGTTAATGGTGAGTGCTACATACAGATATCGAACTGGAAGAAGCACCAAAACCCTCACTGCAAAGAAGCTGCAAGTGAGATACCAGCACCTATTGAGAACGATAAAAGCACCGGACAAGAACAGTGCAAGGAAGATGCAGAGGAAGAAAAGAAGGACTCAGAATCACCCCAAGACGTTGAAAATAAAGGAGCACCAGAGATGCACGGTACAAGCATGGTGCAAGAATCAGTAGAGAACAGTTTAAATCCTGCTGATTCCCTTAACCTGATTCCTGATTCCCTTAACCCTGATCCTAATTCCTTGGATAACACCCAAGCCGCGTCCGCGACTTGCGAAGGTGACAAAGGGGCCGAGCAGGCAACTGTTCATCAGATGGCTAGTCGATATGCATTCGAAGGTTCTGTGGTTCGTCTGAATCACAAAGACTACCAGGCGTGGTTAACCCTATACCCGCTGATTGACCTGCAGTACGAGCTGCAAAAGCTGGATATCGAATTCAGTCACGAAAAGCCGAAAAACTGGTTTATCACTGCCAGCCAGAAACTGAGCTACCAGAACAAGCAGGCAGCCTCAAGGGCGCCACGCAAGGTTTCAAATAGCCGGCAGACAGAAAACTTTTCCGCTAAAGACTACGGGCAGACTGAAATCCCATCATGGGCGAGGGACTGATCATGGAACTGGAAGAAAAAATCACTGCCATTGAGCGGATGCTTGATCAGCTGAGTAAGCCACCGGAAGACATCCCGAATTGCGAAGTGGTTATCGAGCGCGTCTGTTGCGAAAAGCATGGCGAGTATGAGCAGCGAAAGCGGATCCTGACCAGCAGCATCATCAATCTGCCATCACCGCCGACACGCTGCCCGGGCTGCCTGGAAGACGAACTGAATTTTCTGAAGGATGAAAAGGTTCGCTGGGATAAGCGAGTTCGCCAGCAAACTGCAGAAAGGCTGCTTCGACAGCTGGACATACCAGAGCGCTTCTCCACGTGCACTCTGGACAGCTACAAGCCTGTTGGGAAGGATTCTGAGCGAGCACTACGGGTCTGCCAGGCCTACGCATCGAAATGGACTGATCGCCTCCAGCAGGGCGGTGGGTTGGTTATGTGTGGCAAGCCTGGTACCGGTAAAAACCACCTTGCGCTGGCCATTGCCCGTCATGTGATTGAGCACCACCAAAGCTCAGTCATTTTCACGACGGCGCTCAAGATTGCCCGGGAGTTTAAATCGACCTGGTCAAAAACAGCCACGCGCACTGAGGATGAGGTGATCCGCTACTTCACGAAGCCAGACCTTCTGATTGTCGATGAGGTTGGCGTGCAGTTTGGCAGCGAAGCCGAGAAGATGATCATGTTTGAAATCATCAACACCCGCTACGAGCGACTGAAGCCGACGATCCTGATCAGCAACCTGCCGAAGGATGAGCTGACGCAGTTTATCGGCGAGCGCGTCATCGACCGCATGAACGACGGCGGCGGCTGCACAATTTCGTTTACCTGGGACAGCTATCGGGAGAACCGGTCATGAAAAAGAACTCTGGCAGACAGGCTGTAATCAACTTCATCGGGCAGCACCCTGGTTGCTCATTTCAGGATATCCGCCACGGTACCGGGCTAGACCCGTCCGTTGTCAATTCTGCTTTGTGGCAGATGAACCGCGATGGACGCGTTAAGCGCGAAGGAGAATATCGTAGCTATCGCTACACCCTTGCAGAGCAGACAACCGTAACCGAAAGCACGTCGGCGGATTTTCAGTTTAGCAATCGCCACAGTGGCGCCAACAAGCTGACCAACCTTTTTAACCAGTGCCTGGCGGGAGTAAGAAAATGATTTTTCTCAAATTAAGCCAAAAGGTACCCGTAGAGCGGCAGGGCAAATATGGTTGGGAACCAGAAACAGTCTACGAGCCTGTGTTTGTTGCCGCAGAGCATATCGCCAGCATGTATTTCGCTGGTCTGACGATTCTGAAAATGACCTCCGGAGAACGCATTGACGTGAAAGAGACCCCGGAAGAAATCATCGCCATGCTTACCGATGGAGCCGCCAAATGACTATCACACTACAGGCAGTAAACGAGCTCATCGCCTCCCTGGAGAGCGCAGGCGAGCTGTCGATCAGAGAGCAGAAGTTCCTGAAGCTGGCGAAAGAGTTCCGCATTTGCAGCGCTTCACTGGATGCCGCCATAAAAACCGGGAATATGCTGGCAGACCAAAATGCTCAGCTGGTTGCGGAGAATGTGGAGGCAAAAAAAATAATCAGCGAATGCCGGGAGTATTTCATCGCTGGGGTGATGAACCGTATCAGACCAACGAATGAAGGCTACCTGCATATGATTTGCGACACGTTTGCAGACGAAACCCCCGCCACCGATCGTATCGTAGCCGGGATTAAGGCTGATGGTGTAGCAGAACGGGAAAAGACCATCACATTCACGGCAGCTAAAAAGCGCACGCAGGATGGAGTAGCGTTAATCGCTATCGGAAAGCCTTATAAAATTCACAACGATGATGTGATTGGCGAATTCTTCATCGGTGAGCGCGGGCGCTACGGCGTAATCACCATGGATCGTCTCGATTACTTCACAACGTCTGACGAATACGCATGGGAGTTTTCGCTGCGCGAGGGGGCAGACAAATGAGCATCGCCACTTATCTCAATACCGGTTTAGCCATTCTTGGATGGGCATACATCATGGTTAAAACAGGCCAGTTGGTTACCAAAAATGCTCTGAGGCAGTGGGACAAGCGTCGTAAGGAATCTCGCCGTCAGAAAGCTGTGAATGAGTTTTATGACGCCTTTGAGCTTAACAGCCTGGAACCTGGCTCTACCGTTCGCCTGGCCACTAAAGGCGACCTGACAATCATGATGTTTCGCAGCGAGGGAAAAGCCAATGACTGATATCACCGAACTGGCGCAGAGGTTAAAACTTGAGGTCCATCGCGCGGTAAGCAATTTCAACCCTCAGATGAATATTAAAACCAGAGACCTAAAGGAGCTGGTAGAGGCGCTGGAGAAGGCGCAGCAGCGCATCGTCGAACTGGATAGAAAAAACTGCGAGCTTGATTCGCTTACTCAGCGCTGGGCTGTTGAGCGTGCTGAAAATGCAGACCGCATCGCCGAGCTGGAGTCCCGCGCCGTCACCTTTAAGTTGCCATCTACACCAGAGCCAAGCGCGTTTGCTCCGTGGGTAGCCAAAGCCTTTTACCAATTCCACAAGGATACAGTTAAGTCATGCGTTGCGGTTTTTTCAGATGCGTGCCGCGCCGCTGGCATCAAGGTGGAGGCTGAGTGATGCGTAAGTCATCAATAGCAATAGCGATGGCACTTGCCTCGATAGGTACAGCTTCTGTGGCATGGGAAAGAACCATTTGCGAGCTTCGTCCGCAATCATATCCAGTTTCAAATCGCCATACAGGGAAGGCTGCAGAACGCCGAAACGCCAAACGCCGCAGGAGAGCAAAGAAATGACCAAATCAACCATAACCAGAGAGCAGTTACTCGAAATTATTGAAACCGATCATGTGCAGTGCGGTGAGGCATCTTATCTAGCCAGAATGGCGCTGGCCGCAATGGCCAGCGAGTCTGGGTGTTTGCCTCTCGACTACCTGCAGGGACACAAAGACGGCCTGGAGTGGGCCTCCAAAATGGCAGAATCCAATCACCCTGAGACCGGAGACTGGCTTTACGATGACCATATCGAGCTGGCAAAAGCCATTCGCAAAGGTCCAGATATGCCGCCAGCGCAGCCGGTAGCGGACAGTGAGCCGGTGGCGTACATGTACGATGGTGAAGATGGAAGGGAGTACAACGGGCATAACGAATTTTCCGGTGGCGGGGAAGGTATCCCGCTCTATCGCCACGCGCAGCCAGCGCAGGTAGTGCCGGAAACAGCTCACAGCAGCGTAATAGCAGAGCAGTTGGCGAATGTCCTTTCAGACATGAAAGTTACAGGCCATCAGCGAGCCGTAATCAATTGTGCTGTCGATAGGCTAAATAACGTCGCGCAGCTGCTTCAGCTATCTCCATCTGCGCTATTGGTGCCAGAGATTCTGGATTATCAGGGAGCCAAGGAGCTTTATAACTACCTGATGACCGAAGAGGAAACCAACGCAACCGTTAATGCATGGAACGCCTGCCGCGCCGCCATGCTGCAGGAACTCCAAAAAAGTGCAGGAGCTTCGAATAACTGCAGGAGTAACGAAAATGTGCAGGACCTGCAGGCTGGCAACTCTCCGGCGCAGGGTGGGTCGCGCTGCAGCATCAAAGCCGCGCCAGCTCTGGATTCTTCACCAAAAACAGCCGATGCGCGCTGCGGCAACTCTCCGGTAATTCTGAATGGTTCGGCGTCCATGCTTCGTCGCTGGCTGGCATTTGGCCGCGGTATGCAAAATGCAGGTAGCCAACTGCCTCACAACCTGATTGCGGAAACTGAGTCCATGCTCGCAGCCGCCCAGCATGACACCCCCGCTCTCAACTCGCTACAGAGCGTCGATAGTGTTGTAGGTAGATGGGTTCCGGTAAGCGAGCGGATGCCGGAAGGAAGCGAAGAAGTTTTATGTGCCAAAGAATTTGATGGTCCTGGTGACTGGCGCAGGAAGGTAGGCTATTTGCTCGCAGGGAAATGGACAGTGTATGGCGCATCATGGACGCCAACCCACTGGATGCCGCTGCCAGCCGCCCCGCAGGAGGTGAACCATGGCTGAGTTACGTGCAGGCGGGTTGGCGATAGTAATTTTTTCAGAAAATAAACCTGAAATTGGCAGATGCGTTGAGTTAGTCGAAAAAGTAACGAATGGATATGTATTTAATTTTCCTGGCGTGGGTAAGCATGGGTGGCGTGATGAAACCCCTGGATGGTTAGTAAAGGGAGATGTATCGATTTATACAAACATACCTTCAGGTGGTTTCTCTTATTTCTACGATGAAGAGCTCATGCCAATCGATGGAGAAGACTTCTCTCACGAAGATGAACGACTGAAGGAACGGGAGCATGCCTAAATCCCCCGCAGAACGCAAAGCCACCTTCTAATCTCAACCCCTCTCCGGAGGGGTTTTTATCGTATATGCTCATTTTGCTTTTATCCCCGGGAAGGGCGATAATTCCCTCGTCAGCCTGAGCAACTGACACTAATTACCGGCGCCAAGTGGGGACACATGGCGCAAACACTGCAATTTGAGAAGAGTTATCAAAACGTACTGATTCCCGCAGAGCCGGGAACCAGCGAATACCTGCAACTTATCCCGGTAGGGCAACTGCTTTGCGGTGAGTTCCGCAAGCCCCGGAATTACGCATTCCACAAGAAGTTCTTCAAACTTCTGACTCTTGGGTATCATTACTGGACGCCTTCCGGTGGTCTCATTGAGCCCGCGGAGCGCAACCTCATATCCGGGTTTATCGACTTCCTTTCATCCGACTTCGATCAGCGCGCTGCGCTCCAGAACGCCGCGGAGATGTATCTCTCCTCTGTCGGTATTTCTCGTTCCCGCGATATGGCGCTGCTGAAGCACTTCGAATCCTTCCGCGAGTGGGCAACCATTCAGGCTGGATTTTACGACGAATACCAGATGCCTGACGGTAGCCATCGTCGTGTCGCAAAGTCGATCTCCTTCGCCAGCATGGATGACAGCCAGTTCAACGGCGTCTACAAATCAGTGCTGAATGTGCTCTGGAACTACATTCTGCGTCGCAAATTCCACTCGCCGGCTGAGGCTGAAAATGCCGCCAGTCAGCTGCTGAGCTTTGCGGGGTGATGGGTATGCAATGTCTTCTCGCCAAAGTAATAGAGCGCGGCATGTTCCGCGTTCCGGCGCGCCGCAAGCGCAAGGTCGAAGTAAAACCGTCAGATATCCCCACCTTTCACTATACGGCTCACCTGGCAGATGTCCGCTGGCTGCGCCGCGCTGCCAGAAGGAAAATTGCATGAGCCTCTATCGAAGCATTAATGGTGCTATCTGGCGCAACATCTGGGTTGTTGGCGATCTGCATGGTTGCCATACGCTGCTAATGAACGAGCTGGAAAGGGTCCGTTTCGACCCGTTGTGTGACCTACTGATCTCGGTAGGCGACCTTATCGATCGTGGTGCGGAAAACGTCGAATGCCTTGAGCTAATCGCAATGCCCTGGTTTATGGCTGTAAGAGGGAACCATGAGCAGATGATGCTCGACGGACTATCCTCTTCCGGGAACGTGAATCACTGGCTCGCTAACGGTGGCGGATGGTTCTTTAACCTTGACTACGACAAAGAACGCCTGGCTATCGCGTTGGCCCATTTGGTTGCAGGTTTGCCACTCATCATCGAGGTAATGACCGAGGGTAAGAGGGTGGTGGTCTGCCATGCTGACTACCCTCATAACGAATATGCGTATGACAAGCCCGTCGATGCAGAACAGGTGATCTGGAATCGTGAGAGAGTGAGCGCGGCTCAGGATGGGATTGTGAATGAAATATCCGGTGCAGACCTGTTTATTTTTGGGCACACCCCGGCGCGCCAGCCTCTCAAATACGCTAACCAGATGTATATCGATACCGGTGCGGTGTTTGGTGGTCGCCTGACCTTGCTACAGGTGCAGGGTGGTGATCATGCGTAAACCAGCACGTCGTAAATGCGCCCACTGCCGCGAATGGTTCCATCCTGCCCGGGAAGGGCAGGTGGTATGCAGTTTTGAATGCGCCAGCGCGATCGGCAAAAAACAGACAGCAAAAGCCCGGGAAGCGGCGAAGGCCAGGGCGGTGAAGCGCCAGCGTGAATCCGAGAAGGAGGGGCGTCAGCGCCGTAAAGCAAGATTGGCTGAGCTCAGACCTAACGGTTACTACAAAGCCCAGGCTCAGAAGGCATTCAACGCCTACATCCGCGCTCGTGATGCTGCTTTGCCATGCATCAGTTGCGGCGAGACCAACCCGCCTGATCTGCATGGCGGCCAGTGGGACTGCGGCCACTTCAAAACGGTCGGCGCTTACCCTGAGTTGCGTTTTGAAGAGCGCAACGCTCATAAGCAGTGCAAATCGTGCAATGCCGGGGCCGGTAAGTACACCGCCAAAGAGTCGACGGTTGCTCAGCAATACGAAGCTGGCCTGGTCGCTCGTTACGGACAGGAGTATGTCGACTGGCTTAACGGACCCCACGAAATGACCAACTACCGCCGGGAAGACTTTATTCGTATCCGCGATGAGTACCGCGCCAAGCTCAAAGCACTGAAACAGCGGGAGGCCGCATGAACCACGACGTTATCGAACGCATCCGCGACCGCTGGCAAAAGCTCCGCCTCTTCCGGCACCGCGGCACCGTACTGGTTGACTACCGAATTTTGAAGAATTTCGTCCGCATCTATCAGAACCTGGGAGAGACAGCATGAAACTGGAATTAACCAACGAACAGCACCAGTGGATAGATCAGTGGCTCCAGCTTTGGGGCGCATGGTGCCAGACAGGAAAGATAGACAAGGCGATGATAAATATGATTGCCAAGTTCATGGCCACAGTTGAACCGCAAGTATCCTCAAGGCCTGTATGCAGCGATGATGATGGGATGCTGATTGACGCTGTAATCCGGCATTACCTGAAAAATGTAGATGAGAATGCATGGAAGGTAATTTTTGCCTATTACGTCTGCAACTCAAGTGAGATAAGGATCGCCTCATGGCAGCATGCAGTGAGCAAGCCTCGCCTGATGAAGACCCGCGCCGGAAACCAGTATAAGCACCCGAGCATTTCAACCATCCGCCGGGAAGTTAAACAGGTTATCAATGCTTCGTTGTTTTGCCTTTATCAGCCATTACAAAATGCATTCAACGATCGAGAAAATGTGAGGAAAATTGCAAAAAATAGTCATATCGTGCTTGCATTTTAATGAACAAATGAGCAATATATTTAGTGTAGGTTGCCGTATTTGCGTTTGACCTATCAGAACACCAAGCCTCGCCATCGTGCGGGGCTTTTTGCTTTCTGCAATCCGGTCAGGGCTCTTGAGTGAATGCGTGCCGCACTACACGTTGAAGCTCATACGCGAGAGCTCTGAACCAGATTGCTGATTTAGCTCAGCAGCGCCAGATAATGGCCTGACCTGATGACGGGCTCATAATCCAATCCATCAGGGGCGTTGCTGCAACAGCGCCGCAGGCCGCCAGACTCAGCCAGGGTATTTTCGGCCATCAGCCGACATTGCTATTACCCTCATGCTTATTGCCCGCTTAACCGCGGGCTTTTTTATTATCAGGTCCCGCAGGAATCATCATCGACACGCTTCGTTGTTAAATCCAGCCTTATGGGCCTGACCCTTTTCAAACACACAGCTTCCCGATCTTTCATCGGAGGCGGTAACTATGGCTAAACGTATGCAAGACAAAGAGAGCATTGCCGGGATGTCCTGGCTGGTTCTGCTGATCATTGCTTGCTGGGGTGGACTTGTCCGCTACCTGATAGATGTGAAGCAGAGCAAGGCAACATGGAGCTTGATCAATGCTCTTGCCCAAATGGTGGTTTCAGGGTTTACCGGCGTTATTGCTGGCCTGGTGAGCATTGAAAGCGGACTGAGCATTTACATGATACTGGCCACTTCCGGAATTAGCGGGGCAATGGGATCTGTTGCTTTGACCTATTTCTGGGAGCGCATTACCGGAGTTAAGGTGCCATGACAGCAGATCAGATTATCGAGGGCATCCTCGGTAAAGAAGGGGGTTACGTAAATAACCCGAATGATAAAGGCGGCCCAACGCGCTGGGGTATCACGCAGACTACCGCCCGCGCATATGGTTACGCAGGTGATATGAAGGCGTTACCACGGGAAACCGCCAAAGCCATTTACCTGTCGCAATACTGGACAGAACCGAAGTTTGACCGCATCGCCGAGTTGTCGCCAGCCATTGCGCAGGAGTTATGTGATACCGGCGTGAACATGGGGCCACGTGTCGCCAGTACATTCCTGCAGCGCTGGTTATCGGCGCTGAATATGCAGGGCAAGCTATATCCGGACCTGAAGACGGACGGCGCGATCGGCAACATTACCATCGCCGCCCTGAAAAGTTATCTCGCAGTTCGCGGAAAAGATGGCGAAACCACGCTGCTGAAGGGGCTGAATTGTAGCCAGGGTGCCCGCTATCTTGAGCTTGCTGAAGCTCGGTCGGCAAATGAAGATTTTCTCTATGGTTGGGTAAAGGAAAGAGTGGAACTATGAACTATCTCATTAATCGACTGAAAGAGCCGTCAACCTGGCGCGGCATCATTCTTGTTGTTGCTGGCGTATTTGGTTATCAGCTGCCTCCGGGCATTCAGGAAACCGTCATCGCTGGCGGTGTGGCGCTGGCTGGCGTGGTTGGTGCGGTAATGCCTGACAGCGTCAAGAAGTAACACGCTATGCTGATACTCTTCATTCTCCTGTCGATCTGGCTCTGTCGACTGTCGGAGAGGCCTGGCTGGTTTAAGGTCAGCCATATTATCTCAATGCTGGCGCTCGAAGGTGAGCATCCGGCACGCGGTAAGGGGCTGCGCTGAGATAAGAGCCCGCATTACAGAAGTCCTTCATTGAGGGGCTTCGATAATGTCACGGCGAGGTAAGTCAAATGAGCACTACTGGAATACTGACCGCAAAGGTCACGCTACGGCCATATATGAAGCCGCTACTCATATTGTCGGCATTGCTGCGCTGGAACTGGCTCACCGACAAATGCTTTAAGATTGAGGTCGTGAGCGGTAACGAGGCAGAATTATAAAGTTCTGCAAATGGTGTCTGCAAAGCACCATTGACAGAGTTTTATGTAAGTTTCATGTACTACCGGTTAAATAATTTCCCAGTGAGTATTCGGGCAACCCAGAGGAATGTTCTGTATGGCTGATTTTGAAGACCGCCGACCATTCCCTCCTGTTAACTTCACTGGCGAAAACTGGCTGCCGTACACCCGGCTTATCCCTGCTGCCGAAATTGGCGAGTGGATTAACCAGAACATCCTCTCCGAAGACGGACGAATCCATAACCCTGACCATACGCACTTGCTCGACGCTGATGTCGCGTTCATGTGGGCCTCTGGCTCATTCGCCAAAAGTGGCCGCATTGTGCTGGGTCAGTGTGAACAGGTAATGATGCGCGCCGGCGGCTGGAAGAAGTCCCGCATAGAGCAGCAGATGCATGAATGGTTCGGACGCATACCGAAGTTCATCATCACCCTGGCTGCCGACTACTGCGAGCAATGCAACGATCTGGAGTTCTGCGCACTGGTGGAGCATGAGCTCTACCACATAGCCCAGGCTACCGATGACTATGGCGCGCCGAAGTTCAACAAAGAGACCGGAATGCCGGTGCTCAAACTTCGCGGCCATGACCTCGAGGAATTCGTCGGAGTGGTCCGGCGTTACGGTGCCAGCAAAGACGTGCAGGAAATGGTGGATGCGGCGAACAGGCCGGCGGAGGTTGCTCACATCGATGTTGCCAGAGCTTGCGGGACGTGCATGCTGAAACTGGCTTAATAACTGGACTGTACTGGACGGATGGTGAAACATGGCTGCACTAAAACCAGAAGTGAAAGCCTACATCATTCAGATGCTTGCGTGCTATGACACGCCTTCGCAGGTGGTCGAGGCCGTCCAGAAAGATTTCGGTATCGCCATAACCCGGCAGCAGGTCGAAACACACGATCCGACAAAGGTTAGCGGGAAGACTCTCGCCAAAAAATGGGTCGACCTTTTCAACCTTACCCGCGACCGCTTTCTCAACGAAATTTCCGACATCCCGATCGCCAACAAGGCCTATCGCCTGCGCGTCCTGCAGCGAATGTCGACGACTGCCGAGAACATGAAGAACATCGGCATGACGGCCCAACTTCTGGAGCAGGCAGCCAAAGAGGTGGGTGAGGCTTACAGCAATAAGCAAAAAGTCGAACACACCAGCCCTGACGGTAGCATGTCGCCGCGACCAACGACGATCAGACTGGTAGGAGTAGAGCCAACAAATGGAAAGCCAGGTTGACCTACAAATCCCGGCGAAGCTCGTTCCCGTATTCGCGACAGATGGCATTCGCTATCGTGGCGCGCATGGTGGCCGAGGTTCTGCAAAGACGCGCACATTCGCGCTGATGAGTGCAGTTAAAGCGTATCAGGCAGCCGAAAGCGGATTAAGCGGCGTCATACTCTGCGCTCGCGAGTTTATGAACTCCCTCGAAGAGTCATCGATGGAGGAAGTGAAACAGGCGATCCGGTCTGTTCCCTGGCTGGATGACTACTTCGATATTGGCGAAAAGTACATCCGCACTAAAAACCGCAACGTCAGCTACGTCTTCTGCGGCTTGCGCCACAACCTCGACAGTATTAAGTCAAAGGCGCGCATTCTGGTTGCGTGGGTAGATGAGGCTGAGTCGGTATCGGCGACGGCCTGGAAGAAGCTTCGCCCGACGGTGCGTGAAAATGGCTCTGAAATCTGGGTGACATGGAACCCGGAGAAAGACGGCAGCGCCACTGACAAACTCTTCAGAAAGAACCCGCCGAAAAGCTCGATGATTGTCGAGATGAACTACAGCGACAATCCGTGGTTCCCGGATGTACTCGAAGAAGAGCGCCTCGAAGATCTGGAAAACCTCGACTACGCCGATTATGCGTGGATTTGGGAAGGCGCCTATCTGGAGAACTCAGACAAGCAGGTGCTGGCGAATAAATACGTCGTGCAGAGCTTTGAAGACGACCTCTGGAAGAAATCAGAGCGCCTGCTGTTCGGCGCCGACTTCGGTTTCGCAAAAGACCCAAGCACGCTTATTCGGATGTTCATCCTGGATAACAACCTCTACATCGAATACGAGGCCTACGGTAATGGTGTAGAGCTCGATGACATGTGGAAGTTTTACGCTGGAAAAACCGATGCCACGCCGAAACAGCTAGAAGACTGGAGAGTTACTGACGAGGCGAAATTCCCCGGCATACCAGAGGCTCGCAAATGGCCTATCAAAGCCGACAACTCCAGACCTGAAACTATCAGCCATATCAAGGGCCAGGGTTTCAATATCTCAGCAGCTCAGAAATGGCAGGGCAGCGTAGAGGATGGGATAACTTGCCTGCGTGGCTTTAAGAAAATCATCATTCACCCACGCTGCAAGGAGACGGCTAAAGAAGCTCGTCTCTACTCGTACAAAACTGACCGGATCACTGGCGAGGTCTTGCCGGTCATAGAGGACAAGAACAACCACTGCTGGGACGGTGTCCGGTACGGTCTGGACGGGTATATCAAGCACAAAGCGCAAGTCGGCGCAGTATTCTTCTAAGGAGCATCGCCAGTGAGCGAACAAGATAACGGCCTTCAACTGGCTGTGAACAATCTCGCCACTGAAATGCGGCGAGCGAATTACCTGAATGCCATCGGGATCGGTGGGGGTAATACCAAGCGCCCGACGCTCTATCAGGAGTTCGGTTATCCGCGCGCCATTACCTTCCATGACTTCTACAACATGTACCGGCGCAACGCCGCAGGCTTCGCAGTGGTGCATCGCCTTCTGGATGGATGCTGGCAGGACTATCCGGTAATCGTTGACGGTGATGAGTCCCAGGAGGCGAAGAAAACCAACCAGTGGGAAAAGAACGTCACCAGGTTCATGAAGAAATGGTGGTCGAAGGTGAAGGATGCCGATCGCCGCAATATGGTGGGCCGCTACTCCGCGCTGTTGCTGCAGGTGAAAGATAACAAGCCATGGAGCGATCCAGTAGATACCAGGCTGGTGAAATCCCTGGGCGAGTCAGCGCTGGTAAAACTTATCCCGGTATGGGAGCCGCAGTTAACTGTCGCAGAATGGGATAACAATCGCCAGTCCGAGACGTTCGGCCAGCCGAAGATGTTCAACTTCAACGAGCAGCCGGTTGGAGACGAGGCTTTCGTCGGACCGACGCGCGGTGAGCCTGTGCATCCCAGCAGGGTGATCCTGTTCTGCGAAGGTTCAGAGGATGACAACGTTCTGTCGGGTATCCCCCTGCTTGAGGCCGGATACAATAAAGGACTCGACCTTGAGAAGATTTCCGGCGGTGGTGCTGAGGGCTTCCTGAAGAATGCCAGCCGGCAGATTGCGGTCGAGTTCAGCAAAGAAACTGACATGGCCACGCTGTCCGATCTGGCGAAGAAGGCTGGTTATGCCGACCTCGGCGAAGCGATGGGCGACAAGGTCAACAAGCTTAACCGCGGCACCGATGCGGCGGCGGTTATGCAGGCCGGGCAGATGCACGTCCTAAGCGTGACACCAGGCGACCCGGGGCCAACGTGGGAGGTCACCGCCAACGAACTGGCGGCATCAGTTCAAATCCCGTTCACCATCCTGTTTGGACAGCAGACCGGGCGCCTGGCGAGTGATGAGGATAAAACCGACTGGGCCATTCGTCGCAATACCCGCCGCAACGGCTTCCTGACCGACCGAATCACAGCCTTGCTGGAACGCTTCTGGACCCTGGGCATTATCGATCCGCCGACAAATGGAGAGGTCACCATTTCATGGACTGACCTGCTGGCCCCGGGCGAGAAAGAGAAAATCGAGAACGCTTCGAAACTGGCTGATATCGTCCAGAAAACGTCGGGCTTCTATGGTGGCGAGCCGCCATTCACAGCCAACGAACTACGAGAGATTGTAGGCCTGGACCCTCTGCCTGAACCAAAGCAACCACCTAACCCGAATGACAAGGTGACAACCGATGATCCACTGGCCGATGACACCGGAGCAGACGGCAAAGGTGGGGCTGCCGATAGTTCCGCGCAGCAAGGTTGACCCGACTCGATCAGCGAAGCAGGTCAGCGAGATGTTCCGGGATATCGAGGACAGGTATCTCGGCATCAAGCGCGCTCTGAAAACGCTCTTCGACCAGCGTCTGACCGGGAGAGAGCGAGAGGTTAACAGCCACAGCTGGCACTTCCTGTGCCACGACCACGGCGAGGATGTGCGCCTCTACCAGGTCAATGCCGGCAAGTTTATCTACGACATGTCGGCGCAGGATTTGGCCGACCTGCTTGAAGCGGTACAGGCCATTCTCGACGATTACCTGCTGGAAGGCGGCGAACAAAACCTGTGGGCGATGGATTACGTCGTCGCTGAATACGAAAGGGGGACGTTCGGTGCATACACAAACCTTTCCCAGCAATCACCAGTATACGCAGCGCAAACCAGCATCCATCAACTACTAAGTAGCCCCGCTTACCTCAACCAAATAGCTGCATCACGGGTAACAACCTACAGTGATTGGCGAGGTATTAGCGATGATGCCAGGAGGGATTTAGCTGGTGTTATTAGTGATGCTGTATCAAGAGGTGTAAACCCAAGAGAAACAGCGTCGGTCATTAGCAAAAGGCTGGATGTGAGCATGTCCAGAGCTAAAACGATAGCCCAAACTGAACAGGTGGGGGCATTAAGGCGCGCGCAGCGAAATGAAACAGATTGGGCGAAAGAGCGGCTTGGTCTGAATACTGCCATCCTATGGATTTCTGCGCTGAAATCGACGACAAGGGCCACCCATGCTGCGAGGCACGGGAAGACTTATTCGACAGAAGAGGTTGCCGAGTTCTATTCAAAGAATGGCAATGCTTTCAATTGCTACTGCGCCAATGTCCCATGCCTATTGGATGATCAGGGGAAACTTTATAACGATGGACTGACTGAAAAGCTCACCAAAGAAAGAGAAAACTGGAAGTCCACCGAGGATTAATTTGATAAAATAGATTTGCTGGATAGGGCGGCCACCCGAAAAGCTCTGCGCTCAGGGCCTTCCAGCTCCATCATGAGCGAACTAATGGAGCGATTAGTTATGAGTCAAGAAAATAAGGCGCTTGCTGCGGCTTACCTGAAAGAGTGCGTCAATTACAACCCGGAAACAGGACTCTTCACTTGGCTGAATCGGCCTCTGGAACACTTTAAGTCACTTAGGGCGTGTAACGCTTGGAACTCAAGGTATTCCGGCCTGGTAGCTGGCAGCATCCGAAAGGATGGATATTGCGCACTAAAAATTGACGGCAACGGCTATAAAGCACACCGCATAGCCTGGCTGATTGCGCATAATGAATGGCCTGACGATATGGATATTGACCATATCAATGGCATCAGAAACGATAACCGGCTATCTAATTTGCGACTTGCAAATCGAAACGAAAATTGTGCAAACGTAAAGGTCAGAGTGAACTGCTCATCTGGCTTTTTTGGGGTGCATTGGTTTAAGAACCGCGGAGAGTGGGTGGCCCAAATACGAACTGGGAAGGTGAAGAGGCATCTTGGCTATTTCCATGGTATTGGTGATGCCGTCCGGGCCTATAACGCCGAATGCGAAAAGCTCCATGGCGAATACGGCAAGCGCAAGATAGAGCACAATCTGAATAAGCTCCGAGAATTGGGGCTCTGATGAATAACTACAAGGTCGCTTCGGCGGCCTTTTTTATTGCCTGAAATCCAACAAGGATGCCCATATGAGCGGCGTATATTTCGAATCGAAGCGACATGGCGATATCTCATGCGCGCACGTTAAGATCGGCGGCGTCGAAGCGATGATGAAGCAGGTAGGTGATCGCAAAGTCATTAAGTCACAAGGTCGCGGCAACGTGCGCCAAGTAAAAGCTATCGTCAGAGCGTTACACAAAACTATCCAATAACGAGGACCCAGCATGAAACGCAACCGCGTTAACGTGCTGACCGTCGTCAACTCCGCTTCAAACATCACCACTGAAACCATCGACGGCAAGCCACATATCGTGGTTCGCGGCATCACGCCTGTCGTGGACGATATCGTGATGAACCGGAAGTTGTACCCGGCAGCAGAAATCGAAAAGGCCTACAACACGCTCGAGCGTAACCCGATGCCGCTGGGCCACCCGAAAGTGGATGGCAAGCATGTGTCTGCTCGCGATGTTCGGGCGGTGAATGAATATCACGTAGGCGCATGGCTGCAGAACGTCAGCCACGAAGGTGGGAAGGTGACGGGTGATATGTACGTTAACCGCCAGTACGCCGAGTCAAGCGAGAAGGGCAAGCGCCTGATAAACCGCCTTGATGAGATGATCGCCGGTACCAACTCAGAACCCATCCATATCTCTACCGGACTCCTGTATTCCGGCATTGCCGCTAATGGCGAGTCAAAGGGCAAGAAGTACAACGAGATCGCCACCAACATGATGTTTGACCATGTGGCGGTGCTGCTCGATGAGCCTGGCGCTGGCACTCCAGAAGAAGGCGTGGGTATCTTCGTCAACTCAGAAGGTCATGAACAGCAGATCGAAGTTGCTCGCCTTGCTGATGGTATCGACTGCACCCGCGAAGGTCTGCTCAACAAGACCAAATTCTTCTTCACCAACGCCTCCAACTTCTCTTTTGACGACATTTCACGCGCCATCAGCGACAAGCTGCGTGAGGGTGACACAGAAGATAAGTGGCTATGGCCAGAAACGGTGTGGCCAGACAGTTTCATCTACCGCGATGACACCAGATACCTAAAGCAGAAGTACCTCATCGATGATGACGGCAAAGCCGTGTTCGTCGGCGAACCTGTAGAAGTCGTGCGCAAACCCATTGAGTACGAGATTAAAACCAACGGAGAGAACGATCCGATGAAAGAACTGATTATCAATGCGCTGCAAGCCGCGGGTAAGCCGACTGAAGGCAAGTCCGATGCCGAACTGATGGACGCTTACAACCAGCTAGCGGCAGAGAAGGCGGCAGCCAAGAAAGATGGCGGCGACGAAATCGATCCCGCCACCGGCAAGCCTAAGAAAAAAGAGCAGGCCAGCAACAGCGAAGAAGCGCCGGCATGGTTTAAGCCATTTGCTGATGATTTGGCAGCCGTTAAGTCAGGCCTTGCCGTGAACGCTGACAAAGAGAAAGGCGAAAAACGCGCTGCCGTAAAAGCGAAATTCGGGCTGGATGACCTGGCGGTGAATGCGCTTGACGGCGCCGCCCTTGATGGCCTGTTTGCTCAGTGCCAGACCTCTACCGGCCTGAATGGTGCATTCCGTCCGGTCAACAACAACGATTCTTTCAGCGAAATGCCGGAGTAAAAAATGGCTAAAGACGGGAAACACGTAATTCACGCGGGCGGGATTTTCCCCAACCCGCAACTTAATCGTGAAGGTTCTGCGGCCGCAGCGTTTCTGCCGGGTACCGTAATCTTTTTCAGTGCAGCCAAGCCTACACCGTCTGTTGATGGCGCTGAAGACGCGATTCTTTACGTTGCTAACTACGACTATTTGCGCTGCAAAACGGTTGACGATGCCTATGCGATCGGTGACTGGGTGGTAAACATCCAGCCAACGCCGGGCGTTTTCCTCAACGTTCGCGCTGCCGCTGGAACCTACACCAAGGGTCAGCCGGTTTCTGTGGCCAATGGCCAAATTAAAGCACTGGCAGAGGGTGAAACCATCTTTGCCTATGTCGAAGAAGACAAGTCCCTGACCGCCACAGCAGGCGATCTGGTTCGCGTCGTGTTCAAGTAAGGAGAGACTGAATGTTTGTATTTTCCACCCGACGCGCGACTGAGACGGGCAACCTCGAAGCGAACCAGGCGCAGTTCAATGAGCTGCAACTGGCGCGCAATATGAGTGCTCAGGCCGTTGCTGATTTTGTATCCCGCACCCGCTGGCGTGGTGATGCGGCAAACACTCCGGCGCTGGACGCGACGAACGCTGTCGACGATATCCGCCGCCTGTATCGCGCTTATGATCAGACTGTGCTGGCTGAATTCGAACCAACTACTGAATTCACTCTGCTTAACGACCTGATCCCGTTGTCCCGCTCTGTCCGTCTTGAAGAGTCCGTGTACGAGTATGCTCGCACCGGTGGCCGCGGCTGGGCGCATACCTCCATGTCCGGCCAGATTGGTGCGGCGCTTGATGCGCGCGCGTACACCTTCGACGGTACGATGGTTCCGATCCACGACTCTGGCTTCAAATTCCAGTGGCGTGACCCTATTTTCAACAAAGGCTCCGCTCTGGCTTCTCTGGCCGACGCTCAGCGCGGCTCTGTTGATGATGTTCGTCGTCAGTACGTGGATTACGTCTTCAACGGTTTCCGTGACTCTGCTGGCAACTATATCGCTTTTGATGGCAAGACCTGGAAGGGGGTAAAAGCCGATGAGCGGGTGCAGATTGTCGATCTCAGTGCTTCCGGCCTGAATATCGACTTCACCAGCTCAAGCGCAACGGCTGAGCAAATCCGCAATGCAGCCATTGCTCTGCGCGACGTGATGAAGCTGACCAACCTGCAGTATGCACAGCAGACCTGGTATGTTTCAGGCGAGATCACCTCAAATCTGGAACGCTACTTCAGCGACAACTACCAGTCCGACACCATCCTGCAGGAGCTGCTGAAGCTTTCTGGCATTGCAGCCATCAAAGAAGATGCGCAGTTATCTGGTAACCAGATCCTCATTGTTCCGCTTACCGCCGGCGTTATCGCTCCGATTGTCGGCCAGGCGGTCGGCACCGTTGCTGACCCTCGCCAGTTCTATAACAGTGACTACGTCTGGCGCACCTGGGGTGCGATGGGCTTGATGGTTAAGACCGACATCAACAATCGCAAATCCGTTATTTACGCGCATAGCTAAGGGGTATTTATGGCACTGGTAAAAGTGGTTCGCGATAACCTGATTTCCGGTGCCAATCTCCAGAAGCTGGAGGTTGGCGCGCAGGTCTCGGTAAGCGGCGATGTCGCTAAGCGCTGGGTGGCCGCCGGTCTGGTTGAAATCATTAGTGATGACGACCAGGCGCTGGAAGTGGCTACACCGGGCAATGATGCTGCAGAGCAGGCAGAGCAGGCAGAGCAGGCAGAGCAGCAGGAAGAATCTGCCAGCAAATCGAAGAAGGCGAAATAACCATGGCTGACCCAATCACAGCGGCAGACGTGCAGGCGTTCCTCGGTGAATTGGGTTACTCCATCCCGGCCGCTCTGCTCGATCCGATTCTCTGCGTGGTGAACAAGATTATCCCGTGCCTCGATGGTGCTGGATACGACGAATGCACGGCAAAGCTCATTCTGATGTATGCCGCTGCGCTCATGGCGACGTCATCCGGTGCCCGGCGAATAAAATCGCAGGGGGCGCCATCAGGAGCGTCGCGCTCGTTCGATTACGGAGACGACGGCATTACCTGGCTGCGTGACTCGCTGGCGAAACTGGATACCAGCGGCTGCACCAGTGAACTTCCGATCAGCGCTGGCAACACTGTGGGCCTGTTTATGGTGGTCGGGGGCTGCTAATGGCGTGGGTTTCAGTTCAGCAACGACTGCCGCGGACGTTTACCCGGGTGTGGGTGATCACCGATACAGGCCAACAAACGACGGCGTACGTGAAAAGCAATGGTGAGTGGCACATCAACTGCGACCGCATACGCGCCACAGGCGCTGTTGTGCTGCGATGGAGGGATGACTGATGTCTTCGGTTGCTTCATGGTCGTATACCGCGACAGCGACAATCTGGCGGCGCATACGCGATGCTGACGGTAGTGATACCGACGGCGGAGGTCAGCCGTACGGGTGGGAAGCGCCGATCGCTATCCTCTGCGACTACCAGGGTGGCCTCTCTGCAAAAATCGGTGACCTCGGCCGGGAGATCGTGGTTAAAAACACGATATGGACCGAGTACGCAACGGCGCGGGAAGGAGATTACATCCTGATTGGCGCGTCGACCGATGCAGCACCGCCGGATGAGGCCGATGAGATTCGGCAGATCGTCCAGTTCGCAGATACGTTCGAGCGACTGGCGGACGATTTCGCACTGATTACGGGAGTCTGATTATGGGCGTTAAAGTTCGGGGAGTCTCCAAGGTCAGCAATAATATCAACCGGCTGATTGATAATATCGAAAAGCGAAAAACCATGCGGGCGCTCTACTCTGCTCTGTTTGAGATTGGGCTGGAGTCAGCGGTGCTGGTTCCTATCGATACCAGCACTCTGGTTAACTCTCAGTTTAGAGAGGTTGTTATCAAGGGCACCAGACTAACCGGGAGAATTGGTTATTCTGCAAATTATGCGGCGTACGTGCATGAGGCCAAAGGTATTCATCTTGGAAAAAACACCCCGCGTCCTGTAAGAAAAGGCGAAGCGCCCGGCTCCCGTGGAAATATATGGGATACATCAGGCGAGCCAAAATTCCTTGAGAAAGGTGCTGAAAACGCCAGAGACAGAGTTGACGCAGTTATACGCAGGGAGATGGAGCTATGACACCTCCTATGCACAGGCGGGTTCGAAATGTCTTTGTTGAGTCAGGATTGACTGCCGGATACATCGTTCAGTCACTGTCATGGAATGATACCGGCAAGGCATCTGACCGCTTTATTGTGTTCCGACCAAATGGTGGCACGCCAGTAGATCGTGATATGGCCGCTGATTACTACGTCATGGTGGACGTGATAAGCAAGGGAAAGGCATCTGCTGACTATGCGCAGTCAGAGAACGACGCTCAGGCCATCATCGATTACGTGCAGCAAAACCCGATGACGCACACCTGCCTTGGGCAGATATCCAACATGGGCGGAATTCCTTCGCCTGTTATCACAGCCGAGGGGCGTATGGTGTGGCGCCTGCAGTTCGCCTGCCTCTTTGGCGGATAACACCGAATAAAACCACATAAGGTCGCCTGGATCGGCCTTTTTTATTATCTGAAGCGAGGTAAGCAACGATGCAAGGCTGCTCCGACAACGGACAACTAATTGGTCGCGCTAAGACGCTGGAACTGGCTTACGGCTGTGCCGACCAGTTTCCGGCGGAAGGCGACTGGAAACTGATGGGGTTGCCAACATCGGCAACGTGGGACCTTAGCCCGGAGGCCCTGACCTCTGATGCTGATAACGGCGGATTCAGTTCAAACCTGATTGCCAGTCTGGACCCGACCTACTCCATCGAAGGGGAGGTTCGCGTTAAAGACCGCACTGATGAGTTTGGCATTCAGCAGTTCGTGAAATACATCGTCGATGAGGTTCGTGCCCGCCGCCAGCCAGGTGTATGGATGCGTTTCCACTGGGGCGATTATTACCACATCGGCTATATGGTCCCATCAGGAGCCAGTGACGGCGGTGGTGTGAAAGAAATCGTGACCTACAGCTTTGAGTTCAAACTGGCTGACGGTCAGACTTTCCAGATCACCGAAGCTGATGGTGACATTCTGGTTACCGGTGTAAGTGTTGCGCCGACGACCAGTTCTATTGCTGCTGGCTCCAGTACTACATTCGCAGTGATTATTGCACCGGAAGATGCTGATAACAAACTGTTCACAGCCAGCTCATCCGTGCCGACACGTGCAACCGTCGCCATCACTGGTAATACGGTAACCGTGTCAGCGCCGTCAGGTGCAACGGCGGGAACAGCAACAATTACTGTGAAGACGGTTGATGGTGAATTCGTGGCTACCCACGTGGTTACTGTCACGGCGTAAGCAAAACAAAGGGCAGGATCCTGCCCTTGATTTTGTTTACAGGAGGCAGCAAATGGTTCCGCTAAAAGAGCTGGGAGAATGCCTGGTAACCGTCGGGGACCGGGATTATTTTTTCCGGCCATCATTCATGGCTATGTCGCGCATCGGCGAGCCAGCAGAAATAGTTCAGACGTTCTATGACCTTTGCAACGATGAAATAACACCTCTCATTCAGAGGGTTGTCGAAGCGTACGGCAGAGTGCCTGAATGGCTGGCTAAACACCTTTCTGCTTTACATCTTGATAAGAAATCTCTACTGGCCGCCCACACGGTCCTCACCGCTTGCTGCAATGATGACATAGGTGATCTGGTTGGCTGGATGAAGCCCGGCAAAACCAAAAGAAGGGCGTTTGTGTGGCATAAGGGCGTCATGAATCCGCAGGATATGGTCATCCTTGCACAAAGTCTGATGATGCACGGCATTATCGGAAAGGCCAAAGTACGCAAACTTCAGCGCCATGAGACAAATGAAAAAACCAGTGAGTTCAGAGCTGCCGATTACGTTATCGCTGCACGCAACCACTTCGGGATCAGCAGAGAGGAAGCTGAAAATCTGACGATGACCGAATTCAGCCTAATGCTCATCGCCAAATACCCGGATCAGAAAGGGTATACCAGGGAAGAATACGATCATGCAGCTGATGACTACTTTGCGCGCCGTAAGCGCAGACAGGCTAAAGCCAACAAATAAACCAGCCCCGGCATAGTCCGGGGCTTTTTTATGCCCGCAACTCCCCGCGCTTCACACGCGCATATCAACACACAGAACCTTTCAGGATGACCCTTGAGGATACCGGTTTGGCTATCGGTGCCTTTCTGTGGGCCGGATTCCTGTGTGACAAGGTTCATCACTAAAAGGTAATACCGATATGTCTAATATCATCCCTATGAATTACGATGACCGTTCATTCCCTTTTACGGCAGATTGCTGGTTCAACGCCACAGTTGCTGCAAAGCATCACGGCAAGCTTCCGAAGGACTGGCTAAAGACTGAGGCGACAAAAATTTATATCGCCGAATTGGCTGAGGAGCTTGGAATTGCTGGCTCCGGCGTAAAAGAGGATTTTTCTCCCCTTTTAGTCAGAGTGGAGAAAGGGCGAAACGGCGGGACCTGGCTTCATCCGGAGTTGGCGGTGGAGTTCGCCCGCTGGTTGTCAGTAAAATTCGCCCGAGCCTGTGACCGACACATTAAAAATCTGCTACTGAGTAAAAACTTCCAGCTCACTGAAGATCAAATTGTCGGCCTGATGGTCTGTCAGCAACCCACCTCTTGGGAAAAACGATTTAAAGACCCGTTCTACCAGGCGCTGTCGAAAATGTCCGGCCTTCCTTACTTTGGTCATGTCGGTGGTTGCCCGGCGCTGTTCGGTCAGATCACCGCTCGATGGGTGTACGGTGTCGCACTTCCCGATTATGTCTATCAGGCAGCAAAACAAGCAGCGGGCGACAGCAGAGAGAAGATTCACCAGCACCTCAAGCCTGATGCGCTGGATAAGGTCGAGCAGCAATTGATCGCCGTTACCAATATCGCGAATTGCAGCATTGACCAGAAGGACTTCGAAGCCCGCTGCATGGCTGCATTTCCCGTTAAGGGGCAGATGAAGCTGCTGTATGCGGCGGCTTGACCATGAATAACCGAATCGTTGAGTGCGCCTCCAGAGCGGGGCGCGACTTCTCGGAGTTCATGAAAGGCGAGAAGAACATGATGGAGGCGCTGCGGTCTGCGGAGGAATTCACCGAGCAGCTACGCATTCACGGCTGCGTTAATCACCACTTCGTCAATTTCATGATGATGAAAGCGATCATGAAGGTGTTCGACGATATGCAACGCGAAGAGCAGCGCGAAGAACGCCGACGAAAACGAGCAGAACAGAAAGGCAAATAGCCCACTCAGGTGGGCTTTTTCCTCTCCCGCATCCCTGCTAATCTGTCCAAAACAAACCAATGGGGATAGGGATATGACTTTTTCTTTGGACTACGACGTTAGCGAACTGTTCGTTAATAGTGAGAGCATGGAAAATGTAGTGAAGGTTAACAGGCTTAAAGCTCGAGAGATAGCATTAAAAAAATACAAGTACGTCAAAGATATAGAAGACTCTGGCGGCAATAAACATGCTGCTGAATTGGATGTACAAGATGCCGTGGTGGAGCTATTAACCAAAATCGGGTTATCTGAGCATAAAGCCATGGTGGAGCTTTTCAATTCTGTACTTTTAGAAGAGACGCTGGCCCTTACCATGCTGGACGCTGATAAAAAGCAATCTCAATTTGAAGAGAAAATTAAATTAATTGAGGATGAAGCCAAAGATTCGGCGACAATGACGACGGCGATCTCATGGATAATTGCCGCCGCTGTAGTATTAGTGTTTGCGGGGTTTCTGTTTTCAAGGTAATTGAAGCCAGACCTCTCGAGATATTTGTTAATGCCCACCATCAGGTGGGTTTTTTGTGCGTCTCATCCCATTCTTTTTCGGCTTGCTCTCTTGCTTTTCTCTTGAGTTCGTCCCTGAATTCATCCGTCATGATTTTTTTCGCCATAAGTTCAAGGAAGGATGGCAAGGATTCTTCGACTCGAGATTTAAGAACCCTTTCCGCATGCTCAACATAGCTGTTGGGCTCGGCGACGGTAGTGAACATGCTTTTGTCTTCATCAAGCAGATAACTCAGGTTTATCCTGAAGATTATCTCAGCATTCATTGAACGGTTATTAGCTTTCGCAGAGGCTTCAATTTTATCTTTAAGTTCATTTGGTAGCCTGATTCTCAGCTGCGGATCTTCTCTACTCATGATGGTGCCCATCGCCTTCAAAAATCACAATAAGTAAATTATGCCCCACGGTGGGGTTGACATCAATGACGCACGGTGTGACACTTGTCCTGTGTCTCACGGTGGGGCATTTAGTGGAGGTAGTCATGGAAAAAGCAAGAGACATGTATCAGCGTAAAGTTCGATTTCCGGAGGATGTGCGCAAAGCAATTGAGCGCAGTGGTGAAGAGCAGTGCAGGCAGTTCAATACCGAATTGATTTATCAGCTGAGAAAGGCTTACGGCCTAATTGGGGTGAAAAATGCCCAACCATAAAAACGACGAAGCCCCAATGGCTGCAACCATCGAGGCTTCTAATTTGTCAGTATCTACCAAGGAACTAACGAATATGAGTATAGCAACTGCTGTTTCCACTATCAACGTGCCTTTCTACGGTTCTGATCTGTATGTTGTCAGTGTTGATAATGAGGCATACACCCCGATGCGTCCTATCATCGATGGCATGGGGTTAACATACCAGGGGCAGGCCGATAAGCTGAAATCACGTTTTGCCAAAGGGGTCAGGGAAATCATGATCCCTACAAAAGGTGGTGAGCAAACAATGCTTTGCCTTGCTCTTCGCAAATTGAACGGCTGGCTGCAAACCATCAGCCCCAACAAAGTCCGCCCTGAAATTCGCGATAGCGTGATTCGTTATCAGGAAGAGTGCGACGATGTTCTTTACGAGTACTGGACGAAAGGCGAGGTTAAGAACCCGCGCAAGGCTAAAAAGTCACTACCCGGCAAAATCACCCCTGAGCAGCAGGAAGCCATTAAGCAACTGGTAATGACTCGCGGCAAGGCGCTGCCGAAAGAGAATCAGGCCAAAGCGATGATCACCATGTGGTCTTCACTGAAATCTCACTTTGGTTGCAGCTACAAAGAAATCAACGACGACCAGTTTACCGAGGCGCTTTCTATCGCTGCGCGTGTGCCTCTTGAGGGTGAATTCCTTGGCAAGCAGGAAGCGCTACCAGCACCTAAGTTTGACGTAAACATTCCGCTTCAGTGGTGGATCGATAACAACCCGTTGGTTCGCAGTGGCAACCTGTCATTTGGGAAGTCTCTAACAGCCCCGTCCTTTGACGTGACGATGGAGATGCTTTGTGGTGACAACTCCACATCTGCGTCCATTCGCCTGATTAACGTTCTGGAGGAGGCTGGCTTTGATGTATCAGCGCCGAAGGCCGAAATTGTAGCGATGCGAAAACATCTGGGTAATGTCGAGTACGGCATGAAGGCTATCGCTGACGCTTGCCGCCGGGCTGGAAATAAAACCATCTCGTTCCGTGGCGGAAAGGCTGAATATGTGATTGGTTAACTAACTACGAAATTTTCGTAAACAACACAAACCTCGCTTCGGCGGGGTTTTTTATTGCCCGGAGAAAAGTAAATGGCTGGAACGTTTGATGCTGGTAGCGTTATCTATGAAGTGGACATGGATACTTCGCGCTTACTGGCAGCTCGCCGGGAAGTTGATGCGGCGCTGAACGGTCTTAATGGGAGCATGGGGCGTCTGGAGGCCAGTGTTAACCGCACTGAACGTTCCATTGGCTCTATGGAGCGGACAATGTCCAGCCTCTCTGGTGTTGCCAAGGGATTACTGGCTGCGCTGTCTGTGCAGCAGGTTGCAAGTTACTCCGACGCCTGGACTGAGCTGAATAACAAAGTTGCTAACTCGGTGCGCACGGGAGAGAGTCAGGCTGAAGTCATGCAGCGGATCTTTGATGTTTCTCAGGCAACCCAGTCATCTCTGAACGGTACGGCGACGCTTTACGCCAGACTTGAGCGCGGAACCAGAACATACAATACCAGCGCAGAAGATTTAACACGCCTTACCACCATTATTAACCAAGGGTTTGCGGTTTCAGGTGCAACTGCTCAGGAAGCAGAAAACGCGATCATTCAGCTATCACAGGGTATCGCTTCCGGCGTTCTGCGCGGCGAAGAGTATAACTCAGTGTCAGAGCAAGGCAGCCGCCTCATGGTCGCTTTGGCTGATTCGATGGGCGTTTCTATCGGTCAGTTAAGGGCTATGGCCGCTCAAGGGCAACTGACAACAGACGTTGTGGTTAAAGGGCTTCTATCACAAGGGGATGCAATCGGCAAAGAATTTGCCAACACCACCGTCTCAATCGCCAAGGGATTGCAGGTTGCTGGTAATAACGTAACTAAGTTCTTTGGCGAAAACTCGACGGTTAAATCATTTGCTGCAGGGTTTCGAGACTCGGTTATTACAATAAGCGAAAACCTTGAGACGCTCAGCAGTGTTCTATTGGTAGTTGCTGGCATAATGGGAAGCCGGTATGCCGGAGCACTTGCAATGGCAACCTCAGCAAAAATTTCTGATATAGCAGCATCCAGACAGCAGTTACTTGCTGAAAAGCAGCAATCCCAGGCAGCGCTAATCGCCGCGAACTCAGTGCAGCGAAAGGCGCTAGCTGACAAAGAGGCGGCGCTATCATCTCTGGCACTAGCTCAGGCTGAATATAATGTGGCTAAAGGGAGTGCGGCTGAAATGCTGGCTCTTGACGCTCTTATAGCTGCAAAAACCAGAGCAACTATGGCATCAGCAACGTTCGCCGAAGCTGAATTGGCCCAAGCAGCGGCATCGACTACTGCTGCCACTGCGGCAAGGGCCGCGTCAGTAGGTGTTGGTCTGGCTGGAAAAGCATTGTCATTAATTGGTGGGCCAGCTGGCGCGGCGATGTTAGCCGCTGCGGCCATTTTCTATTTTTGGCAGAAAGCGCAACAGGCCAAAGAAGAAGCCTTGAAATTCGCTGATTCTCTGGATCAGGTTAATAAATCAATGGTGGCGATGAATAACTCCCAGTTGAGGGGAACAATCGCTGATGCTAATAAGTCCATTCGCGCGCAGGAAGAAGAAGTAACCAAGCTTGAAGAATCGGTTAAAACCCTAACGGAGAGGTACAGCAACTTCACGCCAGAGGCCGAGGCAGCAGCAAAGCGGATGGGGATGGGTACCAACTATGCGGCTGAGCAAAAAGAGGTATTTGATGAGCTGAATCAAAAAACTCGGGATCTTTCCAACTCCAGAGATAAGTTGGCGAAAACTTCTGATACCGCTTCCGAGGCAAGCAGGACGTTGAACAACAACATGCTTACGGCGATGGGTGTGCATGAGCAGCTTATCCAGAAAGGTTGGTCTCTTGAGCAAGTGCAAGGAGCAGTTGCTAAAGCGTTCGGATTGACCGCCGACGAAATAAATCGCGCCAATCAGGCGGGTCAAAACTTCAACCCCAAAGCGTTGCAAATATCACCTCCTACAGCAGAAGGTGATAAAAACATCCTTAACCTTAAAGAGCAAAATGAATTGCTTAAAATTCGGGATGAGCGAACCAGGGCGGTGAGAAAAGCCGAAATGGAGCAGGCTAAGGTCACTAAAAACAAGAACCAGATCGAAGAGCAAGGCAGGCTTGCTGGTGAAAACTATGACCTTCAGAAAGCAGAAGAAGCCCGTCAGGAGGCTCAGAGGAAGGGGGAGCAGCAGGATAAGCGATCGGCTTCATCTGCTGAATCAGTGGCCCAGAAACTCGCCAATCTGCGCCAGCAATCAGAGCTTGCAGCCAGTTCAACGCAAGAGTTAAGCCGAGACAGCGCGATATTGCGTGCGCAGCAGTCACTCGGTAGCGCTGCCACCCAGGCGCAGATCCAGGAGGCAGGACAATACGCCGCTAAAGCATGGGATGCCGCCGCCGCAGCTCGAGGCGTAACGGAAGCACTTAAAGCCATGCCGGAGCAGGCGGAGAATAAATCCTACGCTGACTCCATGCAGAACCTGAAAGCCGCGCTGAATGCCGGGAAGATTGACCTTCAGGAGTACAACGCAGCCACTGAGCAGATGGAGCAACAGCACCAGGTTAATCTGGCGAAAATTCGAGCCGGGCAGGTTGTTAACCCAACGCAGCAGGCCGCCGCCGAGGTTGACCCGGTTCAGCAATTGGCTAATCAGCACGCTCAGGAACTGGCCCTCATCCAGCAGTTTGAGCAGCAAGGAGTTTTGGCTCATCAGAACGCGCTGGCCCTCAAAAACGCAGCCGACACGCAGTATGAGCAGCAAAGAGTTGCGGCCCAGTGGGCGTTGTTTACGCAGCAAAGCGTGGGTTATGAGGCACTCGGCGCTGCAGTTGATGCTTTTGGCAACCAGGCATCAAACGCATTAACGGGTGTGATTACTGGCAGCATGTCTGCTTCTGACGCACTACAGTCAATCGGCAATACCATCCTGAACGACGTCATCAACACGTTCGTTCAGATGGGTATCCAACAAGCCAAATCCGCCATCATGGGTGCAACAGCTCAGAATGCGGCGATAGCTACCACGACCGCGGCGCAGGTAGGTGGCCTTGCCACTACCACTGCGGCGAGCACAGCCTCTGCTGGCACGACAATGGCGGCGTGGCTTCCTGCTGCTCTGGTTGCGTCTGTGGGCTCGTTTGGTGCTGCTGCTATCATTGGTGGGGCTGCACTGGTTGGGGCGTTCGCGTTGTCTAAGACGCTCGCTGGCGGCAGGAAAAACGGCGGGCCGGTATCCGCTGGATCAATGTACCAGGTAGGCGAAGGCGGCATGCCTGAAATCTACAAGGCCAGTAATGGCAGCCAGTATATGATCCCCGGTGATAATGGTTCTGTTATCAGCAACAAGGATTTGCAGGGCAGCGGCAGCGGCTCGCTGCAGGTCGTGAACAACGTCTACAACTATGCCAGCGGGGTAAGCGTTGACACGCGCAGCAGCCAGAATGGAAGCGAACTGCTGATCGAAACGTTCATTACCGACATGGAAACCGGTGGCCCAATGTCAAGCCAGATGGAGTCCACCTACGGCCTCCGCCGGCAAGCATTAGGCGACTACTAAACCAACCCGCTCCGGCGGGTTTTTTAATGGAGTAGACAAATGGAAGATAAAAAATTGCTGGCATCCATATCGGTCGACACCAGCGAGGCTCAATCGCAACTTGATAGCCTAATCTCCTTACTTGAGCTTAAATTTGGTTCCCTTCAACCTGTCTCTGAGCGTATCAACCAGGAACTCTTTGCTGTAGCGAAAGACATCGTTTTTGCTGATAGCCCTTCCGCAGGATGCACAGGACTCGACATTGTCTATGGTGTGCGGTTCGGCGCTAAATATGAATTGCTCACTGCCGCAATCAGGGCAGGAGAGTTTGACTCTGAATTTCTCTGACATATACCCCATCCTTTCTCTGTGTGAAAAACACACAGTAACAGTGGTACACATTTAGCAACATCCTGATATTCGATCAGTGCCGCAGCCGCGGCCTTTTTTATGCCCGGAGGAAACGTGGCAACAGTTTCATACCCGGATATGCTGCCGCTTCCTCAGCGCGCAGACCAGAACATGACGCAGGATACGGCCTGGCAGACGACGACGCCGGCAGTCGGGCCTGTCATCTTCACGCCACTAACCACCGACCTTAAATCGACCTGGTCTCTGCAGTGGAAATTCACGCTGCAGCAGGCCGAGCGGTTTAAATCGTGGCTCCGCTCACCGACGTACTGCGACCGTGGCCGTAACTGGTTCCAGATGCGGATTGACCTCGGCGATACGCAGGGCGTGCAGCTGCAGACCCTGCATTTCATCAGTATGCCAGTGCAGACCAGCAAAAACGGGAACATCGTCACCTGGACGGCCAGCGTCATTTGTAACGGTATTGAGGACATTACCGAGGACTACGACGACTGGATTGTTGAGGCGCCAGAGAACTACGGCTATTGGCTGGATTATCTGGTCACTGCTGTTATGCCGAGGGCTGACTAATGCCGACATTGAGAGAATGGAAAGAGCGAAGGCCGGCGAGCGACATCAAGCAGACCATTGAGTTTTATCATCCGGCGTTCGGCTATTACCGTGTGGTCAATAAGCTGTTTCGTGAAGCGACGTTCGGCGGGAACGTTTACCAGCCTGCAGCCTTCGAAATTACAGAGCCCACGCAGAACGGATCGGCCATCATCACAATGGCTATCACGTTCCTGCAGGGCGCCGAGGACGTCAGGAGCACGCTGAAGAACTGGACGGGTGCTGGGCGCATGACGCCCATTACCTGCAAATACCAGCAATGGAATGCGATCGGTGACGCTACGCCTATGAAGACCTGGTCGCTGTTTGTGAAAGACGTCGGCGCAGACGGCAGCAACGTCACTGTGAACTCTGGCAAGACCAACCCGCTTACGCTGGCCAACCACATCATTTACACCACGAAAGACTATCCTGGGCTGATTACCGTATGACACAGAGAGAATTTATCGGGCTGGTTAATGGCAAGCCCTGGGCTAACCGCGCCTGCACCTTTGATGAGTTGGATTGTTGGGGACTCGTGGTGTTGTATTACCGGCATGTTCTGGGTCTGGAGCTCCACCACGTCGCCGGCTATGAATCTGGCTTAGATTTCATCACCTGCTACGAAGAGGAGTTCGAACACTGGCGCCGGGTTCCGGTGCCGGTTTCCGGCTGCCTTGCGGTGTTCTATTACGGCAATCAGCCAGCGCACGTCGGCGTAATGATTAATCCGGGGAAATGCCTGCACTCCCGCGGCGAGTTCGGTTTTGTCCGCACGGACAGCGCGGTCATCCTTCAGAAAATCTATAACAAAGTGGAGTATCTGGTGCATGGTTCGATATGAGCTGCAGCGCCTTCCTGGCGCACCTAAGCAACGCGGATCGGAAGAGCCAGGCACTCAACTGATCGCCTTGCTCGACAAGCTGAAGCTGCATAACAACGTCGTGGTGAAGCTAAACGGCCGTAAGCTGGATGATGATTTTGACCTGTCCTGTCTGCTGCGCGCTGGCGATGTCGTTTCGGTATTCGACCAGCCAGAGGGCGGCGGCCTGATTAAGACGCTCCTTAATCCGATAGAGCACCTTAACCCGATCCGCTTCACCAAGAAGGTGTTGGCGGGAATCACCGGACAGCAGACTGCATCATCACCCTCTATTTCAACCGGCGAGTCTCCGAACAACGATGCAACGGGGCAAACTAACCGGGCGCGGCTCTACAAGGGGCGTCCGAATATTTACGGCCAGTGCCGCGTCTTTCCGGACCTGATTCAACAGGCGCTGTTTGAGTTTATCGATAACAACAAATACATCACCGAGTGGTTTGAGGTCGGCTACGGGAAATATACCATTTCCTCTGTGCGCTACTCAGAATCAAACCTCGGCAGCCTGGCCGGAGCCAGCTACCAGACGTTTGACCCAGGAGTGACGATCGGGACTATCGATGTCGGGTATCAGTTTGACGACGTCGATAACGAAGAAGTCCCCGGCCTGAACGAGAGCGAGGATTTCCCGGCCCAGACAGCGACGACTACAGCGCCGACGGCGCTGGTGATAGAGAGTAACCAGCTCAAGGCAACGGTGCTCTCGAACGATGACAACTTCACGTACTTCGCCGCGCTGGCCGTTCCGCACCCGGTGACGTTCGTGATTAATGCGACCTGGAACGCCGGCGGTAGCCCGGTAACCCGTAATGTGACCGGTAGCGGAAACATTGTTTATTCGGAAAGCTTCATCGGTACAGACACTCTGCCATATACGACGTTTTATCTTGGCGATATGACCGGGGAAATCACCACGCTGCCGGCGGACGCAACCATCAACCTGACGCTGTTCACTCTGAACGACCAGACGCCGCTGGTGATTGGCCCATCTGTATCTCCGATTGAGTCATCGCAGGTCTGGGTGCATGTCATGGTTCAGTTGGGAGCAACTGCCGGCACGTCACGGTACCGGATCAGGTTCTGGAAGGTTGACGACAGCAACAATCAAATACCCGGAACGTCCGAGCAGTACGATTACTTCTTCGATAACGACTTTCAGGTAACAACCCGGTATTTTCGCACCTCACACAAATACACGCCAGCCGCCGGCGCCGGGCGTTACGCGGTGACAATTGAGCGTCTGGATAACAGCAACGATGGAAACGTCGTCACGCTGATGGCGATTCACGCGGTCAACACGCGTGAAAACGTGGTTTATCCAGATGACACTATCGCGAAGGTCACTATCAAAGGGCCGAACAACAGCAACAGCAACCGCGAGCAGAAATACAATATGCTCGCCCAGCGCCATACCATCAGTTATGACCGGACTACTGGCCTGATTGACTACACGTTGCGCCCGAGCCGGTCTTTTGCCGACGCGGTTCTGCACGAGTGGATAGTCATCGGTAAGCAGGACGTTTCGAGCATCGATGTAGCGACTCTGTACGCCATTGCTGACTCGATAACCGTTCCGGAACTGAGTTACTTCGATTACACCTTCTCGGATGAAAAGCTCTCCCTTGGGGAGCGAATCAAAACCATCTGCAATGTGGCCCGCGTAGACGGGAACAATATCGGCGATGTACTGACGTTCTGGCGTGATGAGAAAGTGGCGAATCCGGATGCTGTTTTTGCGCGCTCAAACATGTTCTGGGACGAGTATAAGGTCACATGGACTATGTCACTGCCGGGCGGCTATGACGGCGTCACGTTGGATTATGTCGACCCGCTCACCAATAAAAAGTCGTACATCTATCTGCAGATTGACCAGAGTGGCATCGTCGAGGTCGGGGACGCGACCATTAACGCGCTGCAGATCAGTCTTGACGGCTGTCGTAATAAAACGCAGGCGGAGGACCGGGCGTGGCTGGAAGCGCGCCGTGTTCTTCTATCGCGCGTCGGTATGACGGTGAAAGTTCTGGAATCAACGCAGGTTATCCGCGGCGCAGTGGTGCAATGCCCTGATATGTACGACAACAAGCAGCAGAACGGCTATATCACAGCCCGTAGCGGGGATGTGTTCAGTACCTCTGAGCGTATCGACTTCTCTCTCGGCGATATGTGGGTGGTGATGACTGACAGTCTCGGTAATTATCGCGGACGCTGGCGAGCATACCCCGTAACCGGAAGGCCTAAAGCGTTTCAGGCCGCAGCGGATGCGTTCGACCTGAACATTTACGACCGGACGACGGTGCAGAACGCAAGCCGGTACTTCATCGCCACCGATACAGAACTTAATTCCACTATCTGGCGCGTTGAAACAGCCAAACCCAATGGCGACGACACCCAGACATTAACCCTCTCTGAATATTCAGACTCGATTTATCCGTAACACACAGCAGTAATTACCAACCTTCGCGCACACCATTAGATTCAATTCTGAGGGCTTCGTGCGCCTTTTATAGGGCGACATGCACAATGGCAGAAGTACCGTTACCAACACCTACCGACAATCCGGCGCCAAGTACGGATATTCGGGATGCAGTTTATGCCGGCGCCATGCTGGATAAGGTTGTCACCAGTACAGAGCATAAATATACAGATCGCCTCGGCGGTGAACATTACACCGTTGACGGCATCAAGGCAGAAGGGGATAAAGTCGTTGAGGAAACGCGGCAGAACCTGATCCCTCTCAGCCGGCAGTATATGACCCTGGAGGCTGCGCAGGCGGATATCGCGAATATACCTGCAGGCTCAGCTACTTATGTACGTAGCACTGATGGAAGCTCTCTTGCAGATGAGTACATCAATAATGCGGGTACGTTACAGCCTACCGGCAGAAAGATGCCGTCACAGGAGACCATCAACGCGGTTTTTGATTTCATCAGTAAATTTATTGTGAGTGGTGACGTCAGCGATAACTACTTCCCATTTTTCACTGATGGTGCTGATAACGTCCCTGTCTGGTGGGATGATGGTTTCGCGGTATCCAGAATTTCATTAGCTCTCTATCAGATGATTTATGATGACGTTCATTCTCGGCTGGG
>OJUO01000116.1_pt1 | contig 38749 bp, 63 predicted proteins | sample 1600001 | NCBI WGS metagenome assembly OJUO01 (sample SAMN04436614, study PRJEB24849) | human gut metagenome | biome: human gut; feature: NICU; material: stool | host: Homo sapiens | place: USA: Saint Louis, MO | collected 2009-12-11
CGCTGGAAAGCTGTAACCACCAGTGCAAAACGGCGGTACTGATGGTGCTGACGGGTCTGAATGCCTGGAAAGCGCATGAATTGCTGGCGCAGAATAACGGGTTTGTTCGCCTGGCCTTGCAGGAAGCGCCATAACATTTCAGCGTCAAATAAAAAAGCCCGCGTTGCGGGCTTTGCTATTTATGGGGATCAGAACTGGTAGATCATACCGATGCCAACGATGTCATCGGTAGCAATACCGTTGTCATTGTAGAAGGCATCATCTTCGTCCAGCAGGTTGATTTTATAATCAACGTAGGTGGAGAAGTTCTTGTTGAAGCTGTAGGTCATGCCCACGTCGATATAGTTAACCAGATCCTGGTCTACATAGTCATAACCATTGCCTGGATGATAATCGTTACCACCCAAATCGATGCCTTTAGAATAGACCCACGCCAGGGATGGACGCAGACCGAAGTCAAACTGGTACTGTGCTACGGCTTCAAAGTTCTGGGTTTTGTTGGCGATGCCATCGTTGCCGTACGGAGTCATGTTACGGGTTTCCGCATACATCATGGCCAGGTAGACATCATTAGCATCGTATTTAGCGCCGATTGTCCACGCTTCCGCACGTTCACCGCCAGCATATTTGCTGAAGCGGTTATAGGTGCCAGCGCCGTAAGCGACCTGGTCGTTAGTACGGTCAGAGGAAGAATAAGCCGCACCCAGCGTCAGGCCGAAATCGAAGTCATAGGTGGTAGACATACCGAAGCCGTCGCCGTTCTGGAAACGAACATCATCATGACCGTTTTTGGTGCCTTCCTGATTTTCGTTTGCGTTAGCACCTTCGTTAGCACCCTGGTATTGCAGCGCAAAGTTCAGGCCGTCGACCAGACCGAAGAAGTCATTATTACGGTAGGTCGCCACACCGTTAGTACGGCCAACCATATAGTTGTCGGTCCAGGTATAGGAGTCGCCACCAAATACCGGCAGCATATCTGTCCAGGCTTCAACGTCATACACGACGCCGTAATTACGGCCATAATCGAATGAGCCATATTCGCCGTATTTCAGGCCAGCAAAGGCCAGACGGTTAAAAGAGGTGTCGCCTGCGCCTTCGGTATCGTTAGCGTAGGTTTTATATTCCCACTGGCCGTAACCTGTCAGGTCGTTCGTGATCTGCGTTTCGCCTTTGAAACCCACCTGTACATAGGTTTCATCGCCGTCGTCGCCTGGGTTGTCGGAGAAGGTATGACGCGCATCAACCTTACCGTACAGGTCAACTTTGTTGCCGTTTTTGTTATACATTTCCGCTGCATTTGCTGCGCCAGCCATTAATAACGCGGGTACGAGAATTGCCAGAACTTTTCTTTTCATTATATATTCCCTTTAAATATAAATTGTCTGAATATATGTAATTACCCTCCGTAACTACATGACTGATACTATTCTATGGATTATTATTTAGGTTCAAAAATAAATGTAATTAAACTGGTAAAAATATTACAAAATATTTCTTTTTATCTCTTTATTTTTCATGTGAATTAATTAATTGAAAATATAGCGGGTAATTATTATTAAGTATTTCGTAATTCTATTTATTAAAGATTTTGATTCGGATGTATTATAATTCACTCTCTTTTGAGCAACAGGATGGGATGATGGAACTTGCGCAGTGGCAGCACCGTTATGAGCGCTGGCTCGACGAAAATCATTTTACTGATGATGCGGCGCACGATATCGCCCATTTTCGCCGCGTCTGGATGACGGCGCAGGGTATTATGGCTGACGAGGATAGCGATCCGCTGGTTGTGTTGACCGCATGCTACTTCCATGACATTGTCAGCCTGCCGAAAAATCACCCGGAACGTAGCCACTCCTCGCGGCTGGCAGCGCGAAAAACGCGCGAGATCCTCAGTCGCGACTTTCCTGATTTTCCGCCGGATCGTTATGCAGCCGTTGAGCATGCTATTGAAGCGCACAGCTTCAGTGCCGGTATCGCGCCGCAAAGCCTGGAGGCCAAAATTGTGCAGGATGCCGACCGGCTGGAGGCGTTAGGCGCTATCGGCCTGGCGCGCGTCTTTGCCGTCTCCGGTGCGCTGGGCGCCGCGCTGTTTGATGCCGACGACCCGTTCGCCGGAACACGAGCGCTGGATGATAAAGCCTTCGCGCTCGACCACTTTCAGACCAAACTCCTGCGCCTGCCGGACACTATGCAAACCGCGCGGGGGCGCAAACTTGCGCGTCACAATGCCGATTTTCTGATCCAGTTTATGGCGAAGCTGAGTGCCGAATTACAGGGCGATTACCTCGGAACCGACAGCCAGATATTGACCCATTTCCGTCGCAGTGTGCGATCCTGAACTGTGGTACTCTGTTTTCTGTCTTTATTGTCCGGTTAAGAGAATGCAGGAAAATCGATCAGTGACTGTGCCCGCGCCTGAGCGGGTTGAGAAATCAACGGCAGCCGTGCAGGCACTCCTGCGTCAGCTGCTGGAAATGTATGATGCTAAAACGCTGGCAAACCAGCTGGTGGCCCATGGCGAGAGTCACTGGAGCCCGGCGATACTCAAGCGGTTGCTGATAAGCGACAGGGCAGGGCACCGCCTGAGCGACGGCGAGTTCCGTTATCTGCGCAACCTGCTGCCGCGTCCTCCTGCTGCGCATCCGAATTATGCCTTTCGATTTATCGATCTCTTTGCCGGTATCGGCGGCATTCGCCATGGCTTTGAAGCTATTGGCGGGCAGTGTGTGTTCACCAGTGAATGGAATAAACATGCCGTCCGTACCTATAAAGCCAACTGGTATTGCGACCCCGACGCGCACCAGTTCAACGCGGATATTCGTGATGTCACGCTGAGCCACAAAACTGGCGTCAGCGATGAAGAGGCCGCCGAACACATTCGCAATACCATTCCGGCGCACGATGTGCTGCTGGCAGGCTTTCCGTGTCAGCCGTTCTCGCTGGCTGGCGTGTCGAAAAAGAACGCGCTGGGACGCGCACACGGCTTTGCCTGTGATACGCAGGGCACACTGTTTTTTGACGTTGCCCGGATTATTGATGCCCGCCGCCCGGCAATTTTTGTGCTGGAGAACGTCAAGAATTTAAAGAGTCATGACGGCGGCAAAACCTTCCGCATTATCATGCAAACGCTGGATGAACTGGGTTACGACGTGGCGGATGCAGAGGATATGGGGCCGGACGATCCGAAAATTATCGACGGTAAACACTTCCTGCCACAGCACCGCGAACGTATTGTGCTGGTGGGCTTCCGCCGCGATCTCAACCTGAAAGGCGATTTTACGCTGCGTGATTTGCCTTCGCTGTATCCGGCGCGCCGCCCGACGGTAGCCGATCTGCTGGAGCCGGCCGTCGATGCAAAATTCATTCTGACCCCGGTGCTGTGGAAATACCTCTATCGCTATGCCAAAAAGCATCAGGCCAAAGGCAATGGCTTTGGGTTTGGCATGGTCAATCCGCTTAATCCTGACAGCGTGACGCGTACGCTGTCGGCGCGCTATTACAAAGATGGCGCGGAAATTCTTATCGATCGGGGCTGGGATAAGGCGCTGGGCGAAAAAGATTTCGACGATCCACAGAACCAACAGCACCGACCGCGGCGCTTAACGCCGCGCGAGTGCGCTCGCTTAATGGGCTTTGAGACGCCGCAGGGCTACAGTTTTCGCATCCCCGTGTCGGACACCCAGGCCTATCGTCAGTTTGGCAACTCGGTGGTAGTGCCCGCCTTTGCCGCCGTAGCTAAACTGCTGGCCTCACGTATCAGCAAGGCCGTTCAGCTTCGTCAGAGTGAGGCCGTCAATGGCGGACGTTCACAATAAGGCCACGCGCAGTAAAAACATGCGTGCCATCGGCACGCGTGATACCGCGATCGAAAAACGGATCGCGGGCCTCCTGACCGCCGTCGGGTTTGAATTCAGGGTTCAGGATGCCACGCTTGCCGGGCGTCCTGATTTCGTCATCGACGCGTACCAGTGCATCATCTTTACCCACGGCTGTTTCTGGCATCATCATGACTGCTATCTGTTTAAAGTCCCGGCGACACGCACCGACTTCTGGCTGGACAAAATTGGCAGGAACGTCGAGCGTGATAAACGCGATGTTTCGCAGCTTTACGCTCAGGGCTGGCGGGTGCTGATTGTCTGGGAGTGCGCGCTGCGCGGAAGAATGAAGCTGAATGACGTGGAACTGACGGAGCGGCTGGAAGAGTGGATCTGCGGCGGCGGTCAGGCCGCGCAGATCGATACCCAGGGCATTCACCCGATCACGGTTTCTCCACCTCACACGTCGTAACAATCGGTTTCGCGGGCAGCAAATATTTACCCAGCGTGACCAGCACCACGGCAAAGACAATCACGCCCAGCGCCAGCCATTCAATCGTCGACAGCACTTCGCCCGCAAAACCGGTACCCAGCAGCACGGCCACCACCGGGTTAACGTAGGCGTAGCTGGTGGCAACCGCCGGTGAGACGTTGCGGATCAGGTACATATAGGCGTTAATGGCGATAATGGAGCCAAACAGCGCCAGATACCCGACGGCCAGGAAACCTGAAAGGTCTGGCATCGCCGTCAGTTTTTCACCCGTCAACGCGGAGGCCATCAGCAGCACAATGCCTGCCGCGAGCATCTCAATGGCACCCGCCATCATCCCGGAAGGCAGCTCGATGCGGGAACCGTAGACCGAGCCGAAGGCCCAGCTCATGGAGCCGATCATGATCAGAACGGCAGCCCAGGGGTTCCCGCTCAGGTTACCGCCGCTGTTCAGCAGGATGATACCCACAAGCCCAATCGCGATGCCCAGCCATTCGAGCTTACGGGTGCGGATCCCGAAGAGACGACTAAAGCAGAGCGTAAACAGCGGCACGGTCGCGACGACCACGGCGGCGATGCCCGACGGTACGTTCTGGTGCTCGGCGACGGTTACCGCGCCATTGCCCACCGCCAGCAGCAGCAGGCCAATCAGGGCGGCGTTAAGCAAGGGACGCAGCGGCGGTAGCCTGTGGCCGCGCAGCAATAAAAATGCCATCAGCAGCACGCCGGCCGTAAGGAAACGAATACCGGCCATCATCAGCGGGGGCCAGCTTTCCACGCCTATACGAATGACAAAATAGGTGGATCCCCAGATGATATAAAGAGAAAAGAGTGCTCCAATGAGCGGTAATAAATGCCGAAAACGCATAGTCCCTCACGACGAAATAAAAAGTTCGCTCATAGTTAACGCCAAAACTATCGGGCTGGCGAGTGCTTTAATTGTGTAGTTAATGTGAAATTTTTGTTGACGTGAGGTGCCTGTTTCCGGGCGGTGAGTTTTGTTCCATACTATTCACTTAATTAGCAAAAAAAGAAGGATAGAGATTTTGGCAGGAAGTAGCTTATTAACATTGCTGGATGATATCGCCACCTTGCTGGATGACATTTCGGTTATGGGAAAACTGGCGGCGAAAAAAACCGCCGGGGTACTGGGAGATGATTTGTCGTTGAACGCGCAGCAGGTCAGCGGCGTGCGGGCGAACCGTGAGTTGCCGGTGGTGTGGGGCGTAGCGAAAGGGTCCTTTATTAACAAGGTGATCCTCGTTCCGCTGGCGTTGCTGATTAGCGCCTTTATACCCTGGGCCATTACGCCCCTGCTGATGATTGGCGGGGCGTTCCTGTGCTTCGAGGGTGCCGAAAAAGTGTTGCATATGTTCGCTGCACGCAAAGAGAAAGACACCCCGGAAATGCGCCAGCAGCGTCTGGAAGCGCTGGCCGCGCAGGATCCAAAAACGTTCGAGCGCGATAAGGTCAAAGGCGCGATCCGTACTGACTTCATCCTCTCGGCCGAAATTGTGGCGATTACGCTGGGGATCGTCTCAGAAGCCCCTCTGATGAACCAGGTGCTGATCCTGTCCGGCATTGCGATCCTCGTGACGATAGGGGTTTATGGTCTGGTCGGGCTGATCGTCAAGCTGGACGATATCGGATTCTGGCTGGAAAAAAAATCCAGCGCAATTGCGCGCGGCATCGGGAAAAGCCTGCTGGTGGTAGCGCCGTGGCTGATGAAAACCTTATCCGTGGTGGGAACCCTGGCAATGTTCCTGGTCGGCGGCGGAATTATCGTGCACGGTGTTGCTTCGCTGCATCACATGATTGAACATTTTGCGTCAGGCCAGGGAGCGGTAGTCGCTGCGATCCTGCCCACACTGCTTAACCTCGTGCTGGGCTTTATCGTCGGTCTGATTGTGGTAGCCGTTGTTAAGCTGGTTGAAAAAGTACGCGGGAAATCGCATTAATTATTGCTGACCCCGGGTGCAAAAAGACTATTCCTCGTCTAAATTGAAAACGTTTCACCCTGATACAGGAGGCAGGTATGGTCTTTTTGATCAGTGATGAAGTTAAGCCTAAAAATGGTGGTCCAGGCATGATCGTCACCGGGTATTCCAGCGGAATGGTGGAGTGTCGGTGGCATGATGGATACGGCATTAAGCGGGAGGCTTTTCGTGAAGACGAGCTTCAGCCTGCTAATAAAAGGCAAAAACGCGACAAGGCTTAATCACACAACGCCCGGCCTTGCCGGGCGTTTTTACTGGCAGAAGACTTATCATATCGGATGGTGAGCGACAATCAGGGAGTGTGTGTGCAGCACGATACCTTTGTTGTAAAACAATCTTTTTTGCAGTGGCTGCATAAGCGTAGCAATCCCAGTTTGATTGTTAACCTCTGTTTTATCGTTGTCCTGATTTTTTCCACTCTCCTGACCTGGCGCGAAGTTGTGGTACTGGAAGATGCTTATATCTCCAGCCAGCGTAACCATCTGGAAACGGTTGCCAGTGCGCTGGACAGACAGCTTCAGTTCAGCGTCGATAAAATGCTGTTTTTTCGCCACAGCATGCATGATGCGCTGGAAACGCCGCTGGCGTTTGGCGCGCTGCATGATGCGGTAAAGCGTTTTGCGCATTTGCGCACGTCTCCCACCTGGCAAATTGCGGTTGATAAACGGCGCACATTACCGATCAACGGTGTTTCGGATGCCTTCGTTGAAAAGACCACTCTTCTGAACCGTGATGATGAGTACCTTGATAATGAATTGTCCGCGGCGCTTGAAGTGGGGTATTTACTGCGTCTGGCATCCAGCCCTTCCCGCAACGAAGAGCGCGTGATTTATGTCTCTCGCGCCGGATTCTTTCTGGAAACGGATACGCCGGGAAATTCCAGCGATATCGTGCAGCGCTATTATCATCTGGTCACTCAGCCCTGGTTTACCCAACAGTCCGAGCGTGAAAACCGTGCGCGTGCCGTGCGCTGGTTTATCTCGCCGCCTTCCTCTTTTGTGGGCAAAAAGCCGCTGATTACCGCCAGCGTGCCGGTTTATTACCATCACGTCTGGTATGGCGTGGTGGCGATGGATTTCACCTTTGCCACCCTGCGTCGCCTGCTGGTGGAAGCCGTGGGCGATAACCCGGAAGGGGAATACCAGCTGTATGACAGCCGGCTTACCCTGCTTGCGACATCTGAGTCACCTGCTGTGGACGTTAATCATTTTGACGCGCGCGAATTAGCCCAAATAGCGCACGCGATAGAATCGGATTCCGAAGGCGGCATTCGTCTGGGGAGTCGTTTTGTCAGCTGGGAGCGTCTTGACCATTTTGATGGCGTCATCCTGCGCGTGCACACCCTGGATGAAGGGGTGCGCGGCGATTTCGGTAGCATCAGCATTGTGCTGGCATTGCTTTGGGCGCTGTTCACCGCGATGCTGCTCATCTCATGGCTGGTGATCCGGCGCATGGTCAGTAATATGTATTCGATGCAGAACTCGCTGCAATGGCAGGCCTGGCATGACCCTCTGACCCGGCTGAATAATCGTGGATCGCTGTTTGATCAGGCGAAAATACTGGCGAAGCAGTGTGAACAGCAGTCGCTGCCTTTCTCGGTCATTCAGATCGATCTTGACTGTTTCAAGAGTATCAATGATCGGTTCGGGCATCAGGCGGGTGATAAGGTGTTGTCCCATGCCGCGGGGCTGATTGCCAGCACCCTCCGTGATAAAGATATTGCCGGACGTGTCGGGGGGGAAGAGTTCTGTGTGGTGCTGCCCGGCATGACGCTTGAAGAGGCGGCGGAAGTCGCAGAGCAGATCCGCGAGCGTATCGACAGCAAAGAGATCCTGATTAAGAAAAGTACCACCCTGCGCGTGAGTGCGTCGTTTGGCGTCTCTGGTGCGCAGGAGAAGGGCAATTATCACTTCGAAAATCTGCAATCCACCGCCGATGCGCGTCTGTATGAGGCGAAACAGCGCGGGCGTAACCGGGTCATCTGGCAAGATCACCTCAAAAAGTAATCAAGTCCCTCGCACCAGCCGGTCGGCCCGGTGTGCTGAGTGTGATAAACCCGGGCTGGATCGTTGTTTATAAGGCTGATACCCTCCCGGTTGAAGCCTTTCACCACCACGGCGAAGCCTACGCTGTCCAGCAGCGGGGCATCATTGGGGCCGTCGCCCAGGCCCAGCGTCGTCGGTTCGTAGCCCTCGTGCAGGCGATACTGGTCCACAAGCCAGTGAACCGCCACGTCTTTGCCGCAGCAGGTGTCCAGAATATGCCAGAAGCGTGCACCCTGGACGATCTTCAGCCGCTGCCGGGCGAGTTCGGCGGCAAAGTATCTCATTTGTTCATCACTGTCACGCCAGATCAGCGTCACGGAAGCCTCGTGCTTGCGCGCAAGCACCGAACGGGGACGGCTCAGCCCGGTCCATTCGGCGACTACGTGCTCGTCCACATCATCGAAGGTGGTGAATTTCAGATGCATCTCCTGGCGTACCCGGGCAATACACTGCCGGATATCGTCATGCTTCTTTTCTGAGATGAACCGTGCGGCGTTTTCCCACCGTACGTCAGGCTGGATCACCGCGCCGTTTTCCGCAATGTAGGGCAGCCCGCCAAGCCCCAGTTCCTGCTGGATGTCATCCATCTCGGACGCGGTTTTGCTGCTGCACAGAATGACCGGTATCTGTTCATCCATTAATTTTTCCAGCCACGGGGCCGCAGGCTGCCAGTCAAGGGTGTGAAAATCCAACAGCGTGCCGTCGAGGTCGGTAAAGACAAGAAGAGTCTCCTCAAGCGAAGGCATAATGTCTCCCGGATAATGATTTTTCCTAAGAAAAATCTTAAAAAAATAGGCATTGAAGCGCCGTTTAAGTGGAAACGATCCCGACAAACCCACACGCGGCGCAGGTTTATACTCATAACCAAAATTCACATGTATAAAATATAATATTCGCTAAGAGAATATATGCTTGTAAGACAATTCTGTTGGGGATAATGTCTTACCTGCATCAGATTTCCTGGTGTAACGAATTTACAAGTGCTTCTTGCATAAGCAAGTTTGATCCCGGTCATCCCCTTGACCGGGATTTTTTTCGTCTTAGCGGTTCGTCTCCGAGACGCTAAAGTCATGGATATCCAGCTCGAATGCTTCAGCCAGTTCACGGTAGGTATGGTAATCCCGACCATTGACCACGACACGGTCTGAATTATCCTCCGCGCGATGAACTTCGGACTCACTAATTTGATTGATGGCGGCAAGCAGGGCATCGACATCCACTTCAACCTCACGCTTAATGGTGTCGCTGTACTCTTTGTCAGTCTTCATGGCGGGCTCCTCATTTAACCGTCTCAACAGCTAAGTATAGACCGCACACAAAAACGCCATTCGCGCCAGGCGGCGATGCCAGGCAATGTAATTTGTTCTACACTGGCTCAAAACCACAGGAGGAATGTATGAAGGTCAACGATCGGGTAACCGTCAAAACGGACGGTGGGCCGCGCCGCCCGGGCGTGGTTCTGGCAATAGAAGAGTTTAATGAAGGCACAATGTATCTGGTGTCGCTGGAAGATTACCCGCTCGGCATCTGGTTCTTCAACGAACTGGGGCACCCGGATGGGATCTTTGTGGAAACGGCGGAATAGGGCGGCGTCGGGGGCGTCTTCTCCCCGGCTCCGGCTGCTTAAAAGCAAAATCTCTGGCCAGGCCAGAGATCAAGGTAGGGTACAACATGGCCGTGCAAATTAGCGCATATTAACGAAAATCCCATTCGTCACATTATCTGTCAGGCGTACGACATGGTATATCACTTGCTTATTATGCGTTTTAATTTTCCTTTTAATATTTCCTTTGTGTGACGATACTGTTTTTGCCTTGATATTCATCTGGTCTGAGATCTGAATTGTCCCTTGTCCAGCCATCCACATTCTTAGCATACTTGATTCAGTTCTGCTTAATGATAGGGTGGGTAAGTTAATCGCCCCTACATTCTTAACTTCTTTATTCAAATAATCGCCCAGAATGTCATCAAGTGACTCTGGTTTAATCGATTTCGAGCTGATTAATAAGTTTTTACGCACCAACAAATACTCATCGAAATGAATATTGGCGATCGCCATAAAAACAATAAACAGGGTCTTAGGATGCTGATTAATGATCTGCTTAATGTGCTGACTGTTAGCGGGGTCGTGAATGAAACAGTCCTCATTAATAAACACCACGCCGGGCTTGTGGGCGTCACAAGCGGCTGCGAGTTCTTCAACGGTGTGTGCATCGTTGATGTCTCTCTTTCTAACCCCTCTGCTTGCTAAGTACCCGGTTAACCCTAGCCGGGTGTAGCTGCATAAATCCATAATGATCGTTGACATGGCATACCCTCACTCAATGCGTAACGATAATTCACCACCTGCCTGAGAGCTCATAAACAGCCATACGGGATGGAAAAAATCTAATAAAACCTGTGAGCATGACAAAGACTTTCAGGCGAACTCACTATCCCGTAAAGTTACGTATAATTTGCCAGGAATCATCTTAAAGTAAAGTAAATATTAAGTATTGTGAGGTGGTTAGAAACATTTAAACCGCGTCAGATATATCCTGGTAGATGTTTTTCGAGATTATATTTAGGAATATCCTCAGAAAGACATTGCAAACACTGCGGGTTATTATTTGCGTGGTAGTTCGCTAACAATATCCGCTAACAGATTGAATATCTCACTGAATAAATGTTCGCAGAAGGGGGCGATAAGTGGCATCAATAATGACATTAATAAAAGGCCAACCGTCAACGTCACCGGAAAGCCGATGACGAATACCGACAGCTGCGGAGCCATTCGGTTGAGTAAACCTAATGCGAGGTTAACGGTGAGCAGCAGGGTAATGATCGGCAGCGCCAGCATCAGCCCGTTGAGGAAGATCAGCCCGGCAGCCCTCACCAGCGCCAGAAACGCGTTGCTGTTGACCGGGTTGTCGCCAATCGGCAGCGTGTGGAAGGTGTCCACCAGCATCGAGATGAGCCACAGGTGGCCGTTGAACGAGAGAAACAACAGCATCGCCAGCAGGTCGATAATACGTGCCAGCACGGGCATATTCAGGTGGCTGCCCGGGTCAACGAACGTCGCGAAAGACAGGCCCATTTGCAAACCGATAAGTTCACCCGCCGTTCGTACCGCGGCGAAGGCGAGCTGCATCGTGAACCCGACCGCCACGCCAATCATCACCTGTTGCAGGGCAATCCAGACGGCGTTCGGGGAAAAAATCGGAATATCCACCGCCGGCAGGGAAGGGGCAACGATAATCGTGATAACCATGCCCAGCCCAATTTTGACGCGTTTAGGCACCGACTTTTCACTGAGTATGGGGGCGGTGGAGATCAGCGCCATGATGCGCAGCATCGGCCAGAAATAGATCCCGAGCCACTGAACAAACTGATCGCTGGTGAAATGCAGCATCGTCCGTCAGCCGATGATGTAAGGCAGATTGGTGAACAGGTTGCGCATATAGTCCAGCAGCAAATTGAGCATCCATGGCCCGGCAACGATAATCGCCACGAAGACGGCAATGATCTTCGGGATGAACGACAGGGTCATTTCGTTAATCTGCGTGGCGGCCTGGAGAATACTGATAATCAGACCGGTGACTAGCGCAACCAGCAGCAGGGGCGCGGCGACGGCAATCGCGACTTTCATCGCCTCCGTGCCCATCATCATGACCGACTCAGGCGTCATTGCGCGCTCCTCAACTGTAGAAACTTTGCGCCAGCGAGCTGACCAGCAGCTGCCAGCCGTCGACCAGCACGAACAGCATGATCTTAAAGGGCAGGGCAATGGTCGCGGGCGGAACCATCATCATCCCGAGCGCCATCAGGACGCTGGCGATCACCAGGTCAATAATCAGGAACGGAATGAAAATGGTGAAGCCAATCTGGAACGCGGTTTTCAGCTCGCTGGTGACATACGCTGGCAGCAGGATGCGCATCGGCACCGCTTCCGGTCCCTGTAACTCGCCCGTGTTAGCGAGACGGGCAAACAGGGCCAAATCCGCTTCGCGCGTCTGGCGAAGCATAAATTCACGTAATGGCTGAGCCCCCTTTTCCAGGGCAACCTGCATGGAAATTTTATCTTCGCTGAACGGCTGGTACGCCTCGGTGTAAATCTTGTCGATAACCGGCGACATAATGAAAAAGGTCAGGAACAGGGCTAAACCCAGCAGCACCTGATTGGGCGGTGCGGACGGTGTGCCGAGCGCATTTCGCAGCAGACCAAACACAATGATGATGCGGGTGAAGCTGGTCATCATCAGCAAGATCGCCGGGATAAAGGTCAGCGAGGTGATGAACACCAGCGTCTGCACGGACAGGGACCAGCTTTGTCCCCCGTTCGCCAGCGGCGTGGAAACCAGCCCCGGCAGTTGCGCATACACAGAGGGCGCGAACAGGCCCAGGCCTGCCAGCGTAAGGAATAACAAACGGCGCATCAGGATCTCCCGGGACGCTTGAGCAAACTCTTCATAACGGACTGGAAATCCGCAGGGGCCTGGGCGTTAGCCTCCACCGTGGCAGGCGCAGGGGGCAGCGTGTGAAGAACGTTAATGCTGGAGGCGGTCACGCCCAGCACCAGTCGCGCATCTTCCACCTCCACAATGACCACGCGTTCGCGCGGTCCTAGCGGGGTGCTGGCGCTGACCTTCAACCCGCGGGTACCGGCCGTTTTCCCCGCCAGACCGAAACGCTTTGCCAGCCAGGCGGCGATAAGGATAAAGGCAATAATACCGAACAGCGCGCCGCTCACCTGGAGCAGCGGTGAGCCGGGTACGGCGGAGGGCGCGGACAGTGTTGCCTGGGTTTTCATACTTAACGGCTCAGACGACGCATACGTTCGGAAGGGGTAATGATGTCGGTGATACGTACGCCGTATTTATCGGCCACCACCACCACTTCGCCTTGTGCAATCAGGTAGCCGTTGATCAGAATATCCAGCGGCTCACCCGCTAAACCGTCAAGCGCCACCACGGAACCCTGCGTCAGGCGCAGCAGCTCTTTAATGGTCATGCGGGTACGACCCAGCTCAACGGTGAGCTTGACCGGAATGTCCATAATCAGGTCGATGTCCTGCAACGTGCCGCTGACGTCGCCGCCGCCTAACTGCTGAAAGACCGCGTCTGCCGCGCTTTTCGTCGGCGTCGTTTTCTGCTCGTTTAACGCGTCAGCCCACAGATCGTCCAGTGCTCCGCTGTTTTCATCGGACGGATTGTTCATGTCACTCATTTGGGCTGTTCCTCATTCAGCGAATTCAAAATCGGGTTGATCAAGTGCTCAACGCGTAACGCATACTGGCCGTTAATCGTGCCGTACTGGCTTGTCAGCACGGGTACGCCATCCACATGGGCAATAATGCGGTCGGGTTTATCTATCGGCAAAACGTCGCCGGGTTGTAATTTCAGGATCTGCGATAACCGCATGGAGATGTCGGCAAAGTTGGCTACCAGCTCCAGCTGCGAGTGCTGCACCTGACGCACCAGGTTCTCACGCCAGTTCTGATCTTCGTGACGTGAGTTCTCCAGCGGCGGGTTCACCAGCAGTTCGCGCAGCGGTTCAATCATGCTGAACGGCAGGCAGATGTTGAACTCGCCCGTCAGGTTGCCGATCTCGACGTGGAACGGGGTATTCACGACGATGTCATTCGGGGAGGTGGTGATGTTGGTAAATTTCACCTGCATCTCGGAACGCACGTACTCCACTTCCAGCGGATTAATCGCTTTCCACGCGTCGCTGTAGGATTCCAGCGCCAGCTTCAGCATGCGGTTAATCACGCGCTGTTCGGTATGGGTAAACTCGCGGCCTTCCACTTTGGTCGGGAAACGACCATCGCCACCGAACAGGTTGTCCACTGCGATGAACACCAGGCTTGGCGAAAACACCACCAGGCCGGTACCGCGCAGCGGTTTCAGATGGATCAGGTTAAGGTTGGTTGGCACCGGCAGGTTGCGGGCAAACTCATGATACGGCTGAATGCGGATGGCACCGACGGTGATATCCGGGCTACGACGCAGCAGGTTAAACAGCCCCATACGGAACTGACGTGCGAAACGTTCGTTGATGATCTCCAGCGCCTGTAAACGCTCGCGCACCACGCGACGCTGGGTATTGGGATCGTAGGGACGAATATTATCGTCGCCGGTCAGACCCGGTTTCGGTTCGTCACTCTTATCGCTGTCGCCGTTGAGCAGCGCATCGATTTCTGCCTGAGAAAGAATACTGTCGCCCATGTCGTTACCGCAGAATGAAGGCTGTATACAGAACGTCAGTGACTTCCTGCTTAGGTTGGCCGTTTACCAGCGGGGTCGCCAGCGTCTGTTTGATGGCATCGACCAGCTTTTGCTTGCCCACATCGGTGGCGAGCGCGGAGGCATCCTGACGAGAAAACAGCAGCAGCAGACGGCTACGCACTTCTGGCAGGTAGTCGTTCAGACGTGCACGGGTCGCTTCATCTTTCAGACGCAGCGTAATACCCACGTAAAGCACGCGATCCGCATCGCCCAGGTTCACGGTGAACGTATCCAGCGGGTAGAAGACCGGCGCCGGTGGAGGCGGCGCTTCAGCTTTGGCGGCCGCGCTGGAGGGTTCCTGCTGCATACGCCAGTAACTGTAGCCTGCGGTGGCGCAGGCCGCGAGGGTAATCAACACCAGCAGCGGGATCCAGATGGAACGCTTGCTTTTTTTGGTGATAGCGGAGTCTGTCATCTGATACGAGCTTCCTGTTTCGGTACAGCTTAATACGGTGATTATCCCGTGTCCGGCTTAGGTCAAAGCGTGGAAAAGACGGGGATAATCACGTTACCTCTGGCGTTTAGGCAAAGATGTCTACGGCACGGCTGCCGCGCGCGGCGGATTGCAGGGCGGCAGGGGCAGGCAATAACTCTTCACTCTCATCGTTAAACCCGCCATGCTGGCCGGAACGCGAAGCGTGCTGTTGCTGCCCGGATGAGGACTGCTGCTGCCCGGTAAAGCCCTCTCTGCTGACGCTGCTTTGGGAAAGCTGAATGCCGTTTTCCGCAAGCTGCGTGCGCAGGATCGGTAGGGCCGCTTCCAGCGCCGCGCGAACGTGGCTGTGGGGCGAAACCATCTGCAACTGTGCCTGGTTGTCATCCAGCTTAAGCGAAATTTGCACCTGACCCAGATCTTCCGGGTGCAGACGCAGCTCTGCGGTCTGCTGTCCCTGTCTGGTGAACAGGGTGATGTGCTGGCTCAGATTCTGCTGCCATTCGTGCGTGCCCAGCGGCTGGCTTAACACCGGCGCTGTCGCAACTGTAGCGGCAGGCTGTGAAGGCGCCAGGTGACTGACGATCGGGGCCAGCGTCGCGGTTGGGCTGGCGGCAGGCGACGCCGCGCTCGCTACGTCCTGCTTCTCCGCGACGGCGGCGACGGCTGGCGTAACGGCTGCCGTGGCGGGCAGCGAGGTGTCGCTGTCCTGAACCGGCATTTTTTCCTGACCCGTTAACGCATGGCTAAGCGGCTGATGCTGGCCGTTATCCGTCTGGGCTAGCGCAGAGGGGAGGGCGGCACGGGGGGCGATCTCCCCGGTGCTCGCAGGCTGCGTCGCTACCGGGGTGGTGGTCTGCTGGTGCGGTAACATCGCCATCAGCGCGCTTAACCCGGCCAGCTCCTCTTCTTCAGTCGTGGTCTCGCTGTTTGTTTTCGCCTCCGGCTGGGTTAGCGCCTTCAGCGCATCCGTATTCGCGGCGGGTTTTAGGCCGGAGACGAGGCTTTGCAGGGAGACGGCGGTATCTTCATCAGTTAGAGTCTCCTGACGGGAGAGCAGTTCGGCGATTTTGGCCTGGAGCGTGGTATCACCGTTTTTTTCCTTTGCCGCTGTCGAGAGCTTGCTGCCCGCCGCTTTCAGATCCGCCAGCGTCAGCGGGGCATCTTTGCCTTTGCCAGTGGTCTCGGTCAGCGCGCCCGCCAGCAGAGAGAGAAAATCTTGCGCGCCCTCAGCGCCTTTCCCGGCAAGCGTGCCGCCGGACGGGTCGCTGTCGGTCATCAGCAGTTGTTGCAGTGTGATCATTCAGGTTTCCTCATTGATGCGCGCTGGGCAAACTCATCCATTTTTTTCTGATCCAGACGGTTTTCCGCCAGGGTCGAGGCTGCAATCTGCCGGTCCTGTAGGGTTTGCCAGGCCTGCAACCGCTGTTTTTTCTCGCGCCAGAAATTCAGCGCGGTATCGACTTTTTGCGTCCACTGGTTGAGCTGCTGGCGATGCTGTTCAATCGCCTTTTCCAGCGTCTGGATAAACTGCTGATAGTTAATCCAGCGCTGGCTACCAATGCCCTGCGTCATGTCGGTGTTAAGGTTGGTGCGATATTCATGCTGATAGTCGATTAACATCTTCAACTGTTCTTCAGCCTGCTGGCACCCGCGTCGCATTGCGCCAAGCTGCAATGCGGCATCATCAACTTCTTTTTCAGCCAGATCTTTCAGCGTTGATAACGCGCTGTTCTGCGCCATGACCTTCGCCCTCCACCTGTGTTACACCTGCGGGAAAATCAGCTCCAGTGCCTGGAGGGAATCTTCCCAGTCGGCGCGTTCAAAAATACCCTGTTGCAGAAATGCCTCCAGCTGCGGCCAGAGGGCAATCGCTTTATCGAGCATCGGGTCGCTGCCTTTGGCGTACGCCCCGACGCTTACCAGATCGCGGTTGCGCTGGAAGCTGGAGAGCAGTTGTTTGAAGTTACGCACGCGGGCGTAGTGTTGCTCGGTGATCAAGGCCGTCATCGCACGGCTGATCGACGCTTCAATATCAATCGCCGGGTAGTGCCCGGCTTCGGCCAGACGGCGCGACAGCACGATATGGCCGTCGAGGATCGCGCGCGCGGAGTCGGCAATCGGGTCCTGCTGGTCATCACCTTCGGTCAGTACCGTATAGAACGCGGTGATGGAGCCGCCGCCGCTGATGCCGTTCCCCGCGCGCTCAACCAACGCCGGGAGCTTGGCGAAGACCGACGGCGGGTAGCCTTTGGTCGCGGGCGGCTCGCCGATGGCCAGCGCAATCTCACGCTGCGCCATCGCGTAGCGGGTCAGGGAGTCCATAATCAGCAGCACGTGCTGGCCCCGGTCGCGGAAATCTTCCGCAATACGCGTGGCGTAGGCGGCACCCTGCATACGCAGCAGCGGCGACACGTCCGCAGGCGCCGCGATCACCACCGAGCGGGCGCGGCCCTCCGTACCCAGAATGTTTTCAATGAAATCTTTGACTTCGCGACCACGCTCACCAATCAGGCCAACGACGATCACGTCCGCCTGGGTATAACGCGCCATCATGCCGAGCAGGACCGATTTACCCACGCCGGAGCCGGCAAACAGCCCCATACGCTGGCCGCGTCCCACGGTGAGCAGGGCGTTAATCGGCCGCACGCCGGTATCCAGTACGTGCTCGATTGGCGTGCGTTGCAGCGGGTTGAAGGGTTGGGTGATCAGCGCGCCGGTTTCGGTGGTATCAGGGGAGGGCAGGCCATCGAGCGGTTTGCCGCTTCCGTCCAGGACGCGGCCCAGCAGCGCCGGACCGAGCGGGAGCTGTTTGCCGCTTTGCAGGCCGTCACCGCTAATGTTTTTCGCGTAGACGCGGGCGCCGGGCAAAATCCCTTCCACTTCTTCAAGGGGCATCAGAAACAGGCGCTGACCGTTGAACCCGACCACTTCGCTTTCCACTTCACGCGTGTCGCCCCCGTCCTGACGCTCAATCACGCAGGTGGCGCCGAGCGGAAGTTGCAGCCCCGTGGCTTCCAGAACCAGACCGGTGGCGCGCGTCAGGCGTCCATAACGACGAACGGATGGCAGCTGCGCCATCTTCGTTTCAAAATTATCAAGCGTGTTAAGCCAGCGCGTAAGGCGAGCGGTCATCAGACGACTCCCGGTGCCGCCAGGCGGCACAGTTCCTGCCAGCGGGTCGCGACGCTGGCATCCAGATCGCCCTCATCCGCCGAGACCTTACAGCCTCCGTGATGAAGTGACGGATCGCCGCGCAGCCGCCAGCCGTGCAGGCTCAGCGTCGCGCCGAGGCTCTCTTCCACGCGCTGCAAATCATCAGGATGAACGCGCAGCTGCGGTTTGCCGCTGAACAGCGGCTCCTGCTGGAGCAGCCCCTGGATCTGCTTAATCAGCGCGGCGTTATCCACTACCGGCGTCTGGCCGATTACCTGACGGGCCGCCTCCAGCGCCATCTGCATCAGGCGCGAGGCAATCACGCTGTCGAGCGCATCCAGCGTATGCTGAAACTCGCTCACCAGCTGCTGCATGCGAGCATGTAGCGGCGCCTGCTGCTGGCGCGCCTGCTCGATGCCCTGCTCTAAACCTTTCGCCAGCCCTTCCTGATAACCCTGTGCGTGCCCGGTCTGACGGCCTTCGTTCATCCCTGCATTGAAGCCCTGTTCGTGCGCCTGCATTTGCATCTGGGCCAGCAACTGGGCGCGCTGTTCCTCTTCACTCAGCTCGGGTTCGCCCGCCCCGGCGTCGCCCTCGTCGGACGACACAACGGCAGGGGTGAACTCTGCGCTGGGAGGGGAGAGGTCGTCAGGCGTCCAGCGCTTCCACGACAGTTCATCAGACATAGGTGTCGTCTCCGCTGCCAATCACCATCTCGCCGGTTTCGGCCAGTCGACGAACAATAAGCAGGATCGCTTTCTGTTCGTTTTCCACCTGAGACAGACGTACCGGGCCACGGTTGGCCAGGTCGTCGCGCAGGATATCGGCCGCACGCTGGGACATGTTGCGCAGGAACTTCTCGCGCAGCGGCTGCTCGGCGCCTTTGAGGGCGATAAGCAGCGATTCGGAGTCCACCTCCTGAAGCAGGCGCTGGATGCTGCGGTCGTCCACTTCGACCAGGTTTTCGAACAGGAACATCTCGTCGATAATTTTCTGCGCCAGCTCGCCGTCGAACTCGCGTACCGCCGTAATAACCGCCTCTTCCTGCTGCGTTTTCATCAGGTTGATGATTTCCGCTGCCGTTCTCACGCCGCCCATTTTGCTGCGCTTGAGGTTCTGGCCGTCGAGCAGGTTGTTCAGCACTTCGGTCAGCTCCGCCAGCGCGGCTGGCTGGACGCCGCCGAAGGTGGCGATACGCAGCATCACGTCGTGGCGCAGGCGCTCGTCGAACAGCGCCAGAATATCGGCCGCCTGGCCCCGTTTGAGGTGGACCAGAATGGTGGCGATAATCTGCGGGTGCTCGTCGCGAATAAGATCGGCGGCGCTTTGCGGCTCCATAAAGTTGAGCGTTTCGATCCCACTGGCGGTGTCGCGCGTTTCGAGAATATCTTCCAGCAGGCTGGCGGCGCGCTCTTCGCCCAGCGCCTTAACCAGCACGGAGCGCAGGTATTCGTTGGCGTTGACGTTGAGGGCGGCAAACTGCTCGGCTTCCTGCTCAAACTCCGCCAGCACCTCGGTCAGCTGCTTGTTAGAGATCTGGCGCACGTTGGCCATCGCCGCGCTGAGGATCTGCACTTCTCGCTGGGAGAGGTGTTTAAACACCTCCGCCGCGCGATCTTCGCCAATGGTCATCAGCAGGATGACGCTCTTATCGGTGCCTGTAAGCGTATTACTCATGTTCGTTACCCATCCAACCGCGGATGACCAGCGCGACGACGCGCGGATCGTTATCTGACATTTCGCGAATGCGCTGGCTCATCACCTCTGCGCCCATGCGCTGGTTAGCACGACGCTGCTGCATCTGTTCATCTTTGCTGAGACGAACTTCAACCGCTTCTTCCTCGTCCGGACGCGCGTTCTTCTGTTCCAGCGCGGCTTTCTCGGCTTCAGCACGACGCTGTAGCTGAGGACGAACGCCCTTACGCCACAGCAGCCACGCGACAATCAGCACCAGCAGCCAGCGGCCTGCGGACATCAGCTGATCGAAGAACGCCTGCTGTTGCCAGAACGGCAGTTCGCCACCGGTCTCATCCACCGGGTTGAACGGTGAGTTCACAACGTTGAGGGTATCGCCACGTTTTTCAGAGAAGCCCATCGCTTCGCGGGTCAAATCTTCGATCTGCTTCATCTGCTCCGCCGTGAGCGGCAGCGGTTTACCGTCCGGCAGCGTTTTGTAGTTCACCACCACGGCAACAGAGAGACGCTGAATATCGCCCGTGTTCAGTTTGGTATGGCGGATGGTCCGGTCGACTTCGTAGTTGGTCGTTTCGTTACGGCTGCTGTTACGCGGGCCGGCACTGTTCGCGGTCGAGGTCGTCTGCTGATTCGTTTGCTGACCGTTCTGCGGGTTTGCCGGCGGGGTGGAGATTGGCGCGGCGTTGGCAGGTGCAGGCTGGTTAGAGAGCGCACCCGGCACACCGCCAGGATATTGGCCGCCGACCTGTTCCGACTCATTGATCTGACGCGAGCGTAACACGGCGCGGGAGGCATCCCCGTTCGGAGCGTACTGCTCTTCGGTCTGTTCTTTATTCGAGAAATCAATCTGCGCGGTGACCTGCGCGTGCACATTGCTGCTGCCGACCACCGGGCCCAGAATCGCTTCAATGCGACGCTGAAGACGGCCTTCCACGTCGGCGGCGTATTTCAGCTGGGCGTCGTTGAGATCGCGCCCGGCGGTGTTGGACTGCGTCAGCAGATGACCACTCTGATCCACCAGCGTGACGTTACCCGGCGGCAGACCGGCCACCGCGCTGGAGACCAGGTGCGTGACGGCGCTGATCTGCCCTTCATCCAGCGCACGGCCAGGTTCGAGGTTAACGGTCACAGAGGCAGAAGGGGACTTTTGTTCGCGGACAAACAGGGACGGCTTAGGCATCGCCAGGTGCACACGGGCACTTTTCACCGGGCCTAAGGTTTCAATCGTACGGGCCAGCTCACCTTCCAGCGCGCGCTGGTAGTTAACCTGCTCGCTGAACTGGCTGATGCCGAATTTTTCCTGATCCAGCAGCTCAAACCCAACCGCGCCGCCTTTCGGCAGCCCCTGCTGGGCGAGACGCAGGCGAAGCTCGTGCACTTTATCTGCCGGTACTTCAAGTGCACCGCCGTTATCGGCAAAGCGATACGGGATGTTCATCTGGGTCAACTGGGTGACGATGGCACCGCCATCCTGGTCGGAAAGGTTGCTGTAGAGCGTGCGGTAATCGGGGCTTTTTGCCCATAAGACCATCGCGACAACGATCGCAATGGCGGCAGCGCCTGCCACAATCAACGGGATCTTAGGGTTGGCGCGAAGGCGGTTCATCCACTCGAGTGATTTATTCTGTGGCGCTGTCGATGCTGCTGTCGCACTCATTGCGCACCTCTTAAATCCTGGTGGTTTACGTTATTCGTGTAGAGAAACAAAACTGACTCCCGGGTCGGCAAACACGACAAAAGTTCCATACTGATGGCCCTGCCATTATTTGATGATTCGGGATTTTCTATGCGTCAAATAACCTGGTTTTTTAACGCTATTTACCGCCATTATCTTATTGACAAGCTGTTAGTCTTGACCTCGTAAAAAACCATCCAGGGGAGAGTCATGGCTATACAGGGCATTGAAGGGGTACTCAGTCAGTTACAGGCAACGGCGATGACCGCCCGTAATCAGAGCGTGGCTGACCAGCCGCCGGGCGTCAGTTTCGCCGGTCAACTGCATGCGGCGCTGGACCGGATCAGCGACAAGCAAAACGCGGCCCGTACCCAGGCTGAGAGATTTACCCTTGGCGAACCCGGCGTGGCGCTCAACGATGTGATGGCCGATCTGCAAAAAGCGTCGGTGTCATTGCAGATGGGGTTGCAGGTGCGTAACAAGCTGGTGTCGGCATACCAGGAAGTCATGGGCATGCAGGTTTAGGTTAGCTAACCTAATGAAATTTATTATTAATAATCATCCGATCCCACAGCGTGGGGCATGGATGGGGCAAACTCACTCAATTTCTGGTTGAGGATGAGTATCTGGTCCTGGTTATTTTCAGCCATCCAGGATCCATACACCCGGTAAACCATTTGCGCATCGGTATGGCCCATTTGCTTCGCGATGAAGTTCGGGTTAGCACAGGCAGCTAACGACCAGCATGCATACGTGTGTCGGGACTGGTATGCTCTGCGATAGCGAATCCCGGCGCGTCGCATTGCAGCCTCCCATGACTGGTTGATCGACCCCACAGCGTAATGATGCCCGGCACGGCCATTACGCAATCCCTTTTTGGGGTTAAACACAAATGTGCACGGATGCACTTCTGTGCGACCAAATTCACGCAGTTTCACCTCAACCTGATACTGCTTACCCAGGCGGGTTAATTCGGCCTGGTTCTTCAGTACGTCGATAGCTGGCTGAATTAGGTTGATGATGCGGTTTGTACCGGCCTCGGTTTTCGGAAGGGTGAACTCCTTCGTTAACGTGTGGTTTCGGCGGATCATCATCGTACCAGCTTTCAGGTCGATATCTTCCCAGGCCAGCGATACAAGCTCGCCGTGGCGCACACCGGTATACACGGCCAGTGACCACATGTTTTTCAACTGCTGAGTCGCACAAGCGTTAATCAGCCTGACAAACTCATCGCGGGTGAGCGGATCAGGCTCGCAACGCGAACGCTTGAGAAGGGCGATCCCGGTGAACGGGCTCACCTTCACATAACCGCTTTCAGCTGCGAACTTGAACATGCCAGCCATGGTCTTCATGTAATTGTTGACCGTTCTTACTGTTCGGCCCTTTACAGGCGTACGATGGCCAGCCTTCAAAGTCTGATAACCGGTCAGCAATTCCTTTCTGATAAACAGCAGGTCTTCCTGTGTCACCGCAGATACAAGCCTGTCACCGCCGATCCGTGGAACCATATTGCGCGTTATAGATGTATAACGTGACATCGCGTTGGTGCTGATCTCCATGCGTTTCAGCTCAAGCCACTTGTTCGCCAGTTCAAGCACGGTGATTTCCTTGCTCTCCACCCCAAACCTTCTCAGGTTCGGTGAATCAGGGAACTGGGCCGCATAATTGAAGTTGCCTGTCTTTATCGCGAAGCACACCGACGCGCGTAACTCGCCAGCGACTTTTCTGTTTTTTGGTGTATCCGGCACGCCGAGGCTTTCACGCACCCGGCTGCCTTTATAGATGAACCATATGCGGAGAGTTCCGCCGTGGTTCTCCACGCCTGTTGGGTATGCTGACTTAGCCATTATTCCCTCCTGACGTCCAAGAGCCCGCTAAGCATAAACGGATCTTCATTGGCGCGCACCCGGCTGTTTCTTTGACATGCTCTCAACCCACTGATCGACAGCCTTACGGTTGTACATGCATTCACTGTTTTTCTTCGGCACGCCGTCCGGGGACACATGCAGATATTCCCGCCCGACCATCCAGCACTGTTTGCGGGCCCGCTCGATAGTACCTGGGCGCAGACCAGTAATCTCGACGAGCTTTTCTTCGGTTACCCAGTCGTTGGGCACGATTAAGGTCATTTCGCTCATGGTCGCTCCTATAACATCGTTTTATAAAACTGCGGACCGTCCGGTGTGGCCGCGCGTAATTCGTTTTCCGCGTGCACTGAATAATTGCCGTCATCCCATCGCACCCAGGCTTTCGGGTGATCTCCTTCCGGCTCCAGTTGGCTATCCACCACGCCTTGTATACCGCCGGTCTTCTTCTGGACTAATGCGCCCACATTAAAAGCAGCCATTGCACACCTTCCGGTTCGTGAAGAAATGAGATGAGAGCGCCCAGCGCCATAAGTGCGGCGATGAGCCAGATAACGGGATTACCTTGCATCTCTCACCTCTTTGTAAATGTCGTGAGTTTCGATGCAGGATTTGAAGGCCAGTGCGCCAGATAGGAAGTGATACCAACTTCCATCTGCATATAGCATCAGATATGCAGCGCAGAATGCAGTAATGCCAGGGCGGAGAATCAGCATAATTAGAAAGCCAATCCACTTCGGAAGAGTTATTTGCATGGTGAACTCCCAAAAAGAAGCCCGGCGCAGGGACCGGGCAAAAGGGATGACGTTGCAGTGCTTTCGCACCCAATAGCCAGCTCATAACTGGCTATCAGTTGCGTCATGGTTTGATGTGAAGACGCGGCTCACCGTCTTTCGGTTCCGGCCAGTGGCGGGTCATGTTCACCTTCAGCTTTTCTTCCAGCGCCTCGGTGATTTGCTCATCGGTGATACCGGCGCGCCGCTGCGCGTCCCATAGCAGGAACTGCATATCAGCCCATTCGCTGAGGTCGCCGGGATCGGCGGCAGCTTCCAGCGCCTCTTTCGAAAGGTGCTTCAGCGGTCCGATGGGGCCGACATTACCGAAGGTCTTTTCTGACCATTCAGCGTGGCGCCGCCGGATCAGGTTTCTGGTGAACTGTGATTTCTTCGATTCGTAAGGTTTCACGCTCTCTCCTCATGCCGCGCGCTGGGCGCGCAGCTTCTTCAGGTGTTCTGCTGTTTCTATTTCTTCGGCGATCCGCTCAGCCTGTGCTTTGGTCAGCGGTTCAAATTCGTGTTGAAAGCGGCCCATGCTGGCGATGCAGGTGCGACCGTTGCGGATGTAGTGGATTACTTCGTGGGTAGCGCGGAGTATTTTGCAGGGCGCGCCGTGGGGATCGGCGTACCAGGTATTAGGCTGGATTATCCTGAACATTGGGACCACCTTTGACGAAGATCACCCAGTGGGTTTTGTCTGACTTGCCGGTGCGCTGCCAGATGATCGGCTTCTCGTCGGTAAGCGGCAGGATATTGCTTACCGGGATCTGCGTTTCGTTCCATTTGAAGATGAGCACGCCGTGTGGCCACAACACACGAAATGCTTCTGCGAAGCCGGCACGCAGATCATCTCGCCATGTTTCTTTGTTAAGCCGACCATACTTTTTCCCCATCCATGCGTTATCACCGACACGCTCGAGGTGCGGCGGATCGAACACGACGACAGGGAAAGTGTTATCGGCAAAGGGTAGGGCGCGGAAATCAGCAATAAGGTCCGGACTAATTACCAGTTGGCGACCGTCACAAAGCTCATGCTGCTCGGCGCGGATGTCACTGAACACCGCGCGCTCGTCCTGCTTGTCGAACCAGAACATGCGCGACCCGCAGCACATGTCTAAAATTGCCTGCTGCATTACAGCCCCCTCTGCTTATTCTTTAGTTCGATAACACCCTGGCACTCCGCACAGGTCTTGCAGCCGGGAACGGCAGCGCGCCGCGGCTCGGGAATTGGTTCGTCGCATTCTTCACAACGCTCAGCTGATACGTCGTTGCGGTTTACGCGGTGAGCGGAAAGGGCAGCGTTACGCTGAAGCTCTTCAATCTCTGCTGCGGTATCGATGATATCGGCCATGGTCAATGCTCCCGGAACTGTCGGTTAATACGGTTGAATGTGAACGCCAGCAATAAAAAAGGCCGCTTTAGCGACCTGGTGATTAGTGCCTTCATGCAGCACCGCCTTCATTCTTCTCGGCTTCGACCGCCATCTGCTCAAGCCGTCGCGATAACTCGGCGGCCAGCGTCTGGAATTCTTCCTCGGTCTCCACCGGAATCGGCACGAAGCGAATCCCGATGTGCGCCAGATGGTTGGCTATTTCGAGGCTTTTCCTCAAATCAACTGGAGAGGCTTTGTTCATGCGGCACCGCCTTGCTCACCGACCAGAAATGCACAATCCTTCTTGTGCTCGTTACAAGACCAAACAACTTCGTCATCGCCACGGAAAATATTCATTTCCACGGTCGTTTTATACTTCGCCACTGCACCGCATTTGCATTTAGCGGAGGTGTTTTTGCTTTTGGCTGACACGCTGCCAACCCTTGGATATTTGCTCACGATTCCACTCCGAAGCGGCGATTAAGCCGCCCTGTGTATACGACGAACTCCAGGAGGCTAACTCCCAGAGCTTCAATTTTCTTGTGATGCTTATTGATGATGGGAGGAACCGTTTCGTTCCAGTTAGGCTTTGGTTTCTTGCGCATGGCCTGCTGGATTTCCTCGGTGCAGCGGCGGCAGGCAGCACGGATGGCGTTGTCTGTTTCTGGCGTCATACGGCCTCCTTTTTCACAGCGTCGATGGCGCAGCCGGGTAGCAATTCAACCGCGGCGGTGGCGCACTGATTTCCCCAGTGGTGCCAGCCCGGCGCCGCGCAGCGGCTAAACAACTCAATGCGCGGCACATCACCGTAAAGCAGCTCCAGCCGGTGGCGCACTTCCCACGGCTTTTCGCTATGCGCGCCGAGCGGGCTGTAGACCACCTGCTTAATCCCGGCGTGCTTTCTTTCCAGCCCGGCGCCGCGGGTAGCAATCAGCAGATCTTCGGTATTGGCCCGGGTGTGGTTGCCGCCGTTCATGCGCGTCTCGGCGTTAAGCAGATCGAGGAAGTCGTAAAAGTCGGTGATTTCACCCTCGGCCAGCGCCTTGTTGATGCGCAGTTCCGCGTTCTGATTCAATTTCACCCAGGTAAAGCCTTTCATCGTGCGAACGGTAAAGCCCCAGGCCTCGGCAAGTTCGATAGCCTCCTGGTTATGTGTGCCGGTGTACCACATCGCCAGCACTGCGTTTTCGGCGGCAAGCTCCCACACAGGCAGGCGCTTGATGTCGATGAGTTTCATGGTGGAGTAGTGGTCGGCGGCGGCACCGTTGCTGATGGTGTTGCCGTAAGACCAGGGTGGATCAGCGTAGATAAGAGTGTATTTCCCGGTCATGCTGCCAGCTCCTTTATCGGGATGCGGTTCATATGCATCGTGTACCCGGTACGCACCTCCAGCGCTGCGTACTGCTCAAGCAGCTCGGGGTGATGCCGTCCACCGTTCCGCAGGTCGTTTCGGCTCGCCATGATGCAGAACACGCAGCTAAGACGCTCATTTCCCAACGCATATGCGTAATGCGGTTCCTGGCCAGCCTCGCGAATTGAGGCAAACACCTCTTCGACCTTCAGCTCATGAATTGGCAACCATTCGTACCAGGTCAGAACTGAGTTGGAATCAGTTTCGTTCTTGCGGAACACCTGACGCTTGGCTCGGCCAGGCGACTCCTGGGCGCGCAGACCGAGGCAGTTGACGATCACCTTGAAACCGTTCGCCTTCGCGTAGGCTCTCACTTCACGCTGGATAGGGCCACGCTTAAGATCACTGGTACATTGGCGGGTGCTGGCTGAAGGCCAGCTCGGCACCTCCGGGCGGATTTCAAATCGACGCTCCACCATCTCCAGTAGTGTCTTGCGCGCCCTGGCAACGATGAACGGCAGTCCGGAACCCCCAGCCTGCTTCTCGGCCAGTTCCAGCGCGCCGGGCCATTCCATGGCGCCAAGCGAAGCATGAACTACGACGATCTGCTGTGGCGGGATAACTTCAAGAAGCTTGATCAGCATCGTTTGACTATCTTTACCGCCAGAATGGTTCGAAACAAAAAGGGCTCCTGACTTTATGAGGGAGTTGATGTCCTGGTGGGGAATGGTATTCATGCCGCCTCCTGCCTTTCCCGATATTCCTCAGCGAGCCGCTGCGCCTTTAATGGATTGCTGACCACTTCACCCCATGGCATTAGCCAGCCGTTACCAATGAAGGGAAGGCACAGTGTGCCAACCCTGATGTCGTCGTGAGCGTGAGTCATAGGATGGACTCCATTTCGTCGATGTAGAGGCCCTTAGCAATCAGGCGACGACGGCGGGCGGCACGTTCAATGCACTCCTGCCGTCTACCTTCCTGCGATTGCTCTATGGCGCGCCGGGTGAACAACCGCGATTTACCCTGTGGTGTAATGACCTTTGGCTTCGTGACCAGGTCGAATGTCCGGTCGCAGATGCCGTCCTCGTTGACCCATTTTACCGACTCAACGATCTGCGCTATCTGTCCGGAGCCGCGGGTAATGCCGTTGGCGACCCGGTTAAACTCGATGAGCGTTACGCCAAACTTCTCTGCGATTTCGCTGCCGGTTACCGGGCGGCCGCGCGTCTGAATCATCCAGATAACGCGTTCACGGAGGCCGGAGAATTGCCCGGTTCGCCCGGGCCGGCGATAGAAGGGTGTGCGTTTCATTTCCACTGCTCCCCGAACGTGAAGCCGATCTCCGCCAGCGCCTCGTCCATCTTCTCAATGAACTCCGGCACCATTTCGTTGAAATCGGACATGTACTGCGGATCCCGCTCAACGACGACGTGGTGAATGCCTTCGCGCTTCATGCGCGGGTCGTAGTTTGCAAAGAACCAGGCGTCTTTTCCGGTCACCCACATGCTGTACTGTACCTGGGCCATGTACGCAGACTTGATGGCTTCGAAACCGCCAAGGCGGAATTTCATGAAGTCGCGGGAGGTGAAAGGGCATTTAAGCTCAAGGCCGAACCCGTTACTGCACAGGCCGTCAGGGGAGCACGCGGTGCGCATGCTCTCGTCACGGAACAGGATCGGAGACTCCGTGACTTTCACGTCGGTGGTGAACTCGAAGAGGGTGCGGGCGTCTTCTTCATACTGCTTGCCCCAGGCCAGCGCCTTGGCGTTAACCTCTGGCGCGACTCCTGTGCATACCTCGGCAAGCAGCGTGTGGAAGTAGGACATTTTCATATCTGTCCACTTCTTCCCCGATCGTGGCTTGGATATGACGTTGTGCACTTCAGAGGCGGTGATAACGCCGAGGCGCAGCCGGTGCCACGCCTCATCACCCTGTTGGATAGTGGTAACGTCAATACCGGTCCGGGCCAGGATAATTTCTGGGGTCATAGTTTTACCCTGTATACGTTCTGCTTATTTGAACGGGTGCCATCGTGAAACCATATCGCGCACCTGGTGACATCTATCCATTTACGCCGCTCAAGCTCGGCGATGAACCATGAAACGCGAGACCTTGAAATGCCTAAAATCTTTGCCATGTCGCGAATGCTGTGTTTTCCGCTTCGCAACAGTGAAAGCAGGGATGGTGTCATGCTGCCGCCTTAGCTCTTTTCTGAAGGAAGCCATACCCTTTCTGCGCCTCTTCTTCAGTGAGTTCTGACGCCTCAAGGATTTGCCGCTTGAAGATGTCGCTGCAAAGAGGAAGAAAGTCTTGCTCCATGTCCTTACCAAGCTCTTTCAAAAGATTGGTAATGGACTGGATGGTTTCTTCGCTTGCGGCTGGTGGAAGCGCTTCTGTGGTGCTGCGCGGCGTGACGTCACGGATATCAACGTCCAGTGATTTGCCTTCCATTTCTTCGGCGGTAGGCTGCTGTCCAATCTCAGGCCATGCCTTACGCAACGCCTGGGCTTCTGCGCATTTCGCCAACTGGCCGTATGGGCGCTTTTTCCACATCGCGTTCGGCGCCGTGGTGTCGCGGCCGCCGGTGGCGTAGTTTTCAATCCAGTATTCTTTGGCGCTGAACTCGACGATCTCTCCACTGGGCATGCGCTTGTAGACGGTGTATTTGCACCACTGAGGGAAAGTCACCTCGACACCATTAAGCGTCAGAGTTACGTCGGGACCGAACTCAGGCTCACGGGCCCCGGCATAATCGCCTGAACGGTCTGCCTGAATGCGGTAAAGCCCGATGCCCGGCATGACCACGTCGCGCCAATCACCTTTACCTGTTTTCGAGTCTTTGACGTACATCGGAACGAGGTGGACAGGTTTGAGCAACGGATCCAGCTGGCGGGCGCGGCAGTAGTCAAGCGCCATCATTACCGATTCGTCTTTGGCGCCAGGGTAGATGCTATTCTTCAGCGCGCTCCAGGTGGAGACGTCGACACCTATCTCCTGAAGCGTCGTCGCTGTGATTGTTAATTCGTTTGCCATCGTTAATCCCCTCAAAAATTAAAACGGGCAGCCGGTGCGGTGTTCCCAGTCGTATTCCGCCTGGGCGTAAGCAACTGCCGAAATGAAATCGTTGTAGGCCTCGCCTGCTCTATCGCTGCGAAGTCCTTCGTATGGGCTGGAGTCAATCGGAACTGTGAAGTGGAAGAGGCCGGTTGGCTCTTTCGGCATCATGTCGATGATTTGCTGCGCCCGGTCGTCGATCCACTTCTCCTTCTCGTCGATGAGCTGCTGCTCAACCCAGCGCCGATCTTCGATTCGGTCATAAGTGAGGTATGCGTTCATGGCTGAACTCCTGAAATTTGGATGTGCAGATCCCGCCCGCGTAATGCCAGGCCGATCGGTTGAATAGGTGGTTAGTGCTGGATAGGGTTACCGTGACCGTCAAGGAGGACGTCAATCACGCAGTCACTGAGGCGGATTATTTCTGCATCGGTGTGCAGGTACACCCATTTGCGCTCCTGAATGACTGCTGATACGCGATAGGTGCGGCCTTCATGCAAAGCCATCATGCCGGGCGTGACGCACTGGCGAATGAGCGGGGTGGTGCCGTAGTGATGCATCATACCTTCACCTCAACCTGTTCCAGGATGCCAGCGATATGCATCTGCCAGCGGTTAAGCGTCAGCTTGTCGCGCGGTGCCGATACCGACGTCAGTTGCCACTCGTTATCGTTGAGCTTTTTGGCGGTGTACTGCTTACCGTTGTGGGTTACTGTCATCTCACACCACCTTGAATAAGAACCAGCCCATACCGCACACAATCAGGCCCACAATGGTTATTGCGGAAGACATGCGTACATGGTCAATGGCTAGTTTTGAAAGTGTCTGGCGATGTTCTTTTTTAGTCAGCAAGTTGATTGCTATGCCGAGCAGAAACATCCCAACAAACCATAAGGCGTATATTTTTAAGCCAAACTCCAAATCACTCATAAATCCTCTTGGCCTTATCGCGGCGAACGGAACGGTTAATACAAGACTTCTGCGCTAATGGGCGGTGGATGGCCGCCGGTTGTCATAAATGGGCAGACTCGAAAATCTGCCTATGTATGGCCGATAAAAAACCCGCCGGAGCGGGTCATGACACCTTCTGTAGTGCTGATGTGCGTGGGTAGTAAAACTTCGGTTTCGCCGTCGACCCTTCCTTCGGATCAACTTTTACGGTGTAACGCGTTTGTTTTTTGTATTCCCACACTTCCGTTATCACTCCAGTTTTCGTCTTCCAGCTGCCCGCGGCCTGGCTTGACCACGTAACAACATCTCCTTTCTTAAACTCCATCGCCTTACCCTCTGTAGTTGGCGCTTGCACTTAATAAACTAAATGGTTATGTATTCTGGGAGCTCAGAACCTAAAGCCGTAACCTCATGAAATTTGGATAGGTCTAAAACAGGACGTTTAAGAATTAACCCTCCAGCATCCTCTTCCAGATACGGAACTGCGCGTTCTTTGCCGTCAATTAGTACCGTCATAAAATCTTCATTCTTCTCAGCCACACACACCTCGTTTATTTGACTTACCTCCAGCCCCTCGCAAAGAGCTGCTGGTAATTCGTTTAGCCATAATTGCCGCTCTTCCTGAGCCCGCCTATGGTCCGACGCATGGTTTACTGTCGCGCCGTTCGACTGACCGAATCTCCACTTCGCCGCTGGCTAACTTCGCTCAGCTGTCGATGTTTCGTTTCGATGAGTTGATAATAGCGATGAGTATCGTTTATAGCAATACGTATTGATATTAAATAATAGCTATTGCTATTAATGTATTGATAGCTAAAGGAATTTATTTTGATAATTTTTTCGAGGGATTGAGATTCAGATCGTTTTTTTACTGCGGCGGGTATTGCTGTGACGAATGGGCTGGCTGCGGGCAATAAAAAACCCAGCGTTGTGCTGGGTCTGGTTCGTGTCTAGGTGTGTTAGCCGTGCTTTCTATACGTTTGTGGCATGCTGCCAATGACTTTTCCGAATACGAGTATCCTGTTCATTTCTTCTTTTTCGATCGGTTCCCATGGGCGGTAAGTCTTGTTATCGGAAATGACAAGCAGCTTATCTTTCATCTTCTGCAATCGTTTCACGTGGGACGTGTCGTCGTATATGAAGGCGTAGATTCCATCACCATCGAAGTGTTGAACACTGATATCGACAAACAGCAAATCGCCTGGCTCAATTGTACCGGACATGCTATCGCCGCGAACATTAATGATTCTGATCTGCTCAGCCTTTCTGCCATTGAACATCCGGCGAGCATCTTCCACTGAGTATTCCACGGATCTAAGCACCTCTACAAATTCGCTGTTGATGGCTCCAGGTCCAGCGCTTACGTAAAAGTCTAGCGCTTCAATGCGGAAGGTGTCAGTAGGTGCCGGCTCTGTTTTTGGCTGCGAAATTGCGGGCATTTGACCATCGTCACGCATCGGGCCGACTCCGGTTGAAAGCCACTCAGACCGAACGCCAAGCGCATTGGCGATCTCAACAATTTTAGTTGAGCCCCTGGCATTGCCACTGGTCAGCCTCCAGATGGTGGGCTGAGCAACGCCAGACGCCTTAGCTAAAGCGCCCTGAGACATGCCAGATAAGTCCATTGCCTGATTCAGGCGTTCTGCAAGAGTTTCTTTTTTCATGAGTTTAAATTTATACGCTTGCGTATTGTTGGTCAAAACACGTTTAGCTATTGCCTAAATCAATACGCATTGCTATTATCAATTCACACCAATACTCATAGGAATTGGAATATGACGAACAAAACCATCCAGCGCGCCATTGATATCGCTGGTAGCCAGAAGAAATTAGCCGACCTGTGCGGTGTAGCGCAGCCGACGGTATGGCGCTGGTTGCACGGTGGTGGCATTGATGCCCGCTATGTAATGAAGATTGTGTCTGCAACCAACGGCAAGCTTAAGCCAGCAGATATCCGCCCAGATCTCGCCCAGCTACTTGGGGCGAATAACACAGCCGCTTAACGGCGGCCCTAACCACGAAAGGGAAAGCAATGCATTCACTTGCGTATCAACAAGGTAACAAATTTTCGCCAACGGCGATGATTTACCAGAATCGCCGGGAACCTGAAACCGCGGCGTTAAACATCGATGGGATCCGCGCAGCTGTTCGCGCCTGGGCAGCTGATTGCCGCAGCCGTGAATTTGTTGCGGCGCTGATTGTGGAAGAGTGGCGGTCAACCGGCGGAACCGGTCTGGATATCCCGACTGACTCGCACCGTCAGATGCAGAAAGTGTTTCGCTGGATCGATGGCGACACAGAGTACGCCGCCAACAACATTCGCCAGCTGGCGCCGGCAATCATGTCCGTCCTGCCGCTGGAGTATCGAAACCGCCTGGCGCCACAGAACGACACGATGTCGCTGATCGCCTCTGCGATGAAAGAGTGTGCCGAGGCTAAACAGGCAGTACTGCTGGACGCGCCAGAGCATCAGAAGCTTAAAGAGGTAAGCGAGGGCATAGCGTCGCTTTTCCGCCTCATGCCGGAGCAAGTAGGGCCGCTGATGACGATGGTTACATCGATGCTGGGGGTTATGTGATGGGAAGTATCAAAAATGGCGAAAGCCAGTCTGCGCAAACAGAACTGGCCTTCAGATGCAAATCGTGTGCACTCATTGCAGGAGGAATAATGGCAAAAAATCCACGCTATTACCATACCGCTGTACATAAAAACATAACCCGCGACCGCTTCATCCGCTCGGTTAATCCGATTGTGGCAGAGAAGATGCGCGCCATCCTGGAAGAACTGAAACGTAAGGAGAGTGGCCGTGGGTAGCCTCGCAAAAGTAATACCTTTCAGACCGTCTGTAACGGTCGTGGAGCGTCAGGTGGCAGATATCGATGATGGGTATACCCGCATCGCTAACGAGCTGCTGGAAGCGGTTATGGCTGCTGATTTAACGGCTCGCCAGCTGAAGGTCGTTCTGGCGGTGATCCGCAAAACTTACGGGTTCGGGAAAAAGTTTGACCGCATTACCAATACCCAGATTGCAGCAATGACCGGCATTCACCATACGCATGTCTGCAAGGCCAAGAACGAGATGATTGCAATGAACATCATCGTTACCAACGGCCTGGCGATCGGGGTGAATAAGGTGATTTCTGACTGGAATTTCAGCATTAGCCAAAATGGCAAATCATTAGCCGAAACAGCTAATGAAACATTAGCCAAGTCAGCTAATACCCATAAGCCAACTCAGCTAAACACAAAAGAAACTATTCAAAAGAAAGAAAGAAAAGATCCCCCTAAATCCCCCGAGGGGGAAAACTCACTCGCTCAGGAAGTGATGGATTACTTCAACGAGCTAACGGGTAGTCGTTGTGCTGCGCTGGCACCTTTTGAGAAAGCTCTCTCCACAGTGAAGAGCAAAGACCAGTGCTACACCGCTGAAGAGCTGAAGCTGGTTATCCGCTGGGCCCATGTGAACTGGGGTCACAGCTTCAAGCCAGAGAACCTGTGCCGTATGACCCGCTTTGATGGATACCTGTCAGACGCCCTGGTATGGGCAGATGGTCATGGAAGCAACCCGAAAGCCTGTCCGCACGAAGAGATCATCAAGCTCTGGAATGAAAAATTCCCTTCGAAGGCCGTTTCACTGCATGAGTGGAACCGCCGCCGTCCGGCCTATCGAGACCTGGAAGCTGTGTGGAACGGCAAAACCACCCAGGGCAACTGGCGAGAACTGAAGCACATGGGAATGGCCTTCGAGCTGATTAGCAAGTCTTCCCTGTTCGGCACCAGAGGCGATCAGCCATGGCTGACTCTCGACTGGATACTGAATCCGAAGAACTGGGGATCTGTCTACGAGCAGGCCATCAACGAGCACCGTGAGCGCAAGGGAGTCAAAGCATGAGCCGTTTTATTGATTTATACGTTGAGCAGGCCGTCATTGGCGGAATAATGCTTGCAGCAGGTCGCGCAGATGGCGCCGACATGGCTACCGATGCGATTGAGGGTCTGACTGAGGACCACTTCACAGCAACGCCCCATAAAGTGGCTCTGCGGTCATATAAGCGACTCAACGAATCCGGTTCGAAGATAGACCTGCTTACGCTGACCAGCGATCTTGAACAACTCGGAGTTCTTGAGAGTGCGGGTGGGTTCGCTTACCTGGCTGAATGCAGCAAAAACACTCCGTCTTTCGCAAACCTTGCAGCCTACTGCGAAAAGCTTCGGGAAATGTACCTTGGTCGCCGTATGACCCTGGCGTTACAGGTTGGGATCCAGAAGCTGTCCGAACCAACGACCGAGGGTATCGCAGACATCATCGGCAACATTCAGGCCGACATCTCTGGAATTGAGCACAGCGCTGACTACGGAACTGAACACATCACCACTGGCATCGATATGTCGCTTGAAACCATCCAGGCGATCATCAATGGCGACATCTGGAAATACAAAACAGAGCTGGGTATGTCGACTATCGATAGCGCTTTCGGAGGATTCAACAATACGGATTTTATCGTCGTTGGCGGACGTCCTGGCATGGGGAAAACCATGTTTAGCACCACAGTGACAGAAACCGTAGGCCTGAAAAACAAAAAGCCGGTGCTGTTCTTCAGTCTCGAAATGCCAGTGGAACAAATCTCTGAGCGAGTCGCTTTCCACCGGGCGCGGGTAAGCAAAGAAGATCTGCTGAGCAAAGTTAGCGGGAAAATGGACGAGGCATGGGGGAAGGTTAGTCACTGCATGAAGGAGTTCATCGACTCTCCAATCTACATCAATGACAAGCCATCCCTGAGCGTTCACCAGGTGCGTGCTGAAGCGCGCAGAATGAGCAAGAAGCTGGGCGGCCTGGGCGTGGTCATCGTCGATTATCTTCAGAAAATGCGGATGTCAGACCCGGAGAACATGAACCGCAGTGTAGGGGAGATCGCCACTGGACTGAAAAACCTGGCAAAAGAATTGCGTTGCCCGGTCATCGCTCTGGCCCAGTTGAACCGAAACCTGGAGCAGCGCGCTAATAAGCGTCCCGTTGCGGCAGACCTGCGAGAGTCTGGCGTTATTGAGCAGGAGGCAGATGTGATCTTCATGGTGTATCGGGATGAGAAGTACAACGAAAACACCGAACTGAAAGGCATCACCGAAATCATCTGTGTGAAGTCCCGCCATGCGCCGGGGGCAGAAAAGACCTACCACTTCAGCAGCCGCTACTCAGGCCTGGACCCGGTAGATTTCACCTACAGCGGCCAGATGCAACAGGAGGCTGACTATGAGTGCTAAGACGATGAAAGGCAAACAGGCAATTCTGCGTTATCTCGAAACGCACCGGACCTTCACCGCGAAGGATGTGGCCACAGAGTGCGGCATGACCATCAACTGCATCACGAAGAACGCTCTCGAGCTGGAGAAGATCCGCAAGATTGTTCGCGTGAGCAAGATCTGGCGAACGGTGACTTATCGCCTGGCGACGCCGGAAGAGCAGGATGGTACCGCGCGTAGTTGCACCAACGGAATATTTCAGGAGTGCCGCAACAGTCCAGCGATGAAGCGAGTATTGATGGTTTGGGGGAGGGTAGGGTTATGACAAACGTAAGCGCAGTGGAAAAAATGGCTGAATTAATGCAGCAGATGGAAGAAAACTCGCCGCGAGTAGCTGCTTTCCAGTATTGCCTGAAACAGGTTGCGGAAAAAGTGGAAGAGGCAGAAAAGCGCAATGCGGAGCTTCAAGCAAGATGTGAGGCGCTGGCCGCGGAGAATGCACTTCTGAAAAAATCGGAGCCAGCACCATTCAGTAAGCTGATGATGGAGGCGCTTGATGTTTATCAGGCGGGCGCTGATGAAGTGCCGGAGCTGGCAATGCTGAGCGCATATAAAAAATTGCGAGATGGGCTAAAAACCCTAGCCACCGAAGTTTTCCTGGCTGAAGTGCGGGCGCAGGGTGTGGAGATGTTTGGTCAGTGGCTGAGGGATTCAGCAGACATATTTGACAAGAACTCTCGCCATGATTGGGCTGCCCAGAACAGAGTGAGCGCAGATAAGGCTGGAGAGTTCGCAGATCATCTTCGCAAAGGAGTGCAGTCATGATCACTGGAACATCTAATTACGACGACGTGCCGATGGTGATGTGCACCATCTGCGGAGGTTATTACAAGGCTGATGAGCCAGAACTACATACTTGCGAGGAGCGCGACGAATGAAAGATGAAGATTTAGACCGCTGCCCGCGCTGCAAAGAGGATATGTGGAAAGGACAGCAGCTGTGCCGTAACTGCCAGCATGAAGATGATATGGAAGAATGGCCTGGCGGCGATGGATATCCTTTCTCTGCGGAAAATAAACAGGAGGCCACCCAATGAGCAACATCGACAAACGCGCATTACGTAAAGCCGCCGAAAAACATGGAGATGACGACATCCTGGCGCTGTTGGATGAGCTGGAAGCAAAAGACGCGAAAATAGCCAACCTTACCGCCGAACGCGATGCTCTTCGTGAAGGCGAGATGGGCGACGCGAAGCACAGCAATACCCGTGCTGCGGCCGATATCTATTTCCAGTTAGTCGAGGAGTGCGAAATACCTGCCGGCGGCTCACTGGTTGAGTATGTAAGCCAGCTTCGTGAATGTGCCGCAGCCGGTAAAGGAGAGGCATCATGAGCACCTTCACCAAAGAGCAGTTAATCGAAAAGCTTCAGCACAGAATTTCTGTCGCATCAGGATTTCCGGAGTCAGAAAAAGCGCAAATAGATCTTGAGCTGGCGAGTATCGCGCTTGCATCGCTCGAAGCGGAGCCTGTGTGCGTCATCGACCAGTCAAATCTTGATTATCTAAACTCCGGATCCGATGCAGACGTATGGCCAGCATCCAGAACAGAGATGGGTGATGTGCTTCTGTATCGCACCGCCCCTCCTGCGCCGGTATCTGTGCCCGCTGCGATGGAAATGGATGATGACTTTGACAGCGCGTTTGAACATGGGAAAGCTGTCGGCTGGAATGCCTGCCGCGCCGCCATGCTTCAGGGTGCCGATGGTGCCCTCACCAATGAGGATACCATGCCAACTATGCTGTTTAAGCCGGTAGCAGACCTGTAAGGCTTAACCTCGCCAACCGGCAGCGAAACATCATTCACTTTCGACGCTGTTGAAGCTCGTGATTTTGTTGATGGCGGTTGGTCATGCCAGGAGTACGTGGAGCTTGAACGCTTTCAGGAGGCTGTGAGCGGCAACTCTCCGGTGATTCCGGATGGTTGGGTGGCTTGCGTTGAGCGGATGCCTTCCGCAGGGGAACAAGTGTTGGCGTACCGTCCAGACGCGCCGGAAAGTAATGATCCATTAATCAAGATGGCAACGTACGTTGGCGGGTCAGCACACGGACACGGCTTTGATTGCTACTGCAAGCCAACCCACTGGATGCCGCTGCCAGCAGCACCGCAGCAGGAGGCATGATGTACGACAAATATACTCTCAATCGCTGCGACGCAATGGAGTGGCTGGCTGAGCATTACCCAGTCTTTCCAGACAAGATGCCAGATGTGCCCCTAAAGGCTGACTGGTGTAGTGCCAACCTGTTTATGGGGTGGGGTTTCGTGATTTTGCTCGATGGCACCCTGGTGTTTGCTGACTGCCTATCACCTCCAATCCGGGCGGAAGACATGGCAGGCTTCAAATTGCCCGATTTGGTGTAACTGCCATACAAGCGATATGGGAATCCCCATATCGACAGCCAGGGCCTCTCCGGAGGCCTTTTTCTCGCGTTGATTTTATTGAATCAACCGTCCATAATCATGTCATCGGAGCCTGAACAACTCCGGTGACTTCTGCGCATTTAAGG
>OJUO01000119.1_pt1 | contig 38080 bp, 35 predicted proteins | sample 1600001 | NCBI WGS metagenome assembly OJUO01 (sample SAMN04436614, study PRJEB24849) | human gut metagenome | biome: human gut; feature: NICU; material: stool | host: Homo sapiens | place: USA: Saint Louis, MO | collected 2009-12-11
TCTGATAAATTGTTAAAGAGCAGTTGCGACGCGCTTCAGCGCTCTGTCGCGAGGTGGCGTATATTACGCTTTCCTCTTTCAGAGTCAACCCTGATTTTCAGGATTTTTTCTCTTCAACCGACCGGGTTGTTTGTGAAGTGATTCACATCCGCCGTGTCGATGGAGGCGCATTATAGGGAGTTCCCGAGCGACCGCAACAGAAAAGTTGCAAAAAAATGACTGACTGCTGTATTCCCCAGCAAAACCCCGCCTTATACCTTTTTACGCACAGACTTATCCACAATCCATTGACGATCCCGGTGTGATCCAGCGATTTGAACACTATACTAGCGGCAAATATTTCTCTCGCGGGTCAACCTCATGACGACACAACGACTTCAACGTGACTGGCGTCTCCCAACCGCCGGGCTCGCCGTGCTGGTGTTACTTATGGCAGGTTTTGCACTGCATGAGCACTGGAATGCTTTTATTCAGTGGTGCCTCGCCACCCAGATCACCCTGCACCGTTATCTGGTGATGTATTTGCTGCAACTTAATAATCATCAGTACAGCGGTGGGCTGTGGTTGTTAACCGGTGCGTTTCTTTATGGTGTACTCCATGCCGTTGGACCGGGACACGGCAAATTCATCGTCACCACGTATCTCACCACCAATAAAGAGAGCCAGCTCGCGGCGCGCGTCGTACCGTTTATCGGTAGCCTGATGCAGGGCGTCAGCGCAATCGCCTTTGTCTTTATCCTGGCGGTTGGATTGAACCTCGCGTCAGGGGATATCAGCACCAGCCGTTGGTACGTCGAGAAAATCAGCGCCCTACTGATTGCCGCCTTCGGTGCATTTATCATTTATCAGGCGCTCAGCAGCCTGCGTCCGCGCAAAATGGCGATTAGCGCCATCAAGCCGCTTCACCAGCATAATGAACATTGTGGCTGCGGCCATCACGGCGTAGGGGTGGATCTGGCTAAAAGCGACTGGAAAACCCGTCTGGGCGTAGTGCTGGCCATAGGCGCACGCCCGTGCAGCGGGGCAATTATGATCCTGATGTTCTCGAATGCGCTCGGCATTATTAGCTGGGGGATTGCTGCTGTGATGACAATGTCGCTGGGCACGGCGCTGTCGATTATGGGGCTGTCGCTGGCAGTACGTTACGCACGTGAACGCACAGTAGCCTGGTTTGGTGGCGGCACGTCCCTGAACTGGATAATGCCGATGGTCAAAATTGCCGGAGGGGTTGTTCTGATACTGTTCGCGACGGTCCTGTTCCTGACGGTGATCCCCGTCAGCGCTGGCGGCGACTACATCGCCGCAGGATGCTAATAAAAGAAAACCCGCCAGCGGCGGGTTTTTTTATCACTCGTTAATTCTCGGATGCTGGTCAACCAGGCGAGAACGTTTTTTCTGGAGCGCCTCGATCTCTGCGTCAATATCTTCAATCTTCTGCTCTACATTATCGTAGTGCTCACGCAGGATCTCTTTCGCTTCCTGAATATCAGACGCCGCAGGCGTTGCCCCTTTCAGGGGACGATTCGCCGTCTCCTTCATGGTAATACCGGTAATCAGGCCGACCACCGCAATGACCATCAGATAGTAAGCAGGCATCATCAGGTTTTGCGTGCTCTCCACCAGTGAAGCAGCAAGTGTCGGCGTCAGGCCCGCAATCAGAACGGAGATATTAAAGGCTGCCGCCAGCGCACTGTAGCGAATATGCGTCGGGAACATTGCCGGCAGCGTAGAAGCCATCACCCCGATGAAGCAGTTGAGGATCACCGCCAGCATCAGCAGACCGGCGAAAATCAGCCCCAGCACATTGCTGTTAATCAGAATAAAGGCCGGAATTGCCAGTGCGAACAAGGCGACGCTGCCGAGAATAATGAATGGCTTACGGCCAAAGCGGTCGCTCAACAGACCCATAATCGGCTGCACAAACAGCATACCTACCATGATGGCGATAATAATCAGCACACCGTGGTCTTCCGAGTAGTGCAGGTTATGCGACAGGTAGCTCGGCATGTAGGTCAGCAGCATGTAATAGGTGACGTTGGTGGAAATCACCAGACCAATACAGGTCAGCAGGCTGCGCCAGTGTTTGGTCGCAATCTCCTTGAACGACACTTTCGGGCCATCCTGTAACCCTTCACGGTCACCCTGCTCCAGCTTTTCAACGTGCTGCTGAAACGCAGGCGTCTCTTCCAGGGCGTGACGCAGGTAAAGCCCAATGATGCCCAGCGGCAGCGCCAGGAAGAACGGAATACGCCAGCCCCAGTCAAGGAAGTTCTCTTCACCCACTACGGTTGAGATCAGAACGACAACCCCCGCGCCCATGACGAATCCGGCAATCGAACCAAAGTCCAGCCAGCTGCCCATAAAGCCGCGTTTACGGTCCGGAGAATATTCGGCGACAAAAATCGATGCACCGGTATATTCGCCGCCAACGGAGAAGCCCTGCGCCATCTTACAGATCAACAGCAGAATCGGCGCCCATATACCAATAGTCGCATACGACGGAATAAGGCCGATACAGAATGTACTTATCGACATGATGACAATGGTAATAGCCAGGATTTTCTGGCGACCATATTTATCACCCAGCATGCCGAAGAAAAGACCACCAAGAGGGCGAATCAGGAAGGGAACGGAGAACGTACCCAGCGCGGCAATCATCTGCAAGCTGGGATCGGCACCGGGGAAGAACACTTTACCAAGTGCATAGGCCACAAAGCCGTAAACACCAAAATCGAACCACTCCATCGCATTACCGAGCGAGGCCGCTGTAATCGCTTTGCGCAGTTTCGCGTCATCAATAATGGTGACATCGCGCAGCGTGATGGGTTTTACTTTTTTCCTTCTAAGCATAGCTTTCCTCGTAGACTCAGCCCCGTCCGTTTCACAGCGCATTTTGCAAGCTGTGAACCAGAGATCCGCTCCATGCGAATCTCCTTATTCAAGCGTAGCAGGTTTACTTACATTGACGTTTTACCTCAATACAACCGAACCTGTTGACGCCTGTCTGGGCAGTTAAAGACCTTTTTACCCTACCAGCGTTTATATATGTGATCAACTTCACATATATTTTTCCTGTTCGTAAGATGCCTTCAGCTTTTGTCAATTCACGATAAGTAAGGTCATTCTCAACCCCCTTATCAAACAGATCTTAACGCCCGTTATTATTCATTCCCAAACAAAATACAATCACATTTCTTCACAGCGAATTTACACAAAATTTAATTATTAATCGTGGGCAATCCTGTTTCCATTCAATATGTGACGGAGATAACTAAAACAGTGTTTCGTTTTGATTGAATCGCAATTCCAAAGATCGCATGATAAATCCGAACACGATATCTCAGCGGCTTTCAAATGAAGGAATACTGAACGCCTTAATTTCACTTTACAGCATAAGTAACGAATCGATTGGCCTCCAAAAAGGCAATCATTTGAATTTGTTGATCTATTTTTGAGATTTCCGCCAGCCACGCGGGCGAGATGTGAGGGTTAATGATGAAGATTAAAGCAACTATAGAACGCATCCCGGGCGGGATGATGCTGGTCCCGCTGGTACTTGGCGCGATATTAAATACGCTGGCCTCGAATACCGGTGCTTATTTTGGCGGTTTTACAAAAGGTATGATCACCGGAACGGTACCGATTCTGGCAGTCTGGTTCTTTTGCATCGGCGCATCTATTAACTTGCGTGCAACAGGTACGGTATTACGTAAATCAGGGACGTTGGTCATTACTAAAATTGCGGTCGCCTGGGTTGTTGCCATGATCTGTGCGATGTTCATTCCGGAGAATGGAATTCAGACTGGCTTCTTCGCCGGATTATCCGTTCTGGCCATTGTCTCAGCAATGGATATGACCAACGGCGGTCTCTATGCCAGCCTGATGAATCAATATGGCACCAAAGAAGAATCGGGCGCGTTCGTGCTGATGTCCCTGGAGTCGGGTCCACTGATGACGATGTTGATTCTGGGTTCTGCTGGCCTTGCCTCCTTTGAACTACACCATTTTGTCGGGGCGATCCTGCCGTTCCTGATTGGTTTTGCGCTGGGTAACCTCGATCACGATCTGCGCGATTTCTTCAGCAAAGCCACCCCGGTACTGATCCCGTTCTTCGGCTTCGCGTTGGGCAATACCATCAACCTGAACGTAATTCTCGAAACCGGCCTGCTGGGTATTGTGCTGGGTGTTGCCGTCATCGTCATCACGGGTATTCCGCTGATTATTGCAGACCGCGTCATCGGGGGCGGCAACGGAACCGCGGGTGTGGCCGCCTCTTCGGCCGCAGGCGCTGCGGTAGCCAACCCGGTGATTATCGCCCAGATTAACCCGGCCTTTGAACCCGTAGCCGCTTCCGCCACGGCTCTGGTTGCCGCCAGCGTGATTGTTACGGCAATTCTGGTCCCTATCATCACGGCACTGTACGCCAGACGCTTTGGGCATGTGCCTGAGACCCGGACAGAACATGAAGCGGTAGAAATGCACCACTAACCCTTTCGCCCCCCTCTTTAAAAAGAGGGGGCAATCACGTACCAAATATCTCTTCCACCATGCCATCCACCAGCCGTTTTGCCGAACAGAGTCTTGGCATTCCCAGCGCGACCGTTTGCCAGCTCTGCGTCACTGACCAGCTCACCGGATGTTTTTCCGCCTGACACCAGTCCCCCAGCCAGCCCAGCATATCTTTATAATCAATCAGACCGGGAGAAGCGGGCGTCGTCAGCCACTGATGGTAAAAATGCCGGGTGGTGGGAGAAGCATTAATCTCCTGTGCCAGATAATTTGCGGCCATGCTGCGCAGGTTATCTTTCAGCATGGCCGCCACATCACTATTCGCCAGACGACAGGCATCGCCAAACGCCCCCCAGCGCAACTCTTCCAGCACGATAAAGCAGCGGCCAGCCAGCGACCAGCCGTCATACTGCCCGGCTCGCCAGCGGGTAAAAATTTGCTCGCTGTGCTCACCCGCCTGAACCGTAAGACCGCGCTGCGCGAGCGCTTTCTCTTTATAGGCGGCACGCTGGTTGAAATGTGCGGAGAGCTCCTCGTACTGTTGCAACAATCCGGGAGGTTGAGGGAGGCGTGGATTCACCTGCTGGCGCAGGGCTACCAGCCTGTCGGACATACGGGTCAGCGCAAGGTGTCCGGGGTCGAGCATACCGGCAAGTTTCTCCGCCAGACCCAGCCGCAGTGCTGCATTTTCGTTGAGCATTCCCGCCATTGCCCACGGCCGCAGCCGGGTCTGCGTAATGATCTCCTGCGTCAAACGCTCACGAAATTGTAGTTGCTGTGGCCCCAGGAGGGCGTGACGTGCAGCATTCGCCCCCTGGACCAAATCGACCATAAATTTTGGATGAATACACTCCAGCGTCCGCCCGGGACCGTCCAGTAGCTGTGTTGTCATGGTTGCTCTGCCGCGAATAAGGTTTGAATATCATCGCGTAACAGTCGGGTATCTTCCTGAATCCACGCCGCAGTGGTCATACTTTGCTTCAACAACTGGCTAAGCGCCCGGGTTGAATGCTCATTCTGCTGCCGAACGGCAAGGCTATCACGCAAGCTTTCCTGTAACCCGGTCAGGCACAACGAAAACTCTGCAAAGAACGTTGCCATACCTGCCGTAACAGAGACATCGACCTGCGCGGCCAAAGCTTTACGAATTTGATCGCAAAACTGATCGGTATGTTGCGTAAATTTGCCATGAAGCTGAGCGATGTCGATGACATAGCGTGTGCGCGTCACGACATACTCCTCCCAGCCCCAGCCGGGATTATTGAGCCAGCGCGAGACGGTATTACGTACGCTGCCTGCCCCTGCTGGCTGACTGGCGGGAGGGGTGTCCTGCACAATGGCATCATTAAATAACCCGCGCGTATTGAAATTAAGCTGGTTTGCCTGAAACGCCGGGAAGCTAATCCGCGCCCGAAATCCGGCATGACTGAGCTGTTCCTTAATTCGCGTCTCGATGGGTCGCATCGCCTCATTCAACGATCGGGCGAGCGTAGACTCCAGCTGATCGAAGCGTAACGCCAGCTCCCGGCCAATTCTGCTCTGCGCATTCAGCATAATCTGCTCGCATGACGATCGGATCTTGCTCAGGACAATCTGCGCATGCCCTTCATCGTCAAGCACCAGCTGCTGGATCGCATCCGCGTCGTCTTCACGCAAACTGGATGGCTCGCGGCCTGCTAAGTCAAGAATAGACGGGCGGCTAAAAATGTCGCCCAGCGCCTGGTGAAGTTCATCTTTCTGGCGAAGCAGAAAAGCATCCGTTGCGTTGAGCGCCTCTTCAACTTCATGCTGGACCTCATCGCTCACCACGCTCTGCCGCTGACGCAGCATCGTCATATCCTCTTCCAGGCGCGCAATATTCAGCTCCAGCTCATCAAAAGCGACCGTCAGTCCCTGATGGCGAAAGTCCAGGTATTCTCTGGCATTTTGCGCATAGTTCAGCAGCTTATGCGATGCCGACCGTAAAGCGAACAGTGAGGCGTTGGCGTAAGCCGCGTAAATCAGTTTGCGGATGGGCTGTTCGAACAGCGAATCCTCCCACAGCAGATCCGCCGCATGGCGAATATGGTCAATATCGTCCAGGTCGGCCGTTCGCCAGCGGCGGCCCAGCGCGGCCTCGGCAAAATCCTGTACCCAACGCTGATCCTGATGATCGGGAAGGCGCCCATGGGCGTTCATCTCATAGCGGGCGCGGTTTGCCAGATAGGCCCACATGGAAGAGACCGGATAAATTTGCCCCGGAGAAATATTCCCTTTCATCAGCGTGCCGGAAAACATCGCCCGCACCTGCTCTTCATCGTCGCTATTACGATCTTTCTGATCGAATTTGTTGACCAGGGCGTAAAGCGGCACGGATTTCCCGGCAGCCGAAATTGCCTGACGAACCTCAGCATCAGAAATGGATTTAAGCTGGGTGTAGTCCATCACCGCCAGAACGGCGGAGGCGCGCGCCAACTGCTCATTGAGCATTTTTTGCAGGTGCGGCTGACCGGCCTCGTTCGGCCCCGGCGTGTCGAGCAGCGTCAGTTGCCCCAGGTGCGCATCCAGACCGGCGAGATGCACAAACTCCACCTCAATCACCGGAATATGTTCAATCGCGGCATACTCAGAGAACGGAAACTCCACGCCCAGCGCCTGAGAAAGCCGCACCAGATCGTTCAGGCTTTTCAGACAATGAAAGATGGGCTCCGCGCCCAGGTGATGTTTTTCAAACGCCTCACCTCTTTCTATGCGCTCCAGCAGCGTATTCATGTCCTTGTCGATTTCCAGACGCCGCGCCAGCTTGCCGCGATCTTTATCGCACAGTTTTTTCTGCAACTGGGTAATCAGGGTATCGATGGGCGAAACGTGCAAAAAATGCAGCACCGGCTCCTTCTGGCCCGGCGTATGGCGGATCAGCGTGGGAAGCGCCGTCATCGGACGATTGCGGTTCGGCAGCACTTCCGTGCCCACAATCGCATTAATGGTGGTCGATTTTCCCGCTTTCATGGTACCCACAATCGCCAGTACCATTTCGAGGCGGGTTATTTTGCGTAATTCATTATTCAGCATCGCCTGCTGAGCGTCGACACCTCGTGCGCTAAAATGCAATGGCAAAACGTTGTTATTAACGCCGCTCATGGCAGCGGTTGTGCTATCCAGCTTTGCAATCGGCATAGATTTTAATGAATCAAGATTGTTCAGAGCGAGCTGTAACAAACGTTCAGCTTCCTGGCTTAATTCAAATATGGTCTGTGTGTGCATGATAAAAGCCTTCCCTTAACGCAAATTTATTACTTTTATTAAGCCACGATGTTTTAATTATACTTTTCAGGCTTATATGATCACGTATGGAAAACATGTTCATTTAATACAACTAACTGAAGATAATGAGAATTTAAAACCCACCCTCGTAATACGTGTAAAACATCCCCTGGCCAGAAAGCCAAAAGTGAATAGACAAAACGCATTTTCAGGAAACATCAGGATATATCATCGTTATTTACCCACCAAAAAAGAGAGGTATTCCCTGACGCCAAAAGATGTATGTCGTCAGAGGAGGGTAGATAAATAACGGCTTGTTCCTTCACCTTATCCGAAATGGCACAGCGTAGCAATTTGCTGTAATAAAATATTCGATACATTTAGCATGATTACGATCTCTGCCGTTCAGGGCATACGCTTCCCTTAATTCACTGACAGTTCGTGTCATCGCTTGCGCATTTATGCGCTATTTTTATAAAACAATATCACCGACAAAAGTGGGGATTTGCGTTATACTCGCTGCCTTTTTCGGCACACTGCCGTCATTTAGCTGGCGTTTTCCAGCGTGTTAACACTTTTGAGGATACCCACATGCAACTTCCACACTGCCCGAAATGCAATTCTGAATACACCTATGAAGACAATGGCATGTTCGTTTGCCCGGAATGCGCCCATGAATGGAACGATGCGGAGCCTGCGCAGGACAGCGATGCGCTGATCGTGAAAGACGCGAATGGCAACCTGCTGGCAGACGGCGACAGCGTTACCGTTGTGAAAGATCTTAAGGTAAAAGGCAGCTCCTCCATGCTGAAGATCGGCACTAAAGTTAAAAATATCCGTCTGGTTGAAGGCGATCATAATATCGACTGCAAAATTGACGGCTTCGGTCCGATGAAACTGAAATCTGAGTTCGTGAAAAAGAACTGATTGTCCCGCCCGGTGACGCTTCGCTTACCGGGCGTTCGGGAACTACACTTAACGGGCTTTTCTTACGTGAGGTAAAGATTATGCCGTTAAGTCCCTACATCTCTTTCGCCGGCAACTGTGCGGAGGCGACGGCCTTCTATCAGCAGGCCGTCGGCGCAGAACTCCTCTACAAAATCACCTTCGGCGAAATGCCCAAAGACGAAAACAGCGAAGAAGGCTGTCCGTCAGGCATGAACTTCCCGGATACCGCCATCGCCCACTCTAATGTCCGCATTGCCGGCAGCGATATCATGATGAGCGATGGTTTGCCACCCGGTAGCAGCACGCAGTACGCCGGATTTACGCTGGTGCTCGACACGCAGGACGTGGATGAAGGCAAACGCTGGTTCGACAACCTCTCTGATGGCGGCAATGTCGAAATGGCCTGGCAGGAGACTTTCTGGGCGCACGGATTCGGGAAAGTCACCGATAAATACGGCGTGCCGTGGATGATTAACGTCGTTAAATCGTAGGCCGCATAAGCGCAGCGCATCCGGCAACAGCGCCCGGTCGCGCTGCGCTGGCCGGGCCTAGGGTGATTGTCATCAAACTCCCCTCAACTCTTCAAACTCCCGCAACCAACACTTAACCTGAATGTCATATTGATGCGCCAGCATGAGGCCACATTTATCGTGAGGCCGGGCACATGCAAACTGTCATTCGCGTCGAGAAACTGAGCAAAACCTTCCATCACAACAAGGCGCTGCATGCCGTTGATCTGACCGTCCAGCAGGGCGAAATGGTGGCGCTGTTGGGGCCGTCTGGTTCAGGTAAATCCACCCTTCTTCGTCACTTGAGCGGCCTGATTACCTGTGACAAAACGCCGGAAAGCCGCGTCGAACTGCTGGGGAACACCGTGCAACATGCGGGGCGTCTGGCGAGCGATATTCGCAAAAGCCGCGCTCAGACGGGCTATATCTTTCAGCAGTTCAACCTGGTGAACCGCCTGACCGTGCTCGAGAACGTGCTGATTGGCGCGCTCGGCAGCACCCCGTTCTGGCGCACCTGCCTGCGCTGGTTCTCCCTATCCCAGAAGCAAGAAGCCTTACAGGCGCTGACCCGCGTCGGCATGGCGCATTTCGCCCACCAGCGCGTCTCCACGCTCTCCGGCGGACAGCAGCAGCGCGTCGCCATTGCCCGCGCCCTGATGCAGAAAGCCAAAATTATCCTGGCCGATGAACCTATCGCCTCGCTGGATCCGGAATCGGCCCGCATCGTGATGGAAACCCTGCGCGACATCAATCAGAACGACAGCATCACCGTAGTGGTGACGCTGCATCAGGTGGATTACGCCCTGCGCTACTGCGAGCGCATCGTCGCCCTGCGTCAGGGACATGTGTTCTTTGATGGCGCAAGCCACCAGTTTGATAACGAACGTTTTGACCATCTCTACCGCAGCGTAAACCGCGTCGAAGAGCGCGCGCAGGCTGCATAACGACCCATAACGAGGAATGGAAATGAGCTATAAAACGGTTGCCGCGCTGGCCTTCACCAGCATGTTCAGCATCAGCACCCTGTTAAGCCCGGCCCACGCCGAGGAGCAGGAAAAAGCACTGAACTTTGGCATCATTTCGACAGAATCACAGCAGAACCTGAAACCCCAGTGGGAACCGTTCCTGAAAGATATGGAAACCAAACTGGGGATCAAAGTGAACGCGTTCTTCGCCCCGGATTACGCGGGCATCATTCAGGGAATGCGCTTCAACAAAGTCGACATCGCCTGGTATGGCAACCTCTCTGCTATGGAAGCGGTAGATCGCGCGAACGGCCAGGTGTTCGCCCAGACCGTTGCGGCAGACGGCTCTCCGGGCTACTGGAGCGTGCTGATCGTTAACAAAGACAGCCCGATCAACAACCTCAACGACATGCTCGCCAAACGCAAAGAGCTGACCTTTGGTAACGGCGACCCGAACTCTACCTCCGGCTTCCTCGTCCCTGGCTACTACGTCTTCGCGAAAAACAACGTCTCCGCCAGCGACTTTAAGCGCACGGTTAACGCCAGCCACGAAACCAATGCCCTGGCCGTGGCGAATAAGCAGGTTGACGTTGCTACCAACAACACTGAAAACCTCGACAAGCTGAAGACCTCCGCGCCGGACAAGCTGAAGGAAATCAAGGTTATCTGGAAATCACCGCTGATTCCGGGCGACCCGATCGTGTGGCGCAAAAACCTCTCCGAGAACACCAAGGACAAGGTCTACGACTTCTTTATGAACTACGGCAAAACGCCGGAAGAGAAAGCGGTTCTGGCACGTCTGGGCTGGGCACCGTTCCGCGCGTCCAGCGATTTGCAGCTGGTGCCGATTCGCCAGCTGGCGCTGTTCAAGCAGATGCAGGGCGTGAAGGACAACAAAGGCCTGAAGGACGAAGAGAAGACCAGCAAAGTGTCGGAAATTCAGGCGCAGCTGGACGATCTTGACCGCCTGACCGCCGCGCTCGGCGCCATGACCAGCGTGAATAAAGCGGTGCAGTAACGCCTTTCTCCCTCTCCCTCAAGGGAGAGGGGACTAAACCCAAAGGAGCCAACATGCAAACCATCACCCTCCCGCCGCCAAAACGCAGCTGGTTCTCGCTCATAAGCTGGGCTGTTCTGCTGGCGGTGCTCGTTATCTCCTGGAAGGGCGCGGAGATGGATCCGCTGCTGCTCTTCAGGGACTCAGGCAACATGGCGACCTTCGCCGCCGACTTCTTCCCACCGGACTTCAGCCAGTGGCAGGACTACCTCGTTGAAATGGCGATCACCCTGCAAATTGCCGTCTGGGGCACCGCCCTCGCCGTGATCCTCTCCATTCCGTTTGGCCTGATGAGCGCCGAAAACATCGTGCCATGGTGGGTTTACCAGCCGATGCGCCGCCTGATGGACGCCTGTCGCGCCATCAACGAAATGGTCTTTGCGATGCTGTTCGTAGTCGCCGTCGGCCTGGGTCCGTTCGCGGGCGTGATGGCGCTGTTCATCCACACCACCGGCGTGCTCTCCAAGCTGCTCTCCGAAGCGGTTGAAGCCATCGAGCCCGGCCCGGTGGAAGGCATCCGGGCAACCGGAGCGAACAAAATCGAAGAGATCCTGTACGGCGTCCTGCCGCAGGTGATGCCGTTGCTCATCTCCTATTCCCTGTACCGCTTCGAGTCCAACGTTCGCTCCGCCACCGTGGTCGGCATGGTGGGCGCAGGCGGCATTGGCGTCACCCTGTGGGAAGCGATTCGTGGTTTCCAGTTCCAGCAAACCTGCGCCCTGATGGTGCTCATCATCGTCACCGTCAGCCTGCTGGATTTCCTCTCTCAACGTTTGCGTAAGCACTTCATCTGAGAAGCGAGGCTTTGATTGGTATGCACTTATCCAGACATCAGACCAGTTACCCCACCCGCTGGCAAGAGATTGCGGCAAAGCTCGAAGTGGAGCTGCGCACGCACTATCGCTGCGGAGACTACCTGCCTGCCGAGCAGCAGCTTGCCGACCGCTACGAAGTGAATCGTCACACCCTGCGTCGTGCCATCGATCAACTGGTGGAGCGCGGCTGGGTCCAGCGTCGTCAGGGCGTCGGCGTGCTGGTGCTGATGCGTCCGTTTGACTACCCGCTCAATGCCCAGGCGCGTTTTAGCCAGAACCTTCTCGATCAGGGCAGCCACCCCACCAGCGAAAAGCTGCTGTCTGTCCTGCGCCCGGCCTCCCGCCACGTGGCGGACGCGCTGGGGATTCAGGAGGGCGACAACGTCGTTCACCTGCGCACGTTGCGCCGGGTGAACGGCGTGGCGGTCTGTCAGATCGACCACTACTTCGCGGACCTCACCCTCTGGCCCGTTCTGCAACATTTCGCCAGCGGTTCCCTGCATGATTTTCTTCAGGACGCGACGGGTATCGTGCTCAAACGCACCCAGACGCGCATCAGCGCCCGCCGCGCGCAGGCGAAAGAGAGCAAGGTGCTGGAGATCCCCAACATGGCCCCGCTGCTCTGCGTGCGCACCCTCAACCACCGTGACGGCGACGTCAACGCAACGGAATACTCCGTCAGCCTGACCCGCGCCGACATGATTGAATTTACCATGGAGCACTGAATGCACTTCGACACCTCCACTCGTCAGCGCTGGATGCGCGTGCTGGCCCACAGCCAGCCTGCTGCGCTGGCTGCCCGCATGAACGCGCTCGGCCTGACGCCGGATTACGACACGATCCGCGCGCCGGAGATCGGCCTGGTGCAGATCCAGGCACGCATGGGCGGCACCGGCGAGCGCTTCTTCGCCGGCGATGCCACCCTCACCCGCGCGGTGATCCGCCTGAAAAGCGGCACGCTGGGCTACGGCTACGTACTTGGCCGCGACAAAACGCACGCCGAGCGCTGCGCAGCGATCGACGCGCTTTTACAGGAACAGCCGCATTTTCAGACGTTAATGGAAACCCTTATTGCCCCGCTGGAAGCTGACCGCGCCGCACGCCTTGCCGCGCGTCAGGCCGAAGTAAATACCAGCCGGGTCGACTTCTTTACGCTCGTTCGCGGAGACAACGCATGACGCTTCAACCTGCTTTTACCCTGGCCGTCCAGGATGCCCAACAGAGTTTCCGTCGACTGCTGAAAGCCATGAGCGAGCCGGGCGTCATTGTCTCGCTGCACCAGCTCTCCCAGGGCTGGCTGCCGCTGAACCTCGCCTCTACCAGCGTGCTGCTGACGCTGGCGGACAACGACACCCCGGTATGGCTATCAGGGGCATTGCTGAACGATATCGCCAGCCAGAACCTGCGCTTTCACACCAACGCGCCGCTGGTCGAGCAGCCCCAGCAGGCGGTCTTCGCCGTGGCCGACGAGCAAATCAGCCATGAACAACTTAATGCCCTGAGCGAAGGCAGCGCCGTCGCACCGGAAACCAGCGCTACGCTGATTTTGCAGGTCTCCAGCCTGAGCGGTGGCCGCATGCTACGCCTGACGGGGGCAGGGATCGCCGACGAGCGGATGGTCGCCCCCCAGCTGCCGGAGTGCATCATTCATGAGCTGACCGAGCGCCCGCATCCGTTCCCGCTCGGTATCGACCTGATCCTGACCTGCGGCGAGCGCCTGCTGGCGATCCCGAGAACCACTCACGTGGAGGTGTGCTGATGTACGTTGCCGTCAAAGGGGGCGAGAAGGCGATCGCCGCCGCCCATGCCTTGCAGGAGCACAGACGCCGGGGGGATGACGCCTTACCCGAGCTGAGCGTCGCCCAGATTGAACAGCAGTTAAACCTGGCCGTCGACCGCGTGATGACCGAAGGCGGCATCGCAGACCGCGAGCTGGCGGCGCTGGCGCTGAAACAGGCCAGCGGCGATAACGTGGAAGCCATTTTCCTGCTGCGCGCTTACCGCACTACGCTTGCGAAGCTGGCGGTAAGCGAGCCGGTGAAAACGGCGGAAATGCGTTTAGAGCGCCGTATTTCTGCGGTGTACAAAGATATTCCTGGCGGCCAGCTGCTTGGTCCGACCTACGACTACACCCATCGCCTGCTGGACTTCACTCTACTGGCGAACGGTGAAACACCGCAGCTCAGCGTCTCTGACGCTGAACAAGACGCCTCCCCGCACGTCTTTAGTCTGCTGGCAAACCAGGGGCTGGCGAAGGCGGAAGAAGACACCGGCAGCACACCGGATGACATCACCCGCACGCCGCCGGTCTATCCCTGTTCGCGCTCGTCCCGCCTGCAACAGCTGATGCGCGGCGATGAAGGGTATCTGCTGGCGCTGGCCTACTCCACGCAGCGCGGCTACGGGCGCAACCACCCGTTCGCGGCAGAGATCCGCAGCGGTTATCTCGATGTCGAAATTGTGCCGGAAGAGCTGGGTTTTGCGGTGAACATCGGCGAACTGCTGATGACCGAGTGCGAAATGGTCAACGGTTTTGTCGCGCCAGAGAATGAAGATCCGCATTTTACCCGCGGCTACGGGCTGGTGTATGGCCTGAGCGAGCGCAAGGCGATGGCGATGGCGCTGGTTGACCGTGCGCTCCAGGCGCCGGACTACGGCGAGCATATTGCAGGCCCGGCACAGGACGAAGAGTTCGTGCTGGCCCACGCGGATAACGTTGAGGCCGCCGGCTTTGTCTCGCACCTCAAGCTGCCGCACTACGTCGATTTCCAGGCCGAACTGGAACTGCTGAAACGCCTGCAACGGGAGCGCGCCAATGGCTAACTTAAGCGGCTACAACTTTGCCTATCTGGACGAGCAAACTAAACGCATGATCCGCCGCGCCATCCTTAAGGCTGTGGCGATCCCCGGCTACCAGGTGCCGTTCGGCGGCCGCGAAATGCCGATGCCCTACGGCTGGGGCACCGGCGGTATTCAGATCACCGCCAGCGTGATCGGCGAAGCGGACGTGCTGAAGGTCATCGACCAGGGGGCAGACGACACCACCAACGCCGTGTCGATCCGCAACTTCTTTAAGCGCGTAACGGGCGTCAACACCACTGAAAAAACCGAAGACGCGACGCTGATCCAGACCCGTCACCGCATTCCGGAGACCCCGCTGACTGAAGATCAGATTTTGATTTTCCAGGTGCCGATCCCGGAGCCACTGCGTTTTATCGAGCCGCGGGAAACCGAAACCCGCACCATGCACGCCCTGGAAGAGTACGGGATCATGCAGGTCAAACTGTATGAGGACATCGCCCGCTTCGGCCATATCGCCACCACCTACGCCTATCCGGTGAAGGTGAACGGCCGCTACGTGATGGACCCGTCGCCGATCCCGAAATTCGATAACCCGAAGATGGACATGATGCCCGCCCTGCAACTTTTTGGTGCCGGACGGGAAAAACGCATCTACGCCGTACCGCCGTACACCCGTGTGGAGAGCCTGGATTTTGACGATCACCCGTTTACGGTGCAGGAGTGGGACGAGCCGTGCGCCATCTGCGGTTCGAAGCATAGCTATCTGGATGAAGTGGTGCTGGACGACACGGGCAAACGGATGTTTGTCTGCTCCGACACCGATTACTGCCGCCAACAGAGCGAGGCGAACAGCCAATGAAACCGCTGCTTTCGGTTAATAACCTGACTCACCTTTATGCGCCGGGCAAAGGCTTTAGCGACGTGTCGTTTGAGCTGTGGCCGGGCGAAGTGCTGGGCATTGTCGGCGAGTCCGGCTCCGGTAAAACCACCCTGCTGAAGTCCATCTCCGCGCGCCTGACGCCGCAGAATGGCGACATTTTGTATGAGGGCGTGTCGCTGTATGGCATGAGCGAAGCCGAGCGCCGCCGCCTGCTGCGCACCGAGTGGGGCGTGGTGCACCAGCACCCGATGGATGGCCTGCGCCGCCAGGTCTCGGCGGGGGGCAACATCGGCGAACGGCTGATGGCCACCGGCGCGCGCCACTACGGCAACATCCGCGCCACGGCGCAGCACTGGCTGGAAGAGGTTGAAATCCCCGCCTCGCGCATCGACGACCTGCCGACAACCTTCTCCGGCGGCATGCAGCAGCGTTTACAGATTGCCCGCAATCTCGTCACCCATCCGAAGCTGGTGTTTATGGATGAACCGACCGGTGGGCTGGACGTCTCCGTGCAGGCGCGCCTGCTGGATCTGCTGCGCGGCCTGGTGGTGGAGCTGAACCTGGCGGTAGTGATTGTCACCCACGATTTAGGCGTTGCGCGCCTGCTGGCGGACCGCCTGCTGGTGATGAAGCAGGGTCAGGTGGTGGAAAGTGGGCTGACCGATCGGGTGCTCGACGATCCCCATCATCCGTACACCCAACTGCTGGTGTCCTCGGTATTACAGAATTAAGAGGCCAACATGATCCACGTTGAAAATGTCAGTAAAACCTTTGTGCTCCACCAGCAAAACGGTGTCCGCCTGCCGGTACTGCAAAATGCCTCATTAGAGGTCAGCAACGGCGAATGCGTGGTGCTGCATGGCCATTCCGGCAGCGGAAAATCCACCCTGCTGCGCTCCCTGTACGCCAATTATCTGCCGGACGAAGGCCATATCCATATCCGCCATAACAATGAATGGGTTGATCTGGTCCAGGCTCCCGCGCGCAAAGTGCTGGAAGTACGCCGCTCGACGATCGGCTGGGTCAGCCAGTTCCTGCGGGTGATCCCGCGGATCTCCGCCCTGGACGTGGTCATGCAGCCTCTGCTGGATCTCGGCGTGCCGCGCGAAACCTGCGCCGCTAAAGCCGCCAGCCTGCTGACGCGTCTCAACGTACCGGAGCGTCTGTGGCACCTCGCCCCGTCGACCTTTTCCGGCGGCGAGCAGCAGCGCGTCAACATCGCCCGCGGCTTTATCGTCGATTACCCGATTTTACTCCTGGATGAACCCACCGCCTCGCTCGACAGTAAAAACAGCGCAGCGGTGATAGAACTGATCGAACAGGCCAAAGCGCGCGGCGCGGCGATCGTCGGGATCTTCCACGACGACGCCGTACGCCATCGCGTGGCGGACAGACTGCACCCGATGGGGACAAACGTATGATTATCAATAATGTCAGGCTGGTGCTGGAAAATGAGGTCGTGAACGGCTCGGTTGAGGTGCGGGACGGTGTCATCCGCGCCTTTGCCGAAACCCAGAGCCGCTCACCGGACGCGATGGACGGCGAAGGCGGCTGGCTGCTACCGGGGCTGATTGAGCTGCATACCGATAATCTCGATAAATTCTTCACCCCGCGCCCGAAGGTGGACTGGCCTGCGCATTCAGCGATGAGCAGCCACGACGCGCTGATGGTCGCCAGCGGCATCACCACGGTGCTGGACGCGGTGGCGATCGGCGACGTGCGCGACGGCGGCGATCGCCTGGAGAACCTGGAGAAGATGATCAACGCCGTGGAGGAGACGCAAAAGCGCGGCCTCAACCGCGCCGAGCACCGCCTGCACCTGCGCTGCGAGCTGCCGCACCACACCACCCTGCCGCTGTTTGAGAAGCTGGTGGGCCGCGAGCCGGTCTCGCTGGTTTCCCTGATGGATCACTCGCCGGGACAGCGCCAGTTCGCCAACATTGAAAAGTATCGCGAATACTATCAGGGCAAATATTCTCTCAGCGACGCGGAGATGGCCCGTTACGAAGAAGAGCAGCTGGCGCTGGCGGCCCAGTGGTCGCAGCCGAATCGCCTCTCCATTGCCGCTATGTGCCGGGACCGTAATATTGCCCTGGCCAGCCATGATGACGCCACGCACGATCACGTGCGCGAATCCCACCAGCTTGGGAGCGTGATCGCCGAATTTCCCACAACGTTCGAGGCGGCAGAAGCATCACGTAAGCATGGCATGAACGTCCTGATGGGCGCGCCGAACATCGTACGCGGCGGGTCGCACTCCGGCAACGTGGCGGCAAGCAAGCTCGCCTCGCTCGGCCTGCTGGATATCCTCTCCTCTGACTATTACCCCGCCAGCCTGCTGGACGCGGCGTTCCGGGTGGCGGACGATGAGGGCAACAGCTTCACGCTGCCACAGGCGATTCGCCTGGTGACAAAAAACCCGGCCAGCGCGCTCAACCTTCACGATCGCGGTGAGATTGCCGAAGGCAAACGGGCAGACCTGGTGCTGGCGCACCGCAAGGGCGAGCACGTTCATATCGACCACGTCTGGCGTCAGGGAAAAAGGGTGTTCTGATGGGAAGACTCATCTGGTTAATGGGCCCGTCCGGCTCCGGGAAGGACAGCCTGCTGTCGGCGTTACGGCAGCGGGAACATTCACAGCTGCTGGTAGCGCACCGCTACATTACCCGCGCGGCAAACGCCGGGAGTGAAAACCATATCGCCCTGAGCGAGCAGGAGTTTTTTACCCGCGCCGGGCAAAACCTGCTGGCGCTGAGCTGGCATGCCAACGGTTACTACTATGGCGTCGGCATCGAGATCGACCTCTGGCTGCACGCGGGCTTTGACGTGCTGGTCAACGGCTCGCGGGCGCATCTCCCGCAGGCTCGCGCCCGGTACGAAGCGGCGCTGCTCCCGGTCTGTTTGCAGGTTTCCCCGGACGTTCTGCGTAGCCGGCTGCAAAAGCGGGGGCGCGAAAACGCGCGCGAGATCGACCAGCGGCTGGAACGGGCGGCGCGTTACACCCCGTCGGGTTGCCATCTCCTCAATAACGACGGAAGTTTGCTACAGTCAGTCGAGACCTTTCTATCGCTTATTCGCCAGAAGGAGAAACAGCATGCCTGACTGCCAGCTTCGCCCCGCCACCGCCGACGATGCGCCGATCGTTTACGCGCTGATCTGCGAACTTAAGCAGGCCGAGTTCGATCATCAGGCGTTTCACGCCGGGTATCTGGCCAACTTGCAGGATCACAATATGCGCTACCAGCTGGCCGAGCTGGACGGGCAGATCATCGGGATGATCGGCCTGCATATGCAGTTTCACCTGCACCACGCCCGCTGGATCGGCGAGATCCAGGAACTGGTGGTGATGCCGCAGGCGCGCGGATTAAAAGTGGGCAGCCAGCTGCTGGCCTGGGCAGAGGACGTCGCACGGCAGGCAGGCGCCGAGCTGACCGAGCTTTCCACCAGCGTGAAGCGCGTGGACGCGCACCGTTTTTATGTTCGTGAAGGGTATACGCAAAGCCATTTCCGCTTCACCAAACCGCTGTAGAGGTGCGTTATGAGTCTGACGATCACGCTGACAGGAACCGGAGGGGCGCAGCTGGTGCCGGTGTTTGGCTGCGACTGCGCGGCGTGCCGACGGGCGCGTTTACAGGAAAATTATCGCCGTCGCCCCTGTAGCGCGGCGGTGAAATTCAACGATGCGGTCACCTTGCTGGACGCGGGTATTCCACACCTGATGGACGACTGGCCTGCGGGCAGCTTCCAGCAGTTTTTGCTTACCCATTATCATATGGATCACGTTCAGGGGCTTTTCCCTCTGCGCTGGGGCGTAGGCGCCACCATTCCCGTCTACGGTCCGCCAGACGAGGCAGGCTGTGACGATCTGTTCAAACATCCGGGCATCCTGGATTTCAGCCACACGGTGGAGCCATTTGTGACGTTTGAACTTCAGGGCTTGCGGGTCACGCCGCTGCCGCTCAACCATTCAAAACTCACGTTTGGCTATCTGCTGGAGTCCGCCCACAGCCGCGTGGCGTGGCTTTCTGATACCGCCGGACTGCCGGATAAAACGGTGACGTTTCTGCTAAACAATCAGCCGCAGGCGATGATTATCGACTGTAGCCATGAACCGCGCCCGGAGACGCCGCGCAACCATTGTGATTTGAATACGGTGATTGCGCTGAACGAGGTGATTGGCTGTCCGCAGGTGATCCTGACGCATATCAGCCATCAGTTTGACGTGTGGATGATGGATAACCCGCTGCCGTCCGGCATTGAAGCGGGGTATGACGGGATGGTGATGGTGCTGGATTAGGTTTTCTCCCTCTCCCGTGGGAGAGGGTTGGGGTGAGGGCAACAGGCCGCACTTAGCCGCGATCGTAATCGTCTTCCAACCTGCGCTCGTCCTCTTCTAACCGACGCCTGTCGTCGTCCAACTGACGCTGACGCTCGTCTAAACGGCGGCGTCTGTCTTCGAGCTGCCGACGACGATCGTCGTACTGTCGGCTGTCGATTTGACGGCTGCGGTCGTAACGATCGTCGTCATCGTCATTACGGCTGCTGCTGGGGTTGTAGGCATCGTTGATCGCCTGCTGAATATTGCCAATGGCATCATCAATCACATCGGCATGCGCCAGTTGGCTGGTTAAAGTCAGCAGACCCCATAGCAGGGCGGTAGAGTAACGTTTCATAAGGCCAGACTCGCAGGTGAACTGGCCTTAAGGTAATGACTGGCTACTGGCCGGTGTAGCGGAGGAATCTCAAATTCTGTTGTTAACAGTACTTATCAGGCCTCAGGCATCTCCATTGAGCGGATCACAAAAAAGTCCTGCGAAATACCTGCGCCTTTGTCTACCGTTTGCAGGTCGTGTACAAACCATGCGTACATTTCTGACGGTGCCGTATCTATGGGAAACGGCTGGGGTTTACCGAGGTTCGCCGCATGGAAATAGTCCAGAAATCGCTTCGCACGCCACAGCGCGGATCCATACACGTTCGGAACGATATCCCGGCGTCTGTCCATAGGGTTCTGTTCCATACTGTTTCGCATTCTTATAGCCGCATTCTTTACGTAATCAAGCCATCCCCAGTTTTGCTGTAGTACAGCAAGTTCATTCGCGTACTGCCCGGCGGTCTCCTTCGCTTCCTGCGTAATGCCTGCAAACCCTGCCGATGCGCCAGCTGAGGCCAGCGTATCACCGCGCTGCTTTTCGTATTTCAGGCATTCCGTGCGGTACTGATAGTACTGACGACCCAGCCAGTCGATATAGCTGTCCAGATGCCGGTTCTGGCAAGCGGTATTTAATGAGGTAAAGGGCAGCGCGCTCTGGTACGCCTTCGCCCATTGCAGGACGGACTGGTTTTTAACGTTGTCCTGGACGATGAAATAGCTGGCTACGGTTTCGGAGTAAGATTTCAAACTTTGAAAATCAGGGAAAGGCACACCCGCCATGGTCGCCTCGCGGTACATCCTGTGCAGCGCCACGCGGCAGAGTTCCGCACTGGGTTTCTGTTCGTCCGGTTTCAGACCTCCGCCAACATCCTCCGCGCAGCCGGGACTGAGTTCTTCCTTGTGCGCCGGGTTATTGCCGGTACGGTACAGGCAGCGCCAGACGCGGGTTTCATGGGCGGCAACGAGATGCAGGCTTTTCTTTACCGCCTTAGGCAGTGGGGTGTCCTGGTCGATGGACTTATCCCCCAGCAATACGCTGATGCCTTTTATCGGCCCGCCAAACGCAGAGATAAAGTAATCCACACCGTTGTTGTTGCTGGCCGATGTGCGTCGCGAGCAGTCAAACAGGCCTGTGAAGACGATATCAACGGGTATGCCCTGATAGTTGTATTTATCCCCCTCTTTCTTACAGATGTCTTTTAGCAGACTGTCGAGAAATTTACGTGCCAAGGTAGCACCGAGATCGAAGCCGAACAGTGAAACAGAGATAAGCTTGATGGGAACCGGGCTTTTTTTAACGGCTTCTTTGTATCCTTCTTCAAACGATATTTTTGTCGATGCAATACGGGTATCAGCACCCGTTACCAGCATATCGGCTATCACAGGGTTATCACGGAGCCAGGAAGTTGCTTCGATGACACTTTTTTTGGCAGCCTTTTTTGCCGTATCGGAGGCCAGTTTTTTCCATTCCGTAGGGTTAAGAAGTTTCTTTCCCTGGTTTTTTAAAACCTCGTACCAGTTGTTGCCCTTTATGGAATCCATGCCCGCGTCTTTGGCCATTTCACCGGGCTGTCCTTTTAACTCATCCTTTATGCTGCCCAGGCCACTGTCCATGATGGTGTGAAGCTTTTCAACGACAGTTTCATTAAAAGGAGTGCCCAGTCCTGAAATGTAGAATTTAGAGTAGTACTCTTTATTTGATTTTTGTGCATCATCTGGAAATGCTCGAAACAAACGAGCAATGTTGCTGAGACGATGCTCCGGCGCATCCTGTTCGATATTTCGATGAATTCCATCAAAAAAGAACCCCACATGCCATACCCGTGAACAGTTCCCTAAACCAGCATCTTCCGCCTGCTGAGCCCGGTTTGCTGCCGCAATAAGGCTTTCAATATCCATATCTTATTTTCCTTTTTTTAATTCTGCGGTTTGGTCTTTGATATCGTGAGAATCAGGATGATTAAATCCGGTACTCCACCATAACCGAACATTATCTTCAGGCAGAAAATAGACATGAAGATAGTTTTCACCCCACTGGCGACCAGGCATAGGCATTACCGTGCGGCGTGTTTCTAATCTCATACCTTTAAGGTATTGCTCGTGAGTTATATCTAGTGTCCAGATCACCTCGGCCTTATCCCCGCTGATGCTGCCGCAGCAGGTGGCACCGCCCCCGCCATGAGCAAATGCATTCGAACCTGCCACCCCGTTTACGCTAAACCCCAGAACAGGTCTGTCGAGCTCACTGTGAATAATCAGCGTCACCGGCCCCGATGGAGGTCCCCAGACAGCCGCCCATACCGACCAGCCAAGATAAATCACCACCGGCAGTAACAATGCCCCCCAGATCCCTTTTCCCCAGCGGGCATAACCCCGGTTAACCGCACCGTCTATTTTCTTATACGTCCTGAAGAATCCCATTCTGTATTTTCATCCCTGAGATTGCGCATGTTTGAATAACACATATTCCAGCGATACTTTTCCCTGAACCACTTTTTCGAGTGCAGCCTGAATATCATCTGACTCCAGGTTCTTTTTTCCGCCATTAAGATGATAAAGAGCATAAAGTTTTTGCTCTGTACCCGCTTTCATTTTCGCCTCTCTGGCCTTATTCAGTGCTTTTATAACCATGTCACGTTGAGCACAGGCGGGAAAATGCTGGCTGGATGGCATTTTCTGCCACGCGGCTAACACTACGGTGACAACAGGTTTATCCGTGATGTGTTGCCATTCTTCATGATTTAGCCGTATGGCACTGTCTCTGGCATTGATTACTGTTGAAGCGGGAATGTGCATCTGCTGCCATTCGTTTTCACCAGGTGCCCACCACTGAGAAATCTCCCTGAATAATAGGCTATGCCACTCACGTTCTTTCAGGCCCGCCAGCAGACGAATGACATCATGCATATAAAAACGCACTAAAGTCGCTGCTCCTTCCGGAGAAATCATTGTGCAGGCCGCAGAAAGCTGAACGGCTAACGCCCCTGCGGATCGTGAAGAGGCGATAACAGCAGTTAACCCCGGCGTTGAGGTAATACGGGCCGTTAACTCCTCTTTATCCCTTATTGCAAACAACCAGGGACCATAATCTCTGGCTTCGGTAAGTTGTGGATGAAGATACAACGAATACATAACTGCTGCGTTTTCGTTATAAAAAGCCTGAAAAGATTCTGTTGTTTGCGCCCCACCTTCCAGTAACAGAAATAAATGTGCGTTTTTCGATTCCGGTAACGCCTGGATCATATTTGTGGCATTCATTTTCTACGCTCCCTGGACAATAGCGTCATTGGCTTTGATGGCATTGAGGAGGCACTCGATGCAAATTGTTCCGTTAAGCGGTAGATACTGACCGGGAAGCAATGGAATAGGTAATGGCATGGTGGCCGGGGCCGCCGCCATTGTTCTCTTTGTTCTCCGCAGGTACGTCGCTGTCGTACCGTACTCAATCTTCCCGGCCTCAAGCCGCAGGTAGCTCCCGCCGCCAATCAGCGTGATGCGCTTTTTCCCGGCAAACGAGATGTCACTTGCTGAGCTCAGCGTCAGCTTTCTCTCCGCAAACAACCGCATGTTCGCATTTTGCGCCTGGACATCGATTGGCCCTTCGCCGGATTTCAGGCTCAGTTGACCGGTGCGGGCAAAGAGCCCCAGTTTCTCCCCGGTAAGCAGGGTCGCATTGCCCATTGCTCCGGCGCTGATATCCCCTCCGGCGTTAATGGCAACGTTTTTTGTGGCTGCCATTTGCAGGTGCTCACCGCTGGTCAGCGCCATCCCTGCCGGGGCCGAGAACAGCACGGCTTCATTGAGCGGTTTCAGCCGCTGCTCAAACATCTGTATCTGGCTGTCGATATCCGCCTTCAGCGCCTGCGCCTGCTCTGCCGCCATCTCCAGCTGCTGAAGCTGTTTCAGGCAGACGTCGATCTCCCTGAGTGCCGTGCTCATCTCCAGCACCCCGCCTGCGGCCTTCTGCTGCCCGTCCGCGGTGACAAACAGCCCCTTTGCGACGCGAATAACGCCGTGCTCATCGGTCCGGAGTTCAAAGCCTTTGCCCCGGGGCTGCTCCTGCGCTTCCACCTGATGCCCGCTGTTCAGCTGCGTTTTGCCGTACTCCGTGGCGAGCTTGATGTGCTCCTCCCCGCGCTTATCCTCCATCCGCAGCTTGTTGTTGGCGGGCGTGCGCAGCACGTTGCGGGTGTGGTTGTCGCGGGAGACAGGGTCCGGATGTTCAGAATCGTGCAGGGCATATGCGATATACGGCAGGTCAATATCACCGTTGCTGTATGCTATCGCCACTTCGGTCCCGTCGGTGAGCGGCGTGTGCCAGCCCAGCGTGTCACCGGCATACGGTTTCGCCATCCGCAGCCACAGGTAGCTGTAACCGGCTTCCGTCCCCTCCCGGTCGAAGTCGAGCTTCACCCGATAGCGGCCCTGCTCGTCAAGGTGAGCGTAAATATCATTTTTCTCCCGGCTCTCGACCCGGGCCGGAAGCGTGCCGTGGATTTCCGGACGCGGGATGTCCGCAGGGCGGAAACAGTACCGTTCGGTGTAAGGCATGCCCCACACCGACACGTGCAGGCGGGAATCACGGGCCCCCCGGAAGGTCACAAGCGTGAGGACAACACCCTCTTTCAGGGCATCAATGACATCGCCCTGCGGCTCCAGCACCTGCCCGGGCGTGAGGTGGGCAGCATTGCTGAACAGGTGAATGCGGGCTGATTTGATGAGTTCCCGCTCGTGGTGGATGCGGGCATAAAAGGCCCCGGATTCGGTTTCCGGCTCAGGGCTGGTGTCATCACCCGCCTCACGGTAAGGCGCGGCGTAGCGGTAATGCTCCCCGGTGGTGACCCCATCATGACGCACGCTGACCGTCGCATCCATCGGCGTGGTGGCTGTCCGGTAGTTGTAATCCCGCGTGGCGACGGTGCCGGTGACACCCCTGTGCCAGGTCCGCACATCCCAGACCGATTCCGCCGCGCCGTCAAACAGACCCGAGGGCTTGCGGTACGGCAGCCGCACGTCAAACCGGTAGTTAAGCTGGCTGTCGGCAAATATGTACGTATCCAGACCGCGCACGTCGTCCATCTCCGTACGCCAGTAAATGCCCACCTCGGACAGAATACGCCGGATAAACTCAAGGTCCGTTTCCCGCCACTGGGTGATAATTTCACGCGGCGGGTAGGTGCGCGCCAGCCTGAATTCAAAATCAGGTCCCTCCAGTCCGTGCTTGCGCAGCACCTGCTCCACCACTTCCGGAACGGACTGGTTCTGAAACACGGCGCACTGCCGGGTGTATCCCAGGAGCGCCAGACGGGAACTGAGCGTAAGCCGGTAGTGAGACTGGTCTTTTGATGTGGACAGCCATTCCAGGCGGGTGACGATGCCGTGGACATTTTTGCCGCTTCGCATCCGGAAGGTGGCATATTTCATCAGCACCTGTTCCGGAGGAATGCTCGCCTGTGGGGTGGTGAACTCGATGTCCCACCGGAACGGCTCGCTCAGGGCTTCCCTGCCACGAAAACGCAAAACATCCGGCTTCACTGGACTGTCAAAAATATCCAGAAAGTAACGGGTCTGTCCGTCAAAAAGCGCCAGCCAGTTATCCATAACAAAAACCTGATAATAAATAGGGTTAAATCAGGATGGTTACATGCCGAGACGGGACTGTAAATGACTGAAACAGGAGTTAAATTCTGAAAATGAAGGACAAATCAAATTACCATCACCTTGCGCAGCGCCTGCGCCAGCTGTGCGCGGGTGAACGGTTTTCGCAGTAACTGAACGTCCGGCAGCTGTGGGTTATGCGCCGGGCGCAAATCCTGCCCGCTGATCAGCAGCACCGGCAACTGCGGATAGTGGCTGCGTACATGGCCGATCACCTCCGCACCGCTCAGGCCGCCCGGCAGCATCAGGTCGCTGATAAACATGCCGATATCCGGTGATGCGTCCAGCATGTTCAGCGCCTGCTCGCCGTTTTCGGCTTCGAGCGTCAGGTAGCCAAGCTGGTGCAGTTGCTCACACAGGGTCTGCCGCACGCCCGCCTCATCTTCCAGGACCAGCACAAGCAGCTCACTTTCTGTCGGGGCCGTGGTCGCCAGCGCGGCATCATTGGAGAACGCGGGCAGCGTCGAGCGCGGCAGCTGGAGCCGCACGGTGGTTCCCTGCCCCGGCGCGCTTTCGATCTCAACGCGCCCCCCGGACTGACGCACAAAGCCGTACACCATCGACAGCCCTAATCCGCTGCCGCTGCCGGTCTGTTTGGTGGTGAAGAACGGTTCAAAGACCTGCGATTTCACCTCCTGCGACATCCCACAGCCGTGGTCAATCACCTCCAGCGCGACCATATCCTGCCTGCGCCCGTCGCTGCGGGTCACACGCTGGTTCCAGGTGCGGATTTTAATCACACCGTTTTGCCCCTCCATTGCATCACGGGCGTTCATCACCAGGTTGATAATGGCGTTTTCCAGCTGGCTGACGTCAATCCATGCGGGCCAGGCCGGGGTTTGCGCTTCAATATCCAGCGTCAGCGTGGCGGGAAGGGAGTGCCGCATCAGCTCGCTCAGGTTCTCCAGCAGCGGCTTCATCTCTACCGCATGGGGTTGCAGGGATTGCTTGCGCGAGAAGGCCAGCAGACGCTGGGTGAGCATGGCCCCGCGTTCCGCGGCTTTGAGCGCACGAGTGATGCGCGGCGCGTCCGGTGACGCTGAATCGGTCAGCTCCAGACTGCCGATAATCACCGCCAGCAGGTTATTAAAATCATGCGCCAGACCGCCCGTCAGTTGCCCGACCGCCTTCATTTTCTGGCTGTGCAGCAGCGCCTCCTCCAGCCCCTGACGTTCGATGCGGTCGACCTCCATCTGCGAGGTCTTCTCCTTAAGCAGCCGCGTGGTGTGCTCCAGCGAAGCGGTATTGCGTGCAAAAACGTCAAACGCGCGCGCCAGTTCCCCCAGCTCATCACGCCGCTGTAGTGCGGGCACCGACACATTCTGCTCTCCGTGAGCGAGACGCGACATTGCCCTTGAGATAGCCGTCAGGTTGGAGCCCAGATTGCGATAAATATACCAGCAGGCGCAGCCGGTGATGATCAGCGCCAGCACCGCGAAAACGCTGATAAACACGCTGATGGAGCGCAGCTCCTGGTGACTTTGGGCGGTACGCAGCCGGGAGGCCTGCGCCACCTGTTCAACGTACTGATTGATGTCGCGGTTTAATATCGCTACCAGCGCCTTGATGTGGAACATGTACCAGCTGATGGACAGATCGCTCTCTTCCAGCTGCTTCGACAGTGGCGCGAGCTTGCGCAGCTCATCATTAAAATCCGGGAGCACCAGGTTGACCACCGGTTGCAGGGCGCTCGCGGGTAACATCGCGGTTACTGCATCCAGCTGCTGCACCGTGGCGCGCGGTGAAGGGGTATCAATGGCGGCAACGATCAGCCTGTCCATCTCTGCAAGCTGCCGGGCGTCTGGCACATTGCTCGCGTAACGACGGTTGATATCCTGCAAATGACGCAGGTAGCTTTGGCTTTGATACAGCGCGCTGAGCAGCGCGTTACGCTCCAGATGCCGTTTTTGCCCGCGCTCCAGCATTCCCGTCACGCTCTGCTGTAACTCATTGCTCCTGCGAATAATACGCGTCACCAGCGCCGGCTCCTGCTGCGCCAGCGGCGCATCGGCAAGCTGCTCCAGCGAGTGGCGCAGCGCCATTTGCGTCTGTTTAAGCCGCTCAGCTTCGCCTTTGTACTCCAGCGCACCGACCACCTGCGACAGCCGCACCGCCGCCGTTGCCACATTGGCCGTGTCGCGCGCGAGGTTCATGCTGCCGGTCATGTCATCCAGCGTTTGCTGCTGCACCTGCTCCTGGATCTGGCTGGCATGACGAAAGCCGAGCACCGCCACGCCGCTGACCATCAGCGTTACCGCCACCACCAGCAGGTTAAATATCAGCAGGCGACCGCGGGCGCTGGTGAAGAACGGGGGGCGTGATGGCATGGGTTTGGGCTCCTCTGCGGTTTGGTGCCCTCACCCTGGCCCTCTTCCCACAGGGAGAGGGAAAAGGAAAATGTGATGGCGATTAGCTATTCATAACTATGACAAATATGAACAGCTTCTGACATTTTGCATTTACGCGCCTGTGATGAAGTGCAGATATCGACATTCACAGGAGATCCGCCATGAGCAGAACCCCGGTTTTAGAGATGCGCCACATTGCCAAAACCTTTGGCAATTTCCACGCGCTCAAGGGCGTGGATTTGACGGTTTTCCCCGGTGAGATCCACGCGCTGATGGGGGAAAACGGCGCCGGAAAGAGCACGCTGATGAAGATCCTCGCAGGCGCCTATACCGCCAGCAGCGGCGACATCCTCATCGACGGTCAGCCGTTTCACATCAAAGGGCCGAAGGATGCGCTGGCCGCAGGAATTACCCTGATTTATCAGGAGATGCAGCTTGCTCCTAACCTGACCGTGGCGGAAAACATTTTTCTCGGTAGCGAGCTGTCGCGCGGCGGGCTGGTCCAGCGCAAAGAGATGGCTGCCCAGGCCCAGGCGGTCATTGACCGTCTGGGCGCGCAGTTCAGCGCCACCGACCTGGTCATGAAACTGACCATCGCCGAGCAACAGCAGGTGGAGATCGCCCGCGCGCTGCACCGCAACAGCCGCATTCTGGTGATGGACGAACCTACCGCCGCCCTCTCCTCACGCGAAACCCACCGTCTGTTCGAACTGATTTTGCGCCTGCGCGATGAAGGGATGGCGATTATCTACATCAGCCACCGCATGGCGGAAGTGTATGAGCTTTCCGATCGCGTCAGCGTGCTACGCGACGGGCAATACGTCGGCAGCCTGACGCGCGACAAGCTCAACGCCTCCGAGCTGGTGCGCATGATGGTGGGTCGTCCGTTAAGCGACCTGTTTAACAAAGAGCGCGATATTCCGCTCGGCAGCCCGCGTCTGAACGTGCATCACCTCACGGATGGCAAAAAAGTGCAGCCGTGCAGTTTGCAGGTGCGCTCCGGTGAAATCGTCGGGCTGGCAGGGCTGGTCGGCGCCGGGCGTTCTGAGCTGGCGCAGCTGATCTTCGGCGTGCGCAAAGCCACCGGCGGCATGATTGAGGTGGACGGCGAACCGGTGGTGATCCACTCCCCGCGCGCGGCCATTGAGAACGGCATCGGTTTTCTCACCGAGAACCGCAAGGAGCAGGGGCTATTTCTGGAGCTGGCGGCGCAGGAGAACATCACCATGGCGACGCTGGAGCGCGACGCCACCTTCGGCTGGCTGAACCGCAAAAAAGCGCAGTCTATTTCCGATGACGCCATCGCCCTGCTCAATATCCGCGTGCCGCATTCTCAGGTGCGCGCAGGCGGGCTCTCCGGCGGCAACCAGCAAAAACTGCTGATCTCCCGCTGGGTGGCGATAGGCCCGCGCATTCTGATTCTGGACGAACCCACGCGCGGCGTGGACGTCGGGGCAAAAAGCGAGATCTACCGCATCATGAACCAGATGGCGCGCAAAGGGGTGGCGATCCTGATGATCTCCAGCGAGCTGCCGGAAGTAGTAGGAATGAGCGACCGGGTGTACGTGATGCGGGAAGGCAGCATTGCGGGTGAACTGCACGGGCGCGACATCTCTCAGGAAAACATCATGACGCTGGCAACCGGCGTGAACGACACACATCATCAGGCGGTGTAATTATGACAACTCCAACCCATCCGCAGCAGGTGGCGAAATCCGCCTCTGCCAAAAAAATGCTGATGAGCGATCTGATGCAAACGATCGGCATTTTGCCGATTTTAATCCTGATTGTGGCTGTATTTGGCTTTATCGCTCCGAACTTTTTCACAGAAAGTAACCTGCTCAATATTACCCGGCAGGCGTCGATCAACATTGTTCTGGCGGCCGGGATGACCTTCATCATCCTGACCGGCGGGATTGACCTCTCCGTGGGCTCGATTCTGGGCACCACGGCGGTGGCGGCGATGGTGGTCTCGCTTATCCCTGAATTTGCGATGCTCTCCATTCCGGCGGCGCTAATGCTCGGTATGGTACTGGGGCTGTTCAACGGCGCGCTGGTGGCCTTCGCCGGACTTCCGCCATTTATCGTCACGCTCGGCACCTACACGGCGCTGCGCGGCGCGGCCTACCTGCTGGCGGACGGCACGACGGTCATTAACTCCAACATCAACTTCGAGTGGATCGGCAATAACTACCTCGGCCCGATCCCCTGGCTGGTTGTGATCGCCCTGGCGGTGATTGTGGTGTGCTGGTTTATTCTGCGTCGCACAACCCTCGGCGTTCACATCTATGCGGTCGGCGGCAATATGCAGGCGGCGCGCTTAACGGGCATTAAGGTCTGGCTGGTGCTGCTGTTTGTCTACGGCATGAGCGGCCTGCTCTCCGGTCTCGGCGGCGTCATGAGCGCTTCACGTCTCTACAGCGCCAATGGCAACCTCGGCACGGGGTATGAGCTGGATGCAATTGCGGCGGTGATCCTCGGCGGCACCAGCTTCGTCGGCGGGATCGGCACGATCACCGGCACGCTGGTCGGTGCCTTGATCATCGCCACCCTCAACAACGGCATGACGCTGATGGGCGTCTCCTACTTCTGGCAGCTGGTGATCAAAGGGGCGGTGATCATCATTGCGGTGCTGATCGACAAATACCGTACCCGACACCATCAAAGTGCATAACAACAATACCCTACGTGAGGAATACAGCATGAGATTGAAGCCCTTAGTGACCGCGCTCTGTGCTGGCGCGCTGCTGGCCGCAACCCCGTTTGCGCAGGCAAAAGATCTGAAATCCATCGGCGTGACGGTGGGCGACCTGGCTAACCCGTTCTTCGTGCAGATCACCAAAGGTGCCGAGCTGGAAGCGCGCAAGCTGGCGGGGGACAACGTCAAGGTGACGCTGGTCTCCAGCGGGTACGATCTGGGCCAGCAGGTGTCGCAGATTGATAACTTCATTGCGGCGAAAGTGGACATGATCATCCTCAACGCCGCGGATTCCAAAGGGATCGGCCCGGCGGTAAAACGCGCCAAAGAGGCGGGGATCGTGGTCGTGGCGGTTGACGTGGCGGCGGAAGGAGCCGATGCGACCATCACCTCCGATAACACCCAGGCGGGTGAGATGGCCTGTAAGTACATTACCGACCGCCTGAAAGGTAAAGGCAACGTGGTGATCATCAACGGGCCGCCGGTTTCTGCGGTACAAAACCGCGTGGAGGGCTGCCAGACCGAGTTCAGGCGCCACCCGGATATCAAAGTGCTCTCGGATAACCAGAACGCCAAAGGCAGCCGTGAAGGCGGGCTGGAGGTCATGACCTCCCTGCTGGCGGCTAATCCGAAGATAGACGGCGTATTCGCGATTAACGATCCTACCGCGATCGGCGCCGATCTGGCCGCGAAGCAGGCGCAGCGCAACGAGTTCTTTATCGTTGGTGTGGATGGCAGCCCGGACGGTGAAGAAGCCCTGAAGCGCGAAAACTCCCTGTTTGTGGCGACGCCAGCGCAGGATCCGCAGGTGATGGCGGCGAAGGCGGTGGAGATCGGCTATGACATTCTTCAGGGCAAACCTGCGCCGAAAGAGCCTGTGCTGATCCCGGTGACGATGATCGATAAAAAGAACGTCGGCACGTATAAGGGGTGGACGGTTAAATGATCCTTTTCCCTCTCCCACCGGGAGAGGGAACTGTTTTCAAGGAGTCCCCATGAAACGCTCCGACATCAATGAAATCCTCGGCCATACGCGGCAGTTCTTCTCCATGCACGACGTGCATCTCCCGCCTTTTGCCAGCTTTCCGCCGACAAAATGGCAGCAGCTTGACCAGGCCGCATGGCAGGAGGTGTTTGACCTCAGGCTCGGCTGGGACGTGACGGCATTTGGTGGCAACAACTTCGCTGCACAGGGGTTAACGCTGTTCACCCTGCGCAACGGCTCCCCCAACGGCGTGCCCTATGAAAAGTGCTATGCCGAAAAAATCATGCACGTCCGCGACGGCCAGGTGACGCCGATGCATTTTCACTGGCGCAAGCGGGAGGACATCATTAACCGCGGCGGCGGGAATCTGATTATTGAGTTATGGAATGCGGGCGCGCATGAAGAGACCGAAAACACCGACGTGACCGTTACCGTCGACGGCTGTCGGCAGACGCACACGCCCGGCAGCCAGCTGCGCCTCACACCAGGGGAGAGCATCTGCCTGACGCCCGGCCTGTACCACAGTTTCTGGGGTGAACGCGGCTTTGGCGACGTGCTGGTGGGCGAAGTGTCGTCGGTCAATGACGATGAACACGACAACCACTTTTTACAGCCCATTGACCGCTACAACACCATTGAAGAAGACGAACCGGCGGTGCTGGTGCTGTGCAACGAGTACAACCTGTTTCGGATATAAGGAGTGAATGATGCCATTGATTTCTCTTGCCGATGGTCTGGCCCACGCCAGGGAACACCGCTACGCCCTGGGCGCGTTCAACGTGCTCGACTCCCACTTCCTGCGCGCGCTGTTTGCCGCCGCGAAACAGGAACGCTCGCCGTTCATCATCAACATCGCCGAAGTGCATTTTAAGTACGTGTCTCTGGAGTCGCTTGTCGAAGCAGTGAAGTTCGAAGCCGCCCGTCACGATATTCCCGTGGTGCTTAACCTCGACCACGGGCTGCATTTTGAGGCCGTCGTGCGCGCCCTGCGCTTAGGGTTCAGCTCGGTGATGTTCGACGGCTCGACGCTGAGCTATGAGGAAAATATCCGCCAGACGCGGGAAGTGGTGAAGATGTGCCATGCGGTGGGCGTCTCGGTAGAGGCGGAGCTGGGCGCGGTCGGGGGTGATGAAGGGGGTGCGCTTTACGGGCATGCGGATGAAGCCTTCTTCACCGATCCGCAGCTGGCGCGCGAGTTTGTCGATTTAACCGGTATCGACGCGCTGGCGGTCGCCATTGGCAACGCGCACGGCAAATACAAGGGCGAGCCGAAGCTTGATTTCCCGCGTCTGGACGCCATTCGACAGCAGACGGGCCTGCCGCTGGTTTTACACGGCGGCTCTGGCATAAGCGATACTGATTTCCGCCGCGCCATCGAGCTGGGCATTCATAAAATCAACTTTTATACCGGCATGTCGCAGGCCGCGCTCGCCGCCGTTGAGCAGCGCATGGCAAACCGCCAGCCGCTGTACGATGAATTTGCAGAGCTGCTGCTGGGCATTGAAGAGGCCATTACCGATACGGTTGCGGAACAGATGCGCATCTTCGGCAGCGCGGGGCAGGCATAATGGAACGCAAAGGGATTATCGCCGCAGGCAACATGCTGGTGGATCACGTCCACCAGATCGTACAGTGGCCGGAGCGCGGCTGGCTGGCGGAAATCACCCACAGTGAGCGCTCAACCGGCGGTGCGCCGCTCAACGTTCTGCTGACGCTGGCGAAAATGCACGTCGGCCTGCCGTTACAGGCGGTGGGGCTGATTGGGGAAGACAGCGACGGAGACTATATTCTGGCGATGCTCGACCAGTATCACGTCAATCGCCAGCGCGTGCAGCGTACAACGTTCGCCCCAACGTCGATGTCGCAGGTGATGACCGACCCCAGCGGACAGCGCACTTTTTTCCACTCGCCGGGCGCCAACCGCCTGCTGGATCTTCCCGCCTTCGATCGTTTAGACGGATCGCTGAAGATCTTCCATCTCGGCTACCTGCTGCTGCTCGACAGCCTGGACATGCCGGACGAGGAATTTGGCACCCGCAGCGCGCGGTTACTGGCACAGATGCGCGATCAGGGGTATGAAACCTCGCTCGATCTGGTGTCCCGCAAGGGCGATCCGCGCTATCAGCCGCTGGTGCTCCCTGCCCTGCGCCATCTTGATTATCTGGTGATTAACGAGCTGGAAGCCGGTGAGTTTAGCGGGCTTGAGATCCGTGACGGCCATGATGCGCTGAACATGGCCCATATCGCCGACGCTGCCACACAACTGCTGGCGGCAGGCGTGCGACAGCGGGTGGTGATCCACTGTCCGGAAGGGGCATGGGGTGAAGCGCCGGGTGAAAAAGGGCAATGGGTTCCGTCGTGGAAGCTGACGCAGGACGAGATTATCGGCAGCGTCGGCGCGGGCGACGCGTTTTGCGCGGGCTTTTTATACGGCTGCCATGAATCCCTGCCGCTGACGGAGAGTATTTATCTGGCGCACGCCTGCGCGCGGGCCAGCCTGCTGGCGGCTAATGCGATTGACGGCGCGAAAACGCTGGCCGAGCTTCAGGCGTTTATTCAGGAGAACGGTCAGGCGGCTTTCTCATGATGGGAAACGTCCGTGGCAAAAACATAGCCCAGACCGCGAATGGTTTTGATCAGCAGAGGCTGGTGCGGATTGACCTCAATTTTTCGCCGTAGCCGCATGATCAACACGTCGATAGTGCGGTCAAAGACCTCGGCGCTTTCGCTGTGGGTCAGCTTCAGCAGCTGTTCACGACTCAGTACCCGGCGGGCGTTTTGCGTTAATGCCAGCAGCAGGCCATATTCGCCCTGGGTTAACGGCACGGTATTACGCTGCGGATCGCTCAGCTCGCAGCGGGTGGTGTCCAGCGTCCAGCCGTTAAAGGCAATACCTTCAACGCGCGGCGCGGCAGGCTCCGCGTCCAGCGCGCCGGTACGACGCAGCACCGCCTTAACGCGGGCGACCACCACGCGCGGATTGAACGGTTTTCCGATGTAATCATCAGCGCCCATTTCCAGCCCGACGACCACATCTGATTCACTTCCCAGCCCCGTCAGCATTACCACCGGTAGCGATGGTCGCTGCTTTTGCAGTTGCAGTAAAACCTGTAATCCGTTGATATCCGGCAGCATCATGTCCAGCAGAACCAGCGCAATGCCGGAGTCCTGCTGGACACGGTTCACCGCGTCCTGCCCAGAGTGACACGTCAGTACGGTAAAGACGTGCTCGCTGAGCACATCCTGTAGCAGTTCGCAGACTGCGACATCATCGTCAACCACCAGAATCGCCGGTTTCATCGCATGCTTCCGTCAGGGAATTATGTTAAGTCTGAACCATTCTGCCGCCGGCTCCAGCCGAATTGTTTTTTACGTGACGGAAATTCAATCCATGTCACATCCCCTGCCCTTTCGACACGTCAATTTTGACGATTGGCTGTTTTTCGTCAGGGTTTTGCCCCGCAAAGGGTCGTAAAGTCAGGAAATACCCATAATAAAAACATGGCATAGAAGCTGCATATTGGGCAGGTAAGAACTGTTTAACTGGAGCAAAGTGATGAAAAAAGTCGTCACGGTTTGCCCTTATTGTGCCTCAGGTTGCAAGATCCACCTGGTGGTCAATAACGGCAAAATCGTCCGGGCGGAAGCGGCGCAGGGTAAAACCAATCAGGGCACGCTGTGCCTGAAAGGATATTACGGCTGGGATTTTATTAACGATACCCAAATCCTCACCCCGCGCCTGAAAACCCCTATGATCCGCCGCGAGCGCGGCGGCAAGCTGGAAGCCGTCACCTGGAATGAAGCGCTGGATTACGTCGCCACGCGCCTCAGCGCCATCAAGGCCAAGTATGGCCCGGATGCGATTCAGACCACCGGCTCCTCACGCGGAACCGGGAATGAAACCAACTATGTGATGCAAAAATTCGCGCGCGCCGTTATTGGTACCAATAACGTCGACTGCTGCGCTCGCGTCTGACACGGCCCATCGGTTGCAGGTCTGCACCAGTCGGTCGGTAACGGCGCAATGAGTAATGCCATCAACGAGATAGATAATACCGATCTCGTCTTCATCTTTGGTTATAACCCGGCGGATTCTCACCCTATCGTCGCGAACCACGTTATTCGCGCTAAACAGAATGGGGCGAAAATCATCGTCTGCGATCCGCGCAAAATTGAAACCGCGCGCATTGCGGATATGCACATTGCATTGAAAAACGGTTCAAACATCGCGCTGTTGAACGCAATGGGGCACGTCATTATTGAGGAGAACCTGTACGACCAGGCGTTTGTCGCGACCCGTACAGAAGGCTTTGAAGAGTATAAGAAAATAGTCGAGGGCTATACGCCTGAATCCGTCGAAGCGATAACCGGCGTCAGCGCGCAGGAGATTCGTCAGGCGGCCAGAATGTATGCCGGGGCAAAAACCGCCGCCATTCTCTGGGGCATGGGCGTGACCCAGTTCTACCAGGGCGTGGAAACCGTGCGCTCGCTCACCAGCCTCGCCATGCTGACCGGCAATCTGGGTAAAGCGCATGTGGGCGTGAACCCGGTGCGTGGTCAGAATAACGTGCAGGGTGCGTGTGATATGGGCGCGCTGCCGGACACCTATCCGGGCTACCAGTACGTCAAATTCCCGGAAAACCGCGAGAAGTTTGCGAAGGCCTGGGGCGTGGAGAGCCTGCCGGCACACACCGGGTATCGCATCAGCGAGCTGCCGCACCGCGCGGCGCACGGTGAAGTGCGTGCGGCCTACATCATGGGTGAAGATCCGCTCCAGACCGACGCCGAACTGTCCGCAGTGCGCAAAGGCTTTGAGGATCTGGAGCTGGTGATTGTTCAGGATATCTTTATGACCAAAACCGCGGCAGCGGCGGATGTGATTTTGCCGTCGACCTCCTGGGGCGAGCATGAAGGTGTCTATACGGCGGCAGACCGCGGCTTCCAGCGCTTCTTCAAGGCCGTCGAGCCGAAATGGGATCTGAAAACGGACTGGCAGATCATCAGCGAAATCGCCACCCGCATGGGCTACCCGATGCACTACAACAACACCCAGGAGATCTGGGACGAGTTGCGGCATCTGTGCCCGGACTTTTATGGGGCAACCTATGAAAAAATGGGTGAGCTGGGCTACATCCAGTGGCCGTGCCGGGATGAGTCAGAATCCGATCAGGGGACGTCATACCTCTTTAAAGAGAAGTTCGACACCCCGAACGGGCTGGCGCAGTTCTTCACCTGCGACTGGGTCGCGCCGATCGATAAGCTCACCGACGAGTATCCGATGGTGCTCTCCACCGTGCGTGAAGTGGGCCACTACTCCTGCCGTTCCATGACCGGCAACTGCGCCGCGCTGGCGGCGCTGGCGGATGAACCGGGTTACGCGCAGATCAACACCGCCGATGCCGAACGGCTCGGTATTGAAGATGAAGCGCTGGTGTGGGTGAATTCGCGTAAAGGCCGCATCATTACCCGCGCGCAGGTCAGCGACCGTCCGAACAAAGGGGCGGTCTATATGACCTACCAGTGGTGGATTGGCGCCTGCAACGAGCTGGTGACCGAGAACTTAAGCCCGATAACCAAAACGCCGGAGTATAAATACTGCGCCGTAAACGTGGAGCCCATTGCGGATCAACACGCTGCGGAACAGTATGTGATCGACGAATATAACAAGCTGAAAGCCCGACTGCGCGAAAGCGCAATGGGTTGAAGCCGTTAATTTATCGTTGAATAAAGGGAGTGATATATTCACTCCCTTTTTATTTCCGATTAATTCATAAGAAATAGAAATTATTATTCTGGAAAGCGGCTCGCAGAAATAATGTAATTTACGCAGAATAGAATTACATCTTTGCATTTTAATTCAGAGGGATAAGATGTGCGGCGGGTGCTTAAGACTTTCTGTCTTGAGCATTGTTGAGGGACAGAAAGTAGAAAGCCCCGGGAAATTTTCATTTACCTGTACTGCACCCATTTTGTTGGACGATGAAATGGAATAGTCCCTGATATGTCAAA